>Ga0075423_10000886_pt1 | contig 25395 bp, 24 predicted proteins | sample SoiMethybrSBSTD2_FD_80114 | JGI IMG/M metagenome (GOLD analysis project Ga0075423, IMG submission 80114) | Bulk soil microbial communities from a Populus tree surrounding site in Tennessee, USA - Soil MetaG P. TD hybrid SBSTD2 | ecosystem: Environmental > Terrestrial > Soil > Tree plantation... | reverse complement strand
TTGCCGTCGGAACCGCTGCGATACAACGTCGCCCCGAGATTGAACCAGTGGGCGGCGTTCAGCGTGTCGCCCGCGGCCCGGGCGGCAAAGGAATCGGCCGCGGCGCGCAACGCGCCGGCCTGGTACAGCGCCTCCGCGCTGGTTCCCCCTCCTTGCGCGGCCGCGATCCCTCGCGCCACGAGCGCCAACACCAGCACGAGACCACCGCCCCTTCCCAACGAGACGCGCCGGCGACGGGCCGAGCCAGGATCGAATTCGAGTGCGCGCAGCACCTGCTCCAGCTCGGCGGCGAGCCCTTGCGCGTCGCCCGCGGCCCCGCCCCGGGGGCCGTAGCGCGCCGCGCGCAACCGCTCGCGCAACCGGCCCACGTGCTCCGCCACGCCCCGATCCACGCCGGCGGCACGCAAGGCACGTGTCAGGCTCTCCGCGTCGCGCCCAGCGGCATCTGGAACGTGGGCGGTGACGACGATCGAGAACGCCCGTTCCAATATCCCGAGCCGGCTCTTCTCCGTCACCAGCGCCGGGGCCGCGGGTGTTCCCGCGCGACGCCGCGTCCGCCTCCACGCGGCAAGCGGGGGAACGGCGATCACGATCAGCCACCCCCACGGTGTCATCGCGCCGGCGATCTGATCCGCCCAGGCCGTCCCCGCCGACTTCAGCAACGGTGGGAGCGCGCGAGCGGCGCGCGGCTCCGCGCCAGGTCCTACGACCACGGAACGAGCCGGGATGTTCAGCACCAGATACGCCCGAGTCGAGGGATCGAAGTAGGGATAGCGGACCGGCGGCAGGAGAAACGTGCCATCCGAATCCGGGACGACGAGCGACCGGAATGTCTTGGTTCCCCCCACGTGCCCGCTGCTCGAGGTAAGCTGCACCGTGGTCTCTTCCGGATAGGAACGAAAGCCCGCCGGCCATCCGAACTCCGGCGCCGGCCACAACGGAACGTTGCCCGTCCCTTGCAGCGTGATCGCCGACTCGAGTGGCTCGCCCACTTTGGCCTCGGCCGGCGTGATGGCGACGTCGACACGCAGATCCTGGGCGACGACACCCTGATCACCGGTAGGCCGGCCTACCGCCGGCAACGGCCACACCCTCAGCGCCGTGGAGTCGGTCGTCAGGTTGTAACGCTCCTCGGTGCTGAAGAAGGAGAAGTTGACCGGGACGGCGTACTCGACCGATCCGGGCGGGATCACGAGCAGCCCGGGAATGAGTGGGAACAGCACCTGGTGAACGGCGAAGAGATCCATCCACTGTCCGTGCACCTGGCGGGACAATATCACTCCGGTCGGCATCGACGGCGGATAGCCCCAGACGTTCTGCGGGATCTGGAGCGTGAGCATCGGTGGACGCCGCAACCGTTCGCGCACCGATCGGGGGAACCAGGCGGCGAGCAGTACGTCGACCTGGGTTCCGACTCGGACCGAGTCCGTCGGGACGATTACCGATGCCGTGACCACATCGGTCCGCGGCGGAGCTCGAGCGCCGGTCAACAAGGCACGCCCGACGGGACTCAGGACCGCCGCCGGGAATGCCCCGCTGTCCACGACGATCCTGATCGGATTCGTGACCGCGACCTCACGCCCGACGGCCACGCGAACCGGACCGATGGTCAGTGTCCCGGCGCGCTCGGCGCGCAGCGTGAGCGAGCGCGCCGCGGAACGGGCGACACCCTGAATCGCGCCCCCCTGCAGCGTGACCTGAGTGGCCTCCCGCGTTCCGAGCACCGCAAACCCCGCCAACCCCGGCAGCTCGAACCGCGGGATGTCGCCGGTTTCGGCGCGCACCTCAATCGTCAACGTGAGCTGTTCGCCGACCGACAGTCGCGTGCGATCGACGGACGCCGTCACTTCGAGGGCCCCCCCTCGTCCCTGCGCGAGCACCAGCGCGGCCAGAAAGGTGCGCGTCACCAATCCTGCACTCCGGGCGGCTCGGCGCGCCGGGTGCGTCCCATGCGCTCGCGGCGCGTGCGTAGCTCTTCCTGTCCGATGGAGCGGAGGATCTCCTCCGCCTGGGACTGCGTCATTCCCTGAGCGGTCGATGGCGGCGGCTGGCTTTTTTGGGGCTGTGACTGGCCGCCGCCCGACGGAGGTTTCCGGCTTTGTCCCCCGCCCTGTTTCCGGCGGCGCTGTGCCAGCTCCAGGTTCCATTTGGCCGCGAGGTGATGCGGCTGCAGAAGCAACGCTTCGCGATAGGCGCGCTCGGCCTCCGCCAGGTGCGCATCTCGATTCACGCTGTCCGCCTGCGCCATGCGGAGCGCCAACAATCCCTGGTTGTACAGCGCGCGGAAGCGAAGATCGGGATCGAGCGACGCCGCGGCGTGCGCCAACGCGCTCCGCGCGGTCTCGAAGTCGGCGACCGCCAGGGCCGCGGTGCCGGCATTGAACCACGCGGTGTCGCTGCCGGCGTGTCGCGTCAGCTCGGCGACGTAGGCGTCGCGGGCAACTACGGTGTCCCCCGCATCCCAGGCGTGCTCCGCGGCGGTCCGTGGGCGAGACGGCGCCTGGGCCGACGCGCGGGCGCCCACCCCGGCCAGCAGCCACAACAGTCCCACCAGTGCGGCCGTCCGCCGCGACCAGACCTGGCCCAGCACCAGCAGCACCGCGCCGAGCAGCGGAATCCAGCCACGCGGGCGCCCGGTCTGCGTACTGGTTTCGGTCGAGCGGCTCCGCTTATACGACGCGACGAGGTCGCGTACCGCGCCGGCCTGGTCGGGGAGGTCCGCCGCGACGACCGCGCCCTGGGCGGCGTTAGCAATGGCGCCGATCGTTTCGTCGCGCCGCCGCGTCTCGATCACCACGCCCTGGCCGTCCACCTGCATCCCCTGCGACTCGCCGCGGTCGTTACGAACCGGAATGTGCGCCGCGTCCCGGCCGCCTTCGGCCACGAAGATGACGTGCACGCCGAGGTCACGGAGGCGTTGAGCAGCCCGCATTGAGGTGACCATCGAGTCGTGGGATTCACCGTCGGTGAACATCACGAGCACGCGGTCGGAGAGCTCTGCTTCGGCGTTGAGCAGCTCGCCGCCCATTTCGAGGGCGGGCGCCAGCGCGGTGCCACCCTCGGACGCCACGTCAGGATCGAGGGCATCCAGTTGGAGCATCAAGGCGGAGCCATCGATCGACAGCGGGGAGAGGATGTAGCTGGCGCCGGCGAAGGCCACGAGACCGAGCCGGTCGCCGTCCAGGTCCTGGGTGAGCCGGCGGGCTTCGCGCAGCGCGCGCGTCAGCCGGCTCACGCCTCCGGCGTCTTCAGCGAGCATCGAGCGGGAAATATCGATTGCCATTACGAGATTGAGTCCCCGCGTTTCCGCTTCCAGCCGTTCCTGGCCCCAGCGCGGCCCGGCGAGCGCCACCACGCTCAGAAACGCGGCGACGCTCAACGACGAGGGACCGAAGCGCCCCGCGAGGCGCGCGCGACGGGCGGTGTCGGCCGACCAGCGGGCGGCGTGGCGCAACCGGACACGCCGGGCCCAGGCCGCGACGAACAACACGATGCCGCCGATGACCGGGGCCAGGGCGAGGACGACCGGCGAGTCGAATTGCATCACGGGACCCGCACGACCGCCGTCGCCGAGACGACGAGCTCGAACGCCAGGGCGAGCAGCCCCAGGGCGAGCGGCCACTGCAATGCCTCGTCGAAGCGCCGGTAGATCACGTGCTGGACGGTGGTCTTTTCGAGCGTGTTGATCTCGGAGAAAATGTGCCGCAGTGATTCCGTGTCGGTGGCGCGGAAGTACCGCCCCCCCGACGAGGTCGCCACCTCGGTGAGCAGCTGTTCGTCGATCTGCACCGGCAGCATCTGATACCGCAGGCCCTGTCCGCCCTGCCCCGTCGGGACCGGCGCTTCGCCTTCGGTCCCCACCCCGATGGTGTAGATCCGGATGCCGAACGCGAGCGCGGCGCGCGCCGCCGTGCGTGGGTCGACCGTCCCGCGATTGTTGACCCCGTCGGTCAGCAAGATGATCACGCGGCTCTTCCCCTGCGCCCGGCGCAGCCGGTTGGCCGCGGTGGCGATGCCGGTCCCGATCGCCGTGCCGTCTTCGAGCGTTCCGATGTGGAGATCGTTGATCGCCGCTTCGAGCACGGCGTAGTCGCTGGTCACGGGCACCTGGGTCAGGGCCTGGCCGGCGAAAGCCACCAGCCCGATCCGGTCCGACGTGCGCGCGCGCACGAACTCAATCGCGGTTTCCTTCGCGACGTCCAGCCGGTTGTGAGGGCTGAAATCCTCGGCGAGCATGCTGCTCGACAAGTCGATCGCGAGCACGATGGAGATGCCCTGGCTGCGGGTCTCGGCGCGGGCGGCCCCGACCCGGGGACCCGCCGCACCGATGATCCAGGCAACGAGACACACGCTGCGCAGCGCCACCGGGATCCGGGCGATCCACAGGCGCTGCGCCACCCCGGCCGCCGGGCGCGCGTCGGACAGCATTGTCCCCGCGAGTCGCGACAGGCGCCGCGCCCGCCACCACCACCACCATGGCACGGCGAACAGGAGCAGTAGCAGCCACGGCCGGGCGAAACTCATCGCTTGAGAGCTCCCGCCAGCGCGCGGGCCCGGTTGGCGAGCTGCACCACGTCGGCCGTGGACCGGCTCGCGAAGGCGACCTGGTCGAGGGCGCCCAGCACGTCGGCCACCTCGTCGAAGGCACCCGGGCGGGCGCGCCGGGCCGCCGCCAGGCAGTCGGTGGTGGACAGCCCGAGGTGAGCTTCCGGTACCGTGGCCGCGAGGGCGACCCGCAGCCGGTTGCTCGCCCGGGTGGCGACCGCGCGGGCTTCACCCGCATCCAGCCAACGCGTGTCCCCGATCCCAGGCTTCTGGACCGCCGGGGGAATCACCGGCGCCGCGCGTGGCGGGCGGCGACGCCACCACAACGCTCCGGCCATACTCCCGAGGACCACCGTGACCGTGAGGAGAACCGGCAGCCAGGCGCGTCGCTCGGTCCGCAGCGGATCGAGCGCGGGCCGCGGTGCGGGAGATGAAATGGAGTCGGGAATCACGGCTTTGACGACGAACGTGGCCGTTCCGCCCAACACGGAGTCGGCCTGGGCATCCGGACCCAGCCGCCAGATCGGAGGCATCGTCACCGTACGCGGTCCGGGACTCCAGGTGGTGGCGGGATAGCGGACGATCCACGTGGTCCCCTCACGGACGATCACCGCGTCCCCCAAGGACTCCACGTCGTCGCCGCTTTCCAGCCGGCCGGGTCGCAGCCGCCACCCGGGCGCCAGGCTGAAATGCCGCTCGATCCAGACCGTGTCGCCGACGGTGGGGCCCGCCGGGAGCGTGATCCAGTTGGTAACCGAAGCCTGGCCCGCGCCGCTCCGCCAACCGGCCGCCATCACAATCCCCAGCATCCAGCGCCGCCGCATTCGTCAGCGCTTCAGGCGACGGGCCCGTGCGTGGAACGCGCGCCGCAGCGCGAGGCCGTACGGAACGTCGGTGCGCAACGACACGCGATCCACGCTCGACTGCTGCAGCCGTCGGGCGCGCTCTTGCGCGAGCCGCTCGTTGGCGACGAGCAAGCGGGTGCGGGTCCTGGGATCCCCGGTATCGAGCAACACCCGCTGGCCGGTTTCGGCATCGGAGAAATCCACCCAGCCCGCGTTCGGCAATCGCAGCTCGCGCGGATCATCGATGGTGATCGCTACGACGTCGTTGTGCTCGGACAGCCGGGCCAGGGGATCCTCCCAGCCGTCGGCGCGAAAATCGGAAATCACCACCACGATAGCCCGATGCCGGAGCAGCTTGGCCGCGTAGCGCAGCGCTTCGGCCAGGTTGGTGCCGCGGCCGCGCGGCGCGAATGCGAGCAGATCACGGATCACCCGCAGCGCGTGGGCGCGTCCTTTCGCGGGGCGCACCACGTACTCGACCCGATCCGTGAACATCAACGTCCCCACCCGGTCGTGGTGGCGCGCTGCCGCGAGGGCGAGCACCGCCGCCACCTCCACGGCCACGGCCGCCTTGGACTGCGGCTGTCCGAAGTGCAGTGAGCCCGACTGGTCCACGATCAGCAACAAGGTGAGCTCGCGCTCCTCGGCGAAGCTCTTCACGAACGGGTGCCCGAAGCGCGCGGAGACGTTCCAGTCGATGGCGCGGAAGTCGTCGCCTTCCTGATAGGCTCGCACCTCCGCGAATTCGATTCCCTGCCCGCGGAACACGGACCGGTACTCACCGGAGAACAGGGTGTTGACGAGCGCGTGGGTGCGGAGCTCGATCTCCTGAACGTGCTTCAGGATCTCCGGGGAGACCGTCCGGCGGCGGACGCGGGTGGGTGGCGCATCGCTTCGCCGGCGTTCGGGGCCCGGCGGCTTCACGGCACGCGCACCGCTTCCAGGATTTTGGCGATGACGCGGTCGGCGTCCAGATCCTCGGCCTCGGCCTCGAAGCTGAGCAGCACGCGATGGCGCAGGACGTCGAACGCCATGGCCTGCACATCCTCGGGCAGGACGAAGGCCCGGCCGCGCAGATAGGCGTAGGCCCGGGCGGCCTGCGCCAGGTAAATCGAGGCGCGCGGGCTCGCCCCGAACGCGATCACCGGCTTCAGCTCCTGCAGACCCAGCGCCTGGGGCTCCCGGGTGCCCCGCACCACGTCGACGATGTAGTCGACCACTTTCTGGTCCATGTGCAGGTCGGCGATGGTGCTGCGCGCCGCCAGGATCTGGTCCGCGTCCGCGATGCGCGCCACTTCGATGGGCCGGCCGCTCGCCATGCGAGCCACGATTTCCTTCTCGGCGTCCCGCGTGGGATATCCCACGTGCACCTTCAGCATGAACCGGTCGAGCTGGGCTTCCGGCAGCGGGTAGGTGCCCTCCTGCTCGATCGGATTCTGGGTCGCGAGCACCAGGAACGGCTCTCCCAGAAAGAACGTCTCGCCCCCGATCGTCACCTGTTTCTCCTGCATCGCCTCGAGCAACGCCGACTGCACCTTGGCCGGCGCGCGGTTGATTTCGTCGGCCAGGACGAGGTTGGAGAAGAGGGGTCCTTTGCGCGGATAGAACTCCTGCGTGCGCTGATCGAACACCATGGTGCCGATCACGTCGGCCGGCAGGAGGTCGGGCGTGAACTGGATGCGCGAATAATTGATGTGTAACGTCTCGGCCACCGTGCGGACCGCGAGCGTCTTGGCCAGGCCGGGCACGCCCTCCAGCAGGATGTGACCGCCCGTGAGCAGGCCGATGAGCAGCCGCTCGACCATTGTCTCCTGGCCGACGACCCGCTTGCCGACTTCGCGGGTGATCGCGGTCGCGAGCGCCGCGTCGTGGGCCGGCGCCGCCGTGCGCGTGGTCATTGTAACGCCGCCTCTGCCGCCCGTCGCACGGTCGGCTCCTTGTCGTGACTGTAGAGTTCCAGCAACGCTCGCGCCTCCGTGGATGGAATATGGCCAATCCCTTCGATCGCGGCGGCGCGCAGATGCGGTGTGCGGCGTTTCAGAAACCCGCCCGGCTCCGCATACTTCGCCAGGACGCCGAGGGCTTCGGGCGCCGCCAGGCGACCCACCGCTGTCAGGATCCCCGCCAGTACCCCTTCATCTTCTTCCTGCTCCAGGCGCCGCAGCAGCACGCCGGTCGCGGTCGGGTCGGCGCCGACGGCCAGCACCCGCGTCGCCGCGGCGCGCACGGCGGCGCTCCGGTCGCGCAATGCCGCCACCGCCGGACGGGCGGTCTCCTTGCCGCCGATCTCGGCCATCGCGTACAGCGCGGCCTCGCGCACGGCGTCCTGCGAGTGTCGCATCAGGCTCGCGAGCACTGGAATGGCATCCGGACTCCCCGTGAGCCCCAGGAAATGCGCCGCCGCCGCGACGATCGCGTCGTCGTCATCGGCATCGATGGCCGCCTTCAGCGGCTCCATCGCTCGATCGGCCGCGACGCGAATGGCCGCCCGATACGGCTCGCGCAGCTCGGCCGGCGACTGGCGGTACGCCCGCAACAGCGGTCCCACCGAGAGCGACGCCAACGCGCCCACCGCGCCGACCAGGAATCCCCGCTCGGTCGGCGGGATTCGGGACTCGCCGAGCCGCGAGACCAGCTGATCGATCATGGGTGGCGGGGCGAGGGCTTCGCCGATCGCGCCGACCGTATCGATGGTCGCGGGATCCTCGATGCGGGCCAGCGCCTTGTCGAGTCCGGCGATGATCTCCGCCAGGAGCGCGAGATCGCGCAGCTGGACCACCTCCGGGATCAGCGCCTGCAACCGCTGTGCGGTGCCGCGGAGTCCCTCCGGACTCTCCGCCGTCAGCAGAGAAGCGAGCAGGCGGCGGCATTCCACGTCGGCAGGCAGGACGTCGGGCTTGAACGTGGCCGTCGAGCGACGCCCTTCCATCGCCTGGCCGGTCTGCCAATGTGGGGCCTCGGGCGCGGGGGCGATGCGATCCGTCATGCTGGGGAACAAGTGCGCGCCGGTCGCCCGTGGCGTCACACTACGGCGGTTCGTCTGCACCGCCACGCGCCCCAGCGATGCGTCGTCGGGCGCGATCGTCCCCGTGGCGACGCCGTACAACGCGAGCACCTGCTCGGGGGTCACTCCCGGATTCAGCTGGATCGCGCGCACGCCGCGCGCGAACAACAGCGACGCCAGCTCGGAGAGCTGCGAGTTGCGCGGCAACAGATGCTGGCCGCGCCAATGCATGCCGGTGGCGCCCACCTGCCATTCGACGGTCCCCAGCGTGGCCACGCCGGGGAGGTGCGTGGACAGGTTCCGCATTGCTTCCTGGACCGCGGGATGAGTACCGGGATAGTAGCGCACCAGACGGAACGCCGTTCCCATCGCGCCCAGGCAACGCTCCAATACGGCGAGGTCGGCCATGTCAGCGCTTGTTGCGCTCGCCGCGGTCCTCGAACCGGAACACCCACGTGGCGAACGCGGCCGGATCGATCGGCTGATCCGGATCGATCGCGGTCCAGTCCACGTCGCTGCCCGATTCGGATCCCCGGTCGGGGCCGTGTCGCTGCTCGGCCTGTCGTACCATCTCCTGCGCGCGGCGCACCCAATGCCCGAACTGCGCCGGCCGCAGGTCGACCCAGCCGCGCGGGGCGGACGCGAGCGCGTCGCCGTCGGTCGGCGGGACGATGACCACCGCCCCGCGATACACCTGACGCCCGTCCGGCGTGACGATCGGCAACCCGACCGAGACGATATGACTGCGCAGGTCGGCGTCGCTCTGGATCCGCTCCAGCGCCCGTTGGGCGAAGCTCGCGTGATCCGCCGCGGCGAGGGCCCGCACCGTGGGAACCAGCAGGCTGCACAGGTAGGCTTCGTACAGCATTTTCGTGAGCCGCGGTGGGCCGAGCATCTCGTAGGCGATCGAGCGCGTGCCGCGGGCGCGCTCGAGCGCGTCCAGCCGAGTCAAGGCGTGCGCCCGCAGCACACCGGCCCGGTAGGTCGGTCCCGCGGTGGCGCTGTCCAGCGCGGCGACGATGTCCCGGCCGGTGGGACGCCCTTCCACCTCGAGCAGGACGTAATCCGCGACTTCTTCGGGGGTGATGAACTCCATCTGCCCGAGCTCCGTCACGGTGGCGAACTCATCGCGCGCGAACAGTCCGTTTTCACCCGTATTGATGTACACGCCTTCCAACGGCCGCCCCAGATCCTGCCACACGACGGCACCATCACAAAACGCATCGGCCAGCGATACCGGAGCGCGGCAATCCACGTGGGGAATCGGTTTGCCCTTGCGCCACACCGGGCCGGCGCCGATTTCCCGCCACGCGATGGTCGCCGTCGGCTTGATCTCGATCGTGGCCGGGGCGCCCGGCGTGCGGCCCATGAGAAACAGCAGCAGCGATTGGGCGCCCGCCACGGCGGACTTGGTCATGAGCGTCCGGCTCGGTCGTTCTTCGGAATGGGTGTACGGAATATTGAATCCCATGCCGCCCGTCCCGCTGGTGCCGATCTTCACGTACGCCTGGGCTCCGATCCGGCGCAACGCCTCGAGCATGATCTGCGTGTGCCGGATCAGCTGCGGCATCGTGAGCGTGAGGAGGTGGGCTTCCACCGCGGCCTGGTCGAGCCGTCCGGTGCGCGCGCCGGCCCAGAGATCCCGCGCGCTCTGGAAGATGTCCTGGTAGGCGAACGCCGTGGCGGTGTTGATGCTGTCCACCACGGCGTCCGGCTTGTGCTTGATCAGCAGCTGATACAGCAAGCTGCGCTCGAGCACTTCTTCGGTGAGGTCGCCCAGCAGGTCGCCGAGTACAAGCGCGCGATGGGCCGGCTCGGCGAGCAGCGCGCTGCGATCGAGCCTGGCAACGGGCGCCGGCAGCAGCACGTTGCCCCACTCGACCTCGATCGCGGCGTCGCCGCGATACGGCTCGAGCGCCCGGGCCGCGGCGCGCACCTCGTCCTCGAACAGGGAGACGAGCACGATTCTTCGCGGCGCTTTCTCCAGCAGGCGACGCGCCACCGCGTGGCCCACCAGTCCACTCCCGCCCAGCAGCACGACGGAGGTGTTACGCAGCTCCATCGTCGTCCTCGATCGCCGCACGCTCGCGGCGGGTGAGCGGCCGGTACTTCCCTTCCGGCAGCGCCCCGAGACGCACCGGCCCATAGCTGGTCCGGTGCAGCCATTCGACCTTGAGCCCGAGCGCTTCCGCGAGCCGGCGGACGATACGGTTGCGTCCTTCGGCGAGCGTGATCTCGATCTCCGCCCCTCCGCCGCGGCCGGCCGCGCGCACTCGCGAGCGCAGCACCCGCACGGGGCGGCCGTCGATCGGAATCGGCCGCGCCAGGGCGCGGGTAATCTCGGCCACGGAGTGCCCGTGCACGCCGAGCTGGTACGTGCGCGGCACCTCGAAGCGCGGATGCATCAGGCGGTGTGCAGCGCGGCCGTCAGTCGTCAGCAACAGCAATCCGGAAGTCATGGCGTCCAGCCGACCAACGTACGTGAGCCCCGGGACTCGCGGGAGGAGGTTGAACACCGTACGCCGGCCTTCGGGATCTCCACGGCTGACGACCGTGCCGATCGGTTTGTTCAGCGCCAGCCAGGTGACGGTCGTGGAAGTGGTGACGGGGGCCCCGTCCACGGTGATCCGCTGGCGCGCGGGATCGACCGAGCTGCCGATGGTGGCGACGGCGTCGTCGACGCGCACCCGCCCGGCGCGGATCAGATCCTCCGCCTTGCGTCGCGAAGTCACGCCCGCACGCGCCAGCGCGCGTTGCAGGCGCATGGCGGTCATTCGGGCTCGGCCGGCGCGGGCGGACGCAGGGCGACGGACAACTCATCGAGCCGTGGCAGCTCGTCCGTGCTCTGGAGTCCCAGGATTTCGAGGAACTGGGGCGTCGTGGCGTAGAGCAGCGGGCGCCCCAGGCCTTCCCCGCGACTCGTGACTTCGATGAGACCGCGCTCCACCAGCTTGTCGATCACCGCCCCCGAATCGACGCCGCGGATCTCGTCTACCTCGATGCGGCCGACGGGTTGCCGGTAGGCGATGATCGCGAGCGTCTCCAGTGCGGCGGGACTGAGCCGGCGCGGCCGCAGCGCGAACTGGGCCCGCTCGATCGCCTCGGCGTACTCGGGTTTGGTCAGGAACTGCCACCCGCCCGCGATCTGGACGAGGTCCACGCCATGATCGCCGGCGGCATACACGGCGCGCAGCTCCTGCAGCGCGGCGCCCGCGCCGGCCTCGCCCGCTTCGGGATCGAGCGTCGCCAGCTCGTCCAGAGTCAGCGGACGCGAAGCGGCGAACAGCGCCGCTTCAAGCAGCTTCGCGAGGGGGCTCACGGCGAATGGCCATGGGGGCGAAGGGTTCCGGCTGCGCGATCTTCAGGGCGCCGCGCTTGGCCAGCTCCAGCAGTGCGATGAACGCGGATAGCACCTCGACCACGTCGGGATGCTCCCCCACCACGTCGCGCCACCCGAATTCCGCGCGCGCGGCGAGCAGGGCCTCGATCCGGGCCGTGGCGCCCTCGACGTCGAGCGGCCGCGGCACGACGCGATGCAGCGTCGGCTCGGGGATGAGCGCGATGACACGCTCGGCGGCGGCAAGGAGATCGTTCAACCCGATCGCCAGCGGCGCCGGGGGGAGATCGGGGCCCGGCGCGTCGTACCCGCGGCCGAACCGCTCGGCGCGGCCCGCCGCCGCCCGCGCCAGCCAGTCGACCAGCTCGCGGATCTGCCGGTACTCGAGCAGCCGCCGCACCAGCTCCGAGCGCGGATCCTCCCACTCGTCGTCCCCCAAGCGCCTGGGCAGGAGCATCTGCGCCTTGATGCGCAGCAGGCGGGCCGCCATCTCGAGGTAGTCGGCCGCCTGATTGAGCCCCAGCTCGTTGATCACCGCGAGGAACTGATCCGCGATGCGCGCGATGGGCAGATCCGTGATGTCGAGCTGGTCTTCGCGAATCAGATGCAGCAACAGATCGAGCGGTCCGGAGAACTGCTCGAGCTCGACGATGAACCCGCCGCCTGGATGACTCACCTGAGTTGTCGGGGGCAGCGTGGTCACGAGATTTTGACCCCGGGCAGCGCGAGCGACCCTACGAGACTCATGCCGAGGTCCATGATCTGGGCGGCCGGCCACAAAAAGACGCCAATGACCCCGGGCAGAAAGTAGGTCAGGGCCATGATGGGCAGAAACCCGAGCGCCGCAATACGCCGATATTTCAGACCAGCTGCGGGCGGCAACAAGTGATAAAACACGTGGCTGCCGTCCAGCGGCGGGATCGGAATGAGATTGAAGAAGGCCAGCACGAGATTGAGCCACATGCCTGTGTGGGCCATGGTTTGCAGGATCCGCAGGGTCCCATTCAGCCCGGGAACGGCGGCGCCGAGGGAGCCGAACGCGGCGAACAATGCCCCGAACACGACGAACAGCCCGAGATTCGTGGCAATTCCGGCCAGGGAGACAATGATGTCGCCCCGCACGTAGTTCCGGTAATTGCGCGGGTTCACCGGGACGGGTTTGGCACCGCCGAACGCGAACGCCCCGTGCGATTGCCACAGGAGGAATGCCGGGAGCAGGATTGTGAGAAACGGATCGATGTGTTTCAGGGGATTCATCGTCAGCCGCCCGAGCATATAGGCGGTATCATCGCCCTGGCGGTAGGCCGCTTCCGCGTGGGCGTACTCATGGGCCACCATCGAGAACAGCAGTACCGGGACCCAAATGAGGAACTCGAACGAAATGGACGCTCTCGGGGCTCGGGTCAGCCTAAAATAGCCGCATCGTAGAGCCCGGGTCAACGGCGTAGCGCCTTGACCCCCCTCAACTTACCCCCTATTTTGCCCGCCTCAAACCGGAGAAGAGTCTCGTGCCGCGAATTCAGTCCGCCAAGAAAGCGATGCGCCAGTCGCGCCGCCATGCCGTCACCAACCGCGCCCAGCGCTCCGCCTTGCGGACCGCCCTCAAGCGGGTCCGGGCCGCCGGCACCAAGCAGGAAGCGACCACCGCCTACGCCGCCGCCGTACGGCTGCTCGACAGGGCTGCCCGGAAAGGGTTGATTCATCGAAATAACGCGGCAAGGCACAAGTCCAGACTTGCCAAGTACGTAAAGGCAAAGGCGTAAGGAGAAAGACGTAAGGTTGTAATACGTACGGAAAGAACGTAGGGGCACGGCAGCCAGTCACCGTGCCCCTACGTTTTTTCCCTACGCCTTTTTCCCTACGTTTCAGCCCCTTACGCTTCTCTCCTTACGCCTTTCAGAGCGCGGCTAGCTCCGCCCCACAACTCTCACAGTACCACTCCGTCGGCAAATTCATGGTGCCGCATTCGCGACACTTCAACGTGCGTACGGGCTCCGGGTCGTCGTTCACCGGGGACGCCGCGGACGTGGGGACGGCGGAGGAGCGATTCCCGCCTCCCGCCGGGTCGGCCGGCTGGAACTGGGCCCCACTAGGCCGCCGCTGACCCGGGGTCGGGAGCGGCCCGGGACTCCCGATGCCGCGCTTGTCGTCGTCGGTCACGGATTTCAGAAATGCCAGCTCGTCGATCATCTGAGGCTTTTGATCCTGCTTCTGATCGGGCTTCTGATCCGTCTTGGGCGGGGCCGCCGGCGGCGCCGCCGCCGCGGGTTGCGGGCGAGGAGGCGGACCGACACGCGGCATTGAGGCCGTCACAGCCGGAGCGGCGACGGTTTGCGGTGGCGCGGCAGGCGCCGGCGAGGGGGGGGGCGCCGGTGGCGGCACTGGCCGCGTCTTCACCAGCCGCTCCAACTCCTCGAGCTGCCCGATGTCTTCGTCGATCGCGCCCAGCTCTTCCCGCACCGAGACCAGCTCGGCCAGCGACTCCTTGTGGACCTGCGTCCACTGCGATTCGTCGTACTCGCCGACCGCGTGCCGCAGCTCGGCCTCGGCCAGACGCTCGGCCGCATGCGTTTCCTTGGCCTGCAGCTCGCGGCGCAGCTCCTTGCGCTGCGCCGCCATCAATCGCGCCGCCTCGGCGTGCACCTTGAGCTCTTCGGTGACGGCGTTGAGACGGGCCTCGTAATCCGAGCGCACGCGGTTGCGCACCGTGGAAGGCGCACCACCGCCCGCGGCGTCGATCCGTGCGATCCACGCCTCGTACTGACGCCGCTCTTCCAGCAGTCGCTGGATGGCGGCCGTACTCTTGCTCGGTGGTTTCGTCATTCCACTCCTGCCGCGCTGGCGCCTGCGCGTAATGCTTCGAGCTCTGCCACCAAGCGGGGATTCAGCTCGGTGACCTGGCCCAGGAGAGGGGCTGCTAACAAGATCCGTGCCCCGTGCTCCGGTGTCCCCATACGTAAGTTTCCACTCAATCGCCTACACCCGTCATCCCCTGGCGTCGGATTAGGACACAAGGGGGCTTCGAGCCGACTAAGAAGATAAGCTCCGGCGGCACATATAATGACGTAAACCCTTCTCCCGCCACGGCAAAGGCGGTCCCCCCCCGGCAGCCGGCCATGTGCGACTGCCCCGGTTTTCTCAGAACGCACAAATGTAAGTGCAACTCGCTGGTGAGTTTGCGTCACCTCGACCCGATCCCGGACGTCGCCCCACCCTTCCACTCGTGCACGATGCGTCCGGCGACCAGCGTCAGCGCGGCCCGGCCCACCAATTCCCGATCGGCAAACGGCGTGTTGCGACTCTTCGAATGAAACTGCGCGGAACGTACAACCCACGAGCTCGTGACATCGAGCACGCAAACATCCGCGACCGTGCCGGCGGCGAGCGTGCCACCGGGAAGACGGAATAGCGCGGCCGGCCTGGTGCTCATCCGCGCCACCAGCTCCGCTAGGGTGAGCACGTTGCCCCGCACCAGCTCGGTGTGCGCCACGCCGAACGCTGTTTCCAACCCCACGATCCCGAACGGCGCATCGTCGAACGCCGCTTCCTTTTCGTCGTAAGCGTGCGGCGCGTGATCCGACGCGATGCAATCGATCGTGCCGTCCTTCAGCCCCTCGTGCAGCGCGTGCACATCAGCCGCCTCACGCAGCGGCGGATTCATTTTGGCAAGCGTGTCGTAATCCTCGCACGCGGCATCGGTGAGCGCCAGGTGGTGCGGGGTCACCTCAGCCGACACGCGGATGTCGCGCGCCTTGGCGCGGCGGATCAGATCGACCGAGCCGCGCGTCGACATGTGACACAGGTGCACGTAGCCGCCCGTGAGCTCGGCGAGCAGCACATCGCGGGCGACCATGATCTCTTCCGCCGCCGCGGGAATCCCCTTCAGACCGAGCCGGGTGGAGACCAGCCCTTCGTGCATGGCGCCGCCGGCCGCCAGGCTCGGCTCCTCGCAATGGTCGGCGACGGGAATGTCGAAAGTGCGGGCGTACTCGAGAGCGGTCCGCATGAGGTGGCCGGATGCGACGGGCTTCCCGTCGTCCGAGACAGCGACCGCCCCGGCGCCCACCATCTCCCCGAATTCGGCCAGCTGCTCGCCCCGCTGCCCCACCGACACCGCGCCGATCGGGTACACGCGCGCCAGCCCGGCGCGCACCGACTGCCGCACGATGAATCCCACGGCCGCCTGGTTGTCGGTGACGGGATCGGTGTTGGGCATCGCGCACACCGCCGTGAATCCGCCGGCGACGGCGGCGCGGGAGCCCGTCGCGATCGTCTCCTCGTCTTCGTTTCCCGGCTCGCGCAGATGGACGTGCACATCGACGAGGCCGGGCGCCACGACGAGACCGCGCACGTCCCGCGTGTCGGCGTCGTCGGGAGCGGTCAGCCCCGGCCCCACGGCGGCGATCTTCCCGTCCGTGATCAACACGTCGGCCGTCGCGTCGAACGAGCGGCTCGGGTCGATCACGCGACCGCCGCGCAGCAGGACGGGCCGCGTCATTCGCCGCCTCCGCCCTTGGCCGCATCGGCCAGCTCGGGCCGGCCCCCCGCCAGCAGGTAGAGCACCGCCATCCGGACCGCGACGCCGTTGGTCACCTGATCGAGAATCACGCTGTGGGGGCCGTCGGCCACGCGGCTGTCGATCTCCACGCCGCGGTTCATCGGGCCGGGATGCATGATGATGAGGGGCTTCGGCGCGCGCTCGAGACGCTCCATCGTGACGCCGAAGACGCGGTAATACTCGCGCAGGCTGGGGATGAATCCCTTCTCCATCCGCTCGAGCTGCAGCCGCAACACGTTGAGCACGTCGGCCCACTCGATGGCTTCCTCGATGCGGCCGAACACCCGCACGCCGAGCTCTTCGATGCCGCGCGGCAACAGCGAGCGCGGGCCGCACACGGCGACTTCCGCTCCGAGCTTGGTGAGTCCCCACAGGTTGGAGCGCGCGACGCGCGAGTGCAGGATGTCGCCCACGAGGCAGACCTTCACGCCTTCGATGTGCCCGACCTTATCGCGGATAGTGAGCATATCGAGCAGCCCTTGCGTCGGGTGCTCGTGCTTGCCGTCGCCGGCGTTGATGACGTTGGAGCGAATCCGCCGGCCCAGGAACTGCGCGGCCCCCGACGCGCCGTGGCGGATCACGACCATGTCGATGCGCATCGCCTCGAGATTCTTCGCGGTGTCGACGAGCGTCTCGCCCTTCGATACCGACGAGCCGGACACGGCGACGTTGACCGTGTCCGCCGAGAGACGCTTTTCGGCGAACTCGAACGAGATGCGGGTACGGGTGGAGGCTTCGAAGAACAGATTGACGATCGTCTTGCCGCGCAGGGCGGGCACTTTCTTGATGGGACGCTCCGACACTTCCTTGAACGGCTCGGCGGTATCGAGAATGAGGCGGATCTGCTCGGCCGAGAGGAACTCCAGCCCGGTCAGATCCTTCTCGAGCGCCACCGTCACGAAGCCTCCACCACGACCACTTCGTCCCGACCGTCCAGCTCCTCGATCCGCACGTCCACCCGCCCTCCCGACCCCAGCTGCACCCGCTCACCGACCACGTCCGCCTGGATCGGCAGCTCCCGCCCGCCGCGGTCCACGAGCACCGCCAGGGAAATCCGCTTGGGCCGGCCGAAGTCCGCGAGCTCATCCAGGGCGGCGCGCACCGTGCGGCCGGTGTAGAGCACATCGTCGACGATGACCACGTGCTTGCCCGTCAGATCGCCCGGCAGCCTGGTCTCGCCGATCACGGGTTTCGGACCCACCAGCTCGAGGTCGTCGCGGTACAAGGTGATGTCGATGGCGCCGCGCGGGACCTGGACCGATTCCTTGTGTTCGATGATCGCGGCGATCCGTTCGGCCAGCTCCACACCGCGGCGCTGGATCCCCACCAGCACGAGGAGCTCGGTGCCGTGGGCCAGCTCGAGGATCTCCAGGGCTATACGCTGAAGCGCCCGCGCGAGCGCGCGGGCGTCGAGGAGCGGCGTGTTCTTGGTCTGGGCCCGGGCCATGTCCGGGGCGGAAGGTAACTAGCCGAATACGGCGGTCAACGGCGTACGTCCGGCGAGCACCGCCTGAACGTTGGCCAGCGCGAGCCGCGCCATCGCGCGACGCGTCTCCAAGGTGGCGCTGCCGATGTGGGGCAGTAACACGGTGCGCGGTGCCGTCAGGAGGCGAGGGCTGATTTCCGGCTCGTCGGCATACACGTCGAGGCCGGCGGCGCCGAGGTGACCCTGCTCCAGCGCGCTCGCGAGGGCTTCTTCACGGACCAGATCGCCGCGCGACGTGTTGACGAGGATGGCCCCGGGCTTCATCTGCGCCAGCTTCTCCGCGCTGACGATTCCTTTCAACTCGGGCACCGCCGGGACGTGAAGCGACAGCACGTCGCTCTCGCGGAACAGGGGCCCGAGCTCGACCCGCCGGGCACCGGTCGCGGTCTCGAAGTCCGGCTTGACGGCGCGCGCGACGTAGAGCAGCCGCATCCCGAAGGCAATGGCGCGCCGCGCCACCGCCTGGCCGATGCGGCCCGCGCCCAGCAATCCGAGGGTCTTCCCCTTGAGCTCCATGCCGAGCAGCTGCGTCGGATGCCACCCGGTCCATTGTCCGCTCTTGACCAGCTCGACCCCGGCCACCAGACGGCGGGCACACGCCAGGATCAGCGCCCAGGTGAGATCCGCTGTGGCCTCGGTCAGGACGTCGGGCGTGTTGGTGACGATCACGCGCCGCAGCTCGGCGGCCACGACATCGATGTTGTTGAACCCGACCGCAACGTTGGCCACGATACGGAGCTTGGGGAGCCGACGGAACTCGGATCCGCCCACCCAGCGCGACAGGAGTGGAACGAGCGCCACCCAGGGTCCGGACGGCGTGGGCTCGTCGGCGGCGAGCCAGGTGACCTCGAGCCCGGCCAGATCTCCGGGCTCGAGCAAATCCTGGATTTCGGCGGCCGCGAGGACGAGGTGCCCGGTTACTGCGGCACCCCGGTATCCATCAGGATCCGCCAGCTCCCATCGCCTTGCTTGCGCCAGATCACGACGTACTTCCCGCTGTCGACCTGGGGCTGCCCGTCCTTCGGCGGATACGTGAACGTGTAATGGCCGTATTCGACGGCGGTATTGCCGTCCAGAACGACCTGATCGGTCTGGACCAGGGCGTCGGTCGCGTGCGGGTTCTGGTAGATCTCCGTGAACAGCTGCTGAATGGCCACCCGTCCCTTCCATGTCTTGCCGGTGCGCAGGCTCACTTCGACGCCCGAGTCGGCGAATATCGCGGCGATCGCCGCCGCGTCGCCGGCCTTGGTCGCCGTTTCCCACGCGTCGTTTTGCGCGTCGATCACCCGGCGCACGGCGACCAGGTCGCCCGCGCTTTGCGCGGCGCCGACGCCACTCAACGCCACGCTCGCCAGAGCGGCGATCACCAACACTCGTCTCGGCATCATCCCTCCCCTTTGCGAAGTTTTCCCCGATCGACTTTCCCCAGGTGGGTGCGCGGCAAGACGTCGAGAAAGACGACCGCGCGCGGCACCTTGTACCCTTCCAGCTGCGTCGCGACGAATTGACGCAGCTCTTCGCCCAGCTCTTCTCGCGCGTGCTCCTTCGTCACTACGAATGCGTGAGGCTTCGTGAGCCCGCCCGTCCCGATGACGCCCACGACCGCGGCCTCGCGCACGGCGGGATGCCGCAGCAGGCAGCCTTCCACTTCCTGCGGGCTGAGCCACTTGCCGGCCACCTTGAGCATATCGTCGGCACGGCCGTGGTAGCTGATGTATCCGTCCGGATCGCGTGCGATCAGATCGCCCGACACGTACCACTCGCCGCGAAACGCCGCCTGCGTCTTGTCGTGCTGCTGCCAGTAGGCGATGGCCCGCGAATTCCCCCGCACCCACAGGTTGCCCACCTCGCCGTCGGGCAGCGGGCGACCCTCCTCGTCGCACACGCGCACCTCGAATCCGTCCACCACCTGGCCCAGCGTACCGGGGCGGACGGCGCCGATCCGGTTCGTAATGAAGATGTGCCACATTTCCGCGGTGCCGAGACCGTCCAGCAGCTCCACCCCGAACGTGCGCTTCCAGCGATCGTACAGCTCGACGGGCAAGGCCTCGCCGGCCGAGGTCGCGAACCGGAGGGAGTGGAAATCCTGCCGCCCGGCATCCGGATGCGAGACCATCTGATTGATCATGGTCGGAACGTTGACGAGGATGGTCGGCTTGTACCGGGCGATCTTGTCGAACAGCACCTCCGCCGTGCAGCGCTCCGGGAACAGCACGCTCGCCGCGCCGACCGAGAAGGGGAAGAGGAGATTCGCGCCCGTGGCATACCCGAAGAACAGCTTGGGGACCGACACGGTCACGTCGTCCGCCCGGTATCCCAGGACGTTCTTCGCGTAGCATTCCGTGGTGTTCGCGAACGCGGTATGCGTTTGGACGACGGCTTTCGGCTGCCCCGTCGTCCCGCCGGAGAAGAGCCAGATCGCCGCGTCGTCTTTGTGGGTCGGGAACGTCTGGAGCCCGACCGGCAGCGCGTCGAGCCGGGCCGCGACGCCCCGGTCGTCGACCACGAGCACGTCCTTGAGCGTCGGGACCGCGGCGGCCGCCGCCTGAAACGGGCGGGCCGTCTCGCGTGTCGTCAACGCGATGCGGGCCCGCGTGTAGGCGTAGAAGTACTCGATGGCCTCCGCCGTGAGCTGCGGGTTGACCATAACCACCACCGCGCCAATTTTGAGAGTGCCAAAGAGCGCGGCGACGAAATCGGGACCGTCCGGGAGCGCGATCAACACGCGTTGCTCGGGCTGAACCCCGGCCTCGAGCAGCAGCCGGCCGAACCGGTTGGCCCGCGCCTGAACCTCCGCGTAGGTGAGTGCACCCTGATCCGTGATGAGCGCCGTGGCCCCTTCCCGCCCCCCTCCCTCGCGCAGGCGCGCGTCGAGGAAGTAGTCCGCGATATTGAAGCGATCCGGCGGCTGGAAAGGCATGCCGGGATGATGCGCTGCGCCGTGCCCCCTGGTCAACCTGGCCGATGCCGGTTCGCGACCTCGCGCAGCTGACCTGGGTCGAGATCGGTAGCACGGACCGCGAGCGCGCCGTCGCGATCCTTCCGCTCGGCGCGTGCGAGGCCCACGGACCGCACCTGCCGCTCGCCACCGATGTCCTGATCGCCGAGGCGATGGCGCGCGCCGGGGCGGAAAAACTTTCGGCACGCGGTATGGAGGCGCTGATCCTGCCCTCCCTGGCCTATGCGCCGGCGCCGTTCGCCGCCGATTTCCCCGGGACGCTGACCCTCGACCCCGCGGCGGTTACGGCCCAGATCGTGGGCATCGCCGACAGTCTGGCCCGTCACGATTTCGACCTCCTGGCGCTCGCCAACGCGCATCTCGATCCCGCCCACCTCGGGGCGATCAACGACGCTGTCCTCCAGATCAAACAAACCGGCCGAGTGAGGATCGTGTACCCCGACGTGACGCAGCGCCCCTGGGCCACCCGGCTGACCTCGGAATTCCGAAGCGGTGCCTGCCATGCCGGCCGCTACGAAACATCGATCGTCATGGCCCTGCACCCCGAGTGGGTGAACGAGTCCCAGCGCACCAGGTTGCCGCCCAACGCTCGCTCGCTCTCGACGGCCATCGCGGCCGGGCAGAGGAGTTTCGTCGAAGCCGGCGGTCCACGCGCGTATTTCGGTTCGCCGGGGGAGGCCACGGTCGAGGAAGGTCGCAGCACCATCGCCTTGCTGGGCGCCATCCTCGAGGAGGCGGTCATGATCGAGATTACGCGGAGCGCCGGATGAGCGAGACCGTGGCAAGCCGGGGGGCGGTGATCACGGGCGGTGGCCGCGGCATCGGCGCTGCTACGGCGCGGGCGCTCGCCAGCCTGGGCGCGCGCGTCGTGGTCGCGGCCCGTCACGAGAACGAGGTCGAATCGGTCGCGGCGGAGCTGCGACACGCCGGTGGTCAGGCCTGGGCCACGCGCTGCGACGTCACCGATCCCGCCAGCATTGACGCCCTCGCCCGGACCGCCGTCGAGCGCCTCGGCGCGGTGGACATCCTCGTGAACAACGCCGGGACGGCATCGGCCGCGCCCCTGCACCGCACGACCCTCGAGGAATGGCTACGTCTGCTGACGGTCAACGCGACCGGTACCTTTCTCTGTACTCGGGCACTGCTCCCCGCCATGCTGGAGCGTGGCTGGGGCCGCGTCGTGAACGTCGCGTCGATTGCCGGGCTCGAGGGCGCCAAGTACATCTCCGCGTATTGCGCGGCCAAGCATGCGGTCGTCGGGTTCACGAGGGCCTTGGCCGTCGAAACCGCGGGCTCGGGCGTCACGGTCAACGCAGTGTGCCCGGGCTACGTGGACACGCCGTTGACCGACACCACGCTGGACAATGTCGCCCAGCGCACCCGCAAATCGAGGGAGGAAGCGCTGCAGGCGATCCTGACCCACTCGGGCCAGCCGCGACTGGTCACCGCCCAGGAGGTCGCGAGCACGATCGTAGCGTTGTGCGATGCTGGGGCCGCCGCCCTCACGGGGCAGACCATCGTGCTCGATGCGGGAGCGCTGCAGGCATGAGCTTCGAGATCATCAACCCGGAGTCGTTGGGCCGGCCCAGTGGGTGGAATCACGGGATGCTCGGGCCTTCGGGCGGCCGGGTCCTGTTCGTGGCCGGCCAGACCGCGCCGGGAGCGATGGGGTTCGTCGGTCAGTGGGATGCGGCGCTCGCGCGGGTGGTCGCGGTGGTGCGGGCAGCCGGGGGATCGCCGGAGCACATCGGCCGGATGACCGTGTACGTGACGGACCGCGCGGCGTACCTCGCACACCTGAAACCCCTGGGCGAAGTGCACCGCCGGCACATGGGGAAGCATTACCCTGCTATGGCGCTGGTCGAAGTGAAGAGCCTCGTCGATCCACAGGCCCAGGTCGAGATCGAAGCGACCGCGATTCTATGACGATCGCCCCGCAATCCTTCCTCTACGCGCACGACGCCGCCACCGGAGTGGCGACGTTGACCCTCAACCGCCCGGAGCGGCTCAACGCGTTGACATTCCAGGTTTACGAAGAGCTGCGCGACACGTTCCGCGCCGTCGACGTCGCGACGGGCGTGCGGGCGGTCGTCATCACCGGCACCGGGAGGGCGTTCTGCTCCGGCGGTGACGTGGAGGACATCATCGGCCGGCTGTTCGAGCGGGACGCGGCGGGATTGCTGGCGTTCACCCGTCTCACCTGCGACCTGATTCTCGCCATCCGCGAGTGTCGCAAGCCCGTGGTCGCCGCGCTGAACGGAACCGTGGCGGGCGCCGGCGCCGTGATCGCGGCGGCTTGTGATTTTCGTATCGCCGCCGAGTCCGCCAAGATCGCGTTCCTCTTTACCCGAGTCGGCCTGTCCGGCGCCGACATGGGAGCCGCCTGGCTCTTGCCGCGACTCGTCGGGCTCGGGCACGCCACCGAGCTGCTCATGACCGGCGACTTCTGCGACGCGCAGCGGGCGAAGGACATCGGCCTGTATCATCGCGTCGTGCCGCAGGACCAGGTGCTGGCCGAAGCCCGTACCCTGGCGGAACGGCTCGCGCGCGGACCGTCGCTCGCTTTGTCGGTGACCAAAGATGCGCTCAACCGGGAAGCCGCCATGGAGCTGCGGGCGGCGCTGGAGCTCGAAGCGCAGGTGCAGGCGGAGCTGATGCAGCACCCGAACTTCCGCGAGTCCTACGACGCGTTCATCGCCAAACGCGAGCCGCGCTTTACGTGATTCCCCCCCCTGAGACCCGGACAATTCGGGCGTTCCTCGAGCCACACCACCTCGACCTGGCGGAGCGCGTCGGAGCGTTCGCCGCGCGCGAGCTGGCGGCGCTGCCCGCCCCGGCGGACGATGCCGCCGGCCGGGCGCAGGCGCGCGAGATTCTCGACCGGCTCGGGGGAGCCGGCTGGTTCACCCCCATTGCGGAACAGCAGTGGCGTTCCTGCGCTCTGGTGCGAGAGGCCCTGAGCGCGGCCTCGCCGCTGGCCGATGCGGTGTTCGCGCTCCAGGGGCTGGGCGTCGTACCGATTCTGCTCGCCGGATCCGAAACCATGCGAAAGCGCTGGGTGAGCGCGGTGGTCTCGGGCGCAGCCATGGCCAGCTTCGCCATGACCGAGCCCAACGCCGGCTCCGACGTCGCGGCGATTGCTACGACGGCGAAGCGGGACGGTTCGGGCTACGTGCTCGACGGCTCCAAAACGCTCATTTCAAACGGCGGCCTGGCCGATTTCTATACGGTGTTCGCCTCGACGGATCGGGCGTCGGGCAACAAGGGATTGACCTGCTTTGTGGTGCCGGCGGAGACGCCCGGATTCCGGTTCGTGCGGCCGCTGGTGCTGGCCGCGCCGCATCCGCTCGGCGAAATCGCCTTCGAGTCCTGCCGGCTCCCGGCCGATGCCCGCCTCGGCGCCGAAGGCGAAGGATTCAAGATCGGCATGGCGACCCTGGACCGGCTGCGCCCGACGGTCGGCGCCGCGGCCTGCGGCATGGCGCAGCGCGCCCTGGCCGAAGCGCTGCAGCATGCCGTGACGCGCCGCCAGTTCGGAAAACCGCTGGCCGACTACCAGCTGATCCAGGACAAACTGGCGCGCATGGCGACCGACCTCGCGGCCGCCCGTCTGCTCGTGTACCGCGCCGTGTGGGAAAAGGATCAGGGCGCGGATCGCGTCACGCTCGAAGCCGCGATGGCGAAATCGTTCGCGACCGAGGCGGCACAGCGAATCGTGGACGACGCGGTGCAGATCCTGGGAGGGAGCGGTGTCCTGGCGGATCATCCGGTCGACCGGCTGTACCGCTCGATCCGGGCGCTCCGCATTTACGAAGGAACGACCGAGATCCAACATCTGGTCATCGCCGGTCAGCTGCTGAAGGATGCGAGGCCGAGCGCGTGAAGATCGTCTCGATCGGCGGCGGTCCCGCGGGGCTGTACTTCGCGATCCTGATGAAGAAGGCCGACCCGGCGCACGACGTGGTGGTCGTGGAGCGTAACCGCCTGGACGACACGTTCGGATTCGGCGTCGTGTTCTCCGAAGCGACGCAGGAGAACCTGCAGCTGGCCGACCCGGAGACGTTCGACGCGATGGCGCGGGCGTCCGCGCGCTGGGACGACATCGACATCCACTACAACGGCCAGGTGTTGAGCTCGACCGGCCACGGATTCTCCGGTCTGTCGCGCCGGGCCATGCTGGAGATCCTGGCGCAGCGGGCGATAGACCTGGGCGTGCGGATGGAGATCGGCAGCGAGGTCTCGGACCTGACCCCGTATCTCGGCGCCGACCTCGTGCTCGCGGCCGACGGGGCGAACAGCGTGGTGCGGGATCGCTTCGCGGACGTGTTCCGCCCCAGCATCGACTGGCGACCCAACCGCTTCGTGTGGCTCGGTACCTCGCGCCCATTCCCGGCGTTCACGTTCTACTTCAAGCACGACCGGCACGGCCTGTGGCGGGTGCACGCTTACCAGTACGAGAAGGCGCACTCGACCTTCATCGTCGAAGCTCGGGAAGAAACCTGGCGCGCCGCCTGCCTCGACCGCGCCGACGAGCACGAAACGATCGCGTTCTGCGAGGATTTGTTCGCGGATGAGCTGCAGGGGCACAAGCTGCAACAGAACCGGTCGATCTGGCGGCGATTCGGAACCGTCCAGAACGAGTTCTGGCACCACCGCAACGT
>Ga0075423_10000884_pt1 | contig 25403 bp, 13 predicted proteins | sample SoiMethybrSBSTD2_FD_80114 | JGI IMG/M metagenome (GOLD analysis project Ga0075423, IMG submission 80114) | Bulk soil microbial communities from a Populus tree surrounding site in Tennessee, USA - Soil MetaG P. TD hybrid SBSTD2 | ecosystem: Environmental > Terrestrial > Soil > Tree plantation... | reverse complement strand
TCCAGCGCCGACGCGATTTGCGTGGCGTATTCGAGCCCCTTGGCGACCGGCACCGGACCTCTCGTCAGCCGCGCGGCCAGCGTCTCGCCCTCGAGAAACTCCATGACCAGGAAGTTGATCCCGTCGTGCGCGCCGACATCGTAGAGTGTGGAGATATGCGGATGATTCAGCGCGGCAACCGCGCGAGCCTCGCGTTCGAATCGCTCGCGCCCGAGAGGATCCGCTGCGAGATGTGGCGGCAGCACTTTGATGGCGACGGTCCGGCCAAGACGCGTATCGAGGGCCCGGTAGACTTCGCCCATCCCGCCCGCGCCGACGCGCACAACAATCTGATACGGACCGATTGTTCGCCCTTCGAGGAGACCGACAGCGGACAGCGAATCGAGGGTTCGCGTGGGCTGATCGAGGAAGGTGTCCGCGCGTTCGTAGAACGCAAGCAGACTCTCGACTTCTTGCCGCAGCGCCTGGTCAGCGCCACAGGCGTCGTCGAGATAGCGGGCGCGCCGGTCCCCTGTTAGCGCACGGGCCTCGTCGAAGACGTGCTTCACGCGCTGCAAGCCGCCGCGATCGGAGCTCATTGGGAAAGTGTCCGCCATGCTAGCAAATCACGCGTCTCGGCGTCTTTACGCGTCGGCGGGGGGCGCCTAACTCAATGCCTTCATGGACGACGATCTCGGTCAGGCGCGCGCCTGCGCAAGCTCTTGATCGCGCTGCTCGATTGAAGTGATCGCGACATGATAGAACCGACGTTGCTGCCCGCGTTCGCGACGCCGGCGATAGCGCCTTGCTCAACGTGAACCTTGTTCAACGTAATGCCTCCGCTGATCACTACTGGGCTGGGGCGCGGGGGTACCGGACCCCGCTGCGGACTCCGTGAATCTTGTCAATCTGGTCCATCAGAGAATTCTGTTCGCGCTCCATGCCGGCGATGCGGCGCTCGGCAAGCGCCTTGTACATGACGCTGTGCTCAAGGCACAAAGCCACGACGCCGCGCTCCGGAGCCGAGTATCGGTGGAGTGCCAGTCGGTCGCATTGATGGCACCTGGTCAAGGCCGTGAAATCTTACCAAGCGATCTTCACGGACATTCTGGATTTTGCGAGCGAGTTCTCGCCATTTTGAGGCAGCGAGAAGCGCCCGACGATCACCGACCGATGTCAGCGCAGTTCTGCCTGCTCTGCCCATTGCACCGAGGCGTTCGGTGCAATGGCGCCGCCTCGAGGCAGACCAGTGCGTTGGGACCGCGGTCGGAACGGCCCTAACGAGTCGGGCGTCATGCGGCCGCCTTGAGAGACGGACACGTCTCGCCTGACGCTGATCCATCCCGGCGCTCGAGTGACGTCCGGGCTGTTCTTCTTGACACGTGGGGCCGCACGCATCCAGAGTAGGCCAGCCCAGAACGGCGGCCGCGGACCCTCAGGGGCCGGTGCCCCTTCAACGAGCGCCCGCGCAGAGGAGGCCCGACATGCGTGGATACCTCGGCGCCCTCGCGGTGATCTCTCTCGTGGTGCTCATCCCCTCAGCACTGTACGCGCAAGCAACGATTGCCGGTACCGTCCAGGACGCCTCGGGTGCGGTGCTGCCCGGCGTCACCGTCGAAGCCGCTAGCCCGGAACTGATCGAGAAAGTGCGGACAGGCGTCACCGATACGTCCGGCCAGTACCGGATCGAGAACCTGCGGCCCGGCATCTACAGCGTCACGTTCATGCTGCCCGGCTTCAGCACCTTCAAGCGCGAGGGGCTGGAGCTCGCGGGCTCGTTCGTCGTTTCGGTCAACGCCGAGCTGAAGGTCGGGTCCCTCGAGGAGACGATTACCGTCACCGGAGAGACTCCGATCGTCGACGTCCAGAGCGCCAAACAGCAGACGGTGGTCGGCAAGGAGATCATCGCCGCGCTGCCGACCACGGGTGGCTACTCCTCGCTCCTCGCGCTCGTGCCCGGCATCGTCGGCGGCACGCGCGACGTGCAGACCGGCCCCTGTGCCTGCACGTTCAGCGCGCACGGCGCGCTCCTGGCGGGCCGTTCCAACGGCGAGGGGCGGACGATGCTCGACGGCCTCCTGATCTCGGTGCCGCAGGGCAGTTCCTCGAACTACATCGCCGACACCCGTAATGCGCAGGAACTTTCTTTTACCGTCTCCGGCAGCCTGGGCGAGACGGAAACGGGCGGGCCCGTGCTCAACATCGTGCCGAAAGGGGGCGGAAACACGTTCTCCGGCAGCGCCTATGCCGGCGTCGGGCCCGAGTGGGCACAGGGCAGCAACTACTCGGATGAGCTGAAGGCGGCGGGCCTCCAGGCGGCGACGCCACTCATCAAGAACTACGACTACAGCGGCGCCGTCGGCGGGCCGATCCGCAAGGACCGGTTGTGGTTCTTCACGAGCGCGCGGACGCAGGGCAACTCGCAGTACGTCTCCAACATCTTTCACAACAAGAACGCGGGCAACCCGAACTCCTGGACCTACTCTCCGGACACAACCCGTCAGGCCTTCCGCGACCGCACCTGGGACAATGCCAACATCCGGTTGACGTCACAGATCACGCCCCGTAATAAGGTGAACATCTTCTGGGACGAGCAGCGCACGTGCCGCGAGTGCGAGAACGGCGGCAACAACTGGGGCCATAGCCCCGAGGCCAACTCGCAAGGGCAGCAGCCGATCATCGTCAAGCAGGGGACGTGGACCTCGCCCGTGAGCAACAGGATTCTCCTCGAGTTCGGGGCCAGCGAGTACCACGCCCGCTGGGGCGGATTCAAGGCCAAGGAGGATCCCTACACCGGCGACTTGATCCGGATGATCGAACAGTGCACGGCGGGGTGCGCGGTGAACGGCGGCATCCCCGGCCTCATCTACCGCTCGCAGAGCAACGACCTCTTCGTCAGCGGGCGTAATCTGAACCACATCATCATGTGGCGCGGCTCCTTCGCCTATGTGACGGGCGCCCACAGCTTCAAGGCCGGCTACGTGGCGAACCGGCTCAGCGACCTGCGTGAGGCGAACCGGGCGCCCAACGGGCTCGACTACCGGGTCAACAATGGCGTGCCCAACCAGCTCACCATGTGGATCAACAACTACCAGAACGACGTCTACATGCGTGGCGATGGCTACTACGCGCAGGAGCAGTGGACCCGCAATCGGCTCACGCTCCAGGGCGCCATCCGCTACGACCGGGCCTGGAGCTGGGCCCCTGAGCAGACAGAAGGGCCCGTCCAGTTCCTGCCGACGCCGATCTCGTTCCCGAAAACCGAGATCGCAAACGCCTTCAACGACATCACGCCGCGCATGGCCGCCTCGTACGACCTTTTCGGCGACGGCAAGACGGCGCTCAAGGCGACCCTCGGCAAGTATCTGGAAGCCGCGCTCACCTCGGGGACCTATGTCCGCGGCAACCCCACCTCGCGGATCATCCAGAGCGTGAACCGCGCGTGGACCGATGCCAACGGCAACTTCAGGGCTGACTGCAACCTGCTCGACGGGACCGCGCAGGACCTGCGGGCGAGCGGCGGTGATTTCTGCGGCGCCTTCTCGAACCGCAACTTCGGGACCACTACCTTCACCAACACCATCGACCCCGACATCTTGAAGGGCTGGGGCGTGCGGCCGTCGGACTGGAATCTGGGTCTCTCGATCCAGCGCGAGGTGCTGCCGCGCACGTCCGTCGAGGTGGGCTACTTCTGGCGCTGGTTCCGGGGCTTTGCCGTCACCGACAACCTCGCCGTGACGCCCGCGGAGTTCGACTCCTTCAGCGTCGTCGCGCCATCCGACGCGCGCCTGCCCGGTGGCGGCGGCTACACCGTGTCTGGCCTCTACAACGTGAAGCCCGCTTACTTCGGCATCACCGACAACTACATCACGTCTTCGGACAAATACGGCGACCAGTACGCCAGCTTCAACGGGCTGGACATCACCGTCAACGCGAGGCCGACGAGCAATCTCACGATCCAGGGCGGTTTCAACGGCGGGAAGACCACGGCGGACAACTGCGAGATCAGGGCCAAACTCCCCGAAACCTCGCCGGTCGATCCGTATTGCCACGTTGTGTCGGGCTACCTGCCGCACTACAAGGCGTTCGGCTCCTACAACGTGCCCAAAGTGGACGTGCAGCTCGGCCTCACGTTCACGAGCAAGCCGGGCCTTCAGGTGAGCTTTGCCGGCACGCCGACGGGGAACGGCGGGACGCTTCAGGCCAACTACACCGTGTCGAACGCCCAGGTGATGCAGTCGCTCGGCCGGCCGCTCTCCGGCAACGCGTCTAACGTCACGGTGAATCTGATCGAGCCGGGGACGACGTACGGCGACCGCATCAACGAGCTCGACCTGCGCGTGGCCAAGCTCCTGAGGTTCGGTCGCATGCGCGCCACGGTGAGCGCGGACATCTACAACCTGATGAACGCCGCGCCGATCCTGAGCTACAACGAGGCCTTCATCCCGGGAGGAGCGTGGCTGCTGCCGACGTCGATCATGACGGCGCGCTTTGCCAGGCTGAACGTGCAGGTGGACTTCTGAGAGGCGGCTCGCAGGGTCTTCGACGCTCTCGTCGGAGCAGTGAGAGCTTACGAAGAGGATCTCCGCAGGGACATTGACCTTCGGGCGCGATTCTCGGCAATGTACGCGAAGTATTGCACTGTGGCGTACTTTGTGAGGCCGGAAAAGGCGAACGCAAGCGAGCGTTCAGGGACGTTGCCCTTTTCTTGCCCTTTGAATGCAACAACGAGCGGCACACGGCAGCAAGGGTCGGTACGAGGAGAAGCTTGCAATTTGACGAAATCTACGGGCGCTGAGACCGAATCCGGCAGCATTCAGCAACCGCTGCAAAGCGTGGCTAACCAGCGGCGCGCCGTTACGCGTCGCCCGTCGTGCCACGAGATCCACCTGGCAGTCGCCGAACGTCACCAGCGTGGGAGCGGGCCCGCGACGGCGCAGGAACGCATTTATGCGAGCGACGAGTTCGGCGACACGAAAACGGCTTGATGATGTAATCGTCGGCCCCGAGGTTCAGGCCAAGCACCACGTCGGCCTCCTGTCCCTTCGCCGTCAGCATCAAGATCGGCACATCGAGCCCGTGCGCGCGCACCGCCCGGCAGATCTCAAAGCCATTCACCTTTGGCAACATCACGTCCAGCAGGATCAGGTCCGCAACACCGCTCACAGCCGCATCGAGCCCGCCCTCGTTCAGGATCGTAGCCTCGTCCACGTTACCGGCGTGTTATCTGTTCGGCGACGAAGGTGACGGCGGTCGTGCAGGAAGGCACCAGAGATGGACGCTATAATCGGTCGCTCGATTGATACGTCTCGATTTAGCTATTCCCGCCCGCAACGGATCCAGGCCGCCCGAGCGAAAGGACCATATGCCCCGCGTTGCACAATGGATGGACGATCTGTGGCATGACACCCGCTTGGGTGTCCGTGCACTGAGACGGAATCCGGGCTTCACGGCGTCCGCGGTCTTCGTTCTGGCTGTCGGCATCGGGCTCAATCTCGCGTTCCTCCACGTCGTGAAAGCGACGCTCTCGGCGAACTTGCCATTCCGTGATGCCGACACGCTCGTGCGCATCGTCCGCCAATCGCCCGAGGCGGAGCGCTGGGCGATGACGATGGACGCGCTCCGTTTCTATCGTGAGAACACGACCGTCTTTTCTTACATCCTCGCCGAGCGCCTGACGTCTGAGCCGGTGCAGGTGCAACAGGATGACGAGGACGCGCGCGCGAAGTTCGTGTCCGGTAACTATTTCGTCGATCTCGGAATCACTCCCGCGCTCGGCCGCGTGTTGGAGCCGGCCGACGACCAACGTGGAGCGCCCCTCGTTGCGGTGTTGAGCGACGGCTATTGGAAGCGACGCTTCGGTGGCGATCCATCCGTCGTCTCGCGGACAGTGACGATCAACGGCAACGGCGTGATGGTCCTCGGCGTGCTGCCGTCCGACTTCGTTGCTGTGACTATGGGCCGCGGCGATCTGTGGTTTCCGGATGTAAGTCGTCCACGCCTGCTGGGCGCGACTGGTCGCGAGGGGGATGCAGAGTCGCTGGACACGGCTCTCGTTGCGCAACCGCGTGCGGGTGTGAGCCGAGACGTCATCTCCGCCCAGCTGGATGCTATTGATGCTGAGTTGCGCTTGCAGCAGCCCCGCCTGTTTGAACAGCGCGAAGTGGTTCGCGTGCGTCCCGTCAGCGAGGATGAGCGTCGCGGCAACGGGTTGATGATTACCACGGTGCTGGTGTTTCTCGTGCTGCTCACGTCGTGCGCCAACCTCGGGAACATGATGCTTGCGCGCGGCGTCGCACGGCGGCGTGAGATCGACACGCGCGTCGCCGTTGGAGCCAGCCGCAACCGATTGGTACGGCAGCTGATGACAGAAGCGTTGCTGCTGTCAGGGCTGGCCGCCGTGGTGGGAATAGCGCTCGCGAGCGTCGGCGGCCGACTGCTCGTGGCGAACTTCGCGGGGCAGCTCAATGTGCGCGTGACGACTGACTTTTCGATCGTCGCGGCGGCCGGCGTCCTTGCCCTGGTGTGCGCGATTGCATTCGGCCTCGCGCCAGCTCGTCATGTCAGTCGGCAGCGTCCGCCCGCAACGAGGGCCAGGCAGACGCTCGTCGCCGTACAAGTGGCGACGAGCTGCCTGCTCCTGGTGCTCGCCGGTCTCTTGGTTCGCGGTTCGCAGCGTCAGTTGACGCTGGCCGGCCACGCCGATCACTCGTCGATCATGGTGGTCGCACCACAGCTCGACGAAGGCGCTTTTCCCGGAGCCGCCACGCGCGCAGCGGTCGACGGCATGGCCGCGCGTATTCGCGCGGTTCCTGATGTTGTCGGCGTTACCGTCGGAACGGATCCCATTTATGCGCCGGCCGTACTAAGCGCGGAGGGTGCGCCGGTGATCCTGCAGTCGCGTGTGGATCCCGGGTACTTCGAGGTCATGGGTATTCACGTGCTGCGCGGCCGGCTCCCCATGCCCGGTGAGCGAGGCGTGGCCGTGATCAGCCTCTCCGCCGAGCGGGCCGTGTTCGAGGGCGACGATGCGTTGGGCCAGATCTGGACTCCCGGCGGCCAGCCGGCCACAGTGGTGGGGATCGTCGAAGACACGGTGCTTGGGAGACTCCGAGACGCGCGTGCCGTCGAATCGTACGTGGCGCTCGACGAGAACAGTGTACGGGAGGCGTCGATCGTCGTTCGCACTCGAAGCGACGCCCGCACCGTCATGCGACGTGCACGTTCCGCTGCATCGATGCCTAGCGCGAAGCCATCCGTCTGGCTGTTGCAGCGCCCCATCGACCAACTGTTGCAGCACTCGCTCGCAGCCAGCCGGATGATCGGAGCTCTTGGTGCGGTCGCAGCAGGTCTCGCTGCATTCGGAATCTTCGGACTGCTGGCTTTTGCCGTCCGGGAACGCACACGCGAACTCGCGGTGCGTCGAGCGCTGGGAGCTCACGCGCGCACGATCGCGTCATTGCTGCTACGGCAATACCTGACCCCCTTGGCCGCCGGAGTGGGCGCGGGTGCAGTGCTGGCGACGCTCGTTGCAAGGACGATGATCGGTGTCAACGCCGGGCTGGGCCTGGATACGTCGCTTGATGCCGCCGGATATCTGCTCGGTCTTGCGACGTTTGGTCTCGCGCTGATCGCCGCAGTGCTTCCGGCGGTGCGTGGTGCCACACGTGTCGATCCGGTTGTCGCGCTGCGCGCCGAGTAACGGCGAGCCCGTAATATCCCACAACTGGATCTGCGAACGATGCCAGGAATCTGTGATCACAAGCGGACGCTTCGCGATCCGCTTCTTTGCGTCACGCGTTGATCGGAGAAAAGAAATGTGTCAAGGGATGCACGTGCGGGATCGACGCCGGTGGTTGTTCAAATGACTTAGACTCACCGTTTATATCTAGCGAGGCTCCGCCTCCGACCGACGATCATGTGGCTCCGCCTCGCTAGTGGCAGTATCTCTTGCCCGCACTCCGTGCGGGCGAGACTCTCGAAGGCCGCTGAAAAACTTGACTCAAATGTAAGGAATCGCGGCCTTCAAGAGTCTAGCGACGACTTACAGTTACGAGCAGGTGTCCCTGCCGACTGGAGGCGCGGTTGAGCGACGCACCCATTACGTTCCTCGTGCCGGGATACCCGTCTGGCGGCGAAGCTCGCGGGGCCACCGGCTCCCGTCCGAGCGACGAGGCCCGACGCGGCACATTGAAACAGTCAGTGACCGTCGCGGCGCGGCGCGGCGAAGGCGGTGAAGTCACCGTCACCGCCGTTCCTGGAAGAGACGTGGTTGTTCTCCACATCCAGGATGGGCCATCGCTCACGCTACACCCCGCGAACGCCCGCGACCTCATCCTGGCGCAGAGCGGTTTCGCGCCGAATCGCGGTGGGAGTACCGCCGATGGCGTGCGTGTACCCGCGTCGTTCCGCTGGCGCGGGATCGAGCAGACGGTTCCTAGTCGTGGCGCGTCACGCAGCAGGCTCGGCGACGTCATCCTCAAGGGTATCGACGTGTTCAAGGACGCTGTCGCCGACGTCCTGGTCGACAAGGCGCAGTCGTTTGCCGCGTCCGAGCTCGTCAGACGCGTCGATGCACAAGTGACTGAAGGTGTCTACGCTCTTAACCAGGCCGAGCTGACGCCACTCAAGACCGGCACGCCTCTCGCCAGGATTGAGGGCGATCCCGAAAAACTGCTCGTTCTCATTCACGGCACCTTCTCGACGACGAGCGGAACGTTCGGCAGGCTGTGGACGAAGCATCCCGCTCGTGTGCAGGAACTATTCGAGAGTTACTCGAAGCAGGTATACGCCCTCGATCACCGGACACTCGGAGCCAGCCCTTTGAGCAACGCGCTTACGCTTGCGCGAGCACTCCCCGAGGGCGCGCACGTCCATCTCGTCACACACTCCCGCGGCGGCCTCGTTGGCGAGGTGTTGGCGCGTGCCTGTGCCACCGGAAGCGAGGGTCAGGAATTCTTCAACGGAGACGGATACGCACAGCACCGCCAGGACCTGAAGGATCTTCTGGATGCCGTACGCACAAAGAAGATTACGGTCGATCGATTCGTGCGCGTGGCATGTCCGGTGCGCGGGACGCTGCTCGCTTCCAGGCGCATCGACGCCTACCTCTCGGTGCTGAAGTGGACATTGGACCTCGCCGGGATTCCGGTTGCCGGATCGGTGGTGGACTTCCTGAACGGGGTCGCGCAGCATCGCACCAGCCCGGAGGAGATCCCGGGCCTCGCGGCGCAGATTCCCGACAGTCCGGTCGTGCAGTGGCTTCATCAGGTCGGACGTCCGCTTGAAAGCGAGCTTCGAGTCGTCGCTGGCGATGTCGAAGGCGACTCGATCACCTCTTGGCTGAAGACGCTTCTTGCCGACGCGTTCTACTGGACCGACAACGACTTCGTGGTCCAGACCGGATCCATGTATGGCGGCGCGCCACGCCAGTTCCAGTCGACATTCCTGCTGAATCAAGGCGGCAAAGTCTCGCACTTCACCTACTTCGATCACCAGAAGACGGCGGACGCCATCGTCGACGCGCTCACTCAGGATCAGCCTCAGGGCTTTCGGCCGATCGGCAAGGAATCCTACGCGGGCAGGGACTCGTCCGGCATCCGGGCGCGCGTGGCGAGCGATCCGAGACCGATCACGATTCCGGACGCCTCGAAACCGGCCGTCATTCTTGTACCGGGCGTGTTTGGCAGTCATCTCAAAGACGAGCGCGGTCGCGTGTGGCTGGACTGGGAAGCCGTCGATCCGCTCGCGCGCTTGCAGTACACAGCAGCCGGCATCACGGCAGACGGTCTCGTGGAAGGCCTGTATGCAAAGCTGCACGCGGCGCTGTCAGCGACGCACGACGTCATTCCCTTCCCGTACGACTGGCGAAAACCGATTGAACAGTCCGCGATCGATCTCGCCGTGCGTGTCGATGATGCGCTCCGCGCGCGCGAGGTGAGCGGCCAGCCGGTTCGCCTCCTCGCTCACTCGACGGGTGGACTGGTTGCGCGCGCGCTGCAACTCGATCATGTGGAGGTGTGGCAGCGATGGCTCGCACATCCCGACGCACGGTTGCTCATGCTCGGCACCCCGAACGCAGGTCTCTGGGCACCGATGCAACTGCTGTCTGGGGACGATACGCTCGGCGGTGTACTCACCTTCCTCAGTCCACCGTCTCGCGATCGCCAGACGCGACGGACCCTCGCGGAATTCCCGGGCGTGATGCAGCTTCAGGCCGGACTACTCGATCAGCCGGCTTTGCAGGATCCCAGAACCTGGCAAGCGCTCGCCGGCGATGACGTCCGGCGCGCAACCGAGGCAAGTTCGTGGCATGCCTCCGACGCGCAAAAGAGCCAGCTCGCCTGGGGACTTCCCGACGAGAAGACATTCAAGACTTTGCTGGCCGCGGCCGTCGCATTGCAACAGCGACTTGCCAATCAGCTCACCGCGAACTTCGAGCGATACGCGTCGAAGATCCTCCTGGTCACCGGTCAGGCACCGTTGACTCCTTTCGGCTATGCGGACGGTGCGGAGGGGTTCACGTATCTGTACACGCCGTCAGGTGATGGCTACGTCACCTACGGCAGCGCAGCGTTGCCCGGCGTCAAAGCATGGACCGTCGATGACGGCCACGACGGCCTGCCATCCAAAGCCGCTGCCTTCGATGCCTACATCGAGCTGCTGCAGAAGGGATCGACGGCACGTTTATCGTTCGCATCGGCCGTGGTCGGTGGCGGCGACACTCGCGGCGTGATGAGTGTCAGTCGCGAAACAGTTCGCATGAGGCCGGCGCGGATCCCCAAGTCGCTTGCGCCCCCCGGAGCCACTTCGACACTGCTTGGCACCAGCGACGAAGACAGGGCAACGACGGAGGATCCGGACACACTGCAAGTCACCATTGTCAACGGCGATCTGTCGTTCGTGCGACAGCCCGTGATGCTCGGCCACTACGTATCCTCACGGCTGACCGGCACCGAGTACGTGATGAATGGGCTTATCGGCGACGCGATGGACGCCTCACTGAAGAATGGACTCTATCCGGATCGCGCAGGCTCCCATCATGTCTTCGTCAACACCCGGCCGCACGCGGGTCCGCTCCCCCGACCACAAGCGGTCATCGTGGTTGGCCTCGGCGAAGAAGGGAAACTGAAACCGGCGGATCTCATCGCCACCGTGCGCAACGGCGTCATGGCGTGGGCCCAGCGACTCAGCGAGCGGCCAGACACAGGGTCAACATTCGAGCTCGCTGCCACGCTGATCGGCAGCGGTGGTATCGACATGAGCGCCGGCCAGTCGGCGGATCTGATTGTCCAGGGTGTGTGCCAGGCGAACGCGAAGCTTTCTGAAGGGCGGGACGGCGGCGACCAACGCGACCCGGCTCGCCCCTGGCCTCAGGTCACCCGGCTCTACCTTATCGAGATTTACCTGAGTCGAGCCGCAGAAGCCTTTCGCGCGCTGAGGATGTCGTCAGACCTCTCGTCCGTGTCACGTCGATTCGTGTTGACGGAGGTCGTCGAAACGGGTACGGGAGGCTTGCCGCGACCAATCGACTCCGAGTATCGCGGCGTTGACTACGACTTCATCCGCGCCGAAACGCAGATCAGCGAGCTTGGGCTCAGCATTGCGTACACGCTCGACACGAAGCGGCGGGCGCGATCGGAGGTCCGGCCGCAGCCGATTCAGGATGCGTTGATCCGGAATCTCGTCGAACGCGGAGCGGATCACCAGAATCGCGACTTGCAGATCGGACGCACCCTGTTTCGCCTGCTCGTACCCGTCGAACTGGAGCCGTTCCTCACCGGCGACACCGACACGCAGTTGGAAGTCGACCGCGGAACGGCAGGCATTCCGTGGGAGCTGCTGGACACCACGAGCGCGGGCTCGAACGATAACCGGCCATGGGCGATTCGCACGAAATTGATGCGGAAGCTCAAGACGGCAGAATTTCGCGCCGACGTTGCCGACGCCAGCCTCGAAGCGAGCGCCCTCGTCATCGGCGAGCCTCTTTGTGACCCGAAGCTCTATCCACGGCTCCCAGGTGCCGTCGCGGAAGCGAATGCGGTTGCCGAGACACTCCAAAACGCATTGTCCACGGACTACGTTCGCCTGCTTGCCGAAGCCAAGGGCGGGGCACGGCCCGACGCAGATACGGTAATCAAAACGCTTCTCACCGGCAGCTGGCGCATCGTGCACATCGCCGGCCACGGTGAGCCACCAGACGAGTCTGGTGCGAAGTCCCATAATCCGGGTATTCCGCAGATTCCGAGCAACCCTCGCGGTGTCGTGCTCTCCAATGGCGTGTACCTCGGATCCCGTGAGATCAACAGCATGCGCACGGTTCCCGAGCTTGTCTTCGTGAACTGCTGCTACCTGGCGCAGCGGTCGTCGTCGGAGCTGCTCACACCGGAGCAGACGACGTGTGCCAGGCTCTTTGGCAGCGCCCGCCCGTCGTTTGCATCGGGACTCGCTGACACACTGATCAAAGTCGGCGTCCGCTGTGTCATCGCCGCCGGATGGGCGGTCGACGACGCCCCCGCCAAGATCTTCGCGGTTCGCTTCTATGAGGCGCTCATCGCCGGCGAGCGCTTCATCGATGCCGTGGCGCAGGCGCGGGAAGCGGCGGCCCGTGAGCCGAACAGCATCACCTGGGGCGCCTATCAATGCTATGGCGATCCGGACTGGACGCTGAGAAAGGGCGACGCCGATGCGTCGGCAGCGACCGACGACGGCCTCGACGAGTTCAGCGTGGTCGCATCTCCTCGTGGGCTGTTGCTTGCGCTCGAGACCATCGTCGTGCGGATCAAGCATCAGAACCGCAACGTTGCGAGGCAACGCAAACACATTCAGTGGCTCGAGGATAAGTTCGCGGCGCGCTGGGGCAACCAGGGCAGCGTGGCCGAAGGTTTCGGTCACGCGTGGGCCGAAGCCGGTGAACGTGAGGCCGCGCGAAAGTGGTACCGAACCGCGCTTGCGGCCAATGACGGCGGCGCTTCACTACGGAGTGCAGAACAGCTCGCCAACATGGAGGTCCGCTTAGCCTGGCAAGCGGTCGCCAAAGCGGATCGACAGTATCAGAAGGAGAAGTCGATCACACCACCGTCTCCTACGCTGGCCAACGCCAAGGACGAACGCGATCGCGTGATCGGCGACGCGCGACAGCAGGTCAACCGCGGGATCGAACTGCTGGCCACACTCGTCTCGCTCGAGCGATCGATGGAACGCGAGAGCCTCCTCGGCTCCGCCTACAAGCGCCTCGCACTGATCGAAGCTATTGCACACGAGGAGGGTACCTGCCAAGCGGAAGAAGACGCACTCAAGGAGATGCAGAAGCATTACAAGCAAGCCGAGGACTTCGGCAGAGAGCACAAGCTCAAAGGCTTCTACTATCCGGCCCTCAATCGGCTCGCGTCGGATCTGGTGCTCCGTGACGGCAGTGCGCAGAAGCTCGTTGCGGCCGACGTGGAAGCGATTCGCGGTGATTTGGACGCGACTGTGGCCGATTTTCCGGAATTCTGGAACGTCGTCAGCCAGACCGAGCTGCGGGTATACGAGGCGCTTGATGGCTGCGGGCTTGGTGCGTCGCTGCCGCAAGTCATCGACGCCTACAACGACCTGCAGCGCCGGATCGGTCATCCCTGGATGTGGTCGTCGGTTTACGATCAGGCGCAGTTCGTCCTGTCACGGTATAAAAAGCGAGCGACGGTGCCAGAACAGGAAAGCGCCGATCTGCTGCTTCGGCATCTGAAGACGCTCTCGAGCTGATCGGTCGCTGACGCGTCTGCAGATTCCAGCCACCCGCCGCAGATCATCCGTCGAGCCGCTCAATCGACCTTGGCGCCCGAGGGTCTCCATTCCTCTCGTCGGTACCATGGGCCCGCACGGTACATTCGTGATCGGGCATGCGTCTGCCGCGTTCCTCGACCGAGCGGACCAGACGAATGATTGGGCGGGCTTGTTCAACGGCGACGACGCAGTGGTGGCGCCGAGGGAACGTGCTGCTCGATGTCGTCGGGCAGGTTCGCTTCGATCCTGGTCCGCAATGGGGACGCGGGCCCGTGCGTACTCGCAACCAGACATTGAGACGGAAGCCGACTGTGGTACGCGGAGACTCTAACAGGAATGATCCATTCGATCGCGCCAACCGGGTGGACTGGTTTTCACTCGATGGATTCAACGGGACTGGGTTCTCACGCTATCGAGCGATAGCCAGAATTGTACGATGCCAACGTACCGCGTCATGCTCCATGGGATCCAGCCAAATGCAGGCGGGGGACACTTAAGAGCGAGCACGCGACGATCACGGAGGCGTTCGCCGCGATTGATGCGATGAGAGGAGGCCATGGCAAGGAGGAGTCTGAATGGGGCGCATACGACCATCGCCGTCGAATGCCGGCTGTCGCGCCACCGCTTCCTCGAGGTCTTCGCGCAACGCTCACCGGCGATGATCGTTCTGGAGGCCTAGGGCTCGCCGACTACTGGGCGCGACAGCTCCAACCGTTCGGCCATCAAGTGCGGCCCCGCACGAATGTCCGGCCCTACGTGCGCCGCAACAAGACCGACCGCACCGACGCGAAGGGGCTTGCGCTACGAATGGCAGGTCACCCGAGAGGCCCCGGCACATGCGCCTTCGCCTGACCAGCTGCGTGTTGCTTCTCGCCGCCATCCCCGAGTTCCAGTGCCCGAGGCGCACTCCAGGAGACGACGGCATCGGCGCCGACGAGTCGGTTCAATGTGCTGGCTCAGCGTCTCTGGCGCCAGGCGTGCAGGACCTTCTCGTTCGGTTTCGTCCACTTAACGTTGATGCCGAGCCGATTCTGGTCCGTCTTCAGCAGCCCGTTCGTCCTCAAGAGAGCCCTCAACGCCTCCGCGGCCTTGGATGATGCCACGTGCCACTCGATCGGGGTTTTGCCTGCGGCTCTTCTTTGCCGCCTGGCGTCTGCTACGAGTTGGCTGAATTGCTTTGCCAGGCGTTGGGGCAGCGGGCGCCCTTGCTGCGAAATCTGGTAGGCGCGCACGACGGCGCTGGTCGGCCCGTAGGCCTTCGCATCGAGGAGCGTTCTTCGTCGCGAATCGTAACCGTCGAAGTCATACTTTTTGCCACGCCGGTTCACATGGTAGTCGTACCACGCGGGGCGGCCGCTGATCTGCCGCTGATAGGCCCGGGCAACATCGCTCATGTTCCATCCGCCGTGGATATTGCCAGTCCACTTCCCCGGACCGACTTCACCGAGCGGCAGCCACTCGGCCGCGCCGTCGAATTCCTCATCCCATGCATCGCGCCACGAGTCCCGTGCAGCGTCCGACGAGGTCCAAGCGCTCATGCTCCTGCTCCAATGGTTTCGAGGACTTGCGGGGATCGCGTCCGCTCACCAACTGGCATTGTCGCCATTGCCCAGCGTGGACGGTAGTCGCACGTTCTAGGTAGCACGCTCGGGGGCCGACTGTCGGAACCTTTACCCCTGGAGCCCTGTAAATCGGCGCCCGGCGCGATCTGCGGCAGCCCCAGCGGCAGCGACAGCACCCATCAAGCCCGCTCGTGGAACCGACCAGTAGCACCATCAGCGGCAGATGGCTCGCTACGACCTGGCGCTTCGGGAACATGTCTAGCATCAGAGGTGGGCTAGGTACACGGCCACTTGAGTGTTCCAGACGATGTCCATCGGCAGGGGAGTCGGGCGGGGTTAGGAGAAACGGCAGCAGTCGCCAGCAGCGGCCGAAGGGATGTGCGAGCTGGGGCTACAGCGCGTGCAGCTGCTGCAGCATCGCCGGCACGTAACGCGTGGCGTGGTCGGCGAGCGCGATTGGCACGAGCGAGAAGACGAACCGTCCGGCCAGCGCGGTCAGAGGCCCTGCGCGATCTAAGGCCGTGCGCGTCCGCGCGACGGTAAGTGTCAGAGTTTCCCGCGCTTGAAAATCGTCGTGACCATTGCCGCCCGCGACGTCACTCCGAGCTTCGCGAAGATCCGACGCAGGTGTGTGGAAACCGTCCACACACTGATATCCAACACTGACGCGATGATCTTGTTGGGATAGCCCTTGGCGATCATGCGTGCCACCTCGCGCTCGCGCGGACTCAGGCGAAGCTCGTCCGCAGACGAGGTGTGAGCCCGGGCCAGCACGCATCGCACGCCATCGACTTCGAGATCCACGAGCACTTCGCTGGAGTCATCGTCGGTTTCCTCTCGCTCGTTGCGCGTGCGCGGCGGCGATGCTGCCGGTGGCGCGAGCTGGGCGCGCGCGACGAGTTGTCTTACGAGCGTCTCGAAAGCATGCGGGTCAGCCTGCTCTTTGGTACGCGGTCGTGGAGTCCTGGCAACCTTGGCGCTCATGTCGTGCAACTCATCCGTGCTTGCGACTCGCGAAGCACTCAGGGTCAAAGGATTTCACCGGAGACGCGCCGGATAGCACTCTGCACGTGAAGTTGGCTTGGTAGCAAGTTTCGCGCGCCATATCAAGTGCCAATTGCGCGTCACTCGCCGTGATGCCAGTGACTTTCTTCCCATGTCATAGAGCCGCTACGCGGTCGTGTCGGGGACGACACGTTTGTAGTCGATCCCCACATGCGTCGCACGTAGCACGTTCGCGTGACGCATGTCCGTGGGAGCACAGGCGCGCGAACACGTTCGCGCTCCTGTGAAGATGCGACTACCGCTATAAAACGCCGTGGCTATTCTTTTCGCACAACGTTCAAGCGAGCTGCGGACGTGAGCCGGCAGCCAACAGACCGGGGGCCACAATGGAACGAAGCTTAGAACACGAAATGGAAAGCGAGTTGGAGCTCGAAGGCGAACTCGAAGGTGAGCTCGAGCTGGAAGGCGAAGGCGAATTCGAGGCCGAGGGCGAACTGGAAGCCGAAGGCGAGCTGGAGGCTGAAGGTGAACTCGGGGAGCTGGAGGCCGAAGGCGAGCTCGAGGCCGAAGGCGAACTCGGCGAGCACGAACAGGGCGAACACTTCCTCGGCAACATCCTCGGCAGCCTGCTTGGCGAAGGCGAGAGTGAGGGCGAGGGAGAAGGCGAGTCGGAAGGAGAGCTGGGTGAGTTCGAGTTCGAGCACGAACAGGGCGAGCAGTTCTTCAAGCGAGCCTTCCGCGGCATCGGTCGTCTCGTCAGCCGCGCTGCGCCGATGCTGAAGAACATCGCTCGCATCGCGGCACCCATCGCCGGCAAGGCCGTCGGAGGGTTCCTTGGCGGGCCTGCCGGTGCCATGCTCGGCTCGAAGCTGGCGCGACTCGCCGCACAGCAGCTGCGCGAACAGGAAATGGGCGGCGCGCACGAAATGGAATCGCTCGAGCTGGGTGAGCACGAGCTGGCGATGGGCGAGCATGAGTTGGGGGAACACGAAGTGGCGCACGAACTAGCCGAGCACGAGGCCGAAGCCGAGGCGATGGCCCACTACGCTGCGTTCACCGAGAGCGAGCACGAGGCCGAGGCGCTGGCCGGTGCGGCCGCCACGATCACGTTGTCGGCGCGAGACCGGCGAGCGCTGCGCAGGCTGGTGCCGAATCTCGTTCGCGGGGCCGGGATCCTGACGCGTGTGCTGCGCATGCGCCGATCCACTCGTCCGTTCGTGCGTGTGGTGCCGACGATCATGCGGCGAACCGTTCGCACGTTGCGCCGTGGCGCGGCTGCGGGCCAGCCGATTACACGCCAGCGCGCCGGTCAGATCATGGCGCGCCAGACGCGTCGCGTCCTGAGCAGCCCGCGCTATTGCGGCGCCGTGCTGCGACGGAACATCCGCGCCACGCGCTCGGTCGCGCGTCCCCGCCGACTGGTTCCGGTCGGCCGTCGGGGTCGCTCGATATAGGTGGGGCGGCGCCGCCGCGCCGTCCGTGGCATCAACCCGGATTACTGTCACGGCAATCTGTAACCGCAGGACGACACCATGTCTGCAGCCACCGAACTGGAACTGGAATCGGAGCTCTCTTCGCTCGAGAGCGAAGGCGAACTCGAACTTGCCGGCGAACTCGAGCAGGAGCTCGAGCTGGCGCACGAACTCGCCAGCGAGTTCGAGCTGGAGCACGAGCAGGAGGCCGAGCACGAGGCGTTCTTCAACAGCCTCGCGGCAATGGCGGATCGCAGCGGACGTTCGCAGGCGCTGCGCCGCATCGCGCTGGCCGCGGCGCGGTCCGCGCTCAGGGGCCAGGCGCGACCCTGGCCCGTCGTCGAAGGCGAGTCTGGTGAGTTGGAGGGTGAACTCGGTGAGCTCGAAGGCGCACATGAGCTCGAGTTCGAGGCCTCGGCGGCTCAGCTAGCGAATGCTTTCGCCGAGATGGAACACGAGGGACACGCAGCCGCAGAGGCCGCCAACGAGCAGGAAGCAGCCGAGCACTTCCTCCCGTTGATCGGCTTGGCAGCGAAGTTCGTGCTGCCGAAGCTGGTCGGATTCGCGGCAAAGAAGCTGGGAGGCATGGCGCTCAAAAAGGTTGGCGGCAAGTTGCTCGGCCGTGTTGGCGGACAGCTGCTGCGACGCGTCGGGCCGAGATTGATCCGCCAGGTAGCGCCTCGGCTCACGCGCGGTATCGCCAACGTGACCCGCACGCTGTTCCGCAATCGCTCGACCCGGCCTCTGATCCATGCCGTGCCGCGCATCGCGCGCAGCACCGTCGCCAGACTGGGAACACAGATCGCTCGCGGCCGGCGCATCACGCCGCAGATCGCCGCGCGCACGCTGGCGCAGCAGACGGCGCGGACGTTGAGCAACCCACGCGTGCTGGCACAGACGTACCGGCGATCGCTTGCGTTGGATCGCCGATATCACCGGCGCACGCGCCGCGTCCTCGGACGTCCGGCCGGTGCTCCCGTGCGCGCCATCAACGATCCCGCCGGAGTCGGCGGTATCGGTGCGGGCGCAGGTGTGATGCAGCCCAGCATCTCGGCCGGTGCCAATGGTGTCGGCATGCCCGGCGGCCCGATGGTGCCAGGCGCAAGCCCGGCTGCAGGCGGTTGGCTCGCCGGAACGCCGGGCATGTGCCGATGCACCTTCCAACCGTTGGCGAGCGCGGCGGCGGTGGCGATGCCGACCGCAATGCCCGGTGCGGTGCCGATGGTGGCGGCCGCACCACCGACGTGTCCGACGTGCGGACGTTGAGCAATACGTGTTGTGAACTCTGACGTTGGTTACGTCTCATGACTGCCACTGCCGTAGCTTCAGCGCCCCCGCCACCGGCCGCCGTCCTCGGACGCGGCCGCGCGACCCGGCGGACCAGCGCAACACAGCCGGTGCTCGTGCCCTGGATCGGCGCACAAGCGCTCAACCTGACCCGGCACACGACAGCCCTGCGCGACTTCACGCGCAAGGAATTCGGCACCGGCCCAGAGGCGCCGACCGACGGGCACGTGCAGGCAGTCAATCAATTGCTCGCTCAGCTCCGCAAGGGGCTGACCGAGCGCGCGCGGCGCATGACGCAGCTGTCGGCCTCAGCGCTCCGGCAGCCGAGTCAAAGACGCTTGCGCACGATGGTTACGCACAAGCATCACGCGCACAACTGGGTCAAAGGCATCGAGAAGATCTGGGACTTCTACTTCGAGCTGTTCGGCCAGCGGCAGTCGCAGTTCGGCCTCTGGCTGTTGAGCACCGATCGCATCGCGCTCGATTGCTACCAGGTGACCTACCTCGGTATCGGAAAAGAGAAGTCGGTTCCGGCGCCGCCGCCGTTCTGCTACATGCGCACGGGCTTCGGTCCTGCAACATACAAGCGCGGGATCAAGCTGCGGCAGCTTGGCCGGCAGTACAACCCGTTCCCCCTGATCCAGCTGCCATATCACCGCATGGTCAACCCGTGGACGCTCGGCGCCGTGCTCCACGAAGTCAGTCACAACACGCAAAGCGATCTCGGTCTCTCGCGTGCCGTGCCCCTGGCGATCGCACGCACACTGCTGCGCGCCGGGCTCGGCCGTGAGGTTGCTCGAGTCTGGGTGAAGTGGAACCGCGAGACGTGGGCCGACCTTGCCGGACTCCTGCTCGGCGGCCCATGCATCGTCGCCTCGCTGATGGACGTGGTCGGACGCTCGCCGCAGATCACCTACTACTTCGATCGCAACGGCGTACATCCCACTCCATACCTGCGCGTGATGCTCAGCGTGGAGTTGCTGCGACGAATGGGTTTTCACGCGGAAGCAGAGCGCTACGCGCGTGCGTGGACCACGATCTATCCACCGCCACCAGCTGGAATGTTGCCGGCAGAGATTCTGCGCACGGCACCGCGAGCGATCGCACTGGTCGTCGATGCGCTCTGTTATCAGCCGTTCGCCGAAATCGGAAACAAGACGCTCGCAGATGTCTACCGCTTCGGTCAGAAAGAGCAGCGAATGATCGAGGAGTGCGCGCAGCGGCTGGCAGCCGGCACCGATCCAGGCATCGTGCCCGAGCGCTTCCTGATCGGCGCGGCGCGCTATGCGCTCGACAACAAGCTCGCGAGTGCGGACGCGATCCAGGAAGGGTTCTACCGGGAATTGGCGAGGAGATGACGATGAGCCTTGAAACTACGCTCGCCGGTCTGCGACGTGACCTCGCCCATCTGCAGGACGCCGTGTCGGCGCTGCGTGTGACGGTGATCGAAGACAGGCCCGCGCGCGGCTCAGTGGTCCTGGTGGATCACCTCGAGAACGTCATCACCGAGTTGTCCAGTGCGCTCGAAGAGGCCGATGCGCACGTGACGCAGGCGCTGCAGCAGAACCAGCCGAACGGCACGCTCGACGCGCTGCGAACGGCGTTGCCCGAGATTCACGAGCTGCTGAATCGTTTCGTCGCGAAGTTCGTCAGCGAGCTCGGCGCTCACGACCACATCGCCAGGCTTCTCGAGATGGGAAAGGAACGCGGGCGGGAATGGCGCGCCTGGACAGGCGAGGTCAAGCGGGCAATCGAGCGCTGCGCTGTGCCGATGGCCGCAGTGACCGCGGCGATGGTCGAGTGCTGGAGTGAGTTGGCCGAGCGGCTAGCGCGGAACTCGGTGTCGGTGCAGGCCACCAACATCGGCCAGCAGATCACCGTGCGCGACGACCAGTTGGAGATTGCAGGCAAGGCCAGCTGACTGGTCGCGAGCCTCGGAGTTGGGCTCGTGACGATGGGTAAGCAAAGGGAGAGAGCTATGCCGGACATTGACGATTTGGTGAACGTGGCCGAAGACGCTGTGACCTTCCCGATCCTGACGAAAGAGATCAGCACCTCGACGCGCAGCAGTCGCAACGGAGACGGCACCGGTTCGTCTGGCGGCGGCGCGCTCACGCGGACGGCGCAGGGCGCCATTCGCGATCTGCTTGGCTGGCGCTATCGCGCCGACGACCCGAAAGGCTTCATGGCGGCGTTGAACAAGGCCGTCGCTCTGAAAGAAGTCGAAGGGCACGTCGAGTCGACCTGGAAGGTGCAGCCGTTCGCCGTGCAGGCGGATCTGGGAGAGGTGACCGGCGCCCAGGCCAGCATCTACAAACGCGCTCAGGTTGCGCTCGATCATTCGCTGCCGCTACTCGAGATGCTGAAACCGTTGCGGCCAGACGCCGACGACGAGAGCACGATATCGATGCGGGCTCTCGTCCGATCGGCGTTGTCCGAACTGGTCGGCGAGTTGGGGAACGTGGGCGGTCCGAGAGTCCAGCGCGTCAACGAGTACTTCACACGGCTCCTCGGCGTCACGCAATTCGATGTCGCATTCTTCCAGACGCAGGCCTTCGTCGACCTGGTCTCCGATCCGTCCGAAGTTGACGGGGCACTCGGTCAGCTACGGGACCGCTTCGGTCTCAAGAAGGAGCTCGTTCTCACGGTCGATGACGAGCTCGTTCTCACCAACTTCCTGATCCTTGTGGACTACACCACGGGCCTGTTTCAAACGTGGGTCGCGCAGAAAGGGTTTGTGGAACGCAACGGCGGCACCGACAAGTTCCTTGGCACGCAGCTCGTGCGGCTCTCGCAGGTCCTCAACGTCATCGTCGAGTCGGTGCACGAAGCGTACGACGCGATGGACTCCGTGTTCTTCGGACCCGAGGAGCGCGACGTCACCGAGATCGAATTCGACGGAGAACCTCGCATCACGGTGGCGGAGCTGCTCGGATGGGTGGAGCATTTCGCCGGCGTCGAAGCACCGCAGCTCATCGAAGACTCGGGTAAGGACGGCGTCGATGCGGTGAGGATCACGCTCGAGCGGCTGCGCGATCTCGTGGCGGCCGCAGTGTCACAGTCGCAGATCTCCTAGGACAGGGCTATGTCAATACAAGCATTCGGAACGCGGCGTGTCACGGAGTCGCTCAAAGCGATCACCAAGTATCTCGATGATGGAGCGTTGATCGCTGCCGGTGTCTCACCGGCTGGCGTGCTGTCGCTCAACACTGAGCTTGTGCCCCGGCCTCCAAGCCCGCGCCTGACGAGCGTGTCACCGCATGTCATCAAATTCGATGAGGGTGAGGCCAAGGATTTCACGTTGACGGCGACGGGTGCGGAACTGGACGGCGCGACTGTCTTTAGGCTGGTCCGTGGTGGCAGCGTCATCGAGGCCTCGGACCTCACGATCAATTCCCCGACGAGCCTGACCGTCGATTTCGATGACGTGCTCGATCCAATACCAGGCATGTACGACGCATGGGTCATCACGAGTGCCGGACAGGCATTCGTGCTCGACAACGCGTGCCGAATCAAAGTGAAGGCGAATGGCAGCAACGCGTCGAGCTCGAGTGCCGCATCCTCCGATCCAGCGCAGTCAGCGCCGGGTGATGGGCAGTTCGGGGCTGCCGGTTATGTCGCGAAGCCCGGTGGCACGTTCGACGCGAGGGTGACGGTTCCTCCCGGGACGGGTGATCTCAAGTGGTACGTCAAGGACAACGACGGCGCCGTCAGGGAGAACTGGAAAGTCGAGCCCGTGGCGCGAGAGACGCCGAAGAAGAAGCCGACGCAGCAGTCCAGGCAGCCCGACGTTGTCGGTCTCAGCGTCACCGTGCCGAGTGGCGAGGAACCGGGTCTCTATCGCGTCTTCGCGCAGTCGAAAACGGACGCGCCCGGTAGGCTCGCGTTCTTTGTCGAAGTTCAGTAACCGTCGCAGATGTCCAGCTGAAGGGCCTGACCATGGCAAATGAATACGACTATCAGAGCTTGATGGACCGTGTCGCCGCGTTGCGGGAAGCGATGGCGCAGCGTTTTGCTGGCGACCTCGTGAGCAACCCTGCGCTGGCCGACGCGTTGAAGCAGCAGGTCGACGACATCCTTGCGGCTGTCGTGCAGCAGGACATGGAGGCGAAGGCGCCGCCGGACAAAGGGCTGTCGCAGTTGATTGGCGTCGGCTCGGAGGCTGCGGACAAATTCGGCAAGACCCGTATCCCGCAGGGTGTCGAGCCGTACGACGAACAGATCACGTCCGAGCGCCTCGTCGCCGTCGGCGACCTGTACTACATCTACCAGCACGAGAAGATTGGTGTCTTCCGCGTGATTCGCAAGCTCAAAGAGCTGTTCCACGCGGGCGCGGTGCGCTTGTCGAGCGGGCAGGGTGCGTTTCTGCTCTATCAGTTCGACCGCCGCGACGTGCTGCGCTACACGCTCAACGATCGACTGCAGGCGTATCGACGGGCGTTCGGCTACGGCAACGCGGCCGTGCCGCAGGGCACCACTCCCAACATCGATTTCCACAACCAGTTCGGTCACTTCATCAACCAGGTGGCGCTGTTCTGGCGCGACAAGCGGATCAGCGATGTGGTGCGCGAGCGTGCGTACGATCCGAGCTTCGGCAGCATCGCCATCGTGCGGCGCGCCGGACTCGATCTGCGCAACAACCTGAAGTTCACCTCGTTCGGTCACCTCAATGTGCTGCGCGTCGAAGTGATGCAGCTCCTCGAGGAGGCGTTCAAGATTCTCGGCGCCGACGATGTCAAGAATCTGTTCGGTACGGACAACGCGTGGGATACGGTGGAAGAGATCCTCGTGCGCTACTACAACGAGCGCCTCGTGACGTCGCCGCGCCAGCGCATGGGCGTGGCCGGACGCGAGGTCCTGCGCTGGCTGGCGCAGCCGCACATCATGAAGATGCAGCGCGGGCAGTTCGAAGCGCTGCTGCTCGAGATCGCCGAGTTCGCCGAAGAGTGGCTCACCAGCGCCCAATCGATGGGGTTGGCGCAGAGGATGGAAGCCAATCGCGTCCTGCCGTGGGGAAGCGGACCGACCACCTCACCGGGGCCGAACGGATCGCTGCGTCGTGCAGCGCTGCGCCGGGTGCCTGGGCGCCGCCGTCGCACGCGTGTGGCAGTCCGGCGGGCGGTGAACTAGCGGGGCACTGTGAGCACTGCCGCGCTCGGACGAAGCAACGGTGCAGTATTGCCGCGCCCCGGGCGTGCGGAACTGGACGCGGCAGCCTTCGAGCTCGAACAGGAGCACGACCACCAATATCGCGTTGCGCGACAGCAATACTTGCGGCGGTTGCTCAGGGACTCCACTCAGCCACGCCATGTAAAAGGCTGGGTGCAGCAGGAGCTCAATCGACTGGCGCGCATCGAGCGCGCGCAACAACAGGGACTGAGCCGATACGTGCGCGGGCGCACCGGCCCGTTCCTCCCCGGCGGCAGCGCTCGTGACCTGCGCGGAATTCCCGGAATGGACGTCGGCCACAAGCTGGGGAAGCACGATCAGCACGATCCGCGCAACTTCAGGCTCGAGGACGCGCGATTCAATCGCGCCCGGCCCGGCATTTCGCGACGTCTAGGTCTCTTCCACAGGTACCGCGAGGCGGAGGCGCTCGAAGCGGCGCTCGAAAACGCCGCCGAGCGAATGGACGTTGGCGATCTCGTCGGACACCTTCGCGATCTATGGCGTTCGCTCCCACCGGATTTCAAGCAGGACGTCCAGCGGCGTGCAAAGCAGATGTGGGACGTGCGCGGGCTCTATCTCACGCGCTTCCTCGCCGCACTCAACACGATCCTCGCGCAGAACCCCGCCGCATGGCAGGAGGCGATCGCGCGCAACCGCGCGGCTGCCGCGCATCAACTGGCAGTGCTCGCAGGACAACAGGCGCGGCTGGCGGCACGACAGGCGACACCACCTCCGGGCATGAGTTCCGTGCAAGTGCGCCAGTACCGTCGCCGGCAATTGGTGCGTGGATATGTTCCCGGCCGTACCCGCGGACGCCAGCGCGAGCTGGAGCTCGAGATCGACCGCGCCAGCTTGGAACTCGAGGGTGCAGAGCCTTTCTGGACGAAGGTCACACCGATTCCGGGCATCGGCAACAAGGAAGGCCACGAGATCCTCACGCGCCGCGCGATGGCTGGACTGGGGTTACGTCCGCCCGATCCGTATCACATCGAGACTGGCGTGATTCGTCCCGATCGCGGCGGCCGGAGCTACTGGCGATTCCCGGGCGCCGCGCTCGGAGGTCTGACGGCGGCGGCGCAGCCGTCGCATTCGCTGCGCCCGACCCCCTCGTCCACGGTGAGTGCGGCCCTGCGCCTCATTCGGGCGCGCTTCGCCGGATTACACC
>Ga0075423_10000882_pt1 | contig 25411 bp, 22 predicted proteins | sample SoiMethybrSBSTD2_FD_80114 | JGI IMG/M metagenome (GOLD analysis project Ga0075423, IMG submission 80114) | Bulk soil microbial communities from a Populus tree surrounding site in Tennessee, USA - Soil MetaG P. TD hybrid SBSTD2 | ecosystem: Environmental > Terrestrial > Soil > Tree plantation... | reverse complement strand
ATCTCGGTTCGTCGGCTCAAGATATCGAGGTTCGATGCTGCGTCCTTGTTATTTTTCAAGGCCGGGCCGAGCGTCAGCACATAGGTAGCCGTCGCCTCATACACCGGCTTCTGAGAGAACGTAAACGCAAGCGTCGCGCCATAGGTGATCAAGAATGCCAATAGGACGATCCACCACTTGCGGAGTAGAACTCCTAAATATACCCGGAGTTCCATTCTTCCTTCTCTCCTTTCCAGATGCACAGGCATGCTGGCCCCTCAGCGGGTTAGGAATGCCCGACTACAAGCTGCACATTAGAACAGTTCACCGATGTTGCAGGGCTACGTCAAAGTCCCGTAAGCGGGGGCTTGGGGGCCGCAGGCCCCGAAAGATCCTCTTTCTCCCCATCTGTGGCGGCTGCGCCGCCACAGATGGGGAAAAAGTGTCCGTGGAGGGCGAAGCCCTCCACACCTCCCGCTGTGACGTGGCCCTGCCGATGTTGACACATGGACTCTGAATTAGGATATAAGCAACGTATCATACCCTTGCTCCCTTGGCAAGCGCAAGATCTGCGTATGTGGTGAAAGTGTTCAGAGTCAATACTCGATATGGAGCTCAACACCTCCGTTCAAAAGCGATCGTTGGGCGGTCTCCAACACCTTGATCACCCTGAGCCCATCTTCCCCGTCGCTGCGCGTCGCCGCTCCATTTCGGATCGACGCTAAAAAATGGCTGCACTCGACTTGTAATGGTTCGACCCATTCTAGGGGATACACCGTTGGCTCACCATGCCGATACGATGCGTGAAATTCCTCTTCAGTGACAGAGTAGGCAGGGACCTCGACCCCTTTATCGTAGATCACCACCTTATTGTCCGCGATGTCGTCGTACACCAGCATCTTCTTGCTCCCAACTATGGTCAGGCGGCGCTGCTTCACCGGGTGGAGCCAGCTAAAGCGCAAGTTCGCCAGGGTACCGTCTTCATAGAACATGTTCATGTAGACGATCTCGTACAGCCCGCGCTTGGTGTTTACGTATGCCGACCCGTGGGCACTCACTTTGACCGGATCCTGGCCCAGGATGAAGCTAATCATCGAGATATCGTGCGGACCGAGATCCCACATCACGTTGATATCGGGCTGAAGCAGCCCCAGATTTACACGCGTGGCGTTCAGGTAGTAGATTCTGCCAAGCTCGCCAGACCGGATGATCGCAGCCACCGCCTCGACGGCTGGGTTGTAGACGAATGTGTGCCCGACCATGAGTTTCAGCCCGCGGTCTTTCGCGATCTCGATCAGCTCCCTGGCCTGATCCGACCAACGTGTGAGCGGCTTCTCGACAAACACATGTTTGCCGGCGAGAAGCGCGGCCTTCGCCAGCCGATAGTGCGTGTTGACCGGGGTAGCGATCACGATCGCATCGACGTCCCCCTCGAGGATATCCTGATAGTTGCGCGTGCTGATTACGTCTGGATAGCGCTGCTGGATGTCGGCGAGGCGCTCCTCCTGCAGATCGGAGACCATTGCCAGAGTCGCGCCAGGCAGCTCAGAGAAGACCCGTGCTAGTTTCGGTCCCCAGTAGCCACAGCCGACGACACCGATTCTCACGTCGCGGGTGAGATACTGCTCAACGAGGAGCGGGATGTTTTGGCGATCCAGTGTGGCGGTTTCGGTCATTACCCTCCTCCTTTACCATGGAGTATTTCTAGGGGTGTAAGGAAGATAAGCTTGAGATCGAGCCAGAGGCTCATGGATTCGATGTATTGCAGATCGATCTCCACCATTTCATCGAAGGGAACCTGGTTGTGTGCGGTCACCTGCCAAAGGCCAGTGATCCCCGGCAGCACCGATAGCCGTTGGCGGTGCCACTCGTTATAGATCTCGTACTCGTATGGCAGCGGTGGGCGCGGCCCGACAATGCTCATCTCGCCACGCAATACGTTGATCAATTGTGGCAGCTCATCCAGGCTCATCACGCGAAGGAACCTCCCCAGTGGGGTGACCCGCGGGTCATTCTTCAATTTGAGCGACTTGACGCCGAGGTCTGAAGGGCGAACATTTTCGCGTATTAGCCGCTGGACATGCTCGCGGTGGAGCTGGCTGTCGTTGCCCACACGCATTGAGCGAAATTTCCACATCTCAAATGGTACGCCGTCTTTGCCGATGCGTCGCTGCTTATAGAAGACCGGGCCCGGCGAATTCAGCTTGAACGCGATCGCGAGCACGAGCACGAGCAAGCAGAAAAGCGGCAGAACGAGCAAGATCAACAGAAAGTCGATAAGACGTTTCAGCCTCCGGTAGTCCAGCCGCCAGAAAACCTTTCTCTTCTCCGCACGCTCAAGAAGAGATATTCCCGTATTGACATCTTGCATGGTCGTACCTCTACGTTATACTGCTTCGATCAGCGTCGCAAACGTTTTCGGTCGATCAATCGGCGATGGTATGAGGAGATATTCGACGCGCTGCCCCAGTGTCGCGATCCGCGCCTCATGTCGTCAGGGCAGCCTCGCCGACTGCGCGTGCGATCGTCGTGCCGTCCAGAGATGCACGCAGTGCCGCGCAGACGTAGTCGACCTGCTCTTCCGTGAGGTGCGGGAACATCGGCAGCGATAGAATCGAGGCCGCCGCGCGCTCCGACTCGGGAAAGTCGCCTTCGCACCAATTCAGGCTGCGGTAGGCCACCTGGCGGTGCAGCGGGATTGGGTAGTGTAGTCCGACGCCGATGCCCTGCTCAGCCAGGTCCCGCCGCACCTGCTCTCGATCCGGCAGACGGATGACGAACAGGTGGTAGACATGGCTGCGCCCCGCCGGCTCGACCGGCAGGACGATCCGCTCGTCGTTGGCCAAGCGCTCGCGGTACCATTGCGCTGCCCGCCGCCGCCCGGCGTTCCACTCATCTAGCTTCGCCAGCTTGACATCTAGGATGGCGCATTGGATGGAGTCCAGGCGTGCGTTCCAGCCGTCCAGCGTGATGTGGATATAGCGCTCGACCTGGCCGTGGTCGCGCCAGACGCGCATGTCGCGATCCATCTGCGCGTCCGCGGTGGTCACGGCACCGGCTTCGCCCATCGCACCAAGGTTTTTACCGGGGTAGAAGCTGAACGCTGCCGCAGCGCCGAGCGCACCCGCGCGCTGCACTGCTCCGCCCAGGTCGTACGTCGCACCGTGGGCCTGGCAGGCGTCCTCGACGACCTTAAGATTGTAGTGCCGTGCGATCTCCAGAATCGGGCTCATGTCGACCGGTAGCCCGTAAAGGTGAACCGGCAGCACCGCGACGATCCGGCGGCCAGTGGTCCGGTTGATCACGCTGCCATCCTCGCTACGCCGGCAGCGTGATTCGAGGAACTCGGCCAACCGCGCCGGCGACATGTGGTAGGTTGGCCCGTCGATATCGACGAAGGCGGAGAAGGCGCCGATCATCGAGATCGCTTCGACCGTGGCGATAAAGGTGTGTGGCACGGTGATGACCTCGTCGCCGCGCTGCACGCCGCAGGCCATCAGCGCCAGCTTAAGCGCATCGGTGCCGTTCGCACAGGCCACGGCGTGCCGTGTGCCAACATACGCGGCGAAGTGCTCCTCGAACGCCGACACCACCGCGCCGCCGATGAATGCCGACGCATCGATGATCGCGCCGATCCTGGACTCGATCTCTGCACGTAGCTCGTCGTGCTGAGGCCGCAGGTCAACAAACGGGATTTGCATTGCTGTCACCTCGTAAAGGCGTAAGCTCAGTATTGATTCGGGTCTTAGCGGCATGCATTGCCGGCACTGAGCGAGTCAGCACGGCACCTGAGGCGATCTGCGCGCCTTTTCCAACCGTGATGTGCGGCTGGATGAAGATTCCCGTACCCATCTTCACGTCGTCTTCGACCTCCACACAACCCGACGTAGCGACAGCCGGTCCAGTGGTGATGTGCGATCCCCAGAGATTGTGGTGATCGATGCTGGTGTATGCACTCAGAAAGTTGTTGTTGCCGACACGCGTCTCGACCCCCACATGAACGAAGGCGCAGATGATATTGCCCTCGCCGAGCATGACTCCACGGTTGAGCTTGGCGCTTGGGTCAACCGCGTTGACCAGCGGCACGCTAAGGTCCTTCAGCCACTCATACCACCGGCGTCGCACGGCGTTCGACGTAGACACCGAGATAATCGCAGCGTCATACCGGCCAGCACGGAACCACTCCGCAGCAAGGCTTGACGGCCCAACCACCGGCAGGCCGTAGATCGTGTTACCGTGCAGCTCGGGGTTATCGTCGAGATAGCCGATCACCTGGACGCGCGGATCATGCGATAGGATATCGACGACCTGCATTGCGCCGAGGCCCGCCCCCAGGATCAGCGTCCGCCGGACGCTGACCTTCGTATGGTTCAGTGGGTAGACACGCTGATCGAGTGGCGAGTAATAATCGTCCTTGTTATCGATCAGTGGGAGGAGGTCGCGCTCAGTGAGGAGCGGCTTGTTCGGCAGCGCGCTGACCGGGATGGCATACTCCTCGATCAGGCGACGGGCCCGCTCCGTGAGCTTGCCTGAAAAGCTGGACAGTTCTCGCGCCGCCGGCAGCTCGTGCTGAGGGTCGTGCAGTATGGCACGCGCCGCAGTGATCGCCTCCAGGGATGCCACGACAAACGCGATCGGCACGTTGAAGCGAACCTCCTCGCCCGCTTTGCCGCCGCGCACCAGCCAGCCGTCGGCAGGAGCCGCCACCTCGAATACGACCTTCGAAGTCTCGACCTCGCAGACGACCTGGTTCTTCTTGACCAATGCTTCATCGTCCGCCAGCCAGGCGACGACGAGCGCGGTTTCACTGTTGACATCTTCTTGCGGAACGACGATGGGTATCATGCGGTCAAAACGCTCCCTCCACGCAGCATGCTCGTGATCGACGTTATGAGCGCTTGCTTACCTGGCAGGACGAGATCCTCCAACACGCGGGTGCTGGGAATGATGCCATCCCTGGCTGCGATCCGCCGGATCGGCCCTCGCAGCCGGGCCCAGAGTTGCTCCTGAACACGCGCGGCCACCTCGGCAGCCCAGCCGCCGGTTAGCGGCCCCTCTTCTACCACCACCAGCCGCCCCGAGCGCTCCAGTGCCTCGCCCAATCCTTCCAGCGAGAATGGCTTGATACGGCACGGGACGATCACCTCACAGCTGATCTCGTGCTCGATCAGCAGCTCCTCGGCGGCCTGCAATGCGATGGGAGCCATCCCGCCGTAGCACAGCAGTGTTACGTCGCTATATTCGAACTCAGTCAGCGACAGGGCGATCGTCTGGAGCGGTGCCGCCCCAAACTCGCGGCAGGCGAACAAGCCAATCCGCCCATCCTGCGGCGGTGTGTGGATCTCGCCGTACATCACCTTGTTTTCTACAAACAGTGTTGGCTCCTCGCCGTGCAACGTCGCGTGGATGAGCGCGCCGCCAAGGTCGTGCAGCCGGCTCGGTGCCAGAATCGTCAGACCACTCACCGACAGGAACAGCCGCTCCATACTCTGGCTGTGCGTCGGGCCATACCCGCGCCGCCCGCCCATCGGCGTGCGGATCACAATCGGGCAGCGAACTTGGTCGTCGTACATCTGGCGGAATTTCGTCGCGTAGTTGATGATCGGGTCGGCGCAGAGCGTGATGAAGTCGCCGAACATGATCTCGACGATCGGCCGCAGGCCGCGCAGCGCCATCCCGATCGCGATACCAGTGATTGCAGCCTCGCTGATCGGCGTCGTCAGGACGCGCTCCGGCCAGCGGCTGCTCAGGCCGGTCGAGACTTTGAACGCGCCGCCATATGGATCGAGAATATCTTCCCCGAGCAGATAGACATCGGGGTGATTCTCGAAGAGGTGGTGGAGTGCATGGTTCAGGACGTGAGCGCAGCGCTCGGAACGGTTACTGATCATGAATTCACCAGCTGATCGCCTCAATGTCAGGGAACTCGGCCCGGCTGCTTTCGACAATCGCATGATCGATTCGCACAAGCACGGTCCGCTCGATCGCTGCGCGGACCGATGGAGCGATCTGCTCGGCGGCAGCGCGTAGGGGATCGCGTGCGCGCCACTCGGCGATCTCCTCGGCGGGCCGAAAGTCATCGCCTTTGCTGTGGGGGCCAAACCGATACGTATCGAACACCAGGCAGAACGGCTTGTGATACTGCTCGATGTAGGACCAGGCCTGGGCGGTAGCCGCGTACACTTCCTCGACCGAGGTGGGAGGGTAGTGCGCAGTCTGTATACCGAAAGCCATCGGGCGGTCAGCGATCTGGCCGGCCAGCTCCAAGCGCGTGGGCGTACTCTGCGCGTAGAAGTTATTCTCGACGACGAATAAAATCGGAATCGCCCACAGCGCGGCGATATTGAAAGTTTCGTAGATCACGCCCTCGCCCAACGCCCCGTCGCCGATGAACACGACCACCCTGGCGCCCGAGCCCTTGCACTTCTCAGCCAGCGCGATACCGGTTGCGCAGGGCACGATTCCACCGAGGACGCCGTTGGTGTAAAAATTGGCGGCGTGGATATGCTGGCTGCCGCCTTTCCCGCCGCAGACACCGGTCTTGCGGCCCATGATCTCCGCCAACAACCCTTCGACGTCGTCGCTATAGGCCAGGTAGTGGCCGTGACAGCGATGATTACTGAAGACGATATCGTTGCGTCCGAGATGAGCGATTACGCCGACAGCGATCGCCTCTTGGCCCATGGATGTATGTGTCGTGCCAAATATCATGCCCTCCGAGAACAGCTTGAGGAGTCGCTCTTCGAACGAGCGGATGAGGAACATACGCTGGTAGAACTGCTCGGCGGGCACGACCTCGAGTTCAGGCAGGCTGTTCAGCAGGAGCGTTTCTTGTAGTGTCGTTTCCATCGTTCAATTCCTGAAAAGCTGTTTAAAAAGGGTGGTTTGGAGGGGCGAAGCCCCTCCAATTCTTTCCTCGTGGTCGTGTGACGGCAGCAAAGCCGCCGTCACACGACCACGAAAAGGGGTTTTCTGGGGGCCTGCGGCCCTGCGTTTCCATGCGCGTGGGGCGCGGCTGCGCCGCGCCCCACAAGTTTGGATCGGTCATGAGGGGAGCAGGCCCTCACACTCTCCACGAGTGACTGTGAACAGTTACACTCCCTCAACTGTTGTGTTGATTCTTCTGCCCTTACCGCGGGTTCGTCGCTCCTGTTGGGGCCTTCGCTCAGCACGAACGAGCTCCAACCTATCCACGTCCACCTCCGCCTCCCTGAGCCGACCGAGGAAATCGACCAATATCCGCACTCGTCCGCTGGAACTCATCGATTCTAGGAATATAGCCTCTAGCCAGCTCAACGGTCCTTCCTTCAGCCGCACCGTGTCGCCGGAATGGAAGGAATGCTCCGGTAGGCCACCCACGGCGTCCAGATCATCTACCAGTTCGCGAATGGCCGCCATCACTGTTTTTGGGATGGGTTGAGCTGTGTCACCAAAGATCACGAGCCGCGTTACACCAGGTACAGCATTGATGGCGCTCAACCCGATCGTTTGCAGATCCGCCCGTACGAACAGATAGCGAGGAAAGAGAGGCACCAACTGGACATGCCCGCGGAAATGTCGCCGAACCTTTGGTAGGTAGACCGTCAGGCCCAAAAGATTCTCAAGCGCGGCGGCCGCCTGCCACTCCCTGTGTGGTTTACAGTGTACGGCATACCAAAATTGAGAATGAGCAGATTGAAGATTCGACATCGCCCACCCTTTCCAATTCTTTTCTGAAGAGCTCTATAACACATGCTCCGCCAATCTGATAGCGACAGCTTCAGATAGACTAGGAGTTATGGAGGTTCCAGCCGGAGCAAGGGCTACAACGAACCGGAACCATATCTGCTTGTCCACAGCGACCGGGAATATGAACGGGATCTCACTCAGATCGACCCGTCGGTGCTGGCCTACAAACTTGCTTTGCTATTGGTCGCTGGTATCCTTATCGTAATAAACCATTAGCGATGTCTTTACCAAAAAACACACGAATCCCAACACCCGGACGCTCGCAGCTTCGGAATTCAACCTTCGACAGAAGGCGACAATGGCACCCCACCTGCCACTACCGCCCGATATTAGAGGCACCCCACATGCCACTACTGCCCAATATTAGAAATCTGAAAATCATGGTTGTTGAGAAGATTAAAAGTAGAATGTGTAAAATATATGACAATTATCGGGCGAGATATAACAAAATTTTTATCGCACGTAGTATCCTTCTTTAGTGGTGGCGAGCCCAGACGATTGGCGCGCGGCAGCCTAAGTGCAGCTGGTCGCACGGGATGATCTGGCGCGGATGAGCAGCGCGGTGGACCATTGGCACGCCATCCTGCGCCCGCATCCGGCCGTCCGACGCGGTTTGGCGACGAGCATGTTGGCGCTGTTGGCCGCGTGGCACATTCATGGGGTGATCACTTGCGGTGTATATAAGGGCAAGAATCCACTCAACTTGAGCAGCATAACGGATGCACTAGCCGACAGGTTGGTCGCACTCGGCTATCCGTTGGCGGAGCAGCACTACCGTCAGGAGGCGCGACGGTGCAGGTTGTGCTGGCGGCGTACTAGCGAACTGTAAAGTCTTAGTTAATCATGTCTTCATCATAGCTTTAACAAACTCTAAGATATACTGGTTGCAAAATGACGGTATTCTCCGTATAATGCATATTGACCGGCACACGAATCCCATCCTCCGGACGCTCGCAGCTTCGGAACGGATCGCGCGCTAGGTCAATTGGTGAGGAGCGTCCCACACGCTCCTCACCCTCGTTTGTCAGCTTGTTACCGTCCAATGAACGGTTCAGCTCAGTTAATTATACAGGGTAGCTTGAAAAGACTGAGGCTCCTCTAACCCTCTCCGCTTTACCATCAGATCAGTTTGGCCGACCGCTCGTAAGACATTCTGAGCATGGCTGAGAGAGATAGAGGGTGCTTACACGGGGTTACCATCTCCCTGCCTCCCTTTTGCTTCTCTCGCCGCAGAATCAAGCAACAATCGGCAGCAAAGGTATCGCTTCCTTGCCGACGAATTTTACTGGCAGGGACGTTATGAAAGATGAAATCGTGGCTACTATAGAATATCATCTTGAAAGGTAAAAGGCAAGTTAAAAAAGTGTTAATTTGACGAAAATGAATTAAATGTCACTTTACAATGCAGGTGAGAGTCACACCCACCGCAAGTGAATGATCGCGGGCACACCCTGTGTCGTTGCTGACTTTCACTTTGGCCGGAGTGCTACCCCTCAGCCAGCACAATAATGCGGTCCCAGTCCGCGAACGTGACAAGCTCCGACTTCGTGGGGTTGACGACCACGCCATACGCCTTCGTGGCGTCGTCGGAGTGCCTGACCAGCCGATAGCCGATCGCCGCCTCGTTGCGCTGCCGGGCGGCTGCCACGACCGTATAGAAATTCACTGGCTCGCCTAGTCGGACGTAATCCGCGGCCAGCTTCAGATAGATTTCAGCTCCCTCTGGATCGAACAGATCGGTGAAGACAGCGTTCAGCGCTTTATTCTCGGACACTTGCGCGAGGATCAGGCTGACCAGCTTATCGCTCACAATAAAGTCGTCGGCTTGCGTGACCTCGGCGAGCGCACGATTGCGCACATCGAGCATCTCGCTGACAACCGAGAAGCGCTGTCCGGTGCGCGTGGCGATGTCGCGTAGGTGCAGCAGCGTGATCAGCGTCTGCGCGTCGGCCTGCTGCGGGTCGAGCTCGTCGGAATAGCACAAGATGATCACATGCTTATAGGTCTCGATCTGTAGCGCGTCGAGCGTGCGACGATCGGTCGTGTCGCCGGCTTGAAACGTGATCGTTTGGTGCTTGAGGTCGGCGCAGTAGCGGGCGATCGCGTCTTCGGCTATGGCGCTATCTGCTACCACCGTAACGATCGAAGCGGGCGCAACGTAGTGATCCAGCTCATTGATGATCGCCGGCGCGCGCCAATTCCAGCCGAGCAGCAGCGTGCGTTCGGGCGTTTGTTGTGCCGGCTCGCGCAGCTCGATCGCCTGTGCGTTGATCTCGCTCTTCTGCCCACCCGTGAAGCGGATGGCGTCGTCGTCTTCGGCGATGACGATCAGCCGGTCGCCCGCCTGAATGCGCGTGTCCATCGGCGGGTTGAGCTGCGGCGTGGCACCCGGCCGGTGCAATCCGATCACCGCAGAGTCTTCAAACGCCAGCAGCGCTTCGCCAAACGTCGTATCAACGAGCGCCGGCTCGCTATGGAAATAGATCTCATCGCCGCCGAAGTCCAACAGCTCGGTGTACACCACCGACAAACCCGATTGGCGACAGGTCTGAGCGATGATGCGCGAGATCAGGTCGCCCACCTGCACTAGCTCGACTTCGTCGCGCCCAACCATACGCGCAACCTCCATGTTCTTGGGGTCGCGAATCTCGGCCACAACATGGTATGGCGCAGGCCGGCGCTGCGGGTTGTTGGTGATCGCCAGGATCGTCTTGATCACTTGCGAATCCGGGTTGTCGCCTTCGGGTGCCAGGATGATGATCGAGCGGGCTGTGTGCGGGCTCACGATCTCCAGGTCGCTGAGACTCATGGAGCTGCCATGCCGGCAGACGATCCGCGTCCGACCGGTTGGCCCGACATGATCGCGGATCTCCTCCTCCATCTCGACCTTGTCCTTGTCGCCCATGATCACAATGCACGACTTCGGCTGGTTCGCATTCGCGGCGACCAGCTCGGAGATGACGACGAAGATTTGTTGCGACCAGCCGAGGATGACGGTGTGCCCGCTCTCGATGACGCGCGACCGGCCCTTGCGCAGGTTTTCCATCCGGCCCTCGATGCCGCTGGTCAACACGCCGATCAGCGTGCTGATGATGAAAATGCCACCAAAGGTGACGAGCAGCATGGTTAGGCGAAATGTCCAGCCCGTATCACCACCAACGGCGCCGGAGTCGAGCGCGCGCATCAGGTTCTGCCAGATCGCCTCGGTGAAGCTGAGTTGCTCGCCGCCCTCGGGCGAGATGCCCACGACCGTCACGAATACAGCCATGACGACGACGACCAATGCCGAGAGCAGGCCCAGCAAGCCGATCAGCGCGATCGTGCCTTTGGACATGGTGTTGTCGAATGAGTAGCGTAGGCGTTCAGGCAGCGAAGCTTTGTACATTGATGTCTCCAGCGAGATAGCGTTGTCCACAAAGCGATCCTACACACAACCGGCTGCGCACTCAAGCGCCCGCGCGAGTCGGTTTTGTAGCATTTTCGTTGTAACTGTAACCACTGATTTTCTGTTGCCCCAGTCGCTGGAAATCTCCAAAAGCAGCTCCTTGTGCGCCTATCGCAGGCTGCGGGCGCGGAGATGTGCATCGAGCCAGGCGGCATCTTCGGGCTTCAGGAGCGGCGGTGGTGGGGCGGCGCGGTAATTGATCCGCCGTTCGTAGCGGGCGCTGGCGTAGATATGCTGGAGCGCGCCGCCAACGTCGATTGCGATATCGGGATCGGGGCGGCGCAACGGCACCGGCACGCGGCGAATTGACTCGCTCAAAGCGAGCGGCCAGATCTCGATCTGCGGGCGACGCTCCGCTCGACTCAGAAAGATGAAGTATGGCGCGTCGGGTAGTGGTGTCAGGAGCTGCGGACGCCAAGCGCCGCGCAGCAGATCTATCTCGATCAGGTGCGCTTGGCTGCGGAAGATCTCCTGGCGCTTGCGCTCGTATGTGTCAGCACCATCCACGCCAGGCCGTTTGTTTACTGGTGAGAGCAGATCGATCGCCGTCACAAGCGTCTCATTGTCCACAGTCCGAATCTCGACGCGCGCGTAACGCGTCGGCACCTCCATTGCAGCTGTACCGGTTAATGGCGCCGGCGCGACGACGACCGAAGATCCAGCTTCGGGAAGGGCATCCCGATCGATTATCGCAATATCCGGCACAGCCAGCCGTACCGGTGCAATATCAATGCTCTCGAAGGCGACATACGACGTTATGATCGCCGTGTACTGCGATCCAAGCTGCGCTTGAATATCGTCGCACAGGGCCGTGATCAATCGATGGTGGACATCCGGCCAGAGGCTTGGTGCCTCGAGATAGGGATCCATTCCGGGAAAGGGCGGTTCCATCGCTACCCCTCTATGACCGAGCCTGCGCGTTCCCAGGCCAGCCCGACATTCGGCTCTATCGTTGGATCAGCCATCTTTCATCGCTGGCCTCGTTCTTGGGGAATATACGGGATCAAGCCCTTGATCGCGACGATCTGATCATAGAGCGGTTGCATCTGCTTGGGAACAGACTGGGCTTTGCTCATGCTGATCCTCCTTTCGTCTATCGGCCTCATTTTACCACCCCTTACCACGAATTTCTAATGGGTCGCAACTTGAGTTACAATACAGAGAGGGAGGGTATGGTGTATTGCTGATAGACAATGGCAGGACCACATATTTAGAGAAAGGATTGGCTTATATGGCTCAAGAGACACTGGAGCGTATTCTGCAAGAGATCAAGATCTTGAAACCTGAAGAACTCTTGCAGGTGCAGCAGGCAGTGCAAGCGCAGCTGGCCCCAACAAGCTATATGCCTGCAGAAGAGCAGGTGCTCCAGGAGATGCTGAAGGTCGGTCTACTGACAGAGATCAAACCACGGCGCACCGACCGACAGGTTGCCTACCCGCTGGTGCCCATCCAGGGCAAGCCTCTTTCGGAGACGATCCTTGAGGAGCGGCGTTAGTGGCCGTCTATTTCGTGGAGACAAGCGCGCTTGCCAAACGCTATATTGCAGAGACAGGCTCCATGTGGTTACGCGCTCTGCTGGACCCGAGCACAGGTTGCTCAATCTATGTTGTCCGTGTGACCGCAGTAGAGATCATCGCCGCCATCACGCGGCGTGAACAGGGTAGGACACTTGCTCCAACCGATGCCAGCACTGCCAGACAGGCATTCCGTGGCGACTTCGCTACAGCATATCAGGTCATTGAGGTGACCCCAGCACTTGCCAATCGAGCGATGCTGTTAGCAGAGCAGCATGGGCTACGCGGTTATGATGCGATGCAACTGGCTGCCGGGCTTCCTGCCATCACCTTCATTTCAGCGGATACGAAACTCAATACAGCAGCCATTGCTGAAGGGTTGACCATCGAAGACCCGAATGCTCATCCTTGACTCCAAGGTCGAAAAAACAGGGTCAGACTCCGTTTACCACCCTTACCACTCTTCGCGTGTGTCAAAGGTATACTCCCCGACCTGGTTTTGATAGCCAGCGCGGTCGATCGTATCGTATAATGTAGTCGCCGACGCACGTATGTTCGGGGCCAGACGACAAAGCGAGTGTTATGGAGACACACGATATCCAGCGCGTCCTGCGGGCGCGCTACCGTGGGGTCGAAGCCAGCGATGTGCTGATCCAGTTCGCCCGAATAGAGATCGAGCGCCCGGACGCACTGGTTTGGATGCAGAACGGCAAGTTCTTCGAGGTCTACGGCGATGCGGCGCGCCTGCTCGGCCGTCTACTCGATCTGCGAGTGGCAGAAAAGCCGCTCATGACTGGTCGCGATCACCAGCCAGTCTTGCTCGCCATGACGGGTATCACGATTGGAAGCGAGCGCGAGCATCTCGCCCGGTTGCTGCGTATGGGCTACCGTGTGGCGATTGGGCGCGAGATCGATGGGGAGCGCGACGGCACCCTTAAGGCTCGGCAGCTGACCGAGGTGATTACGCCTGGCACGATCTTCGACGAAGATCTGCTCGACGACGAGCGGCTGCTGGCGACGGTCGAGCTGGGCCCCGAGCGAGCGGCGCTAGCGGTTGCCGATGTCTCGACTGGCGCGCTCTGGTGTCAGGAGTGGGCTGGGTCAGATGCCCACGACCGACTGATGGATGAGCTGGCTCGGATCGGGCCAGCCGAACTGCTCTGTAGCACAGATCTTCCTCGTAATGACCGCGACCGGATCGGCATCGCCAGCGGGATCACCCGGCTCGAAGGCGAGCGGGCGCAACGCCACCGGGCGCTGTGTGATGAGCTGGGCCTGATAAACAGCTACCATGTGGGTCGCCTGTCTCCGCTTCCAGGCTGGTGGTTTACTGCCGAGGCATGTCAGGAGCTGTTGCAGGCCCACTTTCAGACGATCGACCTACGTCCTTTTGAGCTTGCCGACCGTCCATACGCGATGCGCGCCGGCGGAGTGCTGATCCGCTACCTCCAATGGAACAGGTTCCCGGCCATCGCGCGATTACAGACGGTACGCATTGGCGGCGGAGCGCACCTGCTTCAGATGGACGCCACCACGCGGCGCACACTCGATATCCTTACCGGGCCGGACGGCACCCCATACGGCTCGCTGCTCGCGGTTCTCGACCAATCGCGGACGCCGATGGGCGGGCGCTTGCTCAAGGCGTGGCTCACCCAGGGGCTGCGCGATGCGGCGCAGCTAGTCGCCCGGTATGACGCAGTTCAGGCATGTGTCGTGGATCTGATCGCCCGTGAGGACATCCGCACGAGATTGGGCCGAGTTGGCGATCTGGAACGGGTAGTCAGCCGTCTGCTTGTCGGTGCGGAGCGGGCTACTGCGCGAGATATGACGCGTCTGCACGACGCGCTGGCCGCCGCCGAGGCGATCGCCGTCGCACTAGAGAAGCTCGGTGGCCTGGGGATTGAGACATATGACCCAGCCTCGGACATGGCGCGGCTCCTCGCACAGGCGCTGGACGCCACACCTCGCACCAGCCTGACGTCTCGATCCGACGCCGAGGCGAGCAACGTACTGGCGGCCGGGTGGGATCAGGAGCTAGATGCACTTCTTGCCCAGGAACAGCAGGTCGAAATTGAAATAGACTCCCTCGTCTCGACCCTGTGCCTGACGACGGGGATCAGATCATTACAGCACAAACGCGATGCGCGCACGGGGCAGGTTGTGCTAACGGTCTCAGTGGCCGATGCGCGCAAGGTGCCCGCCGATTGGAGTCGCGTTGTGAAGGGTCGGGAGCAGTACACAACCGACCGGCTCAAGCAGCTATCTGAAGCGCTGAGCGAGGTGGAAGCGCAGCGTGTTGATGTCGAGCGGGCGGCATGGCGGCGGTTGTGGGAGCAAGTCGCAGCCGAGGGGCCGCGATTGATTCAGCTGGCCCGCGACCTGGCGCAGATCGATGTCGTGACCACACTGGCGCATGTGGCGATCCGTGAGCAATGGGTCCGCCCCGCGATCGTCCCTGATCGGGTGCTGTCGATCATCGGCGGTCGTCATCCAGTCGTCTGTCGCACGGTCGAGGGTTACATCGCGGCGATGGTGACGCTGCACGAGGCGACGCGGCTGATCGTGCTCACTGGCCCGAACATGTCCGGCAAATCGACCTTTATGCGCATGGCCGCCCTGTGTGTTGTTCTGGCACAGATGGGCTCGTTTGTGCCAGCCGAGGCAATGACCTTCGGGCTGTGCGACCGTATCTTCACGCGTATCGGCGCGGCAGAGGACATCGCCAGCGGACGCAGTACGTTTCTGGTCGAGATGACCGAGGTTTCGACGATCATCCATCAGGCGACCGCCGACAGTTTGGTCGTGCTTGACGAGGTCGGTCGCGGGACGGCAACATATGACGGGATGGCCATCGCTGAGGCAATTGTCGAACACCTCCACACGGTGACGCGTTGCCGGGGTGTATTCGCTACGCATTATCACGAGCTGGTCGAGATGATCGATCACCTGCCGGGCCTGGCCCGCTTTCAGATGGGCGTGTGGCGCGATGGCGATCGGCTGATCTTTCTGCATACGTTTGAGCCAGGGGTTGCCGAGGGCTCGTTCGGGATCGCCGTCGCGCGTATGGCCGGGCTGCCGGCTCAGATTCTTGCCCGAGCCCAGGCCAGGCTCGCGCTGCTGGAAGGCGAGCGGCGGCGGCTCCCCGACGAGGAAATGCTGCTTGACCAGCTGATACAGCAGATCGAACTGCTCGATACCTGCACCATGTCACAACAAGAAGCTATCGCCGCGATCGAAAGGCTGCAAAGTGCGTGCCGATCGATCCTGATCAACGGGGCAGCTTACTCTTCCTCGTAAGAATCAAATGGCAGGCCGCCGTCAGCGACGTACACGCGGTAGTCGTCCAGCACGATCGCGTTGGCGCTGCCGGCGTCCTCGGCCCAGAGCTGATCGGCGAGCACTTCGTATTCATCGCCATCGCTGTGACGCACGCGCAACCGCACGCCCTCGTGATCGTCTGTGTCGGCCACGCCGAGCACACTCACGGATTCCGTCTGCGCTGTGCCTGGCCTGCCCCATGTTGCTGCGAACGGCGTCCGCAGCGCGTCGGTCAGATAGACCTCGAAGGCGCTGAGCACCTCGTACTCGTCATAGCAGTCGACGGTTATCTCTTCGAAGCGCTTCTCACGGTCGGGGATGCTTGGGATGTCCTTGATGTTCATCCTGTGTCAACTCCTCCGCTCTCACGTCTTGCTGCGTCGGTCGGCATCGAGGTGGCAGTTCTTGTACTTCCTGCCGCTGCCGCACCAGCACCGCGCGTTCCGCTGCAGCTTGTGAGTGTGTGGCGCAGGTGAGGGTGCTAATGTAACAGAGGACAGGGCGGCGTGCGGCGCTGATTTGATCCGCTTGAGTTGCGCTGCGACGATAGCCTGCTCTTTGGACTTACCCCATTCGCCATACAGCTCCGCCAGGCGTTCGAGCACGTCGGTGCGATCCTGGAGCGTGGGGCGTGCCAGCCCGTGCTGCATGATCGCCTCGGCGCGCGCATAATCTTTAGGGGAGCTGTCGTATAGCCAGTAGTTGTCGGCCCATCCGATATAGCCCCAGCCCTCGTCGGGGAAGCGCTCGACCAGCGCCGCGTACGTCGCATCTGCCTCGTCACGGCGACCAAGATGCCACTGCGCCTCACCCTCGGCGCGCATGAAATTGACGTAGGTATTGGCCTCTTCGTCGGGGAACCTGGATAGGAACTCGCGCGAGTAGCGTATGCGGTGTTCATGATAAGTGGGGTCGTCGAGGCCGGCGTTGCCGAGCTCCATCTCCAGGTCGGAGCAGCAGTTGGAGACGAACTGCTGCAAACCGGGGTGGGCGCGGTCAAAAGCATCGATAGTGCGTATCTCCGGCCTGGCCATCTGCTTGACCAAATCCCACGCTTCCAGCCAGCGGTTGCAGGCGGCCGCTCGCTGGTTGGCCTGCATCAGATCGTAGCCTGTCTGCATCAGTTCATCGAGCCGCTCCTCGGGTGTGAGCTCGATCGGCGGCAGCGTACCCGCTACGACCTGCTCCCAGCGCTGCGCTTCCACTTGCGCAAAGACGTCGATAGCTTCGAGCACCGGCTGTGCCGTGCGTTCGTCCACATGATGTCGCACAGCAACGCGCAGGGCCTCGAGCAGCCGGGCATTCACCTCCGGGCTGTCGCCGCCAGTCTCGATCTGGACCTCAACCGCGTTGAGAATGCCCATGACCTTGCGCATCGACAGGATTGGGAGTCGCAAGTGTTCGATCGAGCTCCTGATCGGAGCAAGTGTGGCAACTCGCGCGGAATCATAGCGGGTGGGCTGATTGGAGAATTTGGACAATTTGCTCATGCTCTTCTGCAACACCTCTTATACTCCGGTGCGCCCCAGCTCCAGCACCTCAACGAAGTCGTGCAGGTGCTCGACCAGCTCCTGAATCGCGAGCGGCTCCGCGACGCCCTGCTTCCAGACATCGCGGTCCAGTGTGCCGAGCGTTAGGTAGCTCTTCCCGACCAACTCCGGTGCGCGGTTGGCGAACAGGGCCGCCAGTTGCTGCTCGATCTCATCCTGGTGAGCGATCAACAGATCACAGGCAGGACAGTAGCGGCAGGATTTGTTGATCGCGACCGGATTGAGCGGATCGACATGGATGACGAGCGGCACCTTGCGCAGCAGCGTGCGCTGCTCGCAGTTCGGGCAGACGGCGAAGCGCCGGTCGCGGAAGGGATTGAGCAGAAAGCGGTAGCGCGCGGGCTGCTTGCCAAGGCGCTTCGGTGGGGCTGGCGGACGGGCTTGATCGGCCCGCAGCGGCGCGAGCAGCAGCGCCTCGACATCGGCTGGCACCGCCGTGTGCGCGACGAGCTGCTGCCACAGCTCGATCGGCGGCTGAGCGATGAGCGATTTCGGCAGCCGGATGGTGCGCAGGTCGTCGTGCAGATGCGGGCGAGCGCCGCAGTGCAGGGCATCACAGCTCATACGGATGCCAGGGCGACAGTCCTTCCAGGGACAGGTGCGGCCCAGGTACACGCCGAGCGGGTTCGCCAGGAACACCTCGCCGCCGAGGTTGCGATGCTGGCAATGACCGAGCAGCTTACGCCCGTGCGCCGCGAGCAGCGTCAGATCGGCGTCGTCGGCGACTGTCACCAGCATGTCGGCGTCCTTCGGGTTGGGCTTTGTGGTTATCAGCGAGCCAATCAGCGCGATACGCGTCACACCCGAGATGCGGCAGGCTGCCTGCGTGAACGCCAGCACCCCGACGAGCAGGTGTGTACGGATCGGGAGATCGTCTCGCATACTCGTGCCTCCGCAACGACACCATGGATGGAACTGTCCGCATTTTAGCGCGCGCGGTAGCCGGTGGCAAGTGGAGGCAGGAAGCTGCGTTGATCGTGAAATACTGGATTCTGAAGGGGTGAATGTAGTGTATTTCGAGGGTATTACAAGGTATATTTTGGCGCGTGGGCGTGCGCACTACTGATCAGCCGTAGCAGATTCTGGCCGAGCACAAGCGCCTCCTCGTGTGGTGGCAGTCCGAGCAGGCGGATTTTGTACAACTCAAGGCCGGGGTGCAGCCAAGGCCCGTCTGAGCCGAAAAGAACCTTACGCGCGCCTGCGCGAATGACTGCCTGCGCGAGATAATCAAAACGTTTGACTCCCGATGTATCAGTATAGACGTTCGGCAGCCGCGCGATCTGATCGATTATCTGGACATGGGCGCGCCAGTCGTCGGCGAAACTACCGAGGTGCGGGATGATAAAGTTTACATCGGGGTATTGCGAGGCGAGCAGTTCAACCCGATATGTTTCGCCGACGACATCGTAGATCACCGGAATACGGAACGCCCGAGCAGCCTCCGCGACTTCGCGCGTCGCCGGCGCTTCGTGCCGATGCACCTTGATACCGCGAAACTTCCACTGCGTAACGGCGTGCCCGATCATCTCCCGAATTCGACCGGCATCGCGCGCGGCATGGACACATGCGAAACAGATGAAGCGACCGGGGTAACGCGCTGCGATGCGGGCCACGTTTGCGTTCGCACGAGCGTAGTCGTTGTGGTACGCTGAAAAGATCACGGTTCGATCAATGCCAACCGCGCGCGCTCGCCGCAAGTACGGCTCTATTGGCGCATCAGTACTCCAGGGACTATGGAGTCCTTCACCTTTTCCGGCGTGACAGTGGCAATCAATAATCATCGGCATATCTCACCGATCTACAAGACGCATCACCGTTTCTCTTGGCCGATATCCTACCGTCCGTGCCGACTTCGTGAAGGAACCAGATGCATGTCGTGATACCCTGGTAGAACTGAGGCAGGTGAAACTTCTCATTCGGCGCGTGCATCCGGTCGTCAGGTAGAGCGAAGCCCATCAAAACAGTCGGGATTCCGAGGATCTCCTGGAAGGTGTTGACGACCGGGATCGAGCCGCCCGAGCGCAGGAACAGCGCTGCTACGCCGAATCCCTGGCGATACGCCACCGTCGCCGCATGTATTGCCGGATGGCGCACGTTGATGACGGCGGGCTTGGCACGCAGATGGGCCCGAATCATGGCTCGCATTGTGGGCGGTGTGTTTCGCGCTATATGCGTACGAAAAAGCTGCTCGATCTCGCTTGGCTCCTGGTCGGGGACCAATCGGAAGCTGATCTTCGCGGTCGCACGCGCGGGGATGATCGCCTTGCCGCCCGGCCCCTGGTAGCCGCTCGTGATGCCATTCACTGTCAGCGCCGGACGAATCGTCGTCCGCTCATAGAGTGTGTAGCCGTGCTCGCCCCAGCGATGCTCGGCCTGCGCGTCCCGCAAGATTTGCTTGTCCGAAGGGCCGCTGCTCGTCAGGCTCGCTCGTTCTTCCATGCTCAAACGCCGGATTCGGTCGTAGAAGCCGGGAATAGCGATACGCCCATTGGTATCATGCAGCTGAGCGACGATCTCGCACAACGCCTGGGCTGGGTTGTGCAGCGCCCCGCCAAAGCTGCCGGAGTGAACGTCCTGGCGCTGGCCGCGCAGCTCCAACTCCAGCGCTAGGCTGCCCCGCAGCGCGTACGTGATCGCCGGCTGGCCCGGTGCCAGAAAGCGTGTGTCCGAAAGCACGGCGACATCGGCAGCGAAGAAACGCCGGTTGCGGGCCAGGAACGACGCCAGGTTTGGGCTGCCGATCTCCTCCTCGCCCTCGAACAGGCAGACGACGTTGACCGGCAGCGCACGATTGGCGTGCAGGTATGCCTCTAGCGCCTTGACATGAGCAAACAGCTGGCCCTTGTCGTCGGATGCGCCGCGCCCGTACAAGTTCTCGCCGCGCACCACCGGCTCGAACGGCGGGGTGCGCCACTCGGCCAGCGGGTCGGCCGGCTGCACATCGTAGTGGCCGTAGATCAGCACGGTCGGTCGGCCAGGTGCGCGCCGCCACTCCGCGTAGACGATCGGATGGCGCGGCGTTGGCTCAACCGCCACGCCCTGCATGCCGATCCGCCGCAGATGCTCGGCAAGCCAAACTGCGCATTTTCTCACATCGCCAGCGTGCTGCGGCTGCGCGCTGACCGACGGGATGCGGACGAACGCGATCAGCTCGCGCAGGAAGCGGGCCTGGTTCGATCGCGTGTAAACGTAGATTGGCGCATCTGGCGCTCCTATACCAGTGGCGGCGATGTCTGGCATGCCTGGTATCCCCCACTGTGGCTGCGGCCAGGGCCGCGTGTATCCGCCGTCGCGCTAGCGGTTGAGCGCCTGCAGGATGTACGCCTGTACATTGCCCAGGTCCATATCGCGCTGGTTCGAATCCGACCAGTTGCTCAATGCCGACATGGCATGTCTGCGGGCACCGCTCACCGCTGGAACGCGACTATACTGTACGCTTCCAGCGACGGCACCAAGCCGCCCGCGTACAATGCTGACCAGCCTGAGCGCGTTCGCATTGCCGATCGGTGTAGCTGCGCTGAGTAAAGTGCGCGCGACATTGATCTCTTCGTTGGCGAGTCGAAGCATCTGGTGCGGATCGTGTCGCCCGCCGCTGCCATTTGTGCCGGATCGCCGCGCCGGTGCGCCAGCGCGTGGCAGCCCGCCGCTCCCATCCTGCGATGCGGCGACCAGCATACCGCGAGAGGCACCGCGTCGCGCCGTATACGCTTGCCGTACGCGATCCTGTGATGTGTCTCGTCGCAGCCGGGCGCGCGGCCCAATCTCGCTCTCGCCCGCGACGGCCGGAGTCTCAAGGATGAGCCGCCCCCATGTCTGTGGCCCAACGATGCCGTCCACGATCAAACCAGCGGCGCGCTGGAAACCTCGCGCGCTTGCTTCCGTCCGTGGGCCAAAGATACTATCGACGGTCAGTTGCGGCACGCGGCTCGCGGGCCTTGCCGCGCTCCAGGCGTTGAGTCTGACTTGAAGCTCCCGAACCGCTGGGCCACGCGTGCCGCGCGCGACGGTTGGGCGGTTCCCTGGCGCGGGTGCCGCTGGCGGGCAGTTCGCTGCGGTCGCGGGGTGGAGGAAGAGGCCGTTGATCCGTATGACGAAGCGCTCATAGCAGTTAGCATTGCCGCTTCGGCCGCTGTCTGCGATGGTTGTGCCGAAGTAGATATGCAGCGCTTCGTGCAGTAGCGTTGAGGCCATTGTCGCAGTATCGCCGCTGCCGAACGCGCGCCAGAACGCTGCGCCGATACAGATAACGTGGCGCAAGCCGAAGCTGCTACACGCGAAATAGCCTGGGGGCGATTGAGGACATTCAGGGCAATGGGCCGGGTCACCCCAGCAGAAGTACCGGATCCATCCACCATCCAGGATCGTTGCCGCGTTCCGCAACCGAATCGCGATCAGCTCGCCCATATCCCGCCAGGTCGCGCTGGTCGGTCGCCACGCGGGGATAAACTCGACCGGGACGCCGAAGGCCTCCTGGAAGAAGGATCTGGTCGCGGCTGCGCGTGGGGATGCGCGCAGCGCGCTGGCTCCGCTGGTTCCCAGTGTAACCGCCTGCGTCGCGGCCGCAGCGACGGCGGCCCGCACTTCCGCCTGGGTCGTCGGTCGGCCGATGATCGCCTCGATCTGTGTCAGGTCTGGTGTGCTACAGATAAAGGACCGCACGCGCTGGGCCGGCGGTGGCGCGGCCGCTGCGCCGCTGACACGGCGCCGGGCCCGGCCAGGCGGCTGCTCATAGAGTACCTCATCGGTTGACTGTTCCAGCTCGGTCGCTCGATTGGCGACGTACGTTTTCATCCCGAACTCCTTGGCGATGGGCTGGCGACACCCCGGCTGCCGACCTAATGCGCACGCCGCACTTAGAATTCGTACTCCAGCTCGGTCTCGCGCTCGCGTGGGCGATGCCCGTTCTGCGACGGCCGTCCGCCGCGCGCCTGGCTGCGCGCACCGGCGGTTGGGGGGCGGGTGCTCGCCGTCGGGCGCTGCGGGTTGCTCATCGTCCGGCCGGCACTGATCGGCGCGCCGCGATCACGATCCCAGGGCATCACGCGGACATCACCGGTGCGGCGGGCCAGGCCCAGCGCCTGAGCGCTCGTCAGCCATTCCTCGGATGGCTCGGCGATATCCAGCAGCAGCGACTCGAATTGTGTCCGCTGGGTCTGAAGGATGTGGCCTGCCGACAGCCAGCGCAAGATGTCGCGGCCTGTAACGGCCAGACGCTGGCGCGGCGAGGTGACCAGCCGCTCGTTGAAGTGACGCACCAAGACTTCTTCAACCACGTCCCAGGCAGTATCCGCGCTGAAGAGCTGCTTGATGTCATTGGTGTTGAGGATGCGGAACGCCTCGTCGAGCAGCTGCATGACCTCGACGCGCATGACGTTGAGGTGACCGAACGACATGAATTTGAGGTTATTGCGCAGATCCAGTCCGGCGCGGCGCACGATCGCCACGCTGCCGAAGCTTGGGTCGTACGCGCGCTCGCGAATCACATCCGAGATGCGCTTGTCGCGCCAGTAGAGCGTCACCTGGTTGATGAAGTGGGTGAAGTGGGTATGGAAATCGGTGTTCGCGCGCGAGTTGGGCAGCACCGGCGCGTTGCCGTAGCCGAACGCGCGCCGGTAGGCCATCAGGCGGTCGCGCTGGGTGTAGCGCAGCACCTCGCGCCGGTCGAACTGGTAGAGCGCGAACGCGCCCGGCCCTTCCGAAAGCCGCACCGCGCCGGCGCGGAACAGCTCCTGCAGCTTGCGCATCACGCGGAAGACGCCGATCGTCTCGTGCTGATAGATGTAGTACAGGTCGGCGACCGCCAGCATGCGCTCGGAGGTGACTGTCTCGTCGTAGGCCAGTACGCCCGGCGGCATGCGTGTTGCGCCGAGCTCGCTGGCGGCTTCGTCGCCAATGCCGACCAGCTCGGCTAGGCCCTTGTCAGGCGGCGGCGCTGATTTCATATCGGCGTCGACCACCATCGCCAACATATCGTCGATCTGCTTGGCGATCGCGTCAGCGAGCTGCGGGTTTTGGATGAGATCGGCCGACAGACGATTCATCATCGTCTCCCGCAGCGCCGCGATACGGTCGTACAAGCTTCTACTGTCGCGCTCTGTAGCCATCGTATACCTCTCCAATTACCCTACTAGCTATCTGTAGCGATACGTAACGAAACACGGTTGCTGGTGCCACCGTCGGCGTTGATCACCTGCACATGCCAGCTTGTGCTGAGCTTGTCCTTCAACTCCTCCGGCAGCTGAGACTGTATATGGGTATGGGGCTCAACCACCTGCTGGTCTTCCGGCTTCAGCTTGATCGGCTCGCCCTTGCTCGGGAATAGCCGGATCGTCAGCCTATCGGCGAAGTTCTCGCCCGTGATATCGAGAGTGCCAATGGGGTCTTGGTTCGTGGGGCTAGGATCAACCAGCGAGGCTGTCGCCAGCTCGATCACCGGCGGCGCGCTGACGATAAACGTGCCGTCCCACTGCGTGGCTTTCTGGTCAGCCGGGTTGCGCACATTGACGACCCACTCGCCTGTGGCACGGTTGCGCAGCTGGAATGTCACCTCGATATTCTGGCCATCCTTGGTGAAGCGTAGTTTTGTGCCCTGGATGGTGGTCTCGCCCGCCTTGGTGAGCGTAACCTCCGCGCCAGGATGGAATTTGCTTCCCTGGATTAGCACGGCTACCGGGCCAGTGGTGGGCGCGCCGGATGGATCAACATCATCAATCTCTGGCGATTCCTTCGTCAGCTCCTCGTCAATCCAGAATGGTTGATCGAAGTTGGTGAGCGTGCTCTCCGGCTCGGGGCTACGTACCACAAGTGCATACTTGTTGCTCGCCGCGCCGCTCAGGTCGAAGGTGGCCTTTATTTCGCTGGTGCCGATCACATTGCGCACCTTGCCGGGGATTTGCTGTGTGCCTTCGCCCCACTCGGTGAGATAGACGGTCATTCCGGGCTGGAAACCCTCGCCGTCGATAACCATGCGCAGGTTGGGAGCGCGTGGGCCGCGATCGGGCTCCATTGCCAAAATGCGCACCTGCGGTTGGCGCTTGAGCTGGTCGAACAGGGTGTTCAGCTCGCGCAGATGCGACGTCAGCTCCTCCAGTGTCGCCTGAACCCGCTCGGAGTGGAAGCCGCGCTGGATACGCCGGTTGCTGTCTTTCGACATGCGCAGCATCTGGCCGACCAGATCGTCGAGATCACCAACGATCGGCCGCAAGGCGATCACGCCGTCCTTACCGGCCTCGCGGATCACACGCGGCCCCTCTTCCGAGGCGAAGCGCTCGACCCAGCTCAGCAGCTCGGCGATCGTCATTCGGTTGCTGCCAAAGGTAAGCTGGATAGTCTGACGCTCGGCGTCGCTGAGGAAGACTGAGTCCATAACGAAATAGCTCTGCTGCACCGACTCGGCAACAACCGCCATTGCCCGCGCGAGCAGCACCAGCTGCGTGCCCAGGAAAACATCGCGCCCATGCCGGTCGAAGAAGTGGCGTTGGGTTCGCCAGCTGCGGTTGAGCGCGATCACATGCTCGCCGAGGATGAAGTAGTTGGTCAGATTCTGCTCTTCATCGATTGTATTCACACGCGCGCGCTCCAGGCCGAAACGCTCGCGCATGAGCGCCAACAGCCCGCCGACTCGCTCGGCGTCCTGTTCTTCGGAATCGGTGCCGAGTAGAGTACGAAAGAGCGTATCAACACGCTGGAGGCGCGGGCCGCCGACCATGCCTAGCTCCGACACCAGCTCGGTCAGTGTCGAGCGAACAACGGAGCGGTTGGCCTCGACATCTTGCGTGTCAGCGTCGGCGCGCAGAGGATACAACCCTTCCAGTAGCGGGATCGACTGGTCGAGCGCCGCCTTCGCGCGGGCGTAGATGCTGGCCTGCGCGCCGGTT
>Ga0075423_10000881_pt1 | contig 25451 bp, 20 predicted proteins | sample SoiMethybrSBSTD2_FD_80114 | JGI IMG/M metagenome (GOLD analysis project Ga0075423, IMG submission 80114) | Bulk soil microbial communities from a Populus tree surrounding site in Tennessee, USA - Soil MetaG P. TD hybrid SBSTD2 | ecosystem: Environmental > Terrestrial > Soil > Tree plantation... | reverse complement strand
TGAGCGGCCCCACGCAATTCACGGTCGCCGCTCCGGCGGCGGAGACGTCCGCGGCGTATCTGGCCGAGCTGGCGGCCATCAAGACGGCCCAGGCGAACCTCACGGACGCGCAGCGCCGCACCATCGCGTATTGGAGCGGCGGCGGCGTGCTGCGCTGGAACCAGATTTTGCGGGGCCTCGTGGCGCGCTTCAATCTGCCGCCGGCGCCGCGCCCGGACGGCACCTACCCGGTCCCGGACCCGGAGAACCCGTTCGCCGATCCGCAGTTTCCGTTCGCCAACCCGCCCTACGCCGCGCGCGCATACAGCTACGTGAGCGTGGCGCAGTTCGAGGCCCTCAAGTCGGCGTGGTATTGGAAGTATCAGTATCACCGGCCCTCGCCCGCCCGGCTCGACGGCGGCATCAGCGCGCTCATGCCCGTGGGAGACCTGCCCGCATATCCCTCCGAAGACGCCGTGCTGTCGGGCGTCACCGTCGAGATGCTGAAGGTCCTGTTTCCCGCGGCGGTGGCGGAGATTACGCAGCGGGCCGCGGAGCAGCGCAACGCCGCGCTGTGGTCGGGCAAAGCGGCGGCGAGCGACATCGCCGCGGGGCTGGCGCTGGGAAAAGCGGTCGCGGCGGTGTTCATCGCCCGGGCCGGGGCCGATGGCATGCGGAACGCGGTCGGGACGAAAGCCCAATGGCAGGCGCTCGCCGACAGCGCCCTGGCGCGAGGTGAGATTCCCTGGATCAGCCGGGAATCGCCGCCGCGCCCGCCCATGCTGCCGAATTTCGGTCAAGTGCAGACGTGGCTCATGACACCAACCGAAGTCGTGACCGAGCGGCCTCCGGCTCCGCCGTCCACCTCGTCCCCCCAGATGCAGCAGGAAGTGGCCGAAGTGCGGCAGACGGTCGAGCACCTCACGCGAGAGCAGCTGGCCATCGCCTACAAGTGGAATGACGGCGCGGGAACCTATACGCCGCCCGGCCACTGGAACGACATCGCGGCGGAATTCATTCGCGACGCGCAGATGAGCGAGGTCCGCGCCGCTCGCACCTTCGCGCTGCTCAACATGGCGATGCACGACGCCGCGGTAGGGTGTTGGGGCGTGAAGTTCCTGTACTTCAATCCTCGGCCGGAGCAGCTCGATCCGAGCATCCGGACGGTGATCGGCTTGCCGAACTTCCCGGCGTACCCATCGGGCCATTCCACCTTCTCTTCGTCGGCGGCCGTGGTTTTGTCCTATCTGTTCCCGGATGGCGCTCCCACGTTCGACGCCATGAAGGAGGAGGCGAGCATCTCCCGGCTCTATGGCGGCATTCACTATCGCAGCGACATCGAGCGCGGCAAGGAGCACGGGGCTCGCATCGCCGGCTATGCCGTGCGCTTTGCCCAACAGGATGGAGCGAACTGATGGCTAGCCCCCCCCCCGCGGTCGCGACCCCACCATCTCATCCTCAAGGCGTCCGCTCATTCCTGGGAAAGCTCAACGGCCCATGGCACGAGCGGGCACTGCGCGCGTTCATGGTCGTCGTCATCGCTCATTGGGCCGAGCATCTGGCGCAGGCCTATCAGGTGTACGTGCTGGGATGGCCGCTGCACCAGTCGCGTGGGGTCCTGGGCCAGGCGTTCCCCTGGCTCGTGCACTCCGAAGCGCTGCACTATGGATATGCCCTGATCATGCTGGTCGGCATCTGGACGTTGTTGCCGGGCTTCGTGGGGCGGTCGCGAACGTGGTGGGTCGTGGCACTCGTGATCCAGTTCTGGCATCACATCGAGCACGCGCTGCTCCAGGGTCAGGCGATCGCGGGCCGGAACCTGTTCGGGGCCCCCGCTCCCACGAGCATCCTCCAGCTCGTGATCCCGCGGCTCGAGCTGCACCTGTTCTACAACACCGTGGTGTTCATTCCAATGATGGTCGCCATGTACTATCACCTGTTCCCGAGCGCGCCCGACGCGGCGGCGATGCAGTGCAGCTGCGCCCTCCGTCTGCATCCAACCACGACCTGACCGTTAGGGCTTCCAGTCGTCTTTCTTGTCGGTAACGTCCGTGGGCCGCAACTTGCATGGGTGCCACCCATGCGCCGAGCCCGCCTCACCCTCCTGCTTCTGTGCGCGTGCACCGACTCGGGGCCGCCTCCACCGCCCCCGCCACCCCCGCCGCCACCACCCGTAGAGCAGGTCGGCCAGTGGTCGGCCGTGCAGCCCGCCCCGATCGTGCAGCTGCACCTCCACCTTTTGCTCGATGGCAGGGTGCTGAGCTGGGGCAGGGTCGGCGATCCTCAAGTGTGGGATCCGGCCACCGGCATTTTCACCGCGGTCCCATCACCCTCCCTGCTCTTCTGCGCCGGCCACGACTTCCTCCCCGACGGCCGGCTGTTCGTGGCTGGCGGACACATCACCGACCTGCACGGGTTGCCGAATGCGAACGTCTTCGATCCGGCCACCGCCACCTGGCAGGCCCTGCCCCCGATGGCTGCGGGACGCTGGTATCCCACCACCACGACCCTGCCGAACGGCGAGGTCCTGACGCTCGCGGGCACCGACTCGGCCGGAAATGACGTGCCGATCCCCGAGGTGTGGGACGGCACCAGCTGGCGCCGGCTCACCGGGGCGAGCCGCTCGCTGCCGTACTATCCCCGCACCTTCGTCGCACCGGACGGCCGCGTGTTCTACGCGGGCGAGGGGCAGCAATCGCTCTACCTGGACGTGACCGGTACCGGTCAATGGACTACTGGTCCGCTGCGCCAGTTCGGGACCCGGGATTATGGATCCGCGGTGATGTACGAGCCCGGCAAGATCCTATATGTGGGCGGCGGGGACCCGCCCACCAGCACGGCGGAGATCATCGACCTCAATCAGCCGAACCCGTCGTGGCGCTTCACCGGGTCGATGCACCTCGCGCGCCGCCAGATGAACGCCACGCTGCTTCCGACTGGCGACGTCTTCGTTACAGGGGGCACCACCGGCAGCGGATTCAACAACCCGACCGGCGCCGTGCTCATGGCGGAGATCTGGAGTCCCACGACCGGCTACTGGACTTCGGTGGCCGCCAACTCCGTGATCCGTATTTACCACGGCACGACCCTCCTGTTGCCTGACGGTCGTCTGCTACACACCGGCAGCGGCGGCGCGGGCGGGGCCGTGGACGAATTGAACTTCGAGCTCTACTCACCGCCCTATCTCTTCAAAGGCCCGCGCCCGGGCATTGTCGGTGCGGTGCCGAGCCTCGTCGCGTACGGGGACACCGTCGCCGTCACCACACCGGACGCCGCTACGATCACCAAGGTGACGCTGATCCGGTTCGGATCGGTGACCCACGCCTTCAACATGAGCCAGCGCCTCGTTCCTCTGACCTTCTCGCCTGGGGCCAATGGTCTGTCGGTCGTATTCCCGGCGACCGGTACGGTCGCGCCACCCGGTCCCTATATGCTCTTCCTGGTGAACGCTACGGGCGTGCCTTCCGTGGGGCAGATCGTTTTGCTGCGGTAGCCGTCTACGCCTTCTTGCGGGTCGCGGCGAACGGGCGAATGGGACCGCGCGATGAACGATCGAGCGCCACCCACTGCACGGTGCCGAGGATGAATCGCTACCGGTCGAACACCGACGTCCGGCGTTCTCCGCCGCCATTCCAGGGCCGCAAGCGCACGGCGCCGTTCCAGCCATGGGCGAGATATCGGTTGATCGCGTCCATTTCGGTGGGCGTGTATTGGGTGCGGTGGCAGGCAAACTCGCGGCGCCCGGCCTCGAGATCCGCCGGTGTGAACGGCACGGCGACGGACAAGTAACGCTCCGGGACAGCGGTCACGGTCGGCCGCGCCGGTGGGGCGTCCTTCATCAGCTCGGCTGGTAACGAAGGGTAGTACAGAGCCGCGGGGATCCCGGGTCCCCCCGTCTGGATCACTTCGGTCACCACGTCGCCCACGAGCCGGTGATCCGGATGTCCGGTGCCGCCTTCCGGACCGAAGCTGATGACCGCATCCGGCTGCAGCGCCCGCAGGATGCTGTCCACCTTCGTGCGCAGTCCTTCGAGACTCTCAAACGTCGCCAACCCCGCGTCCTCGAACCCCAGCAGAGCAGGCGGGTGAATGCCGAGCTCTCGGGCCGCGCAGCGGGCCTCGCCGGCCCGGACCTGGGCCAACGAATCGCCGGCCGGGATGCCCGCATGCTCGCGCACGCCCTTGCGTCCATCCGTGGCAATCACGAGGTAGACGTCGTGACCCTCGCGAGCGTACCGGGCCAGGATCGGCCCGACGATCCGCTCGTCATCCGGATGGGCGAACACGGCGACGAGTGTGTGGCGGCTCGTTTGGGCGGGGGCGGTCCGTGCGTGATTGATCGCGAAGAACCACGCGGCGATGACCGGGCCCCGCGGGGGAAAGGTTCCCGGCGCCGGCGGCGGGGATCCCGGGGCCGGCGGCGGTGAGGGGCCATACTCGGGTTGGAAGAGATACGCGACGTGCTTCACCGGGTCCACGGCGATGGTTTTGGCCCCACGCATGGTGGCGACCGTGGCCACCACCGTGTAGCGGTCCGGCGAGTCCTCGTGCACGACGGTGACGTTGCTGTCGCGACCGGCGGGGATGTAGATGAGCTTCGCCGCCGGGTCCCATCCCAACGCGTCTACGCCATCACCGTTGGCGATCGTCGCTACGACTTTCCCCGTGGTCGCATCGATCACCACCGACGTCTTGCGACACCCGGCGAAGATCCGGTTGGTGGCGCGATCGTAGGCGATGCCCGTCGGGTGCACGCACGGCGAGAGCGGCCACGATGCCAACACCTTCATTGTCCTGACGTCGAGCACCTGCATGGTGCTCGTGTCTTCATTGTTGACGAAGATCTTCCCCTTGCCGTCGCTCGCCGCGCCTTCCGGGGCGTTGTCCTCCAGCTGGGCCGTTCCGACAATGGCGCCCGAGTTGGCATCGAGCGCCACGGCGGTGCCGATGGGGCGGCTGTGATTCGTGAGGATGATGCGATCCGAGAAATCATCGTACATGATCCCGTCGAGCCCGCCGGTCGCGATCGGAATCTTCTTGATCACCGCCAGGGTCTTGAGGTCGAACATCGTCACGGTCGAATCGCCGCCGTTGGTGATGAACCCGTGCCCCGACCGGGGGGCCAGCGCGATGCCGTGCGCCCGCGGCGTATCGGGGATGTCGCCCACGACCAGGCCGGTCGCGCCGTCCACCACCATCACGTGCGTGCCGCGCGACACGAACACCCGGCCCGTACCAGCCTCCGCGGTCAGGTAATCCGTGCCGCCGTCGCCACCGAGGCTGAACTTCGCGACTGTGAACGTTTGCGCCGTGCCCACGCCGGGCAAGGCCAGGGCGGCGGCAATGAGCAACACGGTGAACACGGCTGACTGTTTGTTCATACGATCCTTACTAGCGGACGGAAGGGTGTGTCCCCAATGTCACTCCGGTCTGGGTAAGGTACGGCTGGGAATCCGAGATGAGGAGTGCGTGAAGTTTTCTTTGGAGAAGCGTCTACGCGGGCAGGCGCCCTCGAAGCACCTCTGGTGTAAACGGCCCAGGCTCCGCGATGAGGGCTCGCGCGGCATCAACCTGTCCCCAGGTGTTCCACAACAAGACACCCCGCACGCGGCCTTCCTTCACATAGTAGATCACGCCCTCGCGGAACGGCTCCTTCCAATCGGCAACCGTCTCGAGCCGCGGGTCGAGCTCACCGACGGCCTCGTAGCCCAGGGCGAAGAGGTCCGAGTAGAAGAACGGCAGGTGAGTGTACGGCGCCCCCTGCCCCGCCATCGCGCGCCCCACCGCGGCGCCCATGGTGTTGGCGTTGTCCTCGTGCTCCACCCGCATCCGGGTGCCGAGCGCCGGATTGAAGAAGTTGGCGACATCCCCCGCCGCGAAGATCTCGGGAGAACCGGCACGCAACAGATCGTCCACGACGATCCCGTTGTTCACGGCGAGCCCGGCCTGCTCGGCCAGCTCGACGTTCGGCAGGATCCCGAGTCCGGCCACGACGACGTCCACGGAGAGCTCCGCCCCGGTGGTCGTCTTGACGACGACCTTGCCTCCGCGACTCGTGAGGCCGGCCAGCCCCTCGCCCGTGCGCGTCTCCACCCCCTGCTCGCCGTAGTAGTCCACCAGGAAGCGAGACAGATCGGCTGGAAACACTCGTGCGCCCAGCCCCGCCTCGGGAACGAGCATCACCACCTCGCTGCCTACTGACCGCAGCGCAGCGGCGACCTCTGTGCCGATGAACCCCCCGCCCAGCACCGCGAACCGGAGCCGCTCATTCGCGAGTGCGCGCAGCCGGCGGTAGTCGTCGTAGGTGCGAAAGTAGATGATCTGCCCCGAATCGAGCGGCAGTCGCCGAGGCGTGCCGCCCGTCGCGAGGAGCAGCTTGCCGTAGCCGATCCTGTCGCCGCGGTCGTCGGTGACGGTCCGCGCCTTCGGATCGATGGCCGTGACCCGCCGCCCGAGCCGCAGCTCGACTCCGGCGGTTTCGGTGCCGCGCCAGATGCCGGCCTCCGGGTCTCCCTTCCATAGCCCCTTGGAGAGCGGTGGGCGGGCGTAGGGTGGATGGGGCTCGGCGGAGATCAAGCCGACCGCGCCACCCGGGTCGGCTTCGCGGATGGCGCGCGCCGCGGCATCGGCCGTCATGCCGCCACCGAGGATCAGGTAGGGATAACTCGACATCATTCGCTCCCGTGTTCGATGCTGGTGGCGACGCCCGTTTCTCCGCGCAGCAGGGTGAGGAACTCCCGCCGCCGGCGCTCCTCCTTCAACGCGCCGCGCGCAGCGCTCGTAGTCGTGATCATACCCACCCGACTCACGCCGCGCATTTCGATGCAGAAGTGCCGTGCTTGCACGACGACCATGACCCCCGCTGGATGCAGCCGACGATCCAGGAGATCCGCGATCTGCTCGGTCAACCGCTCCTGGACCTGTGGGCGCCGAGCGTAGTACTCGACCACCCGGGCGAGCTTGGAGAGCCCCAGGAGTCGTTTCCCGGGCAGGTAGGCAATGTGGGCCGACCCAAAGAACGGCAGGAAGTGATGGGCGCAGAGCGAATAGAACGGGATGTCCATCACAGTCACCATCGCCGCATACTGCTCGGTGTTGGGAAATGAGCGGAGCGCGGGTTCCGCGCCGTCGGAGAGTCCCGCAAACAGCTCGCGGTACGCTCGGGCGACGCGGAGATCGGTCCCTTCGAGGTGAGGATCCGAGAGATCGAGGCCCAGCTCCTCCATCACGGCTCGAAACTTTCGGGCGATGCGGCGGAGCTTCGCCTCCGCGGCTGAAGCCTCGTCGCTCGGCAAGTCCAGCAAGGGGAGGCTCGACATGCGTCAGGTCCTCGCTGCGAACCGGTCGGGGAACTGTTTGACGATGCCGCCGCTGAGGACGTCCGCCATCTGTAGAATGTGGCGATGCACCTCATCGTACGCCGCGATGTCCGCCGCCCAGTCACCGTGCAGCCGCGCGGTCGCCTCCTTGAGCGTGAGGTCGAGATGCATGCGCATGGCTGACTGGAGGGTGGCCAGCGGCCAGTTCCGGGCGTTCGCCCCCGAAAGGAGCGCCGCGATGCTGTCCGCGTTGGCGTACCACGCGCCGGCCGCAGCGCTCACGGCGGCGGTGTCCCCCGCCTTCGCGGCGCCAATCAGCTTCGCCGCCGTGAGGATGTGCCCCCGCAGCAGTCCGGTGAGGCGCTCGCCGGCCGCGTCGCCGTAAAACGGCTTGATGGCATTGCCGATATCGGTCTGGTTCCTGAGCAAGCGCTGCGCCGCCTGGTCCGCATCGGGAAGATTGCCCGCAGCGCTGACGATGTACAGCCGCGTCCAGGTGATGTGATCCTCCCACAGCTGCCGCATCGCGTCATGGAAAATGGCTTGGCTCATCGGCGCCGCCGTGTCGCTTGGCGCCGGCCGGGCCGGAGCGCCGATGCCGAGGGCGAGGACAGCCGGGATGATGACGTTGATCATGATGGACTCCGGTGGTGAGAGAACACGGCGCCCGGCGAGGGCGGCCTCCGCCGCCTCACGACGCCGCTTCTAAAACAAGCATACGTTGTGTATAGTTTCGGTGGATCTGTCCACGGGGGGTTTTCACCAACGGGCGCATGTCTTAGATTTGCCGACATGCCGACCCGCGATCACGACCTCGAACGCCTCAGCGCCCTCACCGACCCGGTGCGGCGCGCACTCTATTTCTACGTGGCGGCGCGGCCCGGTGAGGTGAGCCGGGACCAGGCCGCCCGCGGCGTCCACGTCTCGCGCGCCTTGGCGGCGTTCCACCTGGACAAGCTGGTCCGGCACGGACTGCTCGAGACTTCCTACCGGCGGCTCGGCAAGCGTCGCGGCCCCGGTGCGGGGCGCCCGGCCAAGCTGTACCGGCGCTCCGGGCTCCAACTCCAGTTCTCGGTGCCGGCACGCGAATACGAGCTGGCGGCGCGGCTATTCGCCGACGTGATCGCCGCGGCGCCGCGGTCGATCGCTGCCCGGGTCCGCGCGACGGCCCGGAGCGTCGGAACCAGTCTGGGACGTGAGGCCCGGCGAACCGGGCGGAAGGGATCGCCACTGCGGATCGAGGATGTCCTGGGTGAGCTCGGGTATGAGCCGTTTCACGCACCGGACGGGCAGATCCGTCTCCGCAACTGCCCGTTCGACGCGCTGGCGCGCGAGCACCGCGCGCTGGTGTGCGACGCGAATGTCCATCTGATGCGGGGGCTCGTCGCCGGCCTCGGACTCCGCGGGATCAAGGCAAGACAGGAGCTGAAACCGGGGCAGTGTTGTGTGGCGTTGCGAATGGTCCGGAAGTAGCGAACTCTGTCACTCCCCAATCCCGTCCAAGCGGTTTACTATCATGCCGCTCGAACACTCCTTCCTGGGTTGCCGTCGTCCGCTTGTCACGAATGGAGGGACGAAGATGACGAAGATGCTGATACTGCGATTCTTTCACATTGTCGCAGGGGTCTTTTGGGTGGGTGGAAGCCTCTTCGCCGCACGATTCATCATGCCCGCATTGAAGGCGGCCGGACCTGCCGCCGGACCGGTGTTGGCCGAGCTGGGCAAGCGGCGCATCCCGGTTGCCATGATGGGTGCGGCACTGGTGAATGTCACGTCGGGGATCTGGCTCATGATGATCGATTCCGGGGGCACACCCGGCGTATGGATGCGGTCCGGCATGGGCCGGACACTCGGGATCGGCGGCGGGCTGGCGATTCTCGCGGTGATTCTGGGCATGACCCTCGTCGTGCCGGCGAACATCCGGATGGCGCGCATTTCTGCCGCGGCACAGAAGCGGGGCGGTCCCCCAACCGCAGCGGAAGCGCTTGAGCTCGAGCGCCTGCAGGCTCGGTCGTCGCTCACCGCTACCATCGCCACTGGGCTGCTGTTCCTGGCGACCACCGCGATGGCCGTGGCGCGGTACGTCCCGTAGCCGTTACGATCACCGACTGTCCTGGAGCACCGCGAGGATGTTGCCGGCTGGATCCCGGAACCAGGCGATGTCCGGGCCCATGTTCAGTGAACGACCGCGCAACACGCCTTTCTTGTCGATCGGCATGCCCTCGTAGTGCTCGAACCTCACTCCTCGGCCGGTAAGCTCGTCCACCGCGGCATCGATGTCGTCCACTACGAGATTGAGGATCGTGAACGTCGCCGGCTGGTGATTGTCCTTGGGATACGCCAGCACGCTCCCGCCGCCCGGCAAATGGATTCTCAGCCCTGGACCGTCGTTGACTACCTCGAGGCCGAGGATTTCCGCGTAGAACGTTTTGGCCTTGGCGAGATCATTCACCGAAAAGCCGCTGAAGGCGGATTTTGTGTAGCGCATTGTCACGCTCCAGGGTTGTGAATGACACTGGGCTCGCGTATCTCACCACATGACGCAAGCCCGCAACACAATCAGCAACAACCATCTTTTGAAGAGTTACCCCTAGCGAACCGCTGCTTTGCTGCGCAGAATCATTGTGCGGTTTTGATCGCCAACATCACGAGAAGGAATAGGTGTCATGGTTCCCCGCAGCACGTCGCTCATCGGGGTCTGGCTCGTTGTGTCTGCGTCCCGGGCAGTGGCGCAGGGAGCAACGGCCAGACTCTCCTGTGATTCCAATCTGCTGCAGCTCGCTGCGCCGGTAAACGGCTACCAGCTTCGGGGAGATCGCTGCGAGGGCGTGTATGCCCGTCAAGTCGCCGGGACGACCATGTTCCTCTCATCGTTCACGGCCACATTCGAAAAATACGATCTCAGCGCGGACGATCCCCTCATCATTCATTGGTCGGCACCGGAGGACTCCGGCATCCAGCTCCGCGCCGAGACCATCAAGGCCGGCCGTTACTACCGGATGGATACGCGGACAGGTCCGCGCGACTCGGTGTACCGCTGGTCCAACCGGATTCTCATCTCTGAACGTCTCGCCCGCAGCGACCTGGGCGTGCTGGGGTGGACGAGGATCACACTCGGCGGACGGCGACGGGTCGCCTACGTTCCGCTCGCGGTCACTCAAAAGACCTCGCCCACCGCGTGCGGCCCGCTGCAGGTGGCGTTCTCCACCGAAACCCGGCTCATCGAAGTACTGGTGAGCCTGGCCCAGCTGGATTCCACCGGCGCGGAGAAACGGGTGATCAAGCAGGACGAGCCGCTGGGTCGCGGATTCTATCCCGCCGGGAGCCCGATCCTCGTCTCCCTCAAGCGCGCCGACCTTGCCGCTCCCGGGTTGTATTCGCTCAAGGTCTCCGCGGCCTTGAGCCCCCGTGGCAATTACTCGCACGAGTACCTGCTCCTCATCCCGACGACCATGGCATGCCCCAACTGAGCCTGTCCTGCCCGGCGTGTAGCCGCCCGATCCCCGACGGCAGCGTCGCCTGCCCGCACTGCGGAGCCGACCTGCCGACCTCGCTCATGGTTACCCCGGTCCCCACGACGGCGGCCGAGAAGGACCCGACTCGCGACCAGCTGCAGGCGGCGCTCGGCCCGGGCTTCGAGCTCGGAGCGAAGCTCGGCGAAGGCGGATTCGGCGTGGTGTACCGCGCCCGTGACGTGCGCCTGCGGCGCGATGTCGCCGTCAAGCTGCTGCGCCGCGAGCTGGTGACCAGTGAAGGGTTCGTGGAGCGGTTCGAGCGCGAGGCGCAAGCCCTCGCGGCACTGCGTCACCCCAACATCGTTCCGGTCTACTCGATCGGAGACCAGGATGAGCTGATCTATCTGGTGATGCCGTTTGTCGAGGGCGTCACCCTCACCGATTATCTCCGCGAGCACCACCCGTTGCCGCTGGAAGAAGCGGAGCGCATCCTCGGCGCGGTCGGGAGCGCCCTGAGCGCCGCGCACGCGGTGGGGCTCGTCCATCGCGACATCAAGCCGGACAACATCATGTTGGAGGGGGCCCATCGCCACCCGCTGCTGATGGATTTCGGCATCGCCAAAACCGGGCAGACCGGCGGTGCGGGCCTCACCTCCACTGGGATGGTGCTGGGGACTCCGTTCTACATGAGCCCGGAGCAGGCCACCGCCGATCCGTCGATTGATCCGCGTTCGGACATCTACTCCCTCGGCGTCCTCGCCTTTCAGATGTTTACCGGAAAACTTCCCTATACCGGCGATTCGATTTACGCGGTGCTGTCGCAGCATCTGATGACGCCGGTGCCCGAGCCGCGCACCGTCCGCCCGGACATCCCTGAACGGATCTCGGCCGCGTTGCGTCGAGCGATGGCGAAGAAACCCGTCGAGCGGTTTCAGCGCGTCGAGGAATTCCTCGAAGCACTCGGCGGACAGAACGGCGTCGCGAGATCCAGGCAGTTGAGCATGCCGGGAAACCGGGCGCTGGTGACTGCGGCGCTCGGGGGCATTCTCCTGGTACTGGCCGCCGTGGTGGCCTGGAAGGGCTCGCGGCCCGTGTCGCGTACGCCGATCCACGCGGCGGTCCGCGCGGAAGCGGTGCGGTTCCGGCTGGCGGAGTCGTCGGCACCGTGGGACCGAGCCCTGGTCCTGGGATCTCTCGGGATCTCCGGTCTGGAAGCAGTCGCGCTTCCCGCCCGGGACACGAACCCCGCGCGGAGCGTTGAGACCCCGACCCTGTTCCTCAAGGCGGTCCGCCCGGATTCCGGTGCGATTACTATCGACCCGGTTCGCCTCCCCGCCGGCAGTGTGATCGCGGTGCGACCCACCGGGTCCGGCGGGACGGTGCAGCTGACCATCGGCGACTCGATGCCGTCCATTCCGGTTTCGGTGAGCGGGCGAATCGCCGTGAGCCTGCCGGAGCAGGCGGTGGACACGATTGCGTTTCGCATCGATCAGATCCAGCTCGCCGCCACCCACGGGCCTCTCGATTTCGAGCTGGGCTTCGAGGGCTCGGCCGTCGCGCGTCCGCTGGTGTCGCTCGAGGTCATCGGGGTGAGCTTCGAGGAGGTCAATCGTTTCCGGGACGAGGAGCAGGCGAACGACCAGCAGGTTTCGACCATCGACAGCGGCAGCTTCGGGCTTGGCGCAGGCAACGGGCCTAACCATACCCTGAAGCGGGGAGATGCACTGCCGCTCCACGGCTTCCGGGGCGCGATTCGCGAAGTCGCGGTCGACTCTCAGGCCGTCGGCCTCACGCTCGAGGGAACCATCGATTCCCTGCCTCCGGCCCTCGGCTCGATCCCGAGCGTTCTCGAAGTCGTCTGGTCGGAGCATCCGTTGGCCACCGCTGGTGCCGGACTCGGCTACCTCGCGCTGATCGTGCTGGTCGGGCTCTACTGGAAGAGGGGCACATGATGAGAGCCGTCGCCGGTGTCATGGTACTGGTTACTTCCGCGGCGCCGCTTGCTGCACAACGCGTGTCGCGCATGCCGGTGGAAGCGGCCAACCTGGTGGTCCAGATACTGGCCAGTGGAGGAGAGGACGAGGAGGTCGGGGCCGGTATCGTGGTCGCGGCATCCAATCGCATCCTCATCGCGACCGCGGCCCACGTGGTCCGCGCAGCCCGTGATAGTGGAAAGGTCAGGGTGGTGTTCCAGTTCGCTCGCAACGACACCGTCCTAGCGCTCGTGGATCAGGTGGACCGCGAGCTCGATCTGGCGGTACTGAGCGTGGCGCGTGACGGACGCGCCGCCGTGCAATTCGCGTTCAACCGTGAAGGAAACTCCGGGGCCCTCGAGATTGGGGCCATGGTGGTGCCGGTCGGATGTCCCGATCGTCGCTGCTGGGAACCGCCGGTGAGCGGCGACCGCGTGATCAGCGCGAGTCCTCGCCGAGTGCGCTTCGAGTCGTTCTTCGTGAGCCCGGGCAGCTCTGGAGGCGCGTTGTTCAACCGGCAGTGGGAAGTGGTAGGGCTCGTGACCGAGAAGAATACTCAGGACGGCATCGCGGTCGGCATGAGTGAGGTGGCGGACCGTCTGAAGAAGTGGGGCTACACGGTCCAACTGGGTCCGACGAGCATCCCGCGCGCCGGGTATCGCACTCGCCTCAGCCTGGTCGGGCTGGCGCCGACCTGGGGCGGTCTGACCCAATCCGGCCGATGGCCGAGTGGGCGATTCTCGCTGCTGCTCCGGGGCCGGGAGCGAATCGGCTGGCACGTGACGGCCATCCGCCTCGCACCACGGGACCTCGAGGTGACCGGCGGCATGGTAGGGGCCAGCGTTTCGATCCGATCCGGACGGCTCGGGCTCTCGCCGTTCGGAGAGGTCGGCGTCGCCAGGGTGAACGGACGCTTCCAGTCGGGGAGCTACTTCGTCCAAAGCGGGACCGGCACGACGGAGGTCCCCATCTGGCAGACGACCACCAACGATGTCATCGGCGTCGGCGTCGGGGCGGACCTGGAGTTCCTGATCGCTCCCCATTTCGCCGTGACCGGGATCGCTGGACACTGGAGCTTCCGCACCGATTCGCAGCTCGGCTCGATTCCCAATGTGTTCGCCGGTGCCGGCCTCAAGTTCGCCTTCTAACACTGAGCACTCTCGACTCATGACCAGACGCTTGCGGTACCTGCGCGCAGCGAGTGTCCTCTTCGCCGGGACGCTTCTGACGACGTGCAGCAACGAGCTCGCCCCCACCGGCACAATCACGCTGCAGCTCGACAAGGGCGCGGCCTGGCCGGACACGCTGGCGGTCGCCGAGATCGCTCCGCTGGCCGTCTCCGTCACGGGGCCGGACCAGCAGGTGGTCACCGGCGTCAGCCTCGTGTGGGGTTCTACCGATTCTTCGGTCGTGACCGTAACGGGTGCCGCGGCAGCGCTGCACGCCATCGTAACCAGCCGTCGCACCGGTCAGGCCACGATCGTGGTGCGCGTCGCCCAGACCGGGTTCGAGCCGGTCGAGCTGCGAGCGCCCGTCGTCGTTCGGGCGCGCGGCGCCGATTCGCTGCTGTCCGTCGGGGACGTCGACACGATCGGACTGTCGCTGCAACGAGTCGATCCGAGCTTCCTGACCGGCGCCACCATCACCTGGGTCTCGAGCGATCCCTCGATCCTGGGCGTTGCCACACTGGCCGCGGATTCCACCCGGGCCGTCTTGACCGGCCGCGTCAGCGGTACGGCGCAGGTGCTGGTGAGCGTCCAGAACCAGGTTGGCCGCTCGGAATTTCAGCTCCCGGTCGAGGTACTGCCGCTGCAGGTCATCACGCAGCCGGTGTGGTCGCCGTTGATCACCCTGAACGACACCGCCACGTTCAAGGTCCTGGTGCAGGACGCGCTGGGCCGGCCGAGGCCGGGGCTCAAGGTGCAGTGGAGCTCGACCAATGAAGCGGCGTTCACAGTCGACTCGAATGGTCTCGTCCTGGCCAAGAGCCGGGGCGGCGGCGAATTGGTGGCCACGGTGGGAGCCGCGCCGTTCCAGGTCGCCGAGCATCGCGCGCCGCTCCAGGTCGTGCAGAAGTGGCGCACGGTGAGCGCCGGGCTCGACCATAGCTGTGCAATCGCCGCGCTCGACGGCACCGGGTATTGCTGGGGCAGCAATAACTCCGGCGAGCTCGGGGCCGGGCTCACGACAGCCGTGCTGCCGTTGTCATCCCGCCCGCTCGCGGTCGCGACGTCACACCGGTTCAATGAGCTCCAGGCCGGTGATGCCCACACCTGTGGAGAAGAAGCGCAGGTCAACCTGTTCTGCTGGGGCTCGCGGGCACGCGGCGCACTGGGAGACGGTCAATGCGCTCAGGCACTTGGCAGCTGCGGGGCGTTCACGGCATCCGAGATACCGGTGACGATCATCAGCGACGGCAATCTCGACACCGTGCAGCTTCGCGTCGAGCAATTGCTCGTCGGCGGCACGTTCACCTGCATCCTGGCACGCGTCCGCTTCGGGTTCATCAACCGGGTCAGGCGCCTGCGGTGCTGGGGAACCCGCGCCATCTTCGACGGCGCCACGCTCGCGTTCGATTCGACGGCCGCTGCGGCGGTGCCGCTCGAGCCGAGCCCTTTCGCCGACCAGACCACCGATTACGTCGAGGCCGCGGCCGGGGGCGCGCATGTCTGCGCGAAGCCTACGGTCCTCTACCTCAATTTCCAGGTGCTCTGCATGGGGATGAATTTCAGCGGAGAGTTGGGCTACGGACCGCTGGACCACCAGCCGTATGACCCGATCTACCAACATCCCGCTGGTTTCACGCTACCGGTGGGCTATTCGGACACCTCGGGCAACGCGATTGGTGAAGGGATTCCCGTCTCGGGGCTCGCGGCGGGGCGCAATCACACCTGCGCGCTGGACGGCGCCGGTGGGGTGCTGTGCTGGGGGTCGAACTCGAGCGGCCAGCTGGGGTCCGCCGGACCGCCCGCTGGCCACGGGTGGCCGACGCGAGCGGCAGTCCCGGTGACGCTGGTGTCGCTCGTGGCCGGCGGTGAGCACACCTGCGGCCTGACGGCGGCGGGCGCCGCCTATTGCTGGGGGTCCAACTCGAAGGGCCAGCTCGGCAATGGCTCTTCCGGGGGAACGTCTGTCACGGCGGGGCCGGTAAGCGGTGGGCTCACATTTGTCGCCCTGAGCGCCGGAGGCTCGCACACCTGCGGGGTTACGCCGAACGGCTCGATCTACTGCTGGGGTGCGAACGCCTCCGGGCAGCTCGGGGACGGCACCCAGACCGACCGCGCGGTGCCGACTCGGGTCGTCGAATCGCCGCAATAGGCCGTCATCCTGTAAGCGTATAGCCTTGCCGCTTCTTTGGCTTCGGGATATGTTCGGGTGCACACTCCGGGCTGACCCGTGCGCCGGATTCTCCTCGCCGATGCAGATGCGTTCTTCGTTGCGGTAGCGCGCGCCGTCGATCCGGACGGCGCGGGACGAGCGCCCCTCCTCATCGTTGGTGGCTCGCGCGACAGCCGCGGCGTCGTGTGCTGCGCCTCCTACGAAACGCGGCAATTCGGCGTCCGCTCCGCGATGCCGATTTCGCGCGCGCTGCGGCTGTGCCCCGATGCGGTGTGTGTCCCGGTGCCGTTCAAGGCCTGCGGGCGCAAGAGCGCCGAGATCCGAACAGTGCTGCTGCAGTTCGCGCCGATCGTCGAAGGCGCGAGCATCGACGAATGGTATCTCGACCTGACCGGCACCGAAGGTCTGTACCATCACGAGGCGCTCGCCACCACCGCGCAGCGGATTCGTGCGGCCGTGCTCGAGGCCTCGCGGATCACGCTGTCGATCGGCGGGGGAACCAACAAGCTGATCGCCAAGATGGCCGCCGCCCGCGCCAAGCCGGATGGCGTCGTGATCGTGGACCCGGGCGGCGAAGAATCCTTCCTGCGGTCGTGCACGTTGGCCGAGATTCCGCTGGTGGGCCCGAAGTTCCAGGAGCGCCTGGCGACTCATGGACTGGTCATGATCGAGGACGTCCTGCGCTACGACGTCGCGACGCTGCAGCGGTGGATGAGCAAGCGCGAAGCGGCGTGGCTGTGGAACCGGGTGCATGGGATCGAGGATTCGGTGGTCGCCCACCGCGAGGTGGCGCGGGGCCTCAGCCGCGAAGAGACGTTCGGAAAGGACCTGCACGAGGACCGGGACCTGGAACGCGAGCTGCTGCGGCTGGTGACGCGGGCCGCGGCTGACCTTCGCGCCGCGGGACTCAGCACGCGAACCGTGGCGGTACGGCTACGCGATTGGGACTTCCGGACGCACTCGGCTCGGCGAACTCTCGCCGAGCCCGTCGTGTCGGACCGCGTCATTCTGGGTGTAGCCCGTGAGCTGCTGGCGGCGCTGCGAAAGGCTCGGCGAGTACCGGCGCGACTGGTGGGCGTCCGGTTGTCAGGCTTGGCTCCCGCCCAGTCGGCGACGCAGTTCGGCCTCTTTCCGACCGCCGAGACCGAGCGCGATCGCGGGTTGGCAGGGGCGATCGATCGGGTTCGCGGGAAATACGGGCCGAAGAGCATCGTTCCGGGGACACTTCAGCGGATGGACTCTCCATGACCGCCATTCGTGAGACCCAGGATTCGCAGGTGCATTTCCATTATGAGAGCGTTCGCTGCCGCCTCATCCGGCCGGGGCGGGAGCGGAGACCGGGCACGAGCTTCTTCAATCCTGCCGAAGAGGGCCTCCGCCTGCGCCTTTACCTGATCGAGCGTCCACCCACCGCGCTTGATCCGCTTCAACTCCTCAGCGTCGGAGGTGCGAAACACCTGTAGCTCTCCAGTCTCGAGAAACTCGATTCCCATGCGCAGCAGACGGATGAGGTGGGCGGCGTTCTTCACGTCGTATTGGTATTTCCGGACCATCGCCTTCCGTTTCTCTCCCATGTAGCCTGAGAAATGCTCGTGGTGGAGCTTGCGGAAGCGATGCAGCGTTTCGAGCGGCAGGCTCCAGTGCCGAGCGATGTGCTCGAGCTTCGCCTTGTCCGCCTCCAGTACCTCGGTCATCGGCCCGCGGGCCCGGATCTCTTTGGTCAGCGCCTCGTATTCGGCCATCCGCTCGAGATCGAACGCTTCCATGCGCTTGAGTTGGTCGTACGCATAGCCTGCGAACGAGTCCGCGGCTGCCTGCGACGAGAAGATCGCACGCCGGCGCTGCAGCAGCGCGAACATCTCGTGCCGGTGGACGTATTCGTTGTCGCGCAGCCAGAGCAGGCCCACAATGTTCGGGTTGCTCTTGAGCAGCAGGCGGACAGCCTTGTCGAGGCTGTAGATCACGACGTCGAGCTCGTCCGCCTGAAGCCGCCAGTGCTCCCAGCGAGGCAGGCCGATATGATACGGCAACGGCGGGACGACGAAGCCCATGAGGTCCACGTCGTCGACCGCGTCGGGCTCTTCGGGCGGCAAATAGGTGCCGTGGCTGTGCGACCCCATCAGCGCGAGCACGATGAGGTGCGGTGCCAGCGGGAATCCGTTCTGCGCCTCGAAGGCGTGTGCAATGCGCGGGTCGATGCTCATCGGCTACGGCCTCGGATCCATATGCATTTCACTCGTCCTCGTCCCAATCCGTTTCCGCCTTGCGCTCGGCCTTGCGGGCGCGATAGAAGGCGCGCGCCAGCGACCGCTGCTCGGCGGTGCACTGATAGATGTACTCGATCAACCGCGAACGCACGCGTATCCGCGCGCCGGTGAGGTCGACAAACATGACCCAGTGCGGCGCCGGCGTCTCATTGAGCGAGGCCTCGATGGCCTGAGCCATCTCGCGGCTGACGTACCACAGCTCGAATCGCGCTGCGACGAGGAAGTAGTCAACCGGCAGCTCGGGCTGGCCGGGCCTCTCGAACCTTTCCTTAGTGTTCTCCATCATCCGCTGGCCACTCACCGCGGCCCCTCAAAATGAAATCGCCCCGTCCGGCAGCGCGCGCGGACGGGGCGACCTGGCAGCGGAGCTCAACCTACGCGCTCAAGTCGATCCCATTCGCGCCGTGTACCCGGGCGAAAGTGTGTGTGGCAACCCCGCGCCGGGTCGCCCAAAGGCGCCCTGCGCGGTGCCAGGTATCCGTCCACGATCCATCCACGCGGCAGTCATGGTCTACCTCAAACCGAGCGACATAGGAAACCAGCAATCGAGAGTCGTGCCCAAGCTAATCACGGCGCCACAGAGACTCAACGTGGAGCCCGGGCCTGTGGCGCGAGACTATGGCGGTCGCCGTTCGGAGACTGCTATACTAGCGCGACCGCGCGATGAACCTGACCATCGAGCAGGTGACCGCCCTCGCGTCCGATGCGAGCTCCGCGGCCGCCGGGAAAAAGCTGGCCAACCCGGCATCATGGCGGGGTCTCGGCCGCAGTGACGAAGCCCTGTGGGGCGAGTGCCAGGGCACGGCGCTCTACCAGGTCCGGATCGCGCTCGCCGACCTCACCGCCAAATGCAGCTGTCCCAGCCGCAAATTCCCCTGTAAGCACTCTCTCGGCCTGCTGTTGCTCGCGGCGGGCCAGCCGCGGACGATCCCCAACGCCTCACCACCGGAGTGGGTCAGCACGTGGCTCCGTAAGCGCCTGGAAACGGCCGAGAAAAAGGAGAAGCGCAGGCCGCCCGGCGAGGCGCCCGCCGACCCGGCTGCCCAGGCGCGTCGCGCCGAGCGACGGCTGGAACGGGTTGCCCAGGGACTCGATGGCCTGGACCTGTGGATGGGCGACCTGGTGCGCAACGGCCTGGCGGGCGTCGAGACCCAGGGTCACGAGTTGTGGGAAGCCCAGGCCGCGCGCCTCGTCGACGCGCAGGCTCCCGCCGTGGCGACGCGGCTGCGACGCCTGGGGGAGCTGCCCCGATCCTCGGCTGATTGGCCGCAGCGTTTGCTGCTGCAGCTTGGCCGGCTCGCGCTGTTGACCCACGCCTTCCGCCGCATCGATGCGCTCGAGCCCCGCCTGCAGGCGGACGTGAGGCAGCTGCTCGGGTGGACCGTGAATCAGGACGACGTCGTCCGAGGCGGCGACGTGGTCGCCGATGATTGGGTCGTCCTCGGCCAGTGGGTGGATGAAGACGTCCGGGTCCGCGTGCAGCGGAATTGGCTGCGCGGACTGAACAGCCAGCGCGAAGCCCTGGTGCTGCAATTCTCCGTTGGGGGAGCTCCGTTCGGCGAGACGGTGGTGCCCGGAACCACAATCGCCGCCGATCTCGCTTTCTGGCCCAGCGCATTTCCCCTGCGTGCCGTGCTGGGAGCACGGCGTGGCACCAGTGCCCAATGGAACGGCCCGTTGCCGGGACACGACACGATCGCGGACTTTCGCTCGACGGTGGCGGATGCCCTGGGGCACCTGCCATGGCTCGACCGCTTTGCCTGTTCCATTCACAACGTCACGCCGGTGTTCCATGGCGAGAGCTGGTCCGTCGTCGACACCGCCAACCAGTCGCTGCCGCTGAAAGGAGCGGACCACTGGCGGCTGCTCGCGATCTCCGGTGGTGCCCCACTCGACCTGTCGGGCGAGTGGGACGGCGAGCGGGTATTGCCCCTCGGCGCATCGGTCGCCGGGCGTTACGAAGTGTTGTGGCCCGCCCATCCATGACCTTCCTCGATGTCGCGGTGCTCGGCACCGCACGACAATCCTCAAGCGGCGTTCCTCAAACCGGCGCCCCGGTCGACGCGCTCGTCGAGGCGCTGGGGCCGGTGGGCAACGAGGCGGCTCTCCTGCTCAAGGCTGGCGCGTTGGCGGTCTACCGGATGGCCGGACACCAAGCCCTCACGGCCACGCAGGTACCGCCCCGCGCGCCGGATGACCAGCTCCCCGAGCCATCCGCTGCGGGCGCGCGCCTGCTGCACGAGCTCATCGAGCGCGGCGACGCCGGCCTGCTGTGCGAGGCGTTGCCACGACTCCGGAGTGGTGGTTGCCGGGTGCCCACGTCACAGCTGCCCGCGGCGCTGGATCTGAACGGAGCAGGCGTCAGGGACGCGCTGGCGACGGTGCTCGGCGAGCGGGGTCGCTGGCTCGCGCAGTTCCGTTCGGATTGGCGCTGGGCGATCGAGTCGACGACTACGGACGCCGCGAGCGCGGAGGCCGAGCGCGTGTGGCAGGAAGGCTCCGTCGAGGCACGAGGTGTGGCGCTTCGAGCCGCGCGCAACGCCGACCCCGAGCGCGCCCGCGCGTGGATCGAGGCCGTCTGGGCCGAGGAGAAGAGCGAGCGGCGTGCCGATTGGTTGCGGGTGTTGTCCATCCGGCTCGCTCCAGCGGACGAACAACTCCTCGAGCGCGCGCTCGACGACCGCAGCCAGGTGGTCCGCGCTGTTGCCGCGGAGCTGTTAGCGCGGTTGCCCGAATCGGATCTCGCCCGGCGCGTCGCGGACCGAGCGGACGGCCTGCTCTCCTATCGCGCGGCGACCGGGGCCTGGGCCCGCGTGAAGTCGAAGGTCACCGGGGCGCCACCCGGCGAGCTCGACGCCAAACCGCCGCCCTCGCTCGAGGCGTCGTGGGAGCGGGATGGCATTCCGGCCAGACCCCCGAAGGGGATCGGCGAGCGGGCGCACTGGCTCACCGCACTGCTCGCACTCGTCCCGCCGGGACATTGGGAGGAGCGATTCAATGCGAGTGCGGCGGACCTCGTGCCGGCCGCCTGGGCGGGCGAATGGGGGTTCGCTGTGGCGCTCGGCTGGTCCCGGGCCGCCCTGCTCTTTGCAGAGCGAGGCTGGATGACACCCCTGTGGGATCGCTGGCTTCACACCAGGCTGGATGGCGCAGAGGCCGTGGTGCAGCGGGAAATCCTGCGGCTCCTGCTACAAGGGATGGAGCGTGCGAGCGCCGAGGCTCGGGTCGTCGACGTGATGCGTGATCCTCCTTCGGGCGACCTCCTGGGCGCCGGTGAGGCGGTCGCCTTGCTCGCCGGGCCATGGGGCGACGTCCTCGCGCGGACGTATCTCGACATCCTGGAGGATCAGGTACGCGCCAAGGAGCCCGCACTGGAGTTCCTGAGGCAGACCGGTCCGCATGCCGCGCTGGCCATCCCTCCCGACTGTTTCGCCCGCGCGATGAAGCTCGTTCAACTGGCCGAGCCGGCTGGTGGCGGCTCCTCGCCGTGGAAGAAGCCGCTGGAAGCGTTCACCGACGTCGTGCAGCTGCGACGACGCATTCACGAGGAGCTCACAACGTGAGCAAGAAGGGTTCGACCGCGGTCGCCGCGGACCATGTGATCCGCCAGCACGCCGAGCAGGAATTCTCCTCCGAGCTGGAGGTCTTGGCCGGGGCCGACGACCACGAGCGCCCGCCGAATTGGAAGCTCTCCCCATGGGCGGTGCGCACGTACATCCTGGGCGGCAAACTGCCCGGTGGCGTCGAGATCCGGCCCAAGTATATCGGCAGCGCCGGACTGGTGGAGATCGCGATCGCGACGCTCGCGACGGACCGCGCCTTGCTGCTGGTGGGCGTGCCGGGCACGGCCAAGTCCTGGCTTTCCGAGCATCTCGCGGCGGCGATCTCGGGCGACTCGACGCTGATGGTTCAGGGCACCGCGGGCACCGACGAAACGTCGCTGCGGTACGGGTGGAACTACGCCAGACTGCTGGCCGAGGGACCCTCCGAGGGCGCTCTGGTTCCGAGTCCCATGCTGCGGGCGATGCAAGCGGGGAAAATCGCGCGCGTGGAAGAGCTGACCCGCATGCCGAGCGAGGTCCAGGATACGCTGATCACGCTGCTCTCTGAGAAGACGTTGCCCATTCCGGAGCTGGGCACCGAAATGCAGGCGCGCCAGGGCTTCAATGTGATCGGCACCGCCAACAGCCGGGACAAGGGAGTCAACGAGCTGTCCAGCGCGCTCAACCGCCGTTTCAACACGGTGGTGCTCCCGACTCCAGCGACGCTGGACGAGGAGGTCGACATCGTCTCCCGGCGCGTCGCCGATCTCGGACGCGCGCTCCAGCTGCCGGCGGAGAAACCCGCTCTCGCGGAAATCCGCCGCGTGGTGACCATCTTCCGTGAGCTGCGCAGCGGCGTAACCATGGACGGCAAGACGAAGCTCAAGTCGCCGAGCGGAACCATGTCGGCTGCCGAGGCGATCTCGGTAATCAACGGCGGGCTCGCCATGGCCGGGTATTTCGGGGACGGGACGTTAAAGGCCTCGGATATCGCCGCCGGGCTCACCGGCGCCGTGGTGAAAGACCCGATCCAGGATCGCGTGGTGTGGATGGAATACCTCCAGACGGTCGTGAAGGAGCGCGACGGGTGGAAGGACCTGTATCGGAGCGTGATGGACAGCCAGTGAGCGTTCACGTCTTCGGGATTCGCCATCACGGACCGGGCTCGGCCCGCAGCCTGCGGGCGGCTTTGGAGGCCTTGGGTCCCGACATAGTGCTCGTGGAAGGCCCGCCCGACGCCAACGACGTGCTGGCGCTGGCGCGCGACCAGGCCATGAAGCCACCGGTGGCGCTGCTGGTGTATCCGCCCGGCGAACCGCAGCGCGCCGTGTTCTATCCATTCGCCGAGTTCTCCCCTGAGTGGCAGGCGATCCGGTACGCACTGGAGCGGGACATCGCCGTCCGCTTCATCGATCTCCCGCAGGCAATCCGCCTCGCACGACCGGCACCTCCGCCCGAGGAACAAGAAATCCCGGTTCCAAACGAGGCGCGCCCCGACCCCATCCGGCTGCTGGCGGAAGCGGCGGGCTACGCCGATCACGAGCTGTGGTGGGAGCACCAGGTGGAGCGGCGCGGAGACGCCGCCGGGCTGTTCGACGCCATTCGCGAGGCGATGCAGACGCTGCGCGCCGAAGTCGATCGACCCGAGGAGGAGGAGGCTCGGCGCGAGGCCTACATGCGTTCGGCCATCCGAGCAGCGGTGGAGGAAGGACGGCAGCGCGTGGCCGTCGTGTGCGGCGCCTGGCACGCGCCGGCGCTGGCGGACCCTCGATCGGCGCCCGGGGACGAGGAGTTGCTGCTCGGGCTGCCCTCGTCTCCCGTCGAGGCGACCTGGATTCCCTGGACGTACTCCCGGCTGAGTTACCGCAGCGGCTACGGCGCCGGGGTCGAGTCGCCGGGTTGGTATCACCATCTCTGGGTATCCCCCGATCGCGCCGCGATCCGTTGGGGAGCGCACGCCGCCCGACTGCTGCGGAGCGAGGATCTCGAGGCGCCCTCCGCGAGTGTGATCGAAGTCGTGCGCCTGGCCGACGCGCTCGCCGCGCTGCGCGGCCTGCAGGGCCCTGGGCTGGCCGAGCTCACCGAAGGCATCCGCACGGTGCTGTGCCATGGTGAGACCGCGCCGCTCGCATTGATTCGCGACCAGCTCGAAATCGGGACGGCCCTGGGAGCGGTTCCGGTGCAGACCCCCACCGTACCGCTGCGGCGCGACCTCGAAGCCCAGCAGCGCCGTTTGCGCCTCAAAGCCAGCGCGGAGGCCAAGCCCCTCAGTCTCGACCTCCGCAACGACACCGACCGGGAGCGGAGCCGCCTGTTTCATCGCCTCGTCCTGCTCGGCGTGCCGTGGGCGGCGCGGCAGCGTGTCACCGGCAAGGCCGGAACGTTTCACGAATTGTGGGAGCTCAGGTGGACACCGGAGATCGAAGTCCAGATCGTCGAGGTGAGTGTGTGGGGGACGACGGTCGAGTCCGCCGCGGGCGCGCGCGCGCGGCACGACGCCGACGCCGCGGCGGACCTGGACACGCTGGCGGAGCTGCTCGACCGCGCCATCCTCGCCGCCCTGCCGGACGCGATCGAGCGGCTGCTCACGCGCGTGCAGGCGCAGGCGGCCGTCTCGGCCGACGTGCGCCGCATCATGGCCGCCCTGACACCGCTCGCGCGGATCAGCCGCTACGGTGACGTCCGAGGCACGCCGGCGGAGCGGCTCCTCCCGGTCATCGACGCGCTGTTCGAGCGCATCGTGGTGGGGTTGCCCGGAGCGTGCGCCTCGCTGGACGACGCCGCGGCAGGCGAAATGGTCGAGGCCATCGGCCACGTCCGGGAGAGCATCGCCGTGCTGGATCGATCAGACCAGAAAGCGGAGTGGTGCGCGGTCCTGTTGAAGCTGCTCGAGTGGGACGGCATCCACGGGCTGGTGCGCGGGTGGTGCTGCCGGCTGCTCGTTGAGCTCCAAGTCCTGGATGACGCGGAGATCGCGCGCCGCGCGTCGCTGGCGTTGTCGCCGGCGAACCCGGCCGGCCACGCCGCCGCGTGGCTCGAGGGTCTGCTCAAGGGAAGCGGGCTGGTGCTGCTGCACCACGACGGTCTCTGGGCGGCGCTCGATCGATGGCTCGCCGGGCTTTCGGTCGACGTGTTCACGGAGATGCTGCCCCTGGTGCGGCGAGCGTTCTCAGGGTTCCAGCCGGCCGAGCGGCGGTCGATGGGAGAAAAAGTGAAACGCCTGACGGGGGCGGGCGTTCTGGAAGCGCGGCCCGCGCCCACGACCGACGACCTGGATCCGGTGCGCGCCGACCGTGTGCTCCCGGTTCTGGCCCACGTGCTGGGAGTGACGCTGGGTGACCCACGCTGACGACGAGCGGCTGCGGCGCTGGCGCCTCGTGCTGGGGCAGCCGGCCGAGGAGGCGACGACCGCGCAGCTCAGCGAAGCGGACCTCGGCATGGACCGGGTGCTCCAGGCGCTGTACGACAGCGAACGTACCGGCAGCCTCGGCCCTTCATCACCCAACGTCGCGCGGTGGCTCGGGGACATCCGCAGCTATTTCCCCGCCTCGGTCGTCCGGGTGATGCAGCAAGACGC
>Ga0075423_10000880_pt1 | contig 25462 bp, 27 predicted proteins | sample SoiMethybrSBSTD2_FD_80114 | JGI IMG/M metagenome (GOLD analysis project Ga0075423, IMG submission 80114) | Bulk soil microbial communities from a Populus tree surrounding site in Tennessee, USA - Soil MetaG P. TD hybrid SBSTD2 | ecosystem: Environmental > Terrestrial > Soil > Tree plantation... | reverse complement strand
TCGGATCGAGGAGTTCGGCACTCCGTCTGCGTACAACCACTTCGCGGTTGGATGGGCCCATGCGATGGACGCGCCGTACCAGTGGACCAAGCAGGTCGCCTCGCACTGGGGCGGGACCCGCAACGGCACGATCGTGCACTGGCCCAGCCGGATCTCGGCACGCGGGGAGACACGTCACCAGTTCCACCACGTCATCGACCTAGCGCCGACGGTGCTCGAGGTGGCCGGACTGCCTGAGCCGACCTTCGTGCACGGCGTGCAGCAACGACCGCTCGAAGGTGTGAGTATGACCTACAGCTTCGAGGACGCCGACGCCCCGGATCGGCACGAGACACAGTACTTCGAAATGTTCGGCAATCGCGGGATCTACCACCGAGGTTGGAGCGCGGTCACACGCCATAGCACCCCTTGGATGTTTGGCGCGTTGCTGCCGTCTTTCGAGGATGACGTCTGGGAGCTCTACGCACCCGACGACTGGACCCAAGCGAACGATGTGGCCGCCCAGCACCCCGACGTGCTTCATCGGCTACAGCAGCTGTTCGTCCTCGAGGCCAGCAAGTACAACGTGTTCCCGCTCGACGACCGCCGCATCGAGAGGTTCAACCCGGAGATCGCGGGCCGGCCGACGCTCATCCGGGGCAACAGCCAGATCATGTTCGGCAAGATGGGTCGGCTCACCGAGTCAAGCGTGGTCAACATCAAGAACAAGTCCCATGCGGTCACCGCGGAGCTCGACGTACCCGAGGGCGGCGCCAATGGTGTGATCGTCGCCCAAGGCGGCGCGTACGGTGGCTGGGCCGTCTATGCCAAGGACGGCCGTCTGTCCTACTGCTACAACTTGTTGGGTCTGCGGCGGTTCAAGGTTTACGGCGACACCGAGATCCCCGTCGGCGAGCACCAGGTGCGGGTCGAGTTCGCGTATGACGGGGGCGGACTTGGCAAGGGTGGCACCGTCACCCTCTACCTCGACGGCAAACAGGTCGGCGAAGGCCGGGTCGACGGCACGCAGCCGATGATCTTCTCAGGCGACGAGACCACCGACGTCGGGTCAGACACCGCGACCCCGGTCAGCGACGACTACAACCCGCGGACCAGCGCCTTCACCGGGCGGATTCGCTGGGTGCAGATCGACCTGGGCGAGGACGCTGAGGATGCGGACCATCTGGTCAGTCCGGAGGAGCTGCTGCGGGTTGCGATGAGTCGTCAGTAGGCGACGGAGTCGGTCGACACATGCGGTCGGGCCCCATCACTGGGGCTGGTCACCTGGGGCCACCATTTATGTGCTCGCCGTGACACCGGGGACGGCTTTGCTGCTCGCGGCCCCGCTGGTCCCGACGGGCGCCGTCAGGTGCCACGATGATGACCAACGCCTGACGGTTGGCATGCGACGCGTTCAGGCCTCGGCGGGGCGGCCTTCTGGTTGAGGCGTAGCGGCGGACAATCCTCATTGTGCCTACTGTCGAGTCCGAAATCCTGACACCTGCCGGTCGCCGTTGGGTCGAGCGCACGCAACGTCCGCTCGACGTGCTTGCGGTCATCTTCTTGATCGATGTGATCTTGCTTTGGAGTTTCCCGGACGCGTCGCCGGCATTCCTGGACGTCCTGAACGTCATCGTGTGGATCGTCTGGGCATGCTTCGCGGTGGACTACGCAACGCGGTTGTTGTTGTCGGTGGAGAAGGGCAGGTTTGTCCGGACACATAAGTTGGATCTGCTCATGGTACTGCTGCCGATGTTGCGGTTGCTTCGTATCTTCTTGCTCCTGAGTCGCAGCTTCGCGTCGGTGAGCACAGAGCGGATCGCAGGGTCGATTGTGAGCCTTGTGGTTGCGGCAATGTTTGTCAGCGCCTTCTTCATGTGGCGAGTGGAGCACGACGCGCCCGGCGCAACCATCACCACCTTCCGCGATGCGGTGTGGTGGGCGATTGTCACGACCACCACAGTGGGCTACGGAGACTACACACCGGTCACGGCCGCCGGTCGTGTCATCGCCACCGCCGTCATGGTTGTGGGCGTTGGGCTTATCGGAACGGTGAGTGCCAGCGTGGCAGCTTGGTTCGTCAGGCGGCACAGTCAGCCCGGCACCGAGCCTGACGACGTCATGTCGCTCGACGTTGAGCCCGCGGCCGCCGTGACCGCGGACCCACAGGCCCCCTTGCTGGACCGCCTCGACCAACTTGCCGCCAAGCAGGACGAGATTCGTGCCATGCTGATTGAGCTGCAGCGACCACCGCACAGCAGTGGCTAGCTGGGTCGGACGCTGGAGTCACGTTGCGGCGGACCCGGCCCCGTTATGGACGAAAGGGGTCGCGTCCGGGCTGAAGCATCGCCTGGAGCACCAAGATGATGCCGCCGAGCAAGAGGCCGTAGGCGATCGAAAACACCAGCGCCCGACCGGTCAGTCCGGCTCGCCGTCCTGCCACGCCGCCCCAAACGCCGAGCGAGAGCACCCCAGTCAGGACGATCACCTGGATAGTCCGCGTGTAGGACACTCCAGCGATCGTCAGCACCACCAAGATGGCCAGCGGCGGAACGGTGATGAGCAGGAACCGGCACTCTTCGACGAAGACGGCGCGGCGCTCATGCCGGGTCAGCGGGCGGCCCAAAGCGACGCGCGTCCCCAGCGCCGCACCGAAGACGTGACTCAGAAAAATGGCCAGAATCGGTCCTACGATGACAGTGACGACGCCCCAGAACTGCAATTGCTCCCAACCGTCGAAGATGATCAGCACAGACAGCAGGGTGATCGTTGTGTAGATCACTCTGTCCACACGGATTTTCAGTCGACCGACTCGGGTCTTTTGTGCAATCGACACCACTCGACTCTACGATCTGGGCTCTGTGTCGGTAAACCGCAGCGAAACGTCACCCTCGCGTTGCAATGCGACATGACAAGAGCGCACTCGTGAATGGAGGATCGCTCCCTAACGGAGCAGGCGTGCAAAACATCACCCGCTACGGGTAAGGCGCCGACCAGGATTGCTGCGCGATGATTACTCCGGCCTGAGCGGCGCCGGACCGCTCCCACACACGAAGCGAGGCGGAAACATGTCACAAGTCCTGGACGAGAAGGTGGTTAGCGAGCGAGGGACCGGCGGGGCGACTTTTGCCGCTGTCGTGATGATCATTGGCGGAACTTTCGGTTTTTTCCAAGGTCTATCTCTGATAGTCGGTGGCACCTACTACGTTCAACCAGCCAACTACTGGATAAGTACGGGCGCCGCCACGTGGGGCTGGTGGCACCTGATTGTGGGTCTTATTGTCCTGGCAGCTGGGTTTGGGGTCATATCTGGGGCGGCCTGGGCTCGCTGGCTGGGCATCATCTTCGTGAGCATCCAGGCCCTCACCAATTTCCTATTTATCCCGGCTCAGCCGTTTTGGGCGATCACCCTCATCTTGATTGACTTGTGGATTATTCACTCCCTGTTCGTTCACCGACGTGAGCGTGTCTAACCCATCCTGCTGCCGAGTTAGGTCATCGGGAAGGCGCAGGAATCACAATGGCTGCGATAAGAACCGTCATGGCGCGGCGTTACAACTGTCGGCAATGCGCACTGACTTCGGTTGGCTGTTTGCCGAAATGAAGGCGCGTCGCCTTCCAGTAGCGAGTTTCAATGCGTGATAGAACTCTCACGCCAGCCACATATAGAGTCCGCGGAGCGCCCCATTATCGTCCTCAGGCGGTTCAACAGGCGACGATCGAGCAACCGCAAGTGAATCGGCGATTCGATGTCCGATCCACGTGCCCGCAGCGCGGGCCCGTCCAGGTTTACCCCTGCTGGATGAGGCACTGCTTGTGCAGTCACGCCAAACTTGAGCTAGTACGACTTGACACCAGTCGTTCACCGGTCAACAGGTTGCCGAGGGCATCACCGCACTCCGCCGCCCGCACGAACTCCGAGCCGGTATCCAACGTTCGTCGGCATATCGAAATGGGACCCCGCAGCGGAGGGATCGACTGCCCCGAGTGCATAACCTCAACCGGGCGAGAGTGGTACGTGGCCGCAGAGGAGCAAGATAGTGCTATCCCTGAAGGCGTCGGGCTGCCAGCGGCTCTGTCCACCGACATGCCACGGAAACACATTGAACACAACCATGGAGCAGTCATGACCACGACCACCGTCCCCAGTCACACCAGTGTCGAGGACCGCCGGGCGATCGGCGAACGAGCGCGTGACAATACCCCGATCTCAGCCCAGGTCGACTGGGAGCCGGCGGCCGGGCGCCCCGACCCTGTCGAGCTGCTGATCGATCAAAACGCCACCCGGGAGCCCGATCTGGTGCCGGTGAGGCACGGCCGGATGACGGTTTCGCCGTTCACCTTCTACCGCGGCGCGGCGAAGATAATGGCGACCGATCTCGCGACCACGCCGATGGCCGGCCTCGTGGTACAGCTCTGCGGCGACGCCCACCTGTCCAATTTCGGCGGCTTCGCCTCACCGGAGCGGCAGCTGCTGTTCGGCCTCAACGACTTTGATGAGACCTTGCCCGGACCGTTCGAGTACGACCTCAAGCGGATGGCCGCGAGCTTCACGATCGCAGCCCGCAACAACGGCTTTTCTCCCGCCGACGCCCGAGCAGTGACCATCGAGTCAGTCAAGGCCTACCGGTTGGGTATGGCCGAATTCGCCGCGATGCGGACTATGGATGTCTGGTACGCACACATGACCGAACACGACATCCAGGACGGGATGCGGGCCGTGCAAGAGGCCTCAAACGCCTCGACGAAATCGAGCAAAGGCAAGACTGGCAAGAAAAAGCAAGGCCGCTCGAAGGCAAGCAAGGCCGACGCCATGACCGCGAAAGCGATCAAAAACGCGAACAGGGCGCTCCGCAAGGCCCACACCCGCGATAGCCTCGGCGCGCTTACCAAGTTCGCCGAGGTCGTTGACGGCCGCCACCGCATTGTCAGCCAACCACCCGTCATCATCCCCTTGCGAGACATTGCGGCCAGTTACGAAATGACACCCGACCAGGCTCGGAACGCGATCGAAGAGCAGTTCCAGGTCTATAAGGCAAGCCTCAACAACGACCGCCGACAACTCCTCGACAGATTCACGATCGTTGACGCCGCCCGCAAGGTAGTCGGAGTCGGCAGCGTCGGCACCCGAGCGTGGATGGTGCTCCTGCAAGGCCGCGACAACGCAGACCCCCTGTTCCTCCAGGTCAAGGAGGCCACCGCCTCCGTCCTCGAGGATCACCTCCCAAAGAGTCGCTACGACACCCCCGGCCAGCGGGTGGTGGAAGGCCAGCGGCTGATGCAAGCCGCCTCCGACATCTTCCTCGGATGGACTAGAGGAGTCCAAGCCAACCGCTACTACTACTGGCGCCAGCTACGCGACATGAAAGGATCTGCGGTCGTCGAGACTATGACACCCGTCGCGATGACGTTCTACGCCCAAATCTGCGGTTGGACTCTTGCCCGCGCCCACGCCCGATCCGGCGACCCTATCGCTATCGCCGAATACCTCGGCATGGACGACGCAGTCGGTAACGCCATCGCCGACTTCTCCGCCCGCTACGCCGACCAGAACCAACGCGACTACGACACCTTTGTCAAAGCCATAGCCGACGGCCGAATCCAAGCCGTCAGCGGAGTTTAGCCAACCAAGGTCGGGCGAGATTTACCCGGTCCGGGTGATGCGACTCCGAAAGCCTGGGATGCACGATGTATTTACGTTGCGGGCAACAACGTTGGCCGCATGGAGAGTGGTCCGAGGTCCGCGTTCACAATCCCAATAGGAGAATGTCTATGGATGAAGTCGATGCAGTCGACGAGCTGGGGCCGGTCGACTGGATTGTTGTCGAGTTCCCGGGAAGCAGAATGAACGGGCAGATTGTGCCCGCGCTCCTTGATCTGGTCGAGCGTGATCTGGTCCGTGTGCTTGACCTACTGGTCTTGAAGAAAGATGACGATGGGTCTCTCGAGGCGTTTGAGCTTTCCGACCTGGACGAGGGAGAGATCGGAGAATTGCGGACGTACGAGTCGGAGCTAGCGATGCTGCTCAGCGAGGAGGATGTGAATTCGCTCGCGGCTGCGATCGAGCCTGGCAGTTCGGCCGGCGTGGTGGTGTGGGAGAACACGTGGGCCGCGCCGTTCGCCTCTGCTGTGCGCCGTTCGGGCGGTCAGCTGGTGGCTAGTGGCCGGATCCCCACGCAGGCGTTGCTCGCGGCAATTGAGGCTGATGAGCAAGATGAAGCAGCCGACGAGGGCACCGAGTTGGCGGCCACGGAAGGAGAGGTGTGAGATGCCCCTTGCTAGAGCACGTATGGGTCGTGGCGGTGTGATTGGGCCCAGACCAGTGGCCCGGACTGCTGCCGTCGTCGGTACCGCTGCGGTGGTTTCGCACGGGGTCCGCCGCCGCTCAGATCGGCGAGAAGACAGGCGAGACGATCGGGGAGACCGGCGAGAAGACCGCAGAGACCGTCGCTAATCCAACCTGGCCCAACCACACGTCGGGCATCCGCTGCGCCGGGCTTTGGAGCGATCAAGGCGAGTGGCCGTAGCGCTGGAGCGAATGACACATGTCGTAGCGGCTCAGTTCCTGCTGAATGCGACCATGAGCCAAGGGCCCAACTTAATGGAGTCGGGAATTTACATGCGCAATGGATCGTCCACGAGCGAGGACTCGAAATCAGCTGGCCCCTCCCCGTTGCGTCTGCGAGTGGGCGTATTTCTCATTCTTCTGTGGATCGTGCCGTTCTGGCTCTTGGCGGAGCCCATCGCGAATTCCCTCAGCGGGCTCAGTAACCCTCCATCAGTTGCTGCTGTCACGACAACGATCGTCGCTGTGCAGACCATCATCGGGCTGCTCGGGTTCTGGGTCGCCGGAGCGGCAGTCAAGTCGATCATCAAGGGCTCCACGATGAGGCATGCCCTGGGGGCCATTTGGTCCATGCTCATTCACGGGGATCTCCGAGGTCAGGGCGCCGTCGGCACGGATCCGCAGGGAGGGCGACCGCCACCCGAGGAGGCCTAGCTCCTTTGCTGTCGCGGACCGCCTGCCCTATCCGAATGGCGTACAGCTCCATGCTCGATCAGGGCTCCGGCAAGGTGATCAACCTCGCTTCGCAGCCCGTCGACGTCGCACTGCTGGCCGACGCTGCCTACTGCGCCTCCACGTTCGGGCTTGTCGGTCTGACCAAGGTCCTGGCTTTCCGAATCGGCCGGCTGTGGCATCACGGCCAACATGACCAGCCCGACCGTGCTCTTAGTCGAGCTCGGCCGCAAGGCCTGGCCCAGTGTCACCTGGAGCCTCGCCGATCCCTTCACATCCCAGAGCTGACGGATGTAGCAGCAATAGCCGTCACCCCGTTGACACCGTTGGCACGATCCAGCAGCGTTCATCGATAAATTCGATCACGGCGTTAGTGCTTGGTTTTGCGGTATGGGCTTCGGACCAGCCTGATAGAGCACAGGCGTACCAGGATCACCCGGAGCGGGTGACGGGGTCAGGGCCCCACGACGATGATCGGCCCAGGCACTCGCCACAACCATCGCTTCATGATCTGAGCGCAGTGATGCACAAGATCAACATGATCAGTGTCACAGCATTTGTATTCGGGATCGAGGTGATAGCCGACCAGATCGGCGGACGGCCCGATCCTCCTCGTTGGAGACACCGGGCAGTGAATCCAGGTTGACCAAGCATGATCGAGGGACCGACGTCGATGGTGAAGTCGGCGACCACCGGTGCTGACGTCAATCGGCGGCACAGCCCAACCGCAGCAGCTACGCGATGATCAAGGCGGCTCGACCATCGAACACCCAATACACCCAGCGTGCGATCCAAATTGACCTGGCGACCCGGCACCCTGGCAGTCGCCGATTCCATGAGCTACTGCAGTGCAGAGACCAGCCGCATCACGTTGTCTATGTAGCGCTGGCCCTTCGACCGCTGGCGCCATTCAGGCAGTGTCAGCTCGTGGCAAATTGTTCGATATTCGTCGGCGACGGCCTGCAGATCGGCGACAAACTGCTGGCCGGTTGACATCAGCGTGATCTCATAGTCCAGCCCGAAGGAGCGGTAGTCCATGTTGCTGGAGCCGATGATGCCGACCATGTCATCAACGGTGAAGTGCTTGGCATGCAACACCGTAGGTTTGGGATACAGATAGATCCGCACGCCGGCCTCCAGCAGGACGTCGTAGTAGGAAGCCTGCGCGTGCTGGACCATGAACTGGTCAGCCTGCTCGGATACGAACAACTCGACCGCGACACCGCGGTAGGCAGCGGTGGTGATCGCCTCCAACAATGAGTCGTCAGGCACGAAGTACGGGCTTGTCAAGGACAAGCTGTGTTGGGCGCGATGCACCAGTCCGGTGAAGAGTCTCAAGTTCGGGATCGTCAAGTACCCGGGTCCTGACGGCAGCAGCTGCATCGGGACTGAGCCGTCGGGATCATCTACGAGCTCCAGCTCAAGGCCCAGCCGCTCACCGGTTTCGGTGTACCAATCCATGGCGAAGACCGCCTCCAGTTCGGTGACGATCTCGCCGGTGATCTTGATGTTGAGATCCTTCCAGTGCCGCCCGACCTTGAGATTCGCCGGTAACAGATAACTGGAGTCGATCATGTTTTGAGAGCCCATGAACGCTACCTTGCCGTCCACCACGAGCAGCTTGCGATGATTACGGAGGTCCGGCCGACGCCACTTGCCCTTGAGGGGCTTGATGGGCATCATTTCGTGCCACTCGATCCCAGCGGCTGTGAGCTTTGCGTTCATCTCCTTGAAGCCGGGATACCTGCGGGATGCGACGTCATCGTAGAGCAACCTGACCTTAACGCCGCGCTTGACCGCCTCTGCCAGCGCCGTACAGTAAACGTCGGTGGTGTCGTCCCACGCCGTGATGAAAAACTCGGAGTGAACCCTGGTCTCCGCTTCGTTGACGGCGTCGGCCATCGCTTTGATGGCGGCGTCGGAGTCGCCGAATAATCCATGGCTGATACCGGTCACGCATGGCAGATGACTGAGATGCCGGTTCAGGCGGAACAGGCTGTCGACACCGACCGGTATGTCAGCTCCGGCTGGCAGGTCAGGAACCTCGGCGGTGCGTTCGGTGATCAGCTTGTTGGCCTCCGCCTGAACCTTGGCCCGCCGGCCCCGTACGAATGGGCTGCCGATCAACAGAAAGATCACCAGGCCGAAGATCGGGGTCACGATAATGAGGAGCAACCATGCGATGGAGGAGGACGGTCGCCGGTTGCCGGGCACTGTGCCGAGCGCCACGATCTTGATGATCAATTCGACGAGGTACAAGATCAATGGAGCCCAAACAATCGCGTTCACCAACACCACACCTCTCGAACCTTGGCAGGAGTCGAACGCTTGGCGGCTCCCTGAAGCATCACCACCTAGGCGCTCTCTGGCCGAAGCCTCCCACGCGCGGGGCTGGCGAGCATCACCCGATGCAGGTAATGTAATTGGGTGTCAAGGACGTCGGCGTTGGGCTGATGCGCGACTCCGCATCTTTTGCTGGTACTTCGCGTTGGTTGCGGAGGCTGTCGCACGAATCTCGACGGCTTATCGGCACCGGCGCCAAGGAGAAATTTCCCTGTCAGGGGCGCGAAATACCCGCCCAAGACCAAGGTCTGTCGTTTGTTGGCGTCTCCCGACGGTGCTCTTCTAAGATTCGGGCCTCTGTCCAACGTGCGATCGCTGCCCGCGTGACCGGCCCTCATCGAGGAGATGACGCTGAGCTGAGTGGCCAATGACGTGCCCGCCAAGGCGTCGCCAATTACCCGTTACGGGTGAGGCCTCAGGCGAAGTAGCTGTCGGAGCATAGTGACATCGGGAACCGGTGCGGGCAAAGCGGCCGCTCGGCAAAGTTAAGGATTCAGACACCGATGTCGGGTTACCCACTCATCGCCGATCACGGTCTCATCGGCAACCTGCAGACGGACGCACTCAGCAGCTCCGACCGCATCATCGATTGGTTCTGCGCCCCCCGCTTCACCTTCGACAAGATGCTGATCTATGCCAATCACGTCCGACTGTACTCAGAGGAAATCGCAATCACCGGCGGACAGATCGGCGACTTCCCTCAGGGCTCTACCCACCCCGCCAGGATCGACACAGCCCTCACGCTGAACAGCCAACTCCAGCGCCGGTGACTGACCATGTCAATGTTGAATGATCGTGACCGTGACCTGCTGAAGGACTTAGAGCGCCAGCTCGAGCAGGAGGACTCCGCCTGGGTGCGCCAATTCACGGACCTCAAGCCACCCAGCCGGGCACGCCGCAAGCTGACCGCCATCGGCCTACTGGTGCTTCTCGCCGCTCTCTGTCTTTTGCTGGGCGCCGCCGCAACAGCGGTGATCTTCGGCAGCGCCGCCATAGTTGTCGCGCACATCCGCTAACGCCTGTAACCCCTGCTCGGCGAACCCATGGAGTTGGCGATGTTCGGTCCGCTCGGCGTAGACGTGACAACAGCACCTGCCTGACCAATCTCGCCCAGAAGAGCGGTCAACACGGTGATCCGAACATCCGGGCAACACCAATTTCTGGGAGAAGAACGATGCGGGAGCTGACCTACCTATCGGCGCGCCGATCTGGATCCTCGACACCCGGCGAGCGGCCCGATTGCTCACAGGGGGTCGGCGACCGCAGTGCTCGAGACGCTGTTGCTGCTGTTGCCAGTGGCTGGCCCACCCCGGAGGGCACAGCGAGTACGCCGCTAGCTAGCGTCAACCTCGTGCGGACACTCTCGGACCTGGTGGAACTGCCGGCGGGAATCTTCCGGATGGGCTCGCAGCAGTTCTACCCCGACGAGGGGCCCGTCCATGACGAACATGTTGAGCCCTTTGCGATGGAGCAACATCCGGTCACCAATGCCCAGTTCTCCGAGTTCGTCGCCGACACCGGTTATGTGACGATGGCCGAGCGGCCGCTCGATCCAGCGCTGTTTCCCGATCTTGCGTCCGATGATCTAGAGCCGGGTGCTCTAGTGTTTACCGCAACGCCTGGACGGGTCGACCTGAGCGACTGGCGCCAGTGGTGGCGCTGGTCGCTCGGTGCCAACTGGCGGCACCCGTTCGGTCAAGGATCCAGCATCGCTGACAGGGCCGATCACCCGGTGATTCAAGTTTCCTATGACGACGCTGAGGCGTACGCGACCTGGGCGGGTCGGCGGCTCCCGAGCGAGGCCGAGTGGGAGTACGCCGCGCGAGCAGGCAGCACCACGACGTACGCCTGGGGTGAGGAGGTCAAGCCGGGCGGCCACTTAATGGCGAACACCTGGCAGGGCCGGTTTCCATACCAGAACACCGGAGCTGCCGGCTGGGTAGGGACCTCTCCTGTCGGGTCGTTCCCGGCAAATGGTTTCGGGCTGGTCGACATGATCGGCAACGTCTGGGAATGGACGACAACCACATATTTGGCAAGGCATGTCGTAACGTCGCCCTGCTGTGGGCCGCCGCTGGCGGCAGCAGTGGACGATCAGGCGATCCGTAAAGCGTTGAAGGGCGGATCACATCTGTGTGCGCCGGAGTATTGCTTGCGCTATCGCCCGGCGGCGCGATCGCCACAATCGCTGGACACCTCCACGACACACATCGGTTTTCGTTGTGTCGTGAGTCTGTGAGCCTTGGCTGAGTTATGTGACGGGTTCACTGACTTCAGGTATGGTGCCTGACCCTTCCGGCTCTGGTGCTTCGGGTCTCCGGGACGACCGGGTTCGTCTCTGCTGCAGCAACTGGGCTCAGAGGTCGCCCGAGGAACTCGGTGATCGCCATGACAAGCAGGACAAATCGTGCCGATAGGCCGCCCGTACGCTCCCAGCGACCCGCCCATCCTCGCTGCCGCGGCTTGACAACATCATTGAGATTCCCAATGCCCGGCCTGGCGCCGCGACGCCCGTGTCGAGGTCGATGAGAACAGGCTTCTTTGGACGCTCTAATCGAACAGGGCCCATCATGACTTTTGGGGCACGTTTGGGCACGGCGCGGTACCCAGCCTCAATGTTCGATTAATATCGAGCGCCGCGATTCCAGTCTGACTAGGATAGACACAGCAGAGCGGGTGACGAGAATCGAACTCGCATGGCCAGCTTGGAAGGTCGCGGTCGCGCTGCCGATATGCGCCATTTCAGACGGCGGAATGTGCTCGGGAGATACCGTGAGTGACTATGTCTAGCTGTTCTTAATGGCCCATGACCGCGTGCGCGCACCGGGTGCTTGGCGATGCGGCCATCCTGCTGATCCCGGACTCATACTGCCCGAGGACGTGTCTTAATCGCCGATGGCTTGCCGTCGGGTGATGTCGGCCGCATCTGTGGCTTTTGGCCCAAAGCCCCCGCCCGGATCAGCGGACCCCGCCGGCATCATGCCACCGATGCGGTTGGTAGTGCGGCCTGTAAGCGCGTACGCGGCTCCTTCGATGTCAGTAGTGGTGGTTCCGCCGCCAGGGAAAGCCGGATCGCGCCGAGAGCTCGAAGATCAATAGCCCTCGCTCGCTGCTCATCGAAGCAGTGAAGCAAGGTCGGCAAGCGAGCGAGCCTGGAGATCGGGGGCGAGGAAGTAGCTCGGGTACGGTCTTGATTCTCGGTTGATCCAGGCCGCGGTTAGCCCTGCTCGTCGCGCGCCATCGGTGTCCCAGGGATGGGCAGCCACGAGCATCGCTTCCGCGGGTTCGACGGCGCATTCCTCCAAGGCGTAGCGGTACGCACGCGCGTCAGGTTTCCATGCCTGCGCCTGCTGGACAGATAGCATCCGCTCGAACCGGTCGGCGATCCCTGCATCACCCAGCAGCCGTTGTGCGACGGAGACTGCGCCGTTGGACAGGGTCACCAAACGCAGACCCAGTTCGGACAGGCCGCGTATACCGTCGACCACATCAGGGTGGCATTGGAGCTCGGCAAAGCCGCCCATGATGTGTTCAACAGCCGCTTTTTGTTCCATGTCGAGCGTCGTCCCGGCTAGCGCCTGTCTCAGCTGCTCATGGGCCAGTGTTGCGAAATCGGGATTCACACCGTTCGCCGTCAGTGCGAAGCCGTCGCGCAGCAGACCGGCGAACCATGTCTTGGCTAGCTGTGGGACGGCTCCGACATCGCTGAACCGACCGGCGAGCGGCGCCATGTCGGAGAGTGTCTCGTTGACGTCGAAGAGCAACACCGAGGGTCTCCGCTGGCCATGAGCCGGTTGCGAGAGGTCGGCATTAGCGTGCGATTGGTTCATCGTCGCACCGACTTCCTCGATGGCTTGGCTTGCTTCGGCGGCTGCGCGGCAACGTGGGCCAGCGCGCGCGACACCCATTGGTCGATCTGGTCGGGTGCAATCGTGTTTGGCAGGCTCACATAACCACCCATAGGGCGTTCGGCTGGTCCGAATGAACCGCCGCCGGCAGCGCGCCGGTCAGCCTGGTCGGGTCCGTCGAGCTTAAGTCCGATATCGGCTCCGAATAACCCCATGAACATGTTGCCGTTCACGAAAGCGCCGAGATTGCCGAACATCGGCTTGACCTCCACCCGTGGATGATCGGGTACGAGTGCGTTAAAGCGTTCCTTGTCGGCGTCCGTCGGTCGAGGGATCTGCATCGGTGACTCCTTCACCTCGTCAGGCACCATCCTGATCCAGGTGTGAGGCGCGTATCGGCCGACCGCATGAAGTCTCGGTCTGACTGGTCGAAGGCAGCCACTGCCCGTGGCCGGTCTGGCCGCACGGAACCCACATGCCAGTCGGCTCCAGCAGAGCCGAGCACATCCTGGACGAGGCCGTCGTCGTGCATTTCATCACGGCACGTGGGTTGAACCTTCCGCGCCGGGGTGCTGACCGCCGTTGGTTAGGCACGGCTCATCTCCTGCGTACGGCTGGAGGATAGGCCAGCAGTTGACGTTGATCGGCGACGCGCGGATCGTGCTGAGCACGGATGGGGGATACCAGCCGCGAGTGACGGAAAGTGCGGGAGGAGCAAGGTGGGTTGCTACGAGTTTTCAGCCGAGTTGTGGATCTGGGATGCTCGCAGGGAGGATAGCTGGACATTCCTTAGCCTGCCGATTGAGGAGTCGGAGGAGATCCGCGCGTACTCAGCCAGCGAACCGCGGGCAGGGTTTGGATCTGTGCGCGTCTCGGTGACCATCGGCAGCTCCACATGGCAGACATCGATCTTCCCGGGCGAGGACGGCAACTATGCGTTGCCCATCAAGAAGTCGATTCGCCGCGTCGAAGGCATCGCGGCCGGAGACGTCGTCACAGTCAAGCTGCGCACAATCGAGCGTTGAGCCGTTCAGCAAAGAGAGCGTGTTTGGGTTCGCGCTATGTATGGATCACGACTCCATCAGGTAGGCGTCAGCGCAAATAGGTCTGCGGATGAACTCGCGAGATAGTCCACACGAACGGGCACTGGGAGTCCGCTCCACACCCAAGCGGGCAGCCGCGCGGGGTTGTGGGAGCCGCTCGCGGCTCCTTGAGAACCTGGATGGTACGGGTAGTGATGTGATCATCGATGCCCGGCCGTCTGGGCCTGGTCGGTTCGCTGGAACCGATGATCTAAGCAGCAAATTTCACAAGCTCAAGTTGGTAGGTCGCCGCAATTGCCTAGAGGCGCGACTTCATATGGCAGAGCGCGCCCCTGAGATACCACGGATGACCCTGCCTTCACTGGGCTGGACGTCGAGGCCGTTGCCACCCCCTGGGCCGCGCGCGAAAATCGTGTGATGGGCGTGGACACGGTCCCGACATTCTGTCCGCTCTGCGTATCGCGCTGTGGCGCGCGCGCCACAGTCGCAGACGGGACATTCGTCGCGCTATATCCCGACCCTTCCCACCCGACCGGCAAGGCAATCTGTGTGAAAGGCAAGGCTGCGCCGGCGATCCTCTACCATCCCTCGCGGCTCCTTCACCCACTGAGGCGCACCAACCCCAAGGATTCCGCAGACCCGGGGTGGGAACGGATCACCTGGGACGAGGCGCTGGACGCGGTTGCCGAACGGCTAATGACATTTGCTGCCTCAGAGGGGCCCGCGTCGGTGGGGTTCAGTTCGAGCTCGCCGTCCACTTCGGCGATCAGCGACGCCGTCGACTGGGTCCAGCGGCTGATCCGTGCCTTCGGCAGCCCGAACTACTGCAACTACATGGAGCTGTGCGGGTGGGGCCGGTACCTCGCGCCGCTCTACACGTTCGGCGCCTCGGTGCCCGGCGTCTACCTGCCGGATCTGGAGAACGCCGGCTGCATCCTCTTTTGGGGGTATAACCCGTCTGTCGCCCGCCTCGCCCACGCGACGAGCACCGCCGCCGCAGTCGCGCGCGGCGCGAAGCTGATCGTCGTCGACCCGCGCAAGGCAGGTCTGGCGGCCAAGGCCGACCACTGGCTTCGGGTCAGGCCCGGCACCGACGCGGCACTCGCTTTGTCCCTCGCGCATGTGATGATCGAGAACGGCTGGTACGACGCCGACTTCGTCCGCGACTGGACCAATGCTGCTGAGACGGTCCAGGGCGGTACCGTCTGGGATCTGCTCGCGTCACGCTGTGCCGACTTTCCGCCGGAGGTGGCAGCGGAGACAACGGGAGTGCCGGCTGCACACATCGTCACCGCCGCGCGGACGCTCTGGGAGGACCGACCGGTCGCGTTCTACACCTGGAGCGGGCTAGAGCAGCACAGCGGCACGACTCAGACCATGCGCGCGATCAACGTCCTCTACGCCCTGACCGGCAGCCTGGACGTCCCGGGTGGAAACGTGCTGTTCGAAGCGGTGCCATCGAACCCGATTGACGGAAAGGAATTCCTGTCTGACGCCCGCCCGCCCGCGGTAGGCGTCGACCAGCGACCGCTCGGACCGGCCCGGTTCGAGTTCGTCACCGGCGAGGACTTCTACACCGCGGCCCTCGACGGGCGGATCAAGGCGCTGGTCAGCTTCGGCGGCAACATGGTGATGGCCCACGCCGACAGCGCCCGCGGCCGCGATGCGCTGCGAGGCTTGGACTTTTTCGTCCAGGCCGACCTGTTCATGACCCCGACCGCCGAACTCGCCGACATCGTGCTGCCCGTGACCACCCCGTTCGAATCCGAGGCGCTCAAGATCGGCTTCGAGTACAGCCAGGAGGCGCAGTCGCTCGTCCAGCTGCGACAGCCGCTCGTACCGCCGCGGGGCGAGGCCCGCTCGGACCTGCAGATCGTGTTCGACCTCGCGACGCGCCTGGGCTCGGCGCGCACTTCTGGGACGGCGACATCGAGGCGGCGTTCCGCCACCAACTTGCGCCGAGCGGGATCACCCTGGAAGAGCTGCGGGCTAACCCGGCGGGTGTCCGGGTGCCGTTGACCACGCGGTACCGCAAGTACACCGACACCGGGTTCGCCACTCCGTCGGGCAAGGTGGAGCTGTACTCAGCCACGCTGGCCGCCCATGGCTATTCACCGCTGCCGACCTTCGAAGAACCGCTCACGAGCCCCCGCTCCCGGCCGGACCTCGCCGACCGGTATCCGCTGGTGCTCAGTTGCGCGAAGTCTCTGTTCTTTTGTGAGACCCAGCACCGCCAGGTCGCCGCCCTGCGCAAGAGCGCGCCTGAACCGCAGCTCGAGATGCACCCCTCCGCGGCCGCGGCCCGTGGGATCTCCACGGGGGACTGGGTCTCTCTGGACACCCCATATGGCAGCGTCCGGGCGCGCGCGAAGTTCAACGCCAGCCTCGACCCGGGGGTCGTGTTCGGCCAGCATGGCTGGTGGGAGGCCTGCGACGAACTGGGACTCCCTGGCTACCCGCCGTATGGGCCGGGCAGTGCGAACCTCAACCTTGTGCTTCGCCAGACGCCGAGCGACCCGGTCAGCGGGAGTTCGCCGCTGCGAGCTTCTGTATGCGACGTCGCCCTGCTCAGTGCTGCCGACCGGGGAAAGCTCTGAGATCTTGATTCGGCCGAGACCATTCAAGCCTTGCTCGGCGAACGTGACGAGGATCTTTGCGGCGGCCCTGCGGTAGGTACCACCGAGGCCGCATGGGAGACTCGACGCCGCATGCCGTCGGGGGTCGGGGCTTAGTCGTTGTAGTGGTCTGGACCGGGGTCTTCTCCGATGGCACGGCGGGCGAGTCGGTCCAGGTAGCGTTCCCAGCCGCTGCGATGCAGCTCTCGTATCTCGGCCGGCTGCAATCCGGAGTGGGTCAGTGTGACCATCGTGCCGTTGTCGGCCGGCTCGAGCTCGATTGTGACGACCGAGGATCCGGGCGGGATCGGAATTGTGTTTCCTTCCCAGCCCCAGGTGAAGACGATTCGCCATGGAGGCAGAACCTCGAGGAAGTGTCCCGATGCGGCAGCCGTGTCCGGCATGATCACGCGCAGTACGCCGCCGGGGCGTGGGTCGACATTTCCGCCCACCCCCTGCCATGCAGTCCAGCGTTCGATGTCGGCGAAGAATGCGAACACGGTTGGGGGCGACGCGGCGATCCAGCGCGTGACGACGACGTCCCTCACCGTGACTCTTCCTCCTCAGCTAGGGTCGCTAGCCGGTCAAGTTGACCGGCCCAGAATGACTCAAGAAAAGCTTCGAGCGGGCCAAGGCCTTTTCGATCGGCGCGGTAGAGGCGCTGCTTGCCCTCTCGTCTAACCGTCACGAATCCGGCTTCACGTAGTCGCGTTAGGTGCTGCGAGACGCCGGAATAACTCAGGTCGAGTCGTCTAGCGAGCTCGCCGACCGGGAGCTCGTCGCGCCAGATCAGCCTCAGGATGCCTTGCCGATGGGGTTCTGCCACCAGCTGAAGAGCATCCACACGATCACTTTACTCTAGACTGAAATGAAGCTACGCTTTAGTTGTCACTAAAATGAAGAGGGGAGACGCCATGGGAGACGTTCTGTTCACGTTTGAGGTCGACGCCGCGCCGGATGCGGTTCGTCGGGCGCTGACAACCACAGAGGGGATCGCCAGCTTCTGGACGGACGAAGCGGATGTTCCAGCGGAGGTGGGCGAGACGCTCACATTGGGTTTTCCGGAAGCGCCACTGCCGTTCGACTTGCTGTTGGCCCAGTCAGACGACAAAGTGATCATTTGGCGTACCGTTACCTTCCCTCCGCAATGGGTCGGCACCGATATTGGGTGGGAGCTTTCCGGCGGTGATGGGACTTCGACGGTGGCTTTCCGTCACGGCACATTCGCCGACGAGACCGAGGAGGGCCAGGTTGCCTATGTGTGGGGTCAGGTGATGGTTCAGCTCAAGCGTTATCTCGAAACTGGCGTAGCCACACCAGTCTTCATGAGCTCATGAAGCGGGTTGACGTTACGACCGCCATCGACATCGCCCGACCGCGTCAGCTGGTCGCTGCCTATGCTGCCGATCCTGATCATGCTCCAGACTGGTACGCCACCATCGAGCGGGTCACTTGGCAGACCGAGAGGCCACTGAAGATCGGTACCCGCCTCGCATTTGTCGCGCGCTTCTTGGGCCGCACACTCTCTTATACCTACGAGGTGATCGATTTCATCCCCAGTCAACGGTTGATCATGTCCACGACAGAAGGGCCGCTCCGGATGGAGACGACCTATGCCTGGAGCGACCTTTCTGATCATCAAACCCATATGACCCTCCGTAACCGGGGAACCCCATCCGGGTTCGCAGGCGTCACCGCGCCTGTGATGGCGCTAGCCATGCGGCGTGCAAATCGGAAGGATCTAGCCGCCCTCAAGTCCTTGCTAGAACGTCAGTGATTGTTGGGACGTCGAGCGGCATGGCCGATCACATAGCCCATGTCACGCGGCGTCTGATTCCCTAAGCTCCGTACCGCTCGCCCCTGATGGCAAGCTGCCCGATGCGGGCGTGACCGCTCTGTATCAGGTACCAGCACCGCGGCGCGGGTTAGTCGCGTCGCGCTCCTGCGATAACTGGTTTTCTACGGCGCCTTCGACGCAGTCGTCGGCCTCGTGAAGTATGGAAGCGAACGGCCGCCAGCAGAGTAGCCGTGTTAATAGGGGTCGGCGATGTGCTTGCAAACCTGGTACATCATCCCGCGCCCCTAACGCTCTATCTCATTGGGACCTTCTCCTCGGCAGTCACCGTCATGGCGGCTGCAGTTGCGTTGAGCCAAGCCGGAGCTCGGCGAACTGCAACGATTCCATTGGCTCTGGCCGGAGTGATTGCACCACTTTTGAACCAGTCTGAGCGAGGAACCACACAGGCGGGACGGAAACCCGCTCATGCTGGGAGTCGGGTCTCCTGGATTGCTGGGCTGGATCTGCTGGGGTGATGATGTGGACGGACCTGGCCGAGAGTCAGCGGGACAGGTGGGAGTGGTCTTCATGCCTGAACGTCACATCAGGGTGCAACGTCGCATGGCGGCGTCCACCGACTCTGTATGGGCGTTGTTCGCCGATTTTCCGAATCTTGCTAGCCATTGGAGCGGCCTTCGGGCAACGAGAGCGATTGGCGTCCAGACCAGCGGTGTGGGCGCTCGCCGCCGCGTTGAACTGAGGCCGATCGGCAGCATGGATGAAACCGTGACCATCTGGGAAGAGGGTCGCAGGATCGATACGAAGAATCTGCCGAGCGCGTTGGTGCCGTTCAAGCGCGCCGAGTCCACCCTCGTGCTCGAGCCCGACGCTGAGGGGACGTTGGCGACGTTCGATTACCGCTATGTGCCTAAAGGTGGCCCGCTCGGCCGATTGGCGGGCCCATTGATCGACAAGATGCTGACGGGGACCTTCACCGACATGCTGGCTGCCACGGACGAGGCCGCCCGCGCGGATGGTAGCGAGCGCTGATCCGCCGAGCGCAGCGCCCGTTTTTGCCGCTTAGAGAGCGGTTTTCTGCTGGTCACAACCTGTGTAGGCCGTGCTGGTTGTTCGATCGCCGAAGGCCTGCTGCGGTCGGATCGTGCTCTAGATGATGCGGAGTCGGTAGATCTCCAGGTCCAAAGCGTCACCGTCGGTGATGACGCCGCGGAATAGGTGCTCGTATTTCAAGAGCGCACGATCGGCGCGCAGGTCGTCCAAGTCGAAGACCTGTTCGGCCGCGATGACCGCAAACCTCAGGCAGGCCAGCGCGTCGGCGCCGCCGGCTTGATGCCCGCACGACTGACCGTCAGAACCAGGGCGAAAAACCCTATTTCCCGAGGCGCCGCTCGACGACCGTCGGATCCGGAAGATGCTCGAGCACTGTCCCGATTCGTTCAGTGAGGCCCGCCTGTGGCGGGCGTCGCACATGGTACGTCGTACCGGCCTTGACGCCGTCGCCGCGGTGAGGGATGTCGCGAGGGCGTCGGTGTGCAACTGTTTTCGTTGTGGGGCGTCGGAGGTGAACGCGGCCATCTCGTACGGCGGGCTGGCGATCGTCGTGCTCACCTTAACCTTCATCGCATGGCCCCTTCGGTCACGTCGCGGGTGAAGCCGGCAACGAATGTCGGGTAACTGTCGAGGTCTTCGTTGTAGTTCCGCGCGTAGTCGGTGAGCACCCTGGGTGGGGCGCCTAACGCCTGCTGGGTAGCGCTGCCTGGATCCAGCCAGTCCCACGCTGTGGCCAGGTGGTTGGCGATCACCGCCATGTGCGTAGCCATGGACTCGGCGTCGGGGTGAATCTGAACGCCGATGACCCGCTCGCGGGCCTGGTCGAGGTAGAAGTGGAAGGACCGTAGCTGTGGTTCTCGCTGTTCGACCAGGGTAGTGATGTCGCGGAGCCGGTGGCGGGCTTCCTTTAGGTGGCCTGGCTTGATCTGGTAGCTCGCGATGTAGATGAACGGCTCGCTCATGATGACCTCCTGGGTTGGGATTGTGTTGTTTTGGATAGCCCCAAATCTCGCTGCAGCAGGGGATCAGGGGCATCCGGAGGGCGGGCCAACTTGGCGAGAGTTCGATGGGCATTTTTGCCCATGGCCGTTGCGTGTCACGATCAGGCTGATGCCGAATCGGGATGACGTGATCGATCACGCGCGGGATCTTCATCGACGGGCACGCTGGGATGAGGCGTGCCTGGAGTTCCTTGCTGCCGACGCCGAGCACGAGCTGGATGTGGAGGATCTGGAGCTGCTGGGCGAGGCGGCACAGCTGACCGGGCGTCACGAGGAGGCCGTGTCGGCGCTTGAACGGGTCTTCGAGCTACGTGCGGCAGCGGCTGACCTGGCCGCCGCCGCGACTGCGGCTTTCTGGCTGTACTCGGAGTTCGTGTACGCCGGTGAGTTTGCTCGGGCGGGCGGTTGGATGGCGCGGTTGGGCGAGCTTGCCGAGCGGTTTGGCGCTGCGGTGCCGGGCTGGCTCTCCATCGCAGCGGCGCACCGCTACATCGGCCAGGAGCAGTTTGACGATGCACGAGCCGTTCTCACTGGTGCCCTGGCACAGGCGCGGGAGAGCGGTGAGATCGACCTCGAGACGTTCGCGATACTGCTCACCGCTCGATCGCTGCTGCTGGCGGGCCGCCTCCAGGAGGGCCTGGCGCGGATGGAGGACGCGATGCTGCGGGTGACTGGTGGGCGGACCTCCCCACGTATGACGAGCATGTTGTACTGCGCCGCCATCGGCAGCTGTGAGGAGGAGGCCTGGGAACTCGCCCGCGCTCAGGAGTGGGCTCGAGCGCTGGAACGTTGGATGTCGTCACTGCCTGCTTTGTTCGGCGGCGCTTTCCTCGACAACTGCCGTGTGTACCGTGCCGTGCTCAAGCGGCGGCGAGGTCAGCTGGTCGAGGCCAGAGCAGAACTAGAACTGGCCGTGAGCAACCTCACCGAAGGCCACGGCGTTCTGGTGGCCGGCCACGCTTGCTATGAGCTCGGTGAGGTACACCGCCTGCTCGGTCAAGACGACGCGGCCGAGCTGGCTTATCGTCGGGCGACCTCCCTCGGAGCCCGTGTCCAGCCCGGGTTGGCGCTGCTGCGACTCAGGCAAGGCAACGCGTCCACCGCAGCCCAGGGGCTGCATCGCGCCGTAGCGGAGGCGACTCGGGCTCCGGCGCGTGGACGCCTGCTGCCGGCAGTCGTGACAATCGCGCTGGCAGCGGAAGACCTCGCGAAGGCTAAGCATGCGCTCACCGAGCTCGCGGGGCTGACACAGATTCTGAGTAGTTCCGCACTGGACGCCGAATATGCGCAAGCACAGGGCGAGGTCGCCCTTGCCACTGGCCGTCCTGAGGCCGCACTACCGCACCTGCGGCGCTGCGCCGACACGTGGCGTCGGCTCTCGGCTCCGTACGAGACGGCCAGTACGGGGATGCTCATCGCTCGGGCCTGTCGGGCACTCGGCGACGAAGAAGGCGCGCAATTGGAACTCGAGTCGGCGCGGGAGCTGTTCGCTGAGCTGGGCGCCATCCCCGATCTCCGTGACGTCGAGTCCCTCCTGGGCTCGGCTGGTCCGACGTCCGGTGGGCTGAGCGAACGCGAGATCGAGGTACTGCGGCTGGTCGCGGCAGGCATGACCAACCACGCCATCGCCACGCAGCTGTACATCAGTGAACGCACAGTTCACCGCCACGTCAGCAACATCTTCACCAAGATCGGCGTCAACTCACGGACAGCGGCAGCCGCGGCCGCCGTTCAGCGCGGCTTGCTGCCCTGACGTGCAGGCGGAGCGCGAATAATCTCATCAGACGAGTGGCCTCTCGTAACCTCGGGCTCTGGTTGGGCTGAGGTTGCGCGTGAAACGCACCAGAATGTCCGTATAGGTAGTCGTACTCTGCCCAAACCGCTGCTTCTCTGCGGTCCTATCGGAGTGCTTTGGCCAAGTGGCATCCTCTGGCGTCTGGCCTGGTGCCTTCGATCACCTAGGAATCGCCCGAAATTGTGGGGAAAGTGTCGGGCGTGAGTGGATCCGGTCGTTACCGTCCATGACGTCCAGGAGGCAATGACGGCTTCCGTGTCAGTGATCTCTGGCCCACCTGACAGTGCGGCGGCAGGCGTGAATGGGGTCCGTGGGTGTGCCCCGATGATCGCCGGGTGCCGCAGCGATTGACTAGCAGTATGACTGGCAGGGCGAGCAGCCGTGTCGGAATCTGCATGGCCTTTGTGTTCAGGCGAGAACTGCCAAATGACCATGTTCGGGCATCGATCCATGAGCGGGCACCAGGGACTGGTTCGCAACCATCACCAACCAGATCACTGGGCGACATGTACCTTCTTTATGGAACCGCGTCCGCAGCTCGAGGGATCGACTCTGGTCTGAACTCGGGAATTGCAATCTTGCAGGCCAGGAGCTGGGAGCGGATTGCTGACCCCCTCGGGCCCGTTAGGAAAGTTCGGGACCGCGTTTGGCTGAGGTGCCGGAGGGCTGGCAGTTCGAGGCATGCGCCGGCGATGGCCATGAGTAGTAAGCAATACGGATCGCCCGTAATCGCATGGCTGCGACCGCCCGCAACGCGGGTATACGCGGATCTGGCGGCTGCGCATGCAGGCATCAGAGGGGCTGAGCGCGTCGCCGGGCGATGGACAGGGTCAATTGGACCGGGAGGCTCAGCAGCAAGCAGATCCGCCGCGTCTTCCATCCGCAGCGGAGTTGAATCTTCGCAGAGTGGAGCGGGCTGAAGTCCGCTTTTGGCGTGTCATCGATCGGCTTACGGCCGAAAGTGGTCGGAGGGTATCTGGCATCCGCAGAAGCCATGGAGCGCCTGTCGGACGACTCAGAAGATCGCGAGCGTTTCCTTAGACGGATGCAAAAGTGCTGCTGGCGAGGCTAGCGCCTGGCTTGCCCAAGTTGTTGCCGAGCAGCAGCCTGCTGAGGCGCATTGTCTTGCGGAAACCGAATGGCATTCGCGGCGATGATGAACAGGCCGGTGACCGCGATCAGCACACCGAGGATGAGCAGCGCGAGGCCCGTGTAACCCCACACGGCTTCGCGGTACTCATGGGCCGAAAACATCACGACCGCTCCAGCAAAACCGCCGAGAACTGCACCGGAGATCATCCACTCCAGCATGGTCGGCTTGGGCTTGGCCTGCGTCATTGTTGGCATGTCCTCTCTTGGTTGCATTGGGAGCTTGCCAGACATTTGTGCGGTCAGTGGCCCAATTCACAACTTCTTTTAGACCCCTGATGGTGGCCACAGCCACGACCGCAGACGACAGCAGCCGCATCACGGCAGCGACGATGTTGTCGACCGTGCACTGATGTTGCGCAGCGCCAGGTTCAGCTGTGCGGTGGATCCGGCTGAGTTCTGGTGAGCGGTCGAGGTATTTGATCAGCCCATTGCCGCTTGAGACTGGTTACTTGGACTGGTGTGCGAGCCTGTTCGGTCCGCGAGACGCGCCTCAAGCTCCCGCACCTCAGCGACCAAGGCCTTGATCAGATGGCCCGCACCATACACACCATCCGCTGCGCCATATGCGCCGCTGTCGGCTGCGTCAAGCCACACCTGGATCTGTTCGTGCTGCTCGGGTGTGATCACGATTTGTTTCCCTATTGTTTGTTGGAAGACCGCAGATGGCCCATCTCCTTGACGATAAGGCGATGATGGGGCGCTCGAGGGCGATATGGGCACATCGATCCGCTCTGCAACGATCAGCACGTCAGCGGCATGGATCCCTCCACGGCTGCCCGCTGATCGGCAGAGAACAGCTTCAGGACGGCTATGTCAGGTCCCTCCGCTTTCACCGCGGCAAACGTCGCCTCGACGGTGGAAACGAACCACCTGCCGTAACAGGAGGCCCGCTAAATGAGCAAATTAGTGCTGTCCGAAGGACAGGTCACTGCCGACTCACCGATCTCGGTGCAGTTGATCAAGAATCATCACCCCGGAGCCCAACCGGTTGTCGTGATCACATGGCCCAGCCATGTCACCGAATGCAGCCCAGCAAATCTAGGCGAGGTGATCAGCAACGCAACCCGCATTCTCGGCAACGCCAGCCTCGAACTGGCTCACCGTCGCATCGTGCCGGAGCGACCTTTCTTGTGATTCGGGCTTATGTGGCCGGGGGAGTGCGACCTACTTCTGACCGCGCCTCGTGCGTATCAGGTCACGAAAAAATTCTGAGCGTCGGGCGCAGGCAGTCAGGAATTGATCTTGGCGGCTGGGTATGGCCGCAGTAAGGGTGTTTGCGAACCCTTGGCCTGATCTACTCGGAGCGTTCGTCTTCACATGGCCGTGCCGAGCCCAGTTATGACTCGAATCGTCGGCGTGTTCGGCTCGTCGGCGAACTTCGAAGTGAGCGCTGTTTGCACCGCGTCAACATCGGCTGGCGACCATGTGCCCGGTTCGGAGCTGCAAAGCAAGATTTGATCAGCGTTCAAGACTGCTGCCGCCATGGCGAGTTTGTTGGCCTTCTCAGCACGATCACTACTATTACTGAACCTTTACATACCGCCATACGCGGAACAAATATCAATGTTAAGGATGAAGTAGAGCCGTCAACACAGGGGTCCAGGTGATCGGGAGGAAACCCGTAAAAGCCCCGAAACAGCGAACACAACCCCTAATGTCAGCGCACGCAGCGACGAGCGGATCTAAACTTTCGCGCGTGGCGGAGATCCGAGAAGCCGAGCTTCCTGCGGATCTGGACGCCGTCCAGCGCCTGTGGCTTGCTACCTCACTTGGGGCAACGACGGGCTTGAAGACAGATACGGCTTCCGGCTGCCGATCGG
>Ga0075423_10000879_pt1 | contig 25477 bp, 24 predicted proteins | sample SoiMethybrSBSTD2_FD_80114 | JGI IMG/M metagenome (GOLD analysis project Ga0075423, IMG submission 80114) | Bulk soil microbial communities from a Populus tree surrounding site in Tennessee, USA - Soil MetaG P. TD hybrid SBSTD2 | ecosystem: Environmental > Terrestrial > Soil > Tree plantation... | reverse complement strand
CATCACGCCCTCGGGCCCTTCGCGATACGAGACGCTCGGGAATTCGACGGTGAGCTTCACGACTGGCGATCCTCCACTCGGACGGTGTCGTGCGGTCCGGTCAATATATGCCGAGATGCTGGCGCAGGTCGAGGCCGCGCCGGCTCAGCTCGGCGGCCGGGCCCTCGACAACGACGCGCCCGCTGTTGAGCACGACGATGTCGTCGGCGACGTCGAAGACGAGCTTGGCGTTCTGCTCGACGAGCACGATCGACAACCCCTGAGCCTTCAGACGCCGGATGGTCGCCATGACCTCGGCGACGATCTGCGGCGCCAGCCCCTCCGAGGGCTCGTCCATCAGAAGCACGCGGGGGTTCGACATGAGCGCGCGGCCGATCGCGAGCATCTGCTGCTCGCCGCCCGAGAGCGATCCCGCGATCTGTCGGCTGCGCTCGCGCAGCCGCGGAAAGAGCTCGGAGACGGACTCGAGCGTCCACAGCATCGGCAGGTCGCCGCGCGGTCGCCGGCCGGCGACGACGAGGTTCTCGCGCACCGTGAGGCTTCGGAAGACTCGGCGCCCCTGCGGCACCAGCGCCACGCCGAGCGCCGCGATGGCCTCCGGCGTGCGGCCGGCGACCGTCGTCCCGTAGACGGCGACGGTGCCATGCCGCGGCGGCAGCAACCCGACCGTCACGTTGATCGAGGTCGACTTCCCGGCGCCGTTGCGTCCGAGCAGGCCGAGCAGACGCCCTTCGCCCAGATGGAACGACACGCGATGCAGCACGTGGCTGTCGCCGTAAAAGGCGTCGATCTCCTCGAGCGCGAGCGCGTCGTTGGCCAAGGCGCCAACTATACAGCGTCGTGCGACAGCGTTGCGTTCGGGCGCCGTTGGGCTAGACTCGCGCCTACGAACTCATAAGATGCTCGGGCTAGCCGCTCGTGCCCCCAGACGGAACGGTGCTCGCGCGGCGACGGTACCGTTCCCACGCCTGCGAGCTGGAAGCATCGGCAATTCCGTGGCGCCAGCGGTTTCTTCAGTGACTTTCTGGCGTCGACTGGCGGGCTTCTCCGGATTGTCGCGAAGCGGCAAACGGTGAGGATGGCACAACACGGTATCGGGGAGAGGCTTGGGGACTTGGTTGATCCAGTCACTCGGAGCGGTATTGCTCGTCGTCATCGTCGCTGTGGGCGCGTTCGTGTTCTCCTGGTGGGATCGTCGCAGGTAGACGCGAGCCGCGCATGCTGATCTTCGTGGTCGCGCGAAGCCGGCTGGATCGCTACGACGAGCTACGGCGGCACTTCGAGGATTGGCGCGACGTAAAGGTGCTGCTCGACCGACGGGAAGGCGAGCGGCGGGCTCCCTCCAGTGGCTTTGCGGGGACTGACCGGCGCCGTGTCGAGCGGCGCCAGCCCTTACTCGGCCTGCGAACGATCGGCTGGGCGGTGGTCGAACCCCAGCGCTAGCGGGCGGTCACGGGACCCTGAGATGCCGCGTCGACCGATAGGACGGAGCGGGAACCGAGGTGTCGATATTCATCACCCGCATCCGCTTCGATCCCTGCTCGAGCGCGGACGCGATCGTCGGAAATCTTTCGCGCGACTCCTCGACGAGCTCGCCGGCGTAGTTGACGATGCGCCAACGCCAGAGCGGATCGTCCGGGGTCGAGAACGCCACGACTTGCATGGCGTCCGGGCCCTACCACCGGCTCCTGCTGCTCCCTCCGCCTCGAGCGCCGCCACCCAGCCCGGAAGGCTTGGCGAGCTCCACTCTGATCGCTCGGCCGTCCACCTCTTGCCCGTTGAGCTTCTTGACGGCGGCTTCGGCTTCGGCGCTCGTGGCCATCTCGACGAAGCCGAACCCGCGTGAGCGGCCCGTCTCCCGGTCGGTTACCACGGACGCCGATTCGACGGTGCCGGTCTCGGCGAAGACCTCACGGAGCCTCTCGTTGGACGTCGAGAAAGACAGGCCTCCGATGAACAGTTTCTGAGCCATAGGACACCTCTGAGGGATCTCCCGCGATTTGAGACACGCCCCGGTACGCGGAAGACGGCGCCGAAGTGCGGCCTGGTAGAGGAGCGGCCCTCCAAATGGGGACACGCCAAGGCCAGACAATTAAGTGTGACACACATTGCTGGCCCGCGCACGAAGCCTTCTGGTGGAGGTAGAATCGTCCCGTGCTCAGCGACGAACAAAACCGGGCATTGACGCAAGTCGGCGCGGGCACGCCGATGGGTGAGCTCCTGCGCCGCTACTGGATGCCGATCGCGGCGGTCGCCGAGCTCGACGACCGTTCCACCGAGCCCGTCCGTCTCCTCGGCGAGGACCTCGTTCTCTACAGGGACAAGGCCGGGAACTACGGCCTTGTCGACCGCCACTGCCCTCACCGGCGCGCGGATTTGTCGTACGGCTGGGTCGAGGACTGCGGGCTGCGTTGCCACTACCACGGCTGGCTGTGGGAGCACACCGGCCGATGCCTGCAGCAGCCGTTCGAAGAGATGGCGCACCCGGACGCGCGGTTCAAGGACCGGGTGCGGATCAAGGCCTACCCGGTCGAGGCGAAGGCGGGGCTTCTCTGGGCCTATCTGGGGCCGCCGCCGGCACCGCTGCTGCCGACCTGGGAGCCCTTCACCTGGGCCAACGGCTTCGTGCAGATCGTGTTCTCCGAGGTGCCTTGCAACTGGTTCCAGTGCCACGAGAACTCGATCGATCCGGTGCACTTCGAGTGGCTGCATTCGAACTGGTCGCGCAGGCTCGGCGGGGCCGACGGCCGCTCGCCCACGCACCTGAAGGTGGGCTTCGAGGAGTTCGAGTACGGCTTCACCTATCGGCGCGTCCTCGAGGGCCAGTCCGAGCAGGACGAGCTCTGGACCGTCGGGCGCTGCTGCCTCTGGCCGAATTGCCTGTTCACCGGCGGCCACTTCGAGTGGCGCGTGCCGATTGACGACGGCCACACGCTGAGCGTCGGTTGGTTCTTCGACCGCGTCCCGAACGAGATGGAGCCGTATCGGCAGGATCGGATTCCCTACTGGTATAGCCCGATCAAGGATCCCCTGACCGATCGCTGGATCACCTCGCACATCATGAACCAGGACTTCGTCGCCTGGGTCGGCCAGGGCACGGTAGCCGACCGCACGCAAGAGCACCTGGGCGAGAGCGACCGCGGCGTCATCATGATGCGCCGGCGCATGCTGGAAGACGCCGAGCGGGTGGCGCGCGGCGAGGAGCCGAAGGCCGTGATCCGCGACCCCGAGAAGAACCGCTGCTTGCGGCTGCCGATCATCGGCCGCGACTTCTTCGTGAACGGCTCGTCGAAGGTCGAGAGCGAGACTTCGCGCCAGCGCACACCGGGGCTGCCGCTTCGCAAGGAGTTCCCGTTCCTGACGGGACAGCCCGAAGAAGTACGCGCGGCCTACCGCCGCGCGATGGGCCTGCCCGAGTCCGGCGTCGACGCCCGCTCGCCGGCGGGCTAAGGGGGCGATCATGGCCAACCTCATCCTCGGCATCGCGACGTCGCATACGCCGATGCTCACCTTGCCGCCGGAACTCTGGGCCTCCTACGCGCAGAACGACCAGCGAAACCGCGAGCTGGCGTTCCCGCCCCGGGGCCACGTCATGTCGTACGAGGAAGGCCTGAAGGCCGTCACACCCGAAATCAGTGCGAAGTTTCGGGGAACGGAACCATACCGCGCCCAGGCCGAGGCCTGCCAGCGCGCGCTCGACGAGCTTTCCGCGACCCTGCGCGCGGTGAATCCCGACGTGACCGTGATCATCGGCGACGACCAAGACGAGTGGTTCTTCGAGGACAACATGCCGGCGCTGTCGGTATTCTGGGGCGACACCGCGCCGCTGATCCCGCGCCAGATGCCGCCTGGCACGCGCGATCCCGAGGTGATCGAGGCGATCCGCCGCGGCTACGGCGACGTGCCGATGGACGTCCCGATCGCGAGCGCCTTCGGGCGTTACCTGATCGAGTACCTGTGCGAGCACGACTTCGACGTGGCCCACATGCGCTACGTGAAGCAGCCCTACGGCGGGCGCGTCGCGCGCCGCTATCCGACGCGGCAGGGCGAGCTCGACTATGTCCGCGAGACGCCGCCACGCGAGCAAGGCCTGCCGCACGCGTTCTCGTTCATCGTCAAGCGCCTGTTCGACAACCAGCCTCGCCCGATCCTGCCGGTGTTCCAGAACACGTGCTATCACCCGAACCAGCCGACGCCGCGCCGCGCGTTCGCGACGGGCGAGGCGATTGCCGCGGCGATCGCGGATTGGAAGGAGTCGGCGTCGGTCGCCGTGATCGCCTCGGGTGGGCTCAGCCACTTCGTGGTCGACGAGAACCTCGATCGCACCTTGCTCAAGGCGCTCCAGCAGCGCGACGCCGCGGGGCTGCGCGCGATCCCACGCACGCAGCTCTACTCGGCCGCCTCGGAGGCGCTGAACTGGGTGGCGCTCGGCGGTGCCATGCAGAAGAGCGACCTGAAAATGGAGCTACTCGATTACGTGCCGGTCTACCGCACGCCGGCCGGCACCGGCGGCGGCTGGGCGTTCGCCCGCTGGCGCTAGAGCGTCAGCTTCGTCTTTCCGTCGATATCGACCAGCATCGACTCGGTGATGTAGCCGACGTTAAACGTCTTCATATACGCCAGCTGAGACGCGAACGCTTCGCGGGCCAGCGGATCGCTCTTGGCCCACTTGAACCACATCGGAATGGCGTGCCGCCGGAACTTCTGAACGTCCGCCTCTGACAAGCGGATGATCTGAACGCCCTTCTCCTTGTACTTGTCCCAGGCTGCGATGTCTTCCTTCTGGATCAGGGCGTACTGATCCCACGAGTGCTGCCGTGTCGCCGCGATCACAACGTCCTGGAGGTGCTTCGGCAGCGCCTTCCACTTTGCCATGTTCACCGAGAGATCCATGAGATCTACCGGCTGGTGGATGCACGGGGTGGTCGGGGGCCCCATGATGATGTACTTCGCGACGTCTGCGAGCCCCAGGTCGTAGTTCTGAGCGGGGCCGACGAAATCGGACGCGTCGAGAATCCCCCGCTCCAGCGCCGGTCGGATCTCCGCGCCGGGAAGGATCACGGTGGCGACGCCCGCGTACGAGAAGATCTCGGCGATCATCCCGCCCGGGAACCGGATCTTCTTTCCCTTGAACTCCTCGAACGAGCGGATCGGCAGCTTGGAGTGGATCAAGTTCAGATCGTGCTGGATCGGTCCGACGTAGAAGATGTTGTGAGCCTGGAGGACCTTTCGTGCGATCTGCAGGCCTCCCAGCTCGTAAAACCACGTCTCCCACTGGTCTGGTCGGTCAAGCCCCAGCGGATACGAGGAAAAGAACGCCGTCGCCGGCACTCTGGAAAACCAGTAGTTGCTGAAGCAATGCATCGCGTCGAGACGACCGGTCTGCACGGCGTCGAACATCTCGAACGTGCCGACGACCGCGCCCGACGGAAGCGGCTGGAACTCGAGCTTCCCCTCCGAGAGCAGCTTGATGTTCGCGCAGTATTTCTGAAAGGCTCTGTACCCGGCGAGCCCGGCGTCCCACGCGGTCTGGACCCGCAGCTTGATCGGGGTCTGGGCCTGGACGACCGCCGGAAACCCAAGGGTGACGGTGCCCCCAGCGGCGGCGGCCGCCAGGAAGCGGCGACGTGAGCCAGGTGTCGTGATCATCGCCGGGCATGCTAGCATGCCGCCGGTGAGCCGCGGCGAAATGCTCGCGCACTTCTTCCTGACCCGTACCCCGCTCGGCGCGCTGGTGCGTCGTGTCGCCCGTCTGCGCGCCTCGGTCCACGCAAAGCTTCTTGCCGCGTTCCTCCTGATCGCCTTGCTGCTGATCGCCATGACGGTGATGAGCCTCGAGTCGATCACGCGCGTCTCCCGACACAGCCGGCTCATCGACCAGGCCCGCGCGCGGGTCGACGCGTCGAGACAGATCGAGCAGGCGGTCGCAGTGCAGCTGAACGTGATCAAGAACGCCCTCGTCCTGCGCGACGAGGCGACGCTCGTGGGCATCCTCCATGACGAAAAGCGGTTCGCCGACACCCTGGCTCGGCTCGAGGAGGCCGCCCCGGCGAGCGAGCGCGAGACGATCGCGAAGATCCGCGCGACCGAGCGCGAGCTACTCACGACGGTCGAGGAGATGCGCAGTCTCGTGAGGGCCGGCAAGGCCGACGACGCGATGACGCTCCACCTCAACGAGAGCCAGCCACGCCATCGCGAGATCGCCACCCTCGTCACCCGGGTGGTCCGCAGCGAGGAGGCCGGGATGGATCAACTCCGGCAGGATGTCGAAGCATACAACCGGCGCGCCGTCCTGATGATGGCACTCTTCGCGGGCGCGACGATCTTCCTCGCGCTCGTTCTCGGTTTCGTAATCTCCTGGTCGTTCATCATCCCGGTTCACGAGGCCGGCGTCTTTCTAGGCCAGGTCGCCCGCGGAAACTTCGGCGGAACCATCGACGTGCCGAATCGCGACGAGTTCGGCACCCTGGCGGCCCGCATGAACGAGATGAGCCGAGAGCTCCACCAGCTCTACGAGCACGAGCGGACGCTCAATGCCGAGCTCGGGCGAGCCAGCAAGGCGAAGTCGGAGTTCCTCGCGAGCATGAGCCACGAGCTTCGCACGCCGCTGAACGCGATCCTCGGCTTCAATGAATTGATCCTGGGTGAGATCTACGGGCCGGTGCCCGAGGATCTGAAAGTGCCCCTGAGCGACATCCAGGCAAGCGGTAAGCACCTGCTGCGACTCATCAACAACGTGCTCGACCTCTCGAAGATCGAAGCCGGTCGCATGGAGCTCGCGGTGTCCGACTACTCCGTCCAGGACACCGTCGTGCGCGTCCTCTCGAGTCTCCGTCCCCTGGCGACGCAGAAGGGTCTGGATCTCGTGAGCAGCGTCCCCGACGACGTACCGCTGGCCTGCGGCGATGAGGGGCGCATCACCCAGTGCCTCATGAATCTGGTCGGCAACGCGTTGAAGTTCACCCGGCAAGGACGGGTCGAAGTCACCGTCGACCTCCGTGGCGACGTCTTGCATTATCGCGTCAACGACACCGGGGCCGGCATCGCCGACGACCGTCTCGAAACGGTGTTCACCGAGTTTCGCCAGGCCGACGCCACCATCGCCGGTCAGTTCGGCGGGACCGGGCTCGGGCTCAGCATCACGAAAAAGTTCGTCGAGCTGCACGGGGGACAGATCGGCGTGGAAAGCGAGCTCGGCAAGGGCTCGACGTTCTGGTTCGCGGTCCCTCTGCGCGTGGAGAAGGCCGAAACGGCATGAGCGCGAAGACCATCCTGTACGTCGAGGACAACGAGCTGAATCGCAAGATCGTCCGCGATCTGCTGCGGCGGACGTCCTATCGCTTGATCGAGGCGATTGACGGGGAAGCCGGCATCGCCACCGCGCTCGAGCAGCGCCCCGACCTCATACTCATGGATCTCCAGCTGCCCAGGGTGTCGGGGATCGATGCCGTCCGGACTCTCCGCAACGCGCCCGCCACGGCTTCCACGCCGATCATCGCCATCACGTCGTTCGCGCTCAGCGGTGATCAGCAGAAAGCGAAGGAGGCCGGCGCCTCTGCCTACCTGGCGAAACCGTACAGTCCGTTCGACCTGCTGAGCATGATCCGGACGCTCGCTCCCGAGACCTGATCCTCCACGAACCCCGCGATCAGTGCGCCGACGTCAGGTCAGGCGCACGCCGCACGGCGTCCACGAGCTGAAGCCGCCAGCCGTCGGGATCCCGGAGGTTCAGTACCGTCCGCCCGGTCGCGCGCACGTAGACGGGCTCGACCTTGGCGTCGATCCCCGTGGCTTGGAGCTCTTTCTGCGCCGCCGCGACGTCGGCCACCTGAAAGGCGATGTGGTTGACGCCGATCGCCTCCTCGCCGCCGACGCGATGGATCTCGAACACGGGCTGATTCTCGCCAGGCAGCTGGAACTCGACGGAATCGCCGTGGTGCTTGGTGCGGATGTGCTCCTGAAAGCCTAGCGCGCGGAAGAGTGCAACGTACTCCTCGAAGCGGTTCACGATCAGCTCGATGTGATCGATCTTGGTGACGGCCATTCCGCCCTCCCCTCCGGCTACCCCTTGAAAGTCGATGTGACCTTCTGGCGGCCTCCGCCCTCCGTCAGCGCTTCCTCGCGATAGAGCCCGAGCGCCTCGAGCACCGGACGGTCCTGGATCGAGAACAGGATCGCGGGATCGCGCTCGGAGAGATTGGCGTGCTCGTGCAGGGCCCACGACGGCAACGTGATGACGTCGCCCTGCGCCCAGGCGAATCGCACGCCGTCGATGATCGACTCGCCTTCCCCCTGCACCACGTAATAGACCGCGCTGCCGGTGTGGCGATGCGCCTTGAGCCGAATGCCCGGGCGCAGCATCTGGACCCAGCACCCCATCGTCGGCAGCAGCGCCCGCCCGGTCTGCGGATGCGTGTACTCGAGCGCGATGTCGTCCCACTCGTCGCCGCCGATGTCACGCAAGGTCCCGAGCGCCTGGTAGGTCTTCTCCCACGAATACAGCAGCAGCGGTGACGAGCGTGGGCGCTCCTTCACCCACGTGGGGCTGAGGCTCGCGTGGCCGTGAAGCGCCGCGGAGGAGTTCTTCGGCTTGGTCATCGGGAACTGGTGCTGCTCGTACATCTGGAAGAACATCGCATTCAGCGACTGCACGAGCGGCACGTCGAGGCCGTCCATCCAGACGACCGGCAAGCCGGTCGTGTTGCCGTGGTCGTGCCAGGCCCAGCTCGGCGTCAAGATGAGATCGCCCGGCGCCATGTAGACGCGCTCGCCGTCGACCGCGGTATAGCCGCCGGAGCCTTCCATGATGAACCGGATGGCCGTGGGCGTGTGGCGATGGGCGCGCGCGATCTCGCCCGGGAGCAAAATCTGGATCGCCGCGATCATCGTGTTGGTCGTCGCCCACCTTCCATCGAGCCCGGGATTGAAGAGCTGGAGCGCGCGGCGCTCCTCGCCGACCGGCACATTCTCGCCGGCGTCGCGCACGAGCGCCTCGATCAGCGAGGCTTTCCACATGAACGGGATGGCCTGGGGCTCGGGGTGGCGCGTCATCTGGCTCGCGAGCTCCCAGAGCCCGTACATGTGAGCGGCGTGCATTCGCTCGTGGAATTCCTTCTCAGCTGCGGTCACGACAGGGCGAGTCATGGCTTCGCTCCTCAGCGCGCGGCGGGCGCCTTCAGATCGTAAAACCGAAGCGCGTTCTGCCCGAGGATTTTCGCCTTCACCTTGGGCTCGAGGTCCTTGCGCTTCATCAGCTCGTCGACGGTGTGCGGCCACTCGCTGTCCCAGTGCGGGTAGTCCGAGGCGTAGAGGATATGATCCTCCCCGATCCAGCTCGTCACGTACGGGATCGTCTTCTCCTCTGGCTCGCACGAGAAGTACGCGCGGCCGCAGGTCACATACTCGCTGGGCTTGGCCTTGCAGAGCGGCGCGTCCCACGGGCGCTTCTCGAATTCGCCGTCCATGTGCTCCATGAAGAACGGGACCCAGCCGGCGCCCGACTCCATGAAGCCGATGCGGAGGCGCTGGAATTTCTCGAAGAGCCCGCCGTAAATGCAGCTGATGAGCGAGATCATCTGCTCGGGCGCGTGCGTCCACGTGTGCAACGCGAGGAAATTGCTGAACCGGTACGGATCGCCCGTCTCGCTGCCCGAGGCGTGCATGCCCACCGGCACCCCCAGGCGCTCGGCTTCTTCGTAGATCGGCCAGAAGAACGGCTCGGCCACGTTGCGCCCGGGGATGAAGGTCGGGAACATCAGCCCGACCAGGCCGAGCTTGGAGACGGCGCGATCGAGCTCGCGCGCGGCCTCGGTCGGATCGAGATACGGCACGATGGCGACCCCCTTGAGCCGATCCGGCGCGGCCTTGCACCAGTCGGCCATGAAGTCGTTGTACGCGCGGCACAGCGCGGCCTGATATTCGGCCTCGCGGATCTCGCCGATCCGCAGAGCTGAGGTCGGGTAGAGGAACGCGAGGTCGATCCCCTCCTGCCCGAGGTCGGCGAGCATCTCCTGCGGCGTGTCGGGGTCGCGCCCCATGTCGCCGTTGGGCGCCTGGCGCCGGTCCCACTGAGCGCCGGGGAAGAAGGCGATGCGCCGGCGGTACTGCTCGGGCAGATACTTCTGATAGCACCGGTGCGGGAAGTCCATGACGTGCCCGTCGGCGTCAACGATGTAGATGCCGTCACGCATGACGCCCTCCTTGATTCCGGAAGCATAAATCCGATCGGGACCGGCGGCCAGACCCGGGACAACCGGCCAGGCCGGTGCCACCAAGTCGACAAGAAGTGGCTCGCGGTCAAGCTCCCGCGGCGCCAGTAGAGCGCAACCCCGCGTTTCTTCGATCTCGCGCCAGTGGGCACTGCCTTTGCTCTAAAGGCGCGCTATGACCAGCCGCTCCCAGCATGCGCCGACCGCTTCCCTGCTGAACCGTCTCTGGTCTCTCATCCCATCGGGCGGGTCGCTGCCCGAGAGCGTCTGGCGCGCTCGCCATCGCTTCCTGGTTGGCCTCACGTTCTTCCACGTCGTGATCATCGCGCTGGTCGCCTTCCTCGTTGCGAAGCGCTGGGAGCTGTCACTCTGGGCCCCATTCGACGACGACAACGGCCTTCACATGCTGAGCGAGGCGCTGGTGGTTGGTCTGTTCGGGCTGCTGGCGTGCTGGCGCCGGGCTGGACGCACCCTGCAGGCGACCTTCGTGGGCTTCGGGCTCATGAGCTCGTCCGCGATCCTCGTGCATCTGTCGGGCGGCTACATCGAGCTCCACTTCCACTTCTTCGTGATGCTCACGTTCCTCGCCCTGTGTCAGGACTGGATCCCGTATGGCCTCGCCGTGGCCTTCGTCGCCGTGCACCACGGCGTCGTCGGCGTAATCTACCCGGAGTCGGTCTACAACCACCCGGCGGCGTTCAACGCCCCGTGGACGTGGGCCGGGATCCACGCATTCTTCGTCCTGTGGTCGTGCGTGGGCAGCGTGGTCGCCTGGCGCTTCAACGAGCGGGCCTTCGCGCAGACCTCCCTCATCCTGCAGGCCGCCGGTGAAGGCATCTTCGGCGTCGATCCGGAAGGTCACATCACGTTCATCAATCCAGCGGCCGCCGCGATCCTCGGCGTCAACGCGCGCGGCGTCGTGGGCAGGAAGCTCGGACAGGTCGTTCAGCATCTCGCCACCGATGGGACACGCCTGCCCGACGACTCCTCCCCGCTCTTGGCCCCGCTCAAGAACGGCCAGGCGGAGCACGCCGCCGATCAGATCTTCGGCCGCATGGACGGCAGCTACGTTCCGGTCGACTACGTGAGCACGCCCATGGTCGAGCGCGAGCAGCTGACCGGCGTGGTCGTCAGCTTCAACGACATCACGGCGCGCCATCGCTCGGAGGCCGCGCTGCAGCAGAGCCACCGGATGCTGGAGGATACGCTGAAGCAGCTCAAGACGACGCAGCAGCAGATGCTCCAGCAGGAGCGGTTGCGCGCGATGGGACAGATGGCCAGCGGCATCGCGCACGACTTCAACAACTCGCTCTCGCCCATCGTGGGCTTCGCCGAGCTGCTCATGAAGAATCCGAACCTGCCCAGCGAGACCACCCAGAGCTACGCGCAGCTCATCAACACCGCGGCGCTCGACGCCGCATCGGTCATTCGCCGGCTGCGCGAGCTCTATCGCGACCGGAGCGAGGGCGTGATCGGCGACCCGGTCGATCTCAAACGCTGCATCGAGGAAGTCGTGGCCATGACGCAGCCGCGCTGGAAGAACCAGGCGCTCGGCCAGGGCATCGCGATCCGCATGGATACGCTCGTGGACGACGTGCCGAAGTTCCCCGGGGATCCCGCCGGCATCCGCGAGATGCTCGGCAATCTGATCTTCAACGCGGTCGACGCGATGCCCAGGGGCGGCACGATCACGGTGCGCGCGCGGCGGGATGGCAGCGGCATCCGTCTCGAAGTGGCCGACACCGGCACCGGCATGTCGGACGAGGTCCGGCTGCACTGCCTGGAGCCTTTCTTCACGACGAAGGGCCAGCACGGGACCGGCCTGGGACTCTCACTCGTGCATACGACCATCCAGCGCCACGGCGGGAGCCTCGAGATCGAGAGCCAGGAGGGACGGGGCAGCACGTTCATCGTGCGACTCCCGCTCCTCGACCAGCCCTCGAGCGAGACCGCGGGGGCCGACTCGCCCGAGTCGATGCGGCCGCTGCACATCCTGCTGGTGGACGACGATCCGATGGTACGCGCGTCGGTGTTCGCGCAGCTCAGCACGCAATCCCACATCGTCGACTCCGCCACGAACGGCCGCGAAGGCCTCGATCGCTTCACCGAAAGTCGCTTCGATCTGGTCGTGACCGACCGCGCAATGCCGGAGATGGGAGGCGACCAGCTCGCGGCGGCCATCGAACGGCTCTCGCCCGACACCCCGGTGATCATGCTCACCGGCTTCGGCGACCTGATGGGCGCCAAGGGTGAGCAGCCGCCCGGCGTCGACGCGGTGGTCAGCAAGCCGGTCACGTTCGACGCGCTCAGCACCGCGATCGCGAAGGTGATGCGCCCGCAGCCAACCGCCTCCCGCTGATCCGGTTCTCTCGCTGATCGCTTTCCCGTTGTCATAGCGCTTCCGGGGTGGTACACGTCCGGACTATCTGCCGGACCCGGAGGCGCACATGATCCTGATCGTCGGCGGCATGGGGTTCATCGGTCTCAACACGGCGCTGCGCTTCCTGGAAGCTGGCCAGCGCATCGTCATCTCGCAGCACAGCGCCCGCCGCGTCCCCGATGTGCTCAAGGGCGAGATCGGCACACGGGTAATGGTGGCCCAGATGGACGTGACCAACCCGTACGAAGTCTTCGAGGCGGTCCGCCGCCACCAGGTCGAGAGCATCGTGAACCTGATGGCCCCGCCCGCGCGTAGCCTCTCGACGCAAGCCGACTATCACCTCTACACGGCCGGCCTGCAGAACGTCCTCGAGGCCGCGCGCACGTTCGGGCTTCGACGCGTCTCGCTCGGCAGCTCCGTCGCCGTCTACGGCGGGATCCCGCAGGGCCCCTATCGCGAGGACACGCCGCTGCCGGTCACCTCGCCCACGCAGGTCTCGGCGTTCAAGAAAGGCATGGAGATGCACGCGCACTTCTATGCCGCCCAGGCCAAGCTCGACGTGGTCGCCCTCCGCATCGGGAGCATCTACGGCCCGCTCTACTACAGCATGCACAACCCGATCAGCCGGATGTGTCACGGCGCGGCCCGCAACGCCGAGCCCGACTTCAGCGATCGTCCGGACGGCAAGATCTTCGAGGGCGACCAGGCCGACTGGACCTACGTGAAGGACGTCGCGCGCGGGATACAGCAGGTGCACCTGGCCGACAAGCTCGCCCATCGGGTGTACAACCTGGCCTCGGGCCGCGCCTCGTCCAACCGCGAGGCGTTCGACGCCGTGCGCAAGGCGGTGCCGGGCGCGCGCTGTTCGGCGCTGAAGCCCGGAAAATCGCCGGGGGCGTCGACCAATCCCGCGACCGATCTGAGCTGGGCGGCCGAGATCGGGTACAAGCCGGAGTACACGCTCGAGGCCGGGATTGCCGCGTACATCGATTGGCTCAAGACCAACCCGCAATAGCAGCACGATCCGAGGAGGCAGCGATGGGACGACTGGACGGCAAGGTCGCGTTGATCAGCGGCGGCGCGAAGGGACAGGGCGCCGTCGAGGGCCGGATGTTCGTGCGCGAGGGCGCTGCCGTGGTGCTCGGCGACGTGCTCGACGATGAGGGCAAGAAGGTCGAGGCCGAGATCCGCGCGGCCGGCGGCAAGGCGACTTACGTGCACCTGAACGTGACGCGCGAGGCCGACTGGCGCGCCGCCGTGGCGACCGCGGTGAGCTCGTACGGCAAGCTCAACGTGCTCGTCAACAACGCGGGCATCCTGTTCAGGTCGACGATCGAGGAGACGCGCGAAGAAGACTGGGACCGCATCATGGCGGTCAACGTCAAGGGGGTCTTCCTCGGCACGAAGTGCGCGATCCCGGCGATGCGACAGGCCGGCGGTGGATCGATCATCAACATCTCGTCGACGGCCGGCCTGGTCGGCGCGCCCGGCGGCACCGCCGCGTACACTGCCACGAAGGGCGCGGTCCGCCTGTTCACGAAGTCGACCGCGATCCAGCACGCGAAAGAGGGCATCCGTTGCAACTCGGTGCATCCCGGGCCGATCGCGACGGACATGATCAAGGACGTGATCGAGGACAAGGCAAAGTGGGAGCAGCGCCTTCGTAGACTGCCGATGGGACGCGTCGGGACGCCCGAGGACGTCGCGTGGGGCGTGATCTTCCTGGCATCCGACGAGTCGTCGTTCATGACGGGCAGCGAGCTGGTAATCGACGGAGGCACAACGGCCGAGTAACGGCGTGGCATTCATACGAGGAGAGCTCACATGGCACTGACACTGGCTGACGCGAACCGCGTTGTTCAAGCCGCCATCACCAAGGCCCAGGAGATGAACATCAAGGTCAGCGTCGCGGTCTGCGACGCCGGCGGCCGGCTGATGGCCTTCAATCGAATGGACGGCGCCATCTGGGGCAGCGTCTATGGCTCGCAGGGCAAGGCCATCGCCTCGGCCGCCTTCGGGCGCGCCAGCGGCGAGCTGCAGGAGCGCGCCGGCAGCCCGATCATCCAGGGCATCGTCGCCGCCGAGGGCGGTCACATGATCCCGAGCATGGGTGCCGTGGCGATCGTCAAGAATGGCGTGGTGGAGGGAGCCTGCGGCGTGGGCGGCGGCACCTCGCAGCAGGACGAGGACGTCGCAAAGGCGGCCGTCGCAAAGCTGTAACGAACCCGGGCAGACACGGAGCGCGGGATTCGGGCGTTATGCCCGAATCCCGATTCCGTCCTCGTTCCTGGCCAGGGCCGATCGCGTCATCGAGTGAGCTGATAGAACCGGCGCGCGTTCAGCCCGAGCACCTTGCCGCGCGCCTCTTCCGACAGCGGCGCCAGGCGCTCCTTTAGCTCGCGCACGACCCCGAACGAGGCGTCGATGTGCGGATAGTCGGAGGCCCACACGAAATAGTCGGCGCCGAGGTGCTCGATCATCTGCGCCGTGACCGACTCGTCGGGATCCGCCGAGATCAGGCACTGGCGACGGAAGTACTCGCTCGGCGCCATCTTGATCGGCGTCTGATGCGACATCACGCGGTACTTGTGGTCGAGCCGATCGAGCCATGCCGCGATCCAGTTCGAACCGGCCTCGAGCACCACGCGGCGCAACCGCGGATAGCGCTCGAACATCCCGGCGCTGAGCATCTGGGTGAACGCCGCCATGACGTCGATAGCGAGGAAGACGATGCTGAAGAGCCCGTCGGACGGATCACGCCGCTGCCACTGGCGAAACCACTGCCGATCGCGGACCACCACGTGAAAGCCGACCGGCATCTCGAGCTCCTGCGCGGTCTCCCAGAACCGAGCGAACGCCGGATCGTCGAAGTGCCGCCCACCGCGCGCCGCGAGATCGGGTGAGAGGTAGATTCCCACGCAGCCGTCGCGCCGCGCGCGGATCGTCTCTTCCACCGCGCCTTCGGGATCGAGCAGCGAGATGTGCGCCACCGGGTAGAGACGCTTCGGCTCGGCCCGGCAGAACTCGGCGAGCCACCGGTTGTAGGCGCGCGTGTAGGCGGTGGCGAGCGTCCCGTCGGTGACGTGGCCCTCCCAGCAGATGCCGATGGTGGGATAGAGAAGCACGGCGTCGATCCCCTCGCCGTCCATGACGCGCAGCCGCGCGACGGGATCGTAGGAGCCGGGCGGGCTGCCCTCGGCGTAGCTGATCTCGCCGCGCGTCAGGAGCTTGGCGGTGTCCATATCGATGCCGCCGAGCGCGCCGAGTTGGCCGCGGAGTGTCTTGAGCGGCTGGCCGTCGATCAAGAGCACCTCGTAGCCCTGGTCGTCGCGGGCGATGCGGATGGCGCGGTCGCGGAATTTCGGGTCGAGGTATTTGAGCCAGGTGTCGGCGGGCTCGAGGACGTGACCGTCGGCGTCCACCACGCTGCGCGCTGCATCCTGCGTCATGTCGAGTCCTCCCGGCTGGCTTCTGGGGCCTGGATTCCGCGCCTGTCAGGAAGGTATCACCGAACCGACGCGCGAATGACGGGCTCCTGCGCTAGCATTCGGCCTGGAGGTGCGCCGTGAGGTACTACGACATCTCGCTCAATCTCTCGCCCGAGACCGTCCGCTGGGTCGTCGCCCCGCCGCTCGAGGTTCACGAGCGCCGGCGCATGAGCCGGGGCGACGACGCGAACGCCTCGGCGCTCACCGTGAGCGTTCACGCCGGCACCCACGTCGACGCGCCCTTTCACTTCGTGCCCGACGGGCCGGGGATCGATGCGGTCCCGCTCGAGCGGTTCGTGGGGCCGGCGCTGGTGCACGCGGTCGACGCCGAGCGGTTCATCACCGAGGCGCACGTCAAGGCCATTCCGCTCGATGGGGTCAAGCGCGTCCTGTTCAAGACCCGCAACTCGCAGCTCTTGAAGCGGCGCGACTTCGAGCCGAACTTCGTGGCGTTCTCGCTGGACGCGGCGCGCGCTCTGGTGGCGCGGGGAGTGGAGCTGGTCGGGCTCGACTATCTCTCGGTGGCGCACGCGGATCAGCAAGTACCCGTGCACCGCGCGTTCCTGGACAACGGCGTGGTCCTGCTCGAGGGCGTCGACCTCTCGGAGATCGCGCCGGGGCACTACGAGCTGATGTGCTTTCCGCTCAGACTGCGCGGTCTCGACGGCGCGCCGTGCCGGGCCGTGCTGCGCGACCTCACGGGCTGAGCTATGGCTTCGGCGGCTTCCAGAACTGGTCGACGTCCTTGACGACGTCGAGCACGGTGTTCTGCAGCTTGCCCTCCACCTTGTCGACCCGGCGAATGTAGGTCGGGATGATCGCGTTCTGCTTGTCGTCGAACCGGAACGAGCCGCCCGGCGCCTCGAAGCTCACCTTGCGCAGCGCGGCCAGGAAGCGCGCCTTGTCCTCGACGTTCGCGTTGACGGCCTTCATCGCCTCACCGCTCGCCCTCGCCGCCAGATAGCCGAGATGGTTGTTGTAGACGGGATCCTTCTTGAACTTCTTGTTGAACGCCTGGACGAAGCGCTTGTTCTCGGCGGTGTCGAGGACGGGTGAGTACGAAAGCCAGTTGACGACGCCCAGGGCGGCGTCGCCGACCGAGCGCAGGTACGTCTCGTTCACGGTCTCGCCCAGCGTCAGGAGTGGCAGCTTGCCCTTCAGCCCGTAGTCGTTCCACGCCTTGATCCACTGCGGCGCGCTCGGCCCCCAGAGGATGGCGACCACCGCGTCGACCTGTCCCGCCTTGTCCTGCACGCGGGTGATGTAGGGCGCCACGTCCATGGCCCCGAGCGGCATCAGCACCTTCTCGACGGACTGGCCACCGCTTTCCCGGAACGCCTTGATGAAGCCGTCCGCCTGCTCGTGGCCGGCGACGTAGTCGAGCGCGACGACCGCGATGCGCTTGTGCCCGAGCTTGGCCGCCACGTACCAGCCGCCGGCCGCCTCTTGCTGATAGCTCGACATCGCGCTGCGGAAGACCGACGGGCTCGCCTTCTCGTTGGTGAGGTTGTTCGCGGTGGCCTGGGTGATGATCGTGGGCACTCCCCGCTCGTGGACGTAGTCGCGGATCGCCACCGCGACGGCGCTCGATACCGGGCCCAGGATCAGGTGCACGCCGTCGGACTCGACGAGCTTCCTGGTCTTGGTGAGCCCGACGTCCGCCTTGCCCTCTTCGTCTTCGGCGATCAGCCGCACGGGCCGCCCGGCCACCTGGCCGCTCATCTCGTCTTCCCAGTAGAGCCGGATGCCCTCGTTGATCTCGGTACCGTTGACCGCGAGTGGGCCCGTCTGCGCATTGAGCAGGCCGATCTTGATCGGCTCGCGGGGCGCCTGGGCCAGCCCGTCCGCGCCCGGCAGCGCGATCGCGACGATCAGAGCCAGCAGCACAGGAGCGAGCCGTTTCCGCGCCATCGTCGTATCCTCCATCCCTGGGACGGGAACCGTCTTCAGACCCGGCTGGGAGAATAACCTCAAACCGGCGCGGGCGCCGGAGGTCAGTGATGGCAAGCCTTATCGCTCGACAGGCGGTGGTCCTCGGGGCCGGAATGGGCGGGCTCACGGCGGCGCGGGCGCTCGCCGACCACTTCGAGCGCGTCCTGGTGCTCGAGCGCGACGCGCTGCCCAACGATACCCTCGACCGTCATGGTGTCCCGCAGGGCCGGCACGTTCACGCGCTGCTCGCCGGCGGCCAGCGCGCGCTCAGCGAGCTGTTGCCCGGGTTCGACACGACTCTGGAGGGCGCCGGAGCCGTCCGGCTCCGCGTCGGGCTCGATATACGGGTCGAGCGACCGGGCTACGATCCCTTCCCTCAGCGGGACCTCGGCTTCGACGCGTACGCGATGTCGAGGCCCCTCGTCGAGCTGACCGTGCGCCGGCGCGTCCAGGAGAACGCCTCGATCGAGCTGCGCACGGGCTGCCAGGTGCAAGGGCTCGTGCCCTCGCCTGATGGCACCGCCGTGACCGGCGTGCGCTACACCGCCGCGAGCGGAAGCGCCGAGACCGTTGCTGCCGACCTGGTGATCGACGCCTCGGGCCGCGGCACGCCCACGCTCGATGCTCTCGCGGCCATGGGCCGCGCCACGCCCGCCGAGACGACGATCGGCGTCGACCTCGGTTATGCGTCCGCCGTGTTCGCGATTCCGGACGATGCCTCGACCGACTGGAGGGGCGCGTTCTGCCTGCCGGGCGCCGGCCGGGCCAGCCGCGGATCGCTCATGCTGCCGCTCGAGGGGAACCGCTGGATCGCCACCGTCGGCGGGCGCCACGGCGATCAACCACCGGGCGACGAAGCGGGGTTCATGGACTACGCCAAGGGACTCAGAACGCCGACGATCTACAACGCGATCAAGCGCGCCAAGCGCCTCGGCGAGATCGCGCGCTTCCGCTTCAACGAGAGCGTGCTACGCCACTACCAGGGCGTGGAGAATTTTCCTCGCGGCGTGCTGCCGATCGGCGACGCGATCTGCCGCTTCAACCCGATCTACGGCCAGGGCATGAGCGTGGCGGCGCAGGAGGCGCTCGCCCTCAGGCGATTACTCGCTCGCCATGCCAGCGAACGAGACCCTCTGACACGGCTGGCGCCGGCGCACTTCGCGGAAGTCGCGGGGATCATCGAGACGCCCTGGATGCTCGCGGCGATTCCAGACTTCGTGCACCCGGACACCCGCGGCGAACGGCCGGCCGACCTCGAGCAGACGCTGAAGTTCGGGATCGCGCTCGGCAAGCTGGCCGCACGCGATCCGGCGGTTCACCGGCTCACGTCCGAGGTGCAGCACTTGCTGAAGCCGCGCAGCGTCTATCGGGATCCGGAACTGGTGCAGCGCGTGATGGCCATGATGGCGGGCTGAGTCGCGCCGCGCCGATGAAAGGACCGCTATGAGCGAGATCAAGCACCGCACTGTCGAGACGAACGGGATTCGCATGCACGTGGCCGAACAGGGCACCGGGCCTCTCGTCATCATGTGCCATGGCTTCCCCGAATCCTGGTACTCCTGGCGCCATCAGCTCGCCGCCCTCTCCGCGGCCGGCTTTCACGCGGTGGCGCCGGACATGCGCGGCTACGGCCAGACCGACGCGCCGGCGGAGATCGAGGCCTACACGCTCCTGCACCTGGTCGGCGACATGGTCGGCCTGGTCGGCGCGCTCGGCGAGAAATCAGCAGTGATCGCCGGGCACGATTGGGGCGCGCCGGTCGCGTGGCACGCCGCGCTGCTGCGGCCCGATATCTTCCGCGCCGTGATCGGCCTCAGCGTGCCGTACCGGCCGCGGGGCGGTACGCGGCCCACCACGGTCATGCCGCAGAGCGACGAGGCGATGTTCTATCAGCTCTACTTCCAGACTCCAGGCGTGGCGGAGGCCGAGCTCCAGCGCGACCCGCGCGCGACCATCCGCCGCCTCGCGTACGGAGGCTCCGGCGATGCGCCCGCGCGCGGCGGCCTCGGCATGGTCCGTCGGGGCGGCGGATTTCTCGATCACACGATCGATCCCCAGAGCTTGCCGGCCTGGTTGACCGAGGCCGATATCGATTTCTACGCGGGCGAGTTCGGGCGCACCGGCTTTCGCGGCGGGCTCAACTGGTATCGCAACATCGACCGCAACTGGGAGCTGCTGGCGCCTTACGCTGGTGCGGTGGTCAGCGTGCCCGCTCTCTACGTCGCCGGCGATCGGGATCTCGTCGTGCGCTTCCCCGGAATGGATCAGCTCCTGCCGAATCTTTCGCGGTTCGTGCCTCAGCTTCGGCGCACGATCATGTTACCGGGCTGCGGCCACTGGACGCAGCAGGAACGAGCGCGTGAGGTCAACGACGCGATGCTGGAATTTCTGAAGGGTGTCTGAAGCGGGAGAGCGCCCTACGACACAAGCGGCCGCCGGGCCGCCCAGGGACGGAGCGCCTCGAATGTAGCGGCGGCACGGAGCACCAGCGCGTCCTCCAGCCGCCGGCCGACGATCTGCAACCCTACGGGCAAGCCGCTTGCCGTCCAGCCGGCCGGGACGGAGGCGGCCGGCTGGCCGCTGTAGTTGAACGGATAGCAAAGCGTCCAGCCCAGATGGGTCACCTTGTGGCCGGCCACCTCGCTCGGGCCGACGACGCCCAGCGCGAAAGCCGGCACACACAACGTCGGCGTGAGCAGGAGATCGTACCGCTCGAAGAATCGCCTGAGCGCATCCACCATCGCCTGACGGGCGGCCACGCCCCGAAGATACTCGACCACGCTGAGGCCGGCCGAAGCTTCGGCGTACGCAACCAGCTCCGGGTCCATCTGCGCTTTCTGCTCGGCGGAGCGAGCAGCGTGTGCGCCGGCCTGAGCGCCACCGTAGAGCGTTTTCAGAATCACGGTCGGATCGCCCAGCTCCGGGCTCGCCTCGTCGACGGTCAGGCCGATCTCGGAAAAGGCGCGAGCGGCGGTCGCGGCGATCTCGCGCGTCTCCGCCTCGACAGGCGCGAAGCCCAGGTCCGACGACCAGGCGATCCGAAGCGATGCATCGCCGCGTCCACCCGCGAAGGGTTCATCGCAGGCGGCGAGATAGTCCACAGTGTCGTCCGGGAGCGCGAACGGGTCGCGCGGATCGTAACGCGCGATCGCATTCATTATCAGGGCGACATCGCGCACGGTGCGCGCGAGCGGACAGACGTGGGCGACCAGCTCGTTGCCGCCGGCGGCCGGATACATCGGCACGCGCCCGAAGGTCGGCTTGAAGCCGACGAGGCCGCAGAAGCTGGCCGGGATGCGGATCGAGCCCGCGCCGTCCGAGCCGAGCGCCAGGGGGCCCAGCCCCGCGGCGACGGCTGCCGCGCCTCCGCCGGTGGACCCGCCGGGCGTGCGAGTGAGATCCCAGGGATTGCGAGACTCGCCGAACAAACGGTTGTCGGTCGAGCCGCGCCAGGCGAACTCAGGCAAGTTGGTCCGGCCGACGAAGATCGCTCCGGCTGCGCGCAGGCCCGCAACGCTCGGCGCGTCCTGGGGCGCGACGAACTCCGCGAGCAGGCGCGAGCCGTAGGTGGTGCGCTCGCCGGCCGTCCAGAGATTGTCTTTGATCGAGACGGGCACACCGTGAAGTGGACCGAGGGGTTCGCCGGCCATCACCGCCTGCTCGGCGGCGCGAGCTTCGCCGAGCGCTCGCTCCGCGTGGACCGCAACGTATGCGCCGAGGCGTGAGTTCAGGCGGTCGATCCGCTCCAGCACGGCGCGGGTGATATCGACGGGCGACACTGCGCGGCGACGGATCAGCTGCGCCAGCTCAGTGGCGGACGTGAAGCAGAGGTCTGTCGCGTTCATATCAGCGCCGCGCGGCTCTGAGGGCCTCCGCAAGCCGCCGCGCCGTGAATGGCTGGCGGCCGGCGGTGATGCCGAGCGGCGCCAACGCGTCGGCGACGGCGTTCGAGACCGCCGCCGAGGCGCCCATCACCCCGCCCTCAGCCATTCCCTTCATGCCCAGCGGCGTGTTCGGATCGAGCCGCTCCACGTGCTCCACTTCGAAGAACGGCATGAGCCCGGCCGTCGGGATCGCATAGTCGAGCAACGTCGCGCTGCGGTTCTGTCCGTCGGAGTCGTAGACGACTTCCTCCAGGAGTGCTCCGCCCAGTCCCTGGGCCGTCGCACCGTGCAGCTGGCCCTCGACCACGCGCGGGTTCAGCATTCGTCCGCATTCCTCCACGATTGTGTAGCGCGGGATAGTCAGGGCGCCCGTCTCGGGGTCGATCTCGACCTGGCAGATGTGGGTCCCGCTCGAGAACGTCAGCGGCGGCGGATCGAACGCGTGCGTCGCCTCGAGTCCCGGCTCCAACCCCGGCGGCAGGTCCGTCGGAGCGAAGTAGGCCTTCTGCGCCAGCTGGGCGATGCTCATGCCCGACGCCGGCGCACCGCGGACACGGATCGACCCCTCGACCAGCTCCAGGTCCTCGAGCGGCGCCTCCAGCACATGCGCTGCGATCCGCAAGAGCTTCTGCTTGAGGACGCGCGCCGCGCCGAGCGCCGCGCCGACGCTGACCACGCCGCCGCGAGCGCCGCGCGTACCCATGCCGTACGGCGCCGCGGCGGTATCACCTGACTGCACGCGGATCTTTTCGATCGGCACCGTCAGCTCGTCGGCCAGCGCCTGGGCAACCGTCGTCAGGTGTGTCTGCCCCTGACTGACGACGCCGATCTGGGCGGCGACGGCGCCACCGGGCTCGATGCGGACGATGGCCGCGTCGTGACCCGATCCGGCGATCCCCGCGGTCTTGTAGAACTCCGAGCCATACGTGTTGGGCTCGACATAGGTGGCCACGCCGATCCCGGCGATGCGGCCGGCCGCTCGCGCCCTCGCCTGCTCGCGGCGCCGATCCGCGTAGTCGAAGGCCGCCAGCGCACGCTCGAGCGTGTCGCGCGGGTAGACCGAACGGTAGATCATGTCCGACGCCGTCGTGTACGGCAGGTCAGAATCCGCGAGCATGTTTCGGCGCCGCACCTCGATCGGATCCAGCGCGAGCGCTCGCGCGATCGCGTCGATCGTTCCCTCGGTGACCCAGCTACAGATCAGCATGGGCGCGCGGTACGGGCCGGCCGGACACTTGTTCGTCAGGACCGCGGTGATGGCGTACCGATAATCGCGCAGCCGATACGCTCCGGGAATCATCATGCCGATCACGCGAGCCATGTAGTTCGCCGGAAAGTAGGCGTACGCGCCGAAATCCGTGAGGATCTGGACGTCCATGCCGAGGATGGTGCCGTCCGACTTCACGGCGGCGCGGACGTCGACGATGTCCTCGCGGGCGTGGAGCGCGGCAAGCAAGTTCTCGCGGCGGGTCTCGATCCAGCGTACCGGGCGGCCCAGCAGCCGCGAGGCCGCGGCGGTGGCGAGCTCCTCGCGGTAGAGCGGGATCTTCTGACCGAAGCCGCCCCCGACGTCCGGCGTGATCACGCGGACCGCGCTCTCGGCGACCCCGAGACGCGCGGCCAGCGCCGAGCGCATCGGATGCGGGATCTGGGTCGAGTGCCAGAACGTAAGCGTCTCCTCGCCGGGCAGCCAGCTCGCCAGGCAACCGCGCGGCTCGAGCGGCACATGCGTCTGGCGCCCTTGATGGAAGCGCACCGCGACCACGCGGTCGGCCGCATCGAGCGCGGCCGCGACGTCGCCGCCGGCGAAGACGCCCGCATACGCGCGATTCGCCGGGATCGTCTCGTCGACCAGCGCCAGCCCGGCTTGCTGAGCCCGTTCGGGATCGACCACGGCCTTGAGGGGCTCGTACGCGACGTCGACGAGCGCGCAGGCATCCTCGACCTGATAACGGTGCTCGCCGATCACGCAGGCGACGAGATCGCCCGCGAATCGGACCTTGTCCAGCGGAAGGGTCGGCATCTCCATGGGCAAGAGCCCGTCGATCGGCGGCGCGATCCGCAACGGCGCCGTCACGCGAGCCAGATCGTGACCGGTCAACACCGCGACGATCCCTGGCTGCCGACACGCGATGCCGGCGTCGATCCCGCGAATCCGCGCGTGGGCGTGCGGGCTACGCACGAAGGCGGCATGCAGCAGCCCGGGCATCGTGAGATCACCGACATAGCTGCCGCGCCCGAGGACCAGCTTTTTCGTCTCGCGCGGGCTCAGGGCCGCGCCGACGTAGGACATGGCAGGCCATGATACGCGCTCTGTGCTACCTTCGCGCTACCACATCGCTGGAGGAACCATGACGGAGGCGGCTGATCCAGAGGGCAACCCGATTGGAACCGAGCTGGTGTACGAGGACGACAGCGTGAGGGTCTGGCGCATCGAGCTGGCGCCGGGCGAGACCGCCGGATGGCACACCCACTACCTCGATTACACGACGGTCGTCGTCGAGGGCGACCTCGTGGAGCGCCCGAACGCCGACGGCACCGTGGACCGGATCGAGGTGAAGCCGGGCGCGATCATGCGCTGGAACCAGGGCACCTTGCGGCACGCGCTGCGCAACATCGGGACGAAGACGTTCCGTAACGTGATCGTCGAGGTCAAGGGCCGCCGGACCGGCGCCTGAGAGGAGCGACCATGAGTCAGCGAGCGATGACCCGGCGCGACGCGCTGCGCGTTCTTGGCCTGACCGCCGCGGCCGCAGGGCTTCACGCCGGGGCTCCCGCCGCCGCGCCGACCGGCGAGGCCAAGATCGCTCTCGCGGCCGAGCCGAACACCTTCGACCCGCACCTGACCGTCGGCCGCAACACTCAGATCTTCATCGCCAACGTCTACGACGGCCTGACGGCGCGCGACGTACAGGGCAATCTGGTGCCCGCCCTCGCCGAGTCGTGGAAGCGGCTCAACCCGACGACCTGGCAGTTCACCTTGCGCAAGGGCGTGAAGTTCCACAACGGCGACGACTTCAACGCCGATTGCGTCAAGTTCACCCTCGACCGATCCACCAATCCCGAAACGAAGGCCACGATCAGCTCCGAGCTCAGCACGATCGCCGGCACTGAGATCGTGGACGCCTTCATCGTCAACATCGCCACCAAGACGCCGGACTTTCTCCTGCCAGTGCGCCTCGGCGAGCTCTTCGGCCTGATGCTCTCGCCCAAGCACACCAACGCCGCCGGCAAGGAAGCGATCGCCATCAAGCCGAACGGCACCGGTCCGTTCAAGCTGGTCACCTGGGCGAAGAACGAGCGGCTGGTGCTCGAGGCGAACGAGAGCTACTGGCGGGGCGCGCCGAAGGTCAAGACGATCGTCGTGCGACCGATCCTCGAGGACGCCGCCCGAGTCGCCGCCCTGCAAGCGGGCGAGGTCGATCTGATCGCGCCGATTCCCCACGTGCGGATCGCCGAGCTGCAGCGCAACGACAAGCTGGTGATCAAGACGATCGCCGCGCCGCGCATCTTTCACGTGACGATCGACGTGCGCAAGCCGCCGTTCGACAACGTCAAGGTGCGCCAGGCGCTGAACTACGCGGT
>Ga0075423_10000874_pt1 | contig 25600 bp, 21 predicted proteins | sample SoiMethybrSBSTD2_FD_80114 | JGI IMG/M metagenome (GOLD analysis project Ga0075423, IMG submission 80114) | Bulk soil microbial communities from a Populus tree surrounding site in Tennessee, USA - Soil MetaG P. TD hybrid SBSTD2 | ecosystem: Environmental > Terrestrial > Soil > Tree plantation... | reverse complement strand
CCGGGCTTGACCCAGTCCTGGGTGGTGCTCGCGCATCCGAGCAGCGTGAGCACGCCGATCGTCAGCACGACCGCCCGCCAGCGCCGCCACATAGGTCTCTCAGTACAGGATGTCGAGGCGCCCCAGGAACGATTCTTCCTGGCCCCCGACGGTGGTGGATTCGGTGTTTCGAGTATAGAGCACGCGTCCTTCCAGCCAGGGACGAATTCGCCATCTCGCCTCCCCGGTCACCTCCCACGAGGTGAGCGCGCGGTGCAGATCGCGCCGCCCGACCGAGCCGACCTGCAGGCGGAGCGCGGGCGTGACGTCCCAGCCGACCAGGGCCCCGATCGCCAGAATGTCCTCACGCCGGAGAAACGTCACCGTGTCGCGCAGCGGGCTGCCCACGGTGGGGGTGTACTCGGAGAAGAAGACCTGCGGGATCAGGGTCACCTGGACCCGGCTGCGGATCAGCTCGAGCTCGGCCCGGCCCGCCGCCTCCCAGCGGTTGCCCAGATCCTCGCCGGAGACCTGGTAGTGCCGGAAGTCGTAGTGGGCGGCCAGCACCACGGGCACCAGCACGCGGCGCGAGACGTCCACCGTCACGCGGTCGGTCGTACCGTTGCGCGGCAGCGCGGCCACCGGGTTGGTGAGCAGCTCGCGGACCGCCACCTCGAGCGTGGCGAGGGTCGCCCGCTGGTCGTCGTAGCCGGCGCCCAGCCGCCCGGTGGTGCGCAGGATGTCCTCGCGGCGACGCGACTCCTCGAGCCCGGCCCAGAGCGAGACGGTGCGCGTGGGCTGGAACCCGAGCGTCGCGAAGGTGGTCCACACCTCCTCGCTGAAGGCGGTCTGGCCCACGGTGCGCTCCTGGTGATAACTGCCGTAGCGCCCGCCCGCGCGCAGCCACCACTGATCGGCCAGCCAGCCGCGCCACGCGGCCTCCTCCACGTGATGGGTGGCGGATTGCTGCAGCAGCGTGTAGTGGCTCAGCTCGACCCGGGGGGCGTGCCCGCGGAGGATGTCGCGATAGGCGACGAGCACGTCGCGGTTGTCGGGGTCGCCGTCGAGCAGGTGGCCGTACAGGTCGAGCGCGCGGTTCCACCGCCCCGCCGCGGCCTCCGCGGCGGCGAGATCGGCGGTGAGCCCGGTGTCCTGCGGCTGCTCGCGCGCGAGGGCGTCGAGGCGGCGGCCCGCCGAGCCGGGGGCGCCGGTGGCCAGGTCGATCCGCGCGCGCAGGCGGCGGAGCCGCGCCGACGTCGGGTCGTCGGCCAGGTAGCGGTCGACGATCGGGCCCGCCTGGTCGTTCAGCCCCGCATCGACCAGCACCTCCGCGTAGTCCTCGCGGAGGCGCCGGTCGTCGGGATAGCGCGCGAGCAGCGCGCGGTAGGTGGCGAGGGCCTCCTCCACGAGACCGAGGCGCGCCTGGATGCGCGCGCGCAGCGTCTCCGCCTCGGGCGCAGTCTTCTCTGATTGCTCCGCGGGCCCTGATGGCTCCGCGGGGCTCGCCTCGGCGGGTGCCGGCGTCGGCGTCTGGGCGCGCGCAGGCGGTCCGCCCGCGACGAGCAGGCCCGCGAGCAGCAGGCCCGCGATCCGGATCAACGCGAGGCGGGGCGAGCGGACCCGGGCCACCCGGCGAGTATGGCGGGGCGGTCGGCCCGGTTCAAGACGGATGGCGGCCTGACCGATCAACGCGAGCGGGGCGGCAGCAGGCGGAGCGCCCGCTCGTACTCGGCCCGGGCGCGCTCCTCGTCGTGGTCGGCGGTGTAGAGCTCTCCCAGCAGGTAGTGCACCTCGTAGTCGCCGCCCTTCACGCGATTGAAGCGCTCGAGCGCCACGCGTGCCCCGCGGCCGTCGTTGCTCCAGGCCATGAGCTGCCCGGCGCGCTTGAGCGCCTCCGCGTCGTCCGGCTGCACGTCGAGGAGCGCGCGATAGGCGCGGAGGGCCACGTCGTTGCGTGAGGCCGCGAGGCTCCGCCGGCCCACCTCGCGGAGCACCTGGGGATCGCGCGGACGCGCCCGCATGAGCCCCTCCCACTGGCGCCGCGCCGGCTCGCCCGCACCGCTGCCGTCGTAGAGCTGGGCCAGGGCGATCCGCGTCCGCACCGCCTCGTCGCCGTCGCCCAGCCCGCCCGCCAGCGCGGCCTCGTACTCCGCGATCGCGTCCCCGTTGCGCCCGAGATCGGCGAGCAGCCGGGCCGCCTTGATGCGATAGGCCGCGCCGGCGGTCGCGGCGTAGCGGCGATGGACCCGCAGCCCTTCGTCCGGGCGGCCCGCCTGCACGGCGAGCGTGAGGTAGCGGAGGACGAAGGCCTCGTCGAGGGACCGGCGCTCCGCGAGCGGCCCGAGCAGCCGGAGCGCGTCGGCGGGCCGGCCGAGCGCCTCGGCCGCCTCGCCGGCTGTCTGGCGCAGGGCGGCGTCCTCGGGCCGGCGCGCGAGTAGCCGATCGGCCACTCGCAGCAGATCGGCGGAGCGCCCCTGGTAGCGGTAGAGCTCGGCGAGCCGCGCGAGGGCCGGCTCGGGGAGCGTGCCCGCGCGGTCGAGCCCCTCGTACACCGCGATGGCCTCGCGCTCCTGGCCGTTCCACTCGTAGAGCTCCGCCAGGTGGAGCGCGGGCGCCGGCGCGCTCGGCGCCTGCTCCGCGATCCGCCGCTGGCGCGTGATCGCCTCGGGCAGGCGGTTCGCGGCCACGAGTGCGTCGACCGCCTGCTTCGCGTAGGGTCCTTCTGGCCGTGCGGCGGCAAGCCGGTCGAGCGCGGCGAGCGCGGCCGGGCCGTCGCCGGTGCCGCGCGCCAGGGCGGCCAGGCGCTCCTGGAGCGCGCGGTCGCCCGGGCGCGCGCGGGCCACCCGCTCGAGCACCGCCAGCGCGCGGCGGGGCTCGTTGTTCCACTCGTAGAGCTGGGCCAGGGCGAGCGCGTCGTCCAGGCGCTCGGGCGCGATCTCGAGGGCCCGCTCGTAGAGGGAGATCGCCTCCGGGCCGCGGTCCTGCTCGACGAGCAGCCGGCCGAGGCCGAGCAGCACCTCGGGATCGCGGGGTCGGAGCGCGGCCAGCTCGCGCTGGACCGCGACCGCGCGCGGCCCGTCGCCCACGCCCCGGTAGAGGGCGACCAGGCGCTGGCGCACCGCCTCGTCGCGGGGCTCCGCCTCGCGGCGGCGCTCGAGCAGGGCGAGCTCTTCCTCGCGCGCGCCGCCGCCCGGCGCGGGCAGCAGACGGTCGCGGGCCTCGAGGTCGCCCGGCAGCAGGCGGGCCACGACCTTCCAGTGCTCGACCGCGCGGGGACCCTGCCCGAGCGAGTCGTAGACCTGGGCGAGCCAGCGCCGACCCTCGGCGTCGTCGGGCCGCCGCCGCACGTAGCCCTCCATCACGCTCAGCGCTTCGTCCTGCCGGTTGAGGCTGCGGGCCACCGAGGCCAGCTCGGTGACCGCGCCCCGATCGGTGGGCTCGAGGGCCACGATCTTGCGGAGCACGACGAGCTGCCGCGCGTAGTCGCCGGCCCACAGGTAGCGGGTGAGCAGGCGATCGAGGAGCGGGCCGTTGTCCGGATGGGGCTCGGAGGTGAGCTCCTCCAGCACGCGCGCGGCCGCCGCCGGGTCCCTGTTGTCCTGGTAGACGTCGGCGAGCTGCAGCCGCAGGTCGCGCCGCGCGGGCAGCCGGTGCGACGCCTCCTCCAGCGCGCCGATCTGCCGGTCCGGGGCGCCGAGCGCCGCGTAGGAGGCGGCGAGCCCGAGCCAGACGTCTCCATCCGCCGGATCATCGGCGACCGCGCGCACGAACATGCGCTCGGCGAGCGCGTACTGGCGGTCCGCCAGGTAGGCCCAGCCCAGGTCTGCGCCCCACGGCACCGACATCGCGAGGAGCCCGAGGGTGACCACGACCCCGAGGGCGAGCTTCCAGCGCTCGATGCTCACCCGACCCGCACCTCGACCTGGCTCCCCTCCCCCGCCCGCACGGTGAGACGCCCGTCCGCGCCGCTCCGCACCCGCAGGCGACGCGCAGCGGTCCCCTCGCGAATCTCCACCGCCACGTCGCGATCGGGCGCGATCGCGCCCAGCTCCACGACCTTCTCGCCGAGCCCGGCGAGCGTCAGGGCGACCCGGCTCCCGTCGCGCTTCCACGCGGTGACCCGGTGGCTCGCCTGGACCAGGTAGGGGCTCGCGGCCGGCCGGTCGCGCAGCACGACGAGCGCCGGCCCCGGGCCGGCCAGGTGCACGTAGAGCGCGCCCTGGTGATGCAGATAGCCGAGCACGCCCGACGAGCGGTCGAGGTCGAGGTGGGCGCGCGTGTCGTCGAAGCGCACGGTGGGGAGCGCGCCGTGGTCGGAGATCCGCCAGCCGTCCGCGGTGCGCGCGATCCGCGCGGTGCGGAAGCCCTCCACGATGGCCAGGTACTCGCTGGTGAAGATCCGCGCCAGCGGCTGGCGCAGGACCCACTCGTGCACGTAGTGCAGCGCGGCCAGCGAGGCCACCCGCTCGCCCGAGTAGTAGTGGTAGTAGAGGTTCACCGGCGCAACCCGGCGCGGGCGCTCGGTGTTCTCGTAGGTGTCGATCACGTGGCGGAAGCCGTAGAACGGCCCCGTCCAGAGATGCGTGTAGAGGTTCTCGTTGGAGGCCGAGGTGTAGGTCTGCCAGTGCCGTCCCACCTGGCGCATGAGCGGGGCCACGTGAGTGTAGCTCGGCCACTCGCGGTCTCGCATGGTGTCGCCGCCGTTGATGTTGGGCACCCCGAGCCGGTCGAGGATCGCGATCGCCTCCTCGGTCACGCGAGTCGATCCGGACCACTGGAAGAGGCGCACCCGCTTGCCGGACGGCAGCAGCCGCTCCTCCATGTAGCGGACCGCTCCCGCGGTCTCGGTCTCGACCGAATAGGGCACCCCGGCGGGCGCGAAGCTGCGCGTGCGCTTCTCCCAGTCGAGCGGGTGGGTGTAGGAGTGGCTGCCCGCCTCGACGTTGGGCAGCGCGTAGATCGCGCGGGCCAGCTCGTGGAACTGGGGCGAGCCGAGCAGCGTCGGCTCGATCTCGGCGACCACTACCGAGACGCTGGTGGGCAGACGGTAGCGCGAGAGGATCTCCTCGAGGATCACCTGGCCGCTCGAGAGCCCGCCGCGGACCTCGGACCGGTTGCGGAGCCCGTCGCCGTCGATGTGGGAGTAGAAGATGCGGCGGCCGCACTGGGTCGTGGTGTCGGGTCGCGGCCAGTCCCCTACCCCCAGCGCCTCGCGGAAGAACGCGAAGGGATCGATGCACCACTGAGCGCCACCCTCGCCGGGGAACTGAAACTGCGCGTACTCCGCCGCCGCGAACCCGCCCCACGGCCCGGTGACGACCAGGTGGCTCTCCGAGTTCGGCAGGTCGCGGCGGGCCAGCACCAGGTGCGGCCGGCTGTCGGCGCGCCGGCACACCACCTGCTGGTAGTACGGCAGCCCCGGCGGCAGCGGCCGCTCGAAGTCCATCATGCGGTCCTTGCGGCGCAGCTCGATGACGTGCTGGTTGCCGGTCCAGTTGCCGAGGAACTCGAGCCCGCTCGGCGCGAGCGCCTCGTTGATCTGGGCGAGGTCGAGGGTGCGCAGGGTGCGCCGGTCGCGCAGCGCGCCCAGGTAGCCGAGGATCACCACCCGGCGCCCCGCGCGCATCTGGGCGCCCAGCCAGCGCAGGTAGGCGAGCGGCTCGGCGATCTCCTCGGTCTGGAACCAGGTGACGATGCCGCGGTACCGCGCCATCACCCGCTCGTCCGGCAGCCCCTGATCGATGTCGTGGTACTCGACCATGAGCCCGAGCCAGTTGAGCGGCATCTGGGCCCAGCCGTGCACCTCGTTGCGGGTCGCGCTCTTGGCCCGCCGGCCCTGCACGTCGTTGTCGAGCTCGGACGACTTGTAGAGGGCAAGCACGTAGCGCGGCAGCTCGGCGGGCGCGTCGCCGGCGGCCTCCGCGGCGCGGGCGGGACGCCCCAGCGCCCGGGCTCCCGCCAGCGCGGCGGTGCCGCCCAGCAGCGCGCGGCGCGAGATCCGCCGGCTCACGGCGCGAGGGTGTGGGTGGAGACCTGGTCGAGCCCGATGGTGGACACGTACGGGACGAACCCGCGCGCCCGCGAGCGACGGATCAGCTCGGCGGGCGCGAGGCCACCGTCGGCTCCCGCGTACTCTCCCGCGTGCTCGCCCGTGTACTCGAGCGTAAACGCGGTCAAGCCGAGCGCGGCCACCCGGCCGAGCTGGGCCGCGCGCGCCTCCGCGTCCTCCGCGGGGCGCATCCGGTAGGCCTTGGCCTTGAAGTCGTAGTCGCTCCACACCGACTCGAGCGCGACCCCGTCCACCACCCCGACCAGCCGCTCGGCGAGCGGGAGGCCGCCGTTCAGGACGAGGACCGCGCGCGGGTTCCGCCGCTTCAGCTCGCGGAGCACGCGCTCGAGCGCGCGGCCCGCGCCCGCGTAGCGCCGCGGATCGACCCGCTCGCGCGCCAGCGCGGAGTCGGCGGTGTCGAGGAAGAGCCCGTTGACCGGCTCCGCAAGCGCGGCCGGCACCACCCGGTCCAGGAGCCAGCGCTCGTAGGCGGGCGCCCCCACGTCGAGGCCCCGCGCGTCGGGCCAGCTCGGGTTGGCGGCCAGCACCCAGGACTCGTCCGCGATCGCGGCGAACTCGGGATGCTGCGTGTTCACCTCGCCGAGGCTCACGTAGCTCAGCACCAGCGAGCCGTGTCGCTTCACCAGCGGCAGCGGGGGATGACCGTGGGGATCGAGCACGACCACGTCGAAGCGCGCGAGGTCCGGTGCCGCCGCCGGCGCGTCGCCGTAGTAGACGACCCAGGTGCGCACGCCCGCGAGGGGCCGCGCCGGGGCGGCGGCCGCGACGTCGCCGGCGGGCACCGACGTCCCGCCGAGCCCCGCGAGCAGGGCCAGGGCGAGCAGGCGCCCGGTCAGACCCACGCCCCGAGCGCCTCCGATCGACTGGGGTGGATGGTGACCGCCTTGTTGAGCCGGGTCATCTCGAAGATCGCCCGCACGTCGTCCTGCAGCGCGCAGAGGCGCAGCTCGCCGCCCGCGGCGCGGGCGTGCTTCAGCGAGGCCACCAACGCGCCCATGCCGGAGCTGTCGACGTAGCCCACCTGTCCCAGGTCGACCAGCACCTTGCGATTGCCGTCGTCCACCAGCTTGACCAGCGTCCGCTTCATCTGCTCGGCCGCCGCCATGTCCAGATCGCCCCGCGGGGCGACCAGCTTGATTCCGGCCGAGTCGCTCACTTCGATGTCCATGATCTCTCCTGGGGCGGGCGGCGATGCGCCGCCGTCCGACGAACCATGGGCCGAGCGCGCGCCCGGCCGGTACTTGACGAGGGTCCACCGGGTTCCCCGCTCGCGCTGCACGTCGATCGCGACCGAGTCCGCGATCCGATGCACGAGGTGGATCCCCAGCCCGTGGTCGGGCACCGAGTCGAGGTCCGGCTCGACGTACCGCTCACGGTCGAACGATCGCCCGAAGTCCTCCACCTCGATGACCAGTCGGTCGGGGTGGCCGAGAACCGAGACGTGAATGGGCTGCCCGGCCCGACCCTCGTAGGCATGCTCGATGGAGTTGGCGCACAGCTCGCCCACCGCGAGCACGAGCTCCGCCCGGGTGGCCCGGTCCACACCCAGATCCGCGAGCGCCTCGCGGAGCCACGCGCGCAGGCGGGCCAGATGCTCGGCCTCGCTCGACATGGAGAAGCGGCCGGATGCCGCCGGGCTCATGCTTCAGTCAGTATAGCAGCGGGGTGGAGGAGATCCGTGCAGGTGCGGAGCCGCCCCGGAGCGGGCGGCGGAGGGCGGAGCGCGCTACCGGGAGCGCGAGTAGCCGAGCTGGGCGCCGACCGGGTAGCCGTTGCGGTCGCGGCGGTAGGGGTCCGAGCTCACCGACGCCCGCCACGCCTGGTACTCCCGCTCGTCCTGCCAGCGACGGAGGGCCCACACCGCGAGCCCCACCGCGACGCCGCCCAGCGCCACGACGCACACGAGCGCGCCGCGCTTCATCACCGCCTCCAGCGAGACCTTCTCCAGCGGGACCTTCTCGTCGACCCGCGTCTCCATGACCGATTCTCCCCTAGTCCGCGCCGATCGCGAGCCAGAGCATCACCGAGCTCACTCCGATGAACGCTACCGTGAGGACCGTCGTGAGTATCATGCCCAGCTGACGAAGCAAGAGCTGAGCCAGGGAACCGACCGCCAAAAATCAGCCAGTTGGGCCCCTTGGCCCCTCTCGGCCTCCAGAGCTTGTCAGGCGGGTGCCAAGACTTGGTCAACCCCGCGGCGGCGTGCGTGCTCGACGCGCTCTAAACGCCCGTCCTGGTTACCGGCCGGGCTGGCCCTCTTCTTGCTCCCTCGAGCGACATGCCCTCGCTCCGGTTCAAGCTGCTGGGCGGCGTCATCATCGGGCTCCTCGTGGTCATCGTCTCGCTCACGATGCTCCTCGGCCGCTCCCATCGCATGGCCGCGCCCCGCTCCGAGCCGGGCCCGGCCGTCGCCGCGATCGACTCAGCGCCGCCGCGGATCGACGCCCCGCCGGCCGACGCGCCTGCGCGCCCGTCGCGCTCCCGAGGCCAGAGCGACTGGACCTTCTTCTTCCGGGTCGGCGACACGCTGAGCCGCATGTCGGACGGGGCCGCGCTCGGCGTCGTGGTGCGGCTCGAGCGCACCCACGCCTTCCCCGACGGCACGGGCCCCGCCTACGTGATCCGCTCGCAGGACCAGCGCGAGATGGTATTCGACGCCGATGAGCTCGAGCGGAGCGCCCGGATCGAGGCCATCCGGGAGATCGCGCGTCCTCCGCTCGGCACGCCCAAGCGATGAACGTCGACCCACCGCGAGCCGGCTAGCATGGGCGAGCAGCCCGGCATCGTCGATGTGCTCTTCGTGGCCGGCGCGCTCGGCCTCGTCATCGTCACGAGTGTGGGCGTCGGCGGCCGCCGCTACGGCAGGCCCGCCGAGGGCCAGCGCACCGCCGCGATCGGGATCTTGGTGTGGCTCGGCCTGCTCGGCCTCGCGCTCTACCTGATCTTCGGCTGATCCGCGAACCGCATCACTGCGACACCGCCTGCTTCCAGCCGATCGTGGCCGCCGCGTTCGCGGGCTGCGGCGCGGTGCACGCCGCCCCGCGCGCCCCGATGCTCCCGGTGCCCGCCCGCACCGCGCATTGCCCGAAGGGCGTGGCGAAGTCGACGGTGCCCTGCACCACCGTGACCGCGCTCTGGCCGTCGTCGGCCACCTTGAGGTCGAACTCGGCGTCACGCCCGCTGGCCACCGAGGCGGGGGTTTCGATCTCGAGCTGCCGCTCGCCCGTGCCGGCCTTGGCCCAGAGCTCACCTCGGCTCACCCTCAGGATGCGGATCGTCCCGTTGCCCGGCGCGCTCTTGTCCCATCGCGAGAGGATCCTGACCGTGGTCTTCTCGTTCAGGGCGACCGGCGTGCCGGGCCGGAGCTGGATCAGAGCCTGGCTCGCGGCCTCGGTGCGGAGCGCGTCGCCCTCGTAGAGGGGCAGGGAGCCCTTCCCCTGCAGCCGGTGCTCGATGCCGTCGGTCCGCACCACGACCAGGGTGCCGATCGCGTTCTGCGCGGAGCCCACCGGCTGCCCCTGCGCCGCCGCGGGCCGCGGGGCGATCGCCCCCGCGACGAGCACCGCCCCCAGGAGCCCGGCCACCAGCCAACCGATCGATCGCGACATCGCCGCGCGCCTCAGCTGCCGTGGAAGACGACGCGGATCGGCTTGCGCCCGACCGGCACCGTGGCCAGCACCGCGCTGCTGCCCGTGTCGATGACCTTCAGATCGTTGGAGATCTCGTGGACGACGAAGAGGCGCGTGCCCTCCCGGTTGCCCGAGATGCCGTTGGGGCGCTGACCGACGTCGATCTGCTCGAGGATGCGCAGGTTGCTCGGGTCCGCGCTCAGCACCACCACCCGGTTCAGGCCCGCCACCGTGACGTACGCGTTCGGCCCCTGGAGGCCCTTGAAGCCGAAGGCGATCTGCTGCGGCGACGGCCCCACGTTGATCGAGGCGATCTTGTCCTGCGTCGCGGGATCGATCACGTAGATGTCGGTACCACCGGTGTTGGTGCCCCAGATCCGGCCGTCGGGGCCCAGCACCAGGAAGTGCGGGTTCGTCCCGACCGGGATCGCCTTGATGACCCGGTGGGAAGCGGTGTCGACGACCTCCACCGTCTTGTCGCCCTGATTGCTCACGTAGGCGAAGCGCCCGTCGCGCGAAAAGGTGAGCCCGGTCGGGCCCTTGCCCACCGCGATGGTGCCGAGGATCCGGAACGTGGTGGTGTCCACCACCGAGATGGTGTTGTCCCCGATGTTGGCCACCCACGCCTGCCGGTTGTCGTTGGTCAGCGTGACCACGTGCGCCCGATCGCCGGTGGCGATCGAGGCCACCGTCTCCATCGAGCGCGTGTTGATGGCGGAGAGGCGACCCGAGGCGAGGTTCGTGGCGAAGAGCCAGCGGCCGTCGCGCGACACGGCGAGGTCGTGGGTGGCGTGGTTGCGCGCGTCTACCGTACCGACGACCTGGAAGGACTCGCCGTCCACCACCGTCACCGTGTTCGAGCTCTCGTTGGCGACGAACACGCGCGATCGGGTCGGCTCCTCGGCCTCTTTCCCCGGCATCTCGGCGCAGCCGCCGAGCGCGGCGAGCGCGACGCCGAGGAGCACGAGGGCGGTCGATCGGGTGGTCGAGATCACGTGCATGGGCTCCCTCCTGGACCCTCGTCGGAAAGCGACCATTACCTTGGTCCAGGAGACGGGGCGAGTCAAGAATATTCCCCGTTTCCGGTTCGTTGACACCCCCGCCGGTTGGGCTTAGTCTCTACTGCAACGCGAAGCGCCATGCCTGCCATCGCCGGCCGTGGAAGACCGGAGAAGCCCCGAGTGTGATGATGTGGGCGCAACCGAGTAAGCGCACGCTCCCGGTCGCACTCCTCGCCCTGGCCCTCCTCGGCGGCAACGCCACCGCCTGGGCCCAGACGCCCCGCGCCGAGCGGCCGAGCTACGCGGTCGGCGAGAAGTGGATCCGCAGCGACGGGGCCTACGACCTGATCCGGATCGACAACGGCCGCTACGTGTTCGCGGCGGACGGCGGCCGCGAGGTCCACCTCACCCGGGACCTGGCCGTGGCCAAGGTCGTCCGCGGGGGCAAGACCCTGCTCGAGATGGAGCCGCCGCCGGCGCTCAACTGGCCGCTCGAGGTCGGCCAATGGGGTGTGAGCTGGCTCACCTTCAAGACGCAGGACCCGCAGTACGGCCAGAGCCTCGCCCGGCTGAGCTGGCGCGTGGAGGCGTACGAGGACGTGCGCGTGCCCGCGGGCGTGTTCAAGGCCTATCGCATCGTGCAGGTCCTCGAGCCGCGGTTCCTCGCCGCTTCGCCGCAGTCACGGCGGATCGAGCTCGCGTTCTGGTACGCCCCCGCGGTCCGGCAGCTGGTGCGGGCCGATGGGAGCGACCTGGGCGGGTTCGCCTTCCAGGCAGTCGCGCTCGACCGGCCGGGGCCGAGCCCGCTGGGCGTCGTCCTCATCGATCCCAAGGACAAGGGGCGCGTGAGCACCGACCGCGTCACGCTCACCGGGAAAGTAACCGGCGGCGCGGGCCCGCTTCGCATCGCGGTCACGCTGAATGGCGCCGAAGTGGCCCAGCAGCAGGAGCCCGGCACGCCCGGCAAGGACGTGCCGCTCAGCATGCCGATCAAGCTCGTCGAGGGCGAGAACTACCTGATCGTCACCGCCACCGACGCCTCCGGGTCCATGCGCCAGCAGGGTCGCGTGCTGTTCTACGAGAAGCCCACCACCGTGGTGGCGGCCGCGCCGCCACCCGCGGCGGCGCCACCTCCCGCGCCGGCACCCGCCACACCCGCACCTGCTCCGCCGCCGGTCGCGAGCGCCCCGCCCGCCGCCGCGGTGTCACCTGCGCCGGTGCCACCGGCCGCGCCGACGGGACCGCCCGCGGTCACGGCCCCGACCGCGCCGCCGCCGACCGCGAGCGCCCCGGTCGCCCCGCCGCCTCCGAGCGCGCCGACCCCGGCGGCCCCCGCTCCCACGCGGTCGCCCGCCGTCCCGGCGCCGGCCATCGCGGCAGCGCCGACGCCGACCACGCCGGCTCCGGCCACGCCCGAGCCGGTGCGGGCCGCGCCCGTGACTCCGCCAACTCCGCTCACCCCGCCCACGGTGGTCGCGGCGATCCCGCCGGGCTCCCCTCCGCCCGCGTTCCGGATCGTGATCTCGACGCCGACCAATCAGTCGCGCGTGGACCAGGAGACGGTGACGTTCGCGGGCCTCGTGCACGGCGGGACCGGCGTGCGCCAGGTCCTGATCACCGCCAACGGGGTCGAGCTCTGGCGCCAGGACAACCGGGCCCAGCAGCCCGCGATGGCGGTGAACCTCCCGGTCAAGCTGGTCGAGGGCCAGAACACCCTCGTGGTGACCGCGGCGGAGATCGACGGGACCATGCACCAGGAGATGCGGACGGTCTACCTGGAGAAGGCGGTGCCGCTGGCGGTCGACGTGCGTTACCCCGAGGACCGCTCGCGGGTGACCGACGACGCGAGCGTGGTGGCCGCGGTCGCGCGGTCGAGCAAGGGGATCAGCCGGATCACGGTGGCCCTGAACGGCTCCGAGGTGCACCGGCAGGACGAGCGGAGCCCGCAGAAGTCGATGGCGGTCAGCGCGCCCCTCACCCTGCGCGAGGGGCCGAACGCGATCGTCATAACCGCGCTCGAGCCGGACGGCACCACGCGCCAGGAGATCCGCACCGTCATCCTGGAGCGGCCGAAGGCGGCCGCGCCGGCGGCCCCGCCCCCGGTCGCGCCCCCGCCGCCTTCCACCCAGTGGGCGGTGATCATCGGCGTCGGCGGCTACGAGTCCACCGCGGTGCCGAAGCTCCGCTATCCGGTGGCGGACGCCGACGCGATCTACCAGACCCTGATCGCCTCCGGCGGCTTCAAGAAGGAGAACATCCTCCTGCTCACCGACAAGACCGAGCGCAAGCCCACCCTGCGCAACATCAAGTGGGCGCTCGGGACGTTCCTGGCGCGCTCGGCGCACAAGGACGACCTGGTGGTGATCTACTTCGCGGGCCACGGGGCCTCCGAGGTCGACCAGCGCGGCGTCGAGCGGGACGGGCTCTCCAAGTACCTGGTGCCGAGCGACGCGGATCCCGACGACCTCTACTCGACCGCGCTGCCGATGGACGAGATGCAGAACGTGCTGGCCCGCATCGAGGCCGAGCGGGTCACCGTGTTCCTCGACGCTTGCTACAGCGGCGCGGCGGGCGGCCGCACATTCGCCTCGACCAAGACGCGCGCGGTCAACGTGGACGACATCTTCCTGGAGCGGCTCACCCGCTCGAAGGGCCGCGCGATCGTGACCGCCTCGCGGCCGTCCGAGGTGTCGGTGGAGCTGCCCGAGCTGGGCCACGGGCTCTTCACCTACTACCTGGTGCGCGGCCTGCAGGGCTACGCCGACCTCAACCGGGACGGCATCGTCTCGCTGCAGGAGCTCTACGAGTACCTCACCCAGGAGGTCAGCCGGAAGTCGCGCGCGGTGGGCGGCAACCAGCATCCGATGCTGAAGGGTGAGCTCGAGGGCGCGCTGCCGCTGACGAAGGCCACCAAGCGCAACTAGCCGTGCGTCACGCGCTCGTCGCGGTCCCCACCTTCGTGATCCTGCTCGCCGCCGCCGCCACCGCCTCGGCCCAGCCCGCCGGCGACCCCGCGAGCTGGGACGCGCCCATGTCGGCGGGCGACCGCGCGTTCCAGCTCGGGCGCTACGCGGAGGCCGAGCGCCTCTTCACCACCGCGGTGGAGCGCGCCGAGCAGGCGGGCGGGGCGCAGGATCCGCGGGTGGCCCTGAGCCTGGGGCTGCTCGGCTCCGCCTACCAGGCCTCGGGCAGCTACGGCAAGGCCGAGCCCGTGCTCGGCCGCGCGCTCGGCATCACGGAGGGTGCGCTCGGCCCGGATCACCCGGACGTGGCCGCCGCCCTCACCGCGCTCGGCAGCCTCGGGACCGCCCAGGGCCGCTACGCTCAAGCGGAGCCGCTGCTGCGGCGCGCGCTCGCGATCGACGAGCGGGTGCTGGGCCCGGAGCACCCCGAGGTGGCCCAGGTGCTCCAGGTGCTGGCCGCGCTCGAGCGCCGTCAGGGGCGCTATGTCGACGCGGAGGTGCGCAGCCGCCGGGCGCTGGCAATCCGCGAGAAGGTGCTGGGACCCAACCACGTCGACGTGGCCGCGAGCCTCGCGGGCCTGGCCGCGCTCTATCGCCCGCAGAGCCGTTACGTCGAGGCCGACCAGCTCGCCCAGCGGGCGCTCGCGATCCGCGAGAGCCGCCTGGGCCCCGAGCACCCCGACGTCATCGCCCCGCTCGTGACCCTCTCCGCGCTCTACGTCGAGCAGGGACAGTGGGCGCGCGCCGAGCCCCTCGCCCGCCGCGCGCTGGCGGTGGCCGAGAAGGCGCTCGGCCCCGACCACCCCGAGGTGGCCGCCGCGCTCGAGCCGCTGGCCGCCCTCGCGCGCGAGCGCGGCAGGTACGCGGAGGCCGAGACGCTCGGCCGGCGCCAGCTCGCCATCCGTGAGAAAACCCTCGGCCCCGAGCATCCCGACGTGGCCGCTGCGGTGACCGGGCTGGCCGAGGTCGCGGTGCTCCGGCGGAATGCGCCCCAGGCCGAGCCGCTGGCCTTGCGCGCGCTCGCCATCCAGGAGAAGGCGCTCGGCCCCGAGCATCCGGACCTGGCGCGAAGCCTGCGGGCGCTCGGCCAGGCCCAGGATCTGCAGAGCCGCTATGCGGAGGCGGAGCCCTCGTTCCAGCGAGCGCTCGCGATCGACGAGAAGCGGCTCGGGCCCGAGTCGCCGTGGGTGGCCCTCGATCTGGACGGGCTCGGCACGCTCTACCGCCGGCAGGGCCGCTTCGCCCAGGCCGAGCCGGTCTTCCGCCGGGCCCAGGCCATCGGCGAGAAGGTGCTGGGGCCCGAGCACCCGCAGGTGGCGGCGACCATCGTCGACCTCGCGTCGCTCTATCGCGACCAGAGCCGCTTCGCCCAGGCCGAGCCGCTCTACCAGTGGGCGCTCACCCTCCAGCGCAAGTCGCTCGGGCCCGACCATCCGGACGTGGCCGAGAGCCTCGAGGCGTACGCGACCCTCCTCAAGCAGACCAACCGCGAGGCCGAGGCCGCGCCCCTCGAGGCGCAGGCCAAGGCCATCCGCGCCAAGCCTCCGTAGCCGGCGATCACAGCGGACCAGAAGGCAAACAGGTCGTAGACGCACGAATACCTCGGTTAGACAAGCGGCCATCGGCAGACGGATCAGGCAGGCCCGGTGGGGTTTCGCAGCACGAACACCGTCATGTCGTCCTGGATCCGCGCCCCGCCGCGGCGGAGCACGTCCTCGCAGAGCGCCCGGGCCACCGCTTGCGGCGGCAGGGTCCGCTCGCGCGCCAGGAGCGACAGGATCACCCCCGCGCCGGGCCGACCGCCGGCCTCCTCCTGCGCCTCGAGAATGCCGTCGGTCAGGAGCACCAGCGTGTCGCCGCGATCGAGCGTCAAGGTGGTCTGGCCGAACGCCGCCTCGTCGAGCACCCCGAGCGGCGTGCCGGCCGCCTCCCCGAGCGCGGCCACTTCCGCGTCGCCGTCGGCGCGCACCACCACCGGATCAGGATGGCCCGCGCTCGACAGGACCACGCGCCCCGGGTCGCTCGGGTCCAGCACCGCGAGGATCAAGGTCACGAACATCGAGGGCGGCATGTCGCGGCAGAGGGAGCGGTTGAGCCCGGCCAACACCGGACCCGGCTCGCCGAGGCTCCGGGCGATCTCGCGCAGCAGCGTGCGGGCCATCACCATGAGGAGCGCGGCGGGAATCCCCTTGCCCGAGACGTCGCCGACCGCGACGCCTAGCCGATCACCCATCGGGACGATGTCGAAGAAGTCGCCGCCCACCACGGTGGAGGAGCGGAGCATCGCGCCCGCCTCGAGCCCGGCCACCGTCGGGGGCACCGGCGGCAGGAGGCGCTCCTGGATGTCGCGCGCGGCCTCCAGGTCCCGCCCGAGCTGGGCCATGCGCTCGGCGGTAAACCAGTCGCCGAGCACGCTGAGCAGCGGGCTCACCACCCGTGAGTGGGTGGAGCGCTTGAGCTGGGCCGCGACCCGGGCCAGGATCTCGGCGGGCTCGAAGGGCTTGGCCACGTAGTCGTCGGCGCCCCCCTCGAAGCCCTTCATCTTGTCGGTGAGCCGCGAGCGCGCGGTGAGCATGATGACCGGCACCTGCGCGGTGGGCGGGTGCTCCCGGATGCGCTTAAGGGTCTCGAGCCCATCGGCGCGCGGCATCATCACGTCGAGGAGGACCAGGTCGGGAGCCTGTCGCTTGATGGCCTCGATTGCCTCGATCCCGTCCGCCGCGCTCGCGACCTCGTAGCCGGCCCGCCGCAGAGTCACGGTCAGGATCGTGCTGATGTCGACCTCGTCGTCCACCACCAGGATGCGGGCCGCGGTCACGCGCCGCCTCCGTTGGCGGGCCGCAGGCGCGAGCGGATCGCCCCGAGGAGATCGGCCGAGCTGAACGGTTTGGTCAGGCACACGGTGGCCCCGAGGGCGCGCGGATCGCCGGGCTCCACCTCGATCGCGCTCAGCACCACCACCGGCGTCTCGCGCGTCTCCGGCTGCTCGCGCAGGAGCCGGATGGCCTCGAAGCCGTCCAGATCGGGCAGCATCAGGTCCATCGTGATCACGTCGGGATGTTGCTGCCGCGCGAGCTCCACCCCTTCCAGCACGCGGCCCGCCTCGATCACGCGGAAACCCGAGAGCTGCAGCACGTCGCGCATGAGGCCGCGCACGTCGGGCTCGTCGTCGACCACCAGCACCAGCGGGGCGGCCGCCTCCCCCTCGGCCGGCGCCGCGTCCCCGGGCAGCGCGGCGGCCGCGCCCGGCACCGGCAGGCGCACCGTGAAGGTGGCCCCCGCCCCGACCTGGCTCTCGACCCCGATGCGCCCGCCGTGCTCCTCCACGATCCCGCGACAGATGGCGAGCCCGAGGCCGGTGCCGCCCACCGCGCGCACGTTGCTCCCGTCGAGCTGCTGGAACTTGTGGAAGAGCCGCCCCACGTCTTCCGCGGCGATCCCGTGGCCGTGGTCGCTCACCCAGATCTCGAGCTCTGCGCCGGATCGGCGGGCTCCGACCGTCACCCGCTCCTGTTCCGGCGAGAACTTGATCGCGTTCGAGAGCAGGTTGGTGACCACCTGTACCATCCGGTCGAAGTCGACCCGCACCGAGGGCAGGTCCGCCGCGACCTGCGTCTCGATCGAGACGCGCCGTGAGTCGGCGAATCCGCGGATGCCGTCGACCGCCAGCTCGACGAAGTCGAGCGGCCGGTGCATCTCCAGATCCAGGTGGATGTGGCCCGCTTCCATCTTGGAGATGTCGAGGATGTTGTTGATCAGCCGGATGAGCCGGTCGGTGTTCTTCAGCGAGATGTCCACGAGCCGGCGCTGGGTCTCGTCCAGCACGAGCTGCTCGTCGGACAGGAGCAGGTGGAGCGACCCCTTGATGGACGCGAGCGGCGTCCGCAGCTCGTGGGAGACGGTGGAGACGAACTCGGTCTTCATGCGGTCGATCTCCCGCTCGCGGGTCACGTCGCGCAGGCTCACCGTCACCCCGACCTCGTCGCCCAGCAGGTCCCGGGTGGGCGTGAGCATCCAGCGGAGGGTGCGCCGCACCGACCCCGCGATCTCCAGGTCGCCGTCGGCGCTCTCCCCCGCGCGCTCGAGGGCGGCGACCAGGGCCGGCCCGCCCGCCGCCTCCCAGTCCACCGCCCGCCCGACCGTCTCCACCAGGCGCGCGAACGGCCGGCCGATCATCGCGGGCGCGTCGACCCCGAGCAGCTCGCCGCCGCGCTGGTTGAGCGCCACCACCCGACGGTCGAGGTCCAGCACCAGGAAGCCGTCCGAGGTCGAGGCGAAGACCTGCTCGAGCTGGGTCTTCTGGTTCTCCGCGTTCTCGAACAGGGTCGCGTTGTCGAGGGCCATCGCGAGCTGGTCCGCGTAGGCGGCGAGCAGCCGGGTCTCGGCCTCGGTCAGCGCGCGCGGCGCCGCGAACTGCAGGAGCAGCCCGCCCAGCACCCGGCTCCGCCCGCGCACCGGGAAGCCGGCCAGCCCGCCGCCCGGCTCGAGGTGCCCGGTCCGCAGGAGGTCGGGCCGCGCCCCGGTGTCGGGGATCAGCAGGGGCGCCTCGCGGCGGCGCAGCGGCTCGGCGAGCGCGCGCACCGCCTCCGGGGCCCAATCGCCCCACGCGATGGTCTCGCCGCCCGCGCTTCCCGGCTCCTGGAACAGGACGATGCCGACCCGGCTCGCACCGAAGGTCTGTCCGAGGGTCCCGGCCGCCTCGGGCAGCAGCCGCTTCACGTCGAGCGTGCGGTGCAGCGTGCGGGCCGCCGCGTTCAATAGCGCGGCGCCGGCCAGGTTCTGCTGGGTGGCCGAGTACAGGCGCGCATTCTCGATGGCCACCGCGCCCTGGGCGGCCAGGCTCGAGAGCAGGTTCACCTCGCGCTCGGTGAAGACGTGCGGGTCGAAGTAGGAGCCGCCCAGCACGCCGAAGACCTCGTCGCGGATCATGATCGGCACCGCGAGGTACGCGCGCGGCGCGTCCGCGCGCCGCATGGCCTCCGCGTTGCCCGCCGCGTAGGCGAGGGTGGCGTCGGCGAGCCGGTCGTTGGTCCAGGCCGGGCGCCGCTCCGCGTAGGCGCGCCCGGTGATCCCTTCGCCCGCCCGCATGAGGAGCGGGCGCGAGAAGCTCTCCGGGTGGTTGCGGCCGCGCACGAAGACGAGCCCGCCGCGGGAGGCGTCCCAGCGATAGAAGCCGGCCGCCGCGCAGCCGAGCGCCTCGATCGTGCCGTCGGCCACCAGGTCGAGCACCGCGTCCATCTCGAGGGTGGACGAGAGCTTGCGAGTGACGTCGAGGAGCAAGGTCGCGTCGCGCTCGCGCTGGCGAGTCTCGCCATAGAGGCGCGCGTTGTTGACCGAGGTCGCGAGCTGCTGGCAGAAGAGCTCGAGGTGGGCGACGCCGCGCCGGGTGATCGGCCGCCGGCTCGGCTTGTTGTCGACGCTCACCACCCCGACCGGCCGGCCCTGCACCAGCAGCGGCACCACCGCGAAGCGGCGCGTGCGCAGGACCGGGTGGTGGTGCCACTCGCGCGGCAGGGACGGCACGCGCGCGAGCTGCTCGTCGTCCGCCACCATGAGCGTGATGCCCGAGTCCCACACCGCGCGGAAGCCACCCACCGCGCCGAGGGGGAGGAGCCGGGGTGTCTCGGGCCGCAGGTCGGTGCCCGCGACGAGCCGGAGAGTGGCGCCGTCGGCCTCCATGAGCCAGACGTTGAGGCGCTCGAAGTTGAGCGCGCGCTCGGCCGCCTCCGCGAAGATCTCCACGCGCTCCTGCAAGTCCATCGAGCGGTCCATCGCCTGGGTCAGGGCGTAGAGATCCTCGGTGAGCTTCCGACGATCCTGGATGTCCTGGAAGAGGCGCGCCTTGGCGATCGCGGAGGCGGACTGGGTGACGAAGACGTCCAGCAGCTCCTCGTCGTCGATGGCCAGGCGGAGCGGCTCCCGCCCGCCCATGAGGAGCACGCCCAGCAGCAGGTCCTGGAAGATGATCGGCACCCCCAGGAAGCTCTTGAACCCATGCTCCGCCCACCACTCCCGGTTCGTCACCCGCGCGTCCGCCGTGACGTCGTGGATCTCGAGCGTGCGGCGCTGGGCCGCGACCCAGCCCACGTCGCCCTCCCCCACCTCGAAGGAGCGTCGCGGGAAGTCGGGCACACCGGGCGGCCCCGCGAAGGCCCGTGCGTCGAGCCGCTTGAGCACCGCGTCGACCACCCACACCGAGACCACCGGCACCTGCATCAGCTCGGCGGCGGCGGCCGCGATCCCGGCCAGGACCTCGGCCGGGTCGAGGGAGGAGGACACCAGCTGGTTCAGCCGGGTCAGGGTCCGCAGGCGGCTCGCGCGCGCGTTCAGCGCGTCGTGCAGCCGAGCGTTGCGCAGGAGGACGCCGGCCTGCTCGCCGATCGCCTGGAGCGGCGCCAGGTCCGCCTCCTCGAAGCGCCGTCGCGCCTTCCACCACACGAGGTAGAACCCGCCCGCTACCTGGCCGTCGAGGAAGAGCGGGATGATGAGGCCCGACTGGTGCGGGAAGCGGCGGAAGAGCTCGATGGCGAACCGCGGATCGGATGGCAGGTCGTCGCTCCAGATGATCTGGCCGCTCCGGAAGACCGCGTCGAACCCGCGCTGGTCCTCCACCGTCAGCCGGGCGCCGGCGAGCGCCTCGAGCGCGAGCTTCGGGACGTGGTAGGCGGCCATCGGGGTGAGCTCGCCCCCCGCCGCCTGCCGGACGTAGGCCGCGACGGTCTCGGCCCCGGTCAGCTGGCCGAGTTCGCGGCAGATCAGCCGGAGGGCCTCGCGAAAATCGGTGGTCGAGCTGGCGACCCGCGCGACCGAGAGGAGGGCTGCGGTCTCGCGCAGTCGCGATTCGAGCGCGTCGCCGCCGGAGCCGGGGCCGGCCCTGAGGGAGCTCATGGGGTGAATTCCAGTATATGCCGGAGGCCCCCGAACACCCCTCAACCGCGACCTCCGGCCTCTGCTCGAGGTCGAGGCCCGTGAATCAGCCGCGCGCGCTTCGACCCGGCTTGGAGCCGGTGGCACCGTAATAGTTGAAAGTGAAGACGAAGTGGCCGGCCGCGTCGGCACGCTCGATGGCGTCCAGCCACCCGGCGGCCCGCCGAGCGCCGATCAGGCCGAACCGCATGGCGATCTCGGCCCTGCGCTTCAGCAGGCTGTGGGTGAACGGGTCGAGGCTCCGCACCTGATAGACGTCGGCGAGCAGGCGCACCCGCTCGAGCCCCAGCTCCACCAGTCGCCGCACCAGGGTCCGTCCGGAGTAGGGCTCGGGATACATCCGATCGGCCACCCCCTCGAAGATAAGCCGCGTGAGCGAGCGATCCGGATGATCCAGCACCTGGGTGCCGAAGTCCTGATCCTGCAGCCCCACCACGCCGCCCGGCCGGATCACCCGTACCAGCTCGCGGAGCATCGCCTGCGGGCGCGCCACGTGGAGCAGGACCGTCACCGCGAGCGCGGCGTCGAAGCGGCCGCTCCGGAACCGGAGCGCGGCCGCGTCGCCCAGGCGGAAGTCCATGCGCCCGGCGAGCCCGGCCTCGCGCGCCCCCCGTCGCGCGGCCGCCATGAGCACGCGGCTCTTGTCGACGCCGGTCACGTGGCCACGCGGCCCCACGAGGGCGGCCAGGTCGCGCGCGACGACGCCGCTGCCCACGCCTACCTCCAGCACGCGCCAGCCGGCCGCGATCCGGCAGAAGCGAAGGAAGCGCCGGCGCACGCGCGCCTGGGTGGGGGTGCGGCCACGCGACTCCATCATGCGCACGTAGCGCGCCGGATCCGGCTGGCGATCGATCGCCCGCCACGGATCAGGATGCGGGGCCATGGAGATCCCTCAGGCGAAGTGGTCGGGGAACAGCTCGCCCAGCAGGCGCAGGAGCCCACCGTCGGCGGCGACCGGGGCAATCCGGTCGGCGGCCCGCCGCACCACCTCCGGCGCGTGCGGCATCGCGACGCCGAGGCCGGCCTCGCGCAGCATCTCGAGGTCGTTCTCCTGGTCGCCCACCGTCACCACGCGCTCGAGCGGCACGCCCACGTGCCCGGCGAGGTGGGTCAGCGCCGCGCCCTTGGAGGCCGCCACCGGGATGATCTCGAGGTAGTCGTGCCGCGTGCGCACCAGACGGCCGTGCTCGGCCACGATCGGGGTCAGCTCCTCCCGCACGATGTCCAGATCGCGCGGATGCCCGATCAGCAGGCTCTTGATGAAGGACCCGAGCGCGAGGAATTCCTCGAGGTCCGGGACCACGTCCACCGTGAGCCCCTCCTCCTCGCAGTAGTGCCGGACCGGCAGGGTGCGCTCGGCGCAGAAGAGCCGGTCGTCGCGGTAGAAGATCGGGTGCACCGGCGCCTGCGAGACCACCGTCCACGCCCGGCGGAGCACGCCCCTCGGCAGGGTGAGCGACACCAGGTCGGGCTCGCCCGCGCCGCCGCGCACCACCGCCCCGTTGTAGTAGATGACCGGCGCGGTGATGCCGAGCTGGTCGCGGTACGGGTCGGCCGCGGCGGGCATGCGCCCGGTGGCCAGCGAGATGGCGAGGCCGCGCGCGGTCGCGCGGTGGAAGGCCTCCACCAGCGCGGGGTCGAGCTGCAAGGAGTCGTCGAGCAGCGTCCCGTCGAGATCGCAGACCAGGAGGTCGTAGCGGGCGGGCGCGCGATCCGGCGCGGCGCCATCGCGCCCTCCGGCCCGGCTCACGCCCGGTGCTCGCCCCGGTGGAAGCGCGCCGCGCACTCGCGGCTGCAGAAGTAGGCGGGTGCGCCGTCCGCCTCCTCGCGGACCGCGCGCGACATCAGCACATAGGTCTGGCAGACCGGATCCTTCACCAGCTCGTCGCGGCGGGGCGGCGCGGACGGCAGCCGGCGCTTCAGGGCCGACGGCAGGCGCGAGAGAGCCATCACGACCAGGAGGAGGCAGGCCAGGATCAGCAGCGCGCGCATGGCGCGGTCAGCGGGGATCGGGCCGGATCGAGAGGGACCGGAGGAAGTCGCGATCCTGCTCGGTCAGATCGAAGCCCTCGGGCGAGACCGCGGCCGCGTCTCCGGCCCGACCGCCCGAGAAGAAGATGCCGGTTTCGGCTCCGCGCCGCAGGATCTCCTGCACTGCCTCGCGCGAGGCCTCGGTGGCCTTCATCGACACCTCGATCGCGCGGAGCAGCTTGTCCATCAGACGATCCGCGGGCAGCCGATCCGCCGGGCGCTCTTGCGTCATGCGCTTTACGATAGCACACTGACGCGTCGAGGCTTCGCGTGCCCCCCGAGACCGGCGACCGCGAGTGGCGCTTCGTCCGTAGCGACGAGCGCGAGCGCATGGGCAAGCTCGTCCTGCGCGAGGACGTCTGGCGCCTGCCCACCGGCGTCGAGAGGAGCTACCCGATCTTGCAGGTGGGCCTCACCGTCGGGGTGGTCCCGTTCGTGGACCGCGAGCGCGTGCTCCTCGTCCGCCAGTTCCGCCACCTCGCCCGCGCCGACTCCTGGGAGCTGCCGGGCGGCGGCGGGCTCCCCGGCGAGAGCCCGGAGGCGGCCGCGCAGCGCGAGCTGCGGGAGGAGGGCGGCTATCGCGCGGGGCGTCTCACCTTCCTGACCCGCTTCCTGCCGTCGGCGGCCTACCTCGACGAGACCGCGCACTGCTTCATCGGGGAGGACCTGGTCGCAGACCCGCTGGCCTCGGACGACGACGAGTTCTTCGAGCGGCGCGCGGTGCCATTCCGCGAGGCGGTGGCGATGGCCCTCGACGACCGCATCACCGAGTCGGTCTCGAAGCTCGCCCTCCTCGCCGCCGCCCTCCGCCTGAACGTCCGCCCCTAGTAGGTCGCCCGGCCACCCGAGAGGTCGTAGACTGCGCCGGTGCTGAACGTGCACTGGTCGGAGGCGAGCCAGGCCACCAGCGCCGCGACCTCCTCCGGCGCGCCCACGCGGCCCATCGGGATCTTGGAGACCAGCAGCTCCACCGTGCTCGCCTCCATCTGCTTGAGCAGGTCGGTGCCAATCACCGCAGGGGCCACCGCGTTGACCAGGATGCCGCGCGTGGCGACCTCCTTGGCCAGCGCCTTGGTGAGCCCGATGACGCCGGCCTTGGCGGCGGAGTAGGGCACCAGCGTCGGGTTGCCCTCCTTGCCCGCGATCGAGGCGATGTTGACGATGCGGCCGCTCCCCTGCCGCAGCATCACTTTCACCGCGGCCCGGCAGCAGAGGAAGACGCTGGTGAGGTCCACGTCGATCACGCGCTGCCAGTCCTCGTCGGTGAGCTCCCAGATCGGGAAGGAGCGCCCGGTGATCCCCGCGTTGTTCACCAGCACGTCGAGCCGGCCCCACGCGTGCTCCACGCGGGCCACCGCCGCGTCGACGTCACGGGCCCGCGTCACGTCGGCGGTCAGGGCGAGCGCGTCCGGCCCGATCGCCCGGGCCGCCGCCTCCACCGCGGTGCCGTCCTGGTCCAGCAGGGCCACCCGCAGGCCGTCGGCGGCCAGCCGGGCCGCGATCGCCCGCCCGATGCCGCGGGCGGCACCGGTCACCAGCGCGGTCTTCTCCGGAGGCGCCATCGCTAGTAGGCCGGCGGGGCGTAGACCGAGAGGAAGAAGAGTGGCGTCGCTCCCGGGTTCTGGACGTGGTGGAGCGCGCCCGCCGGGATCAGCGCACACGCGCCGGACCGCACGTGGTGCTCGGTACCCTCGATGGTCAGGACGGCCTCTCCCTCGATCACGTAGACGACCTGGTCGCCCGCGTGGGTCTCCGCCGGCCCTCCGTCCTGGCCGGGCGCGATGGTCATGACCGCGGTCTGGCTCTGCGCGGTCTCCTGCAGCACCTGGAAGAACCGCCCGCGATGCCGCCCCACGTCGACCACCGGCCGGGTCATGGCGTTCCCCCCGCCGCCTCGCGGGACTCGCGCCAGGCCTGGGTGCGCCGGTCGACCCCGCGCATCAGCGCCCAGTAGCCGAGCCGCACCGCGAGCCCGATGCCCACGATGCACACCGACATGGCGGCGGCCTGCGCCGCGTCGCCCGCGTCGTCCATGAGGAGCACCGCGACCGCGGCCAGCTCGGTTCCGGGGGCCACTAGGAAGACTACCGCGGAGAGCGTCACCATCGCGTTCAAGAAGAAGTACATGCTGATGGCCACGATCGACGGCAGGGCCATCGGCACCGTGACCCGCCAGAAGGTCCGGTAGAACGGCACCCCGAGCGAGGCGGAGACGTTCTCGAACTCGGCGTCCATCTGCCGCAGCGCGGTGGTGGCGGTGAGGAAGCCCACCGTGAAGTAGTGGATCACGTTGGAGACGATCAGGATCGCGAGGGTCCCGTAGAGCGCGTTCAGCACGCTGCCCGGCGCGTTGAACGTGAAGATGTAGGCAAGGCCCAGGACCATGCCCGGGATCGACACCGGGAGGACCGCGAGCAGGTAGAGGACCCCGCTGCCGGCGGCGCGGCACTTCTCGACCACGTAGGCGCCCACGAAGGTGAGCACGGTGCCCACCACCGCGGTGAGCGCGGCCACGTAGACGCTGTTCCAGAGCGGCGCGTACCCGCCCACCGTGTCGAAGCGGTAGTGGCGCAGGGTCGGGGTGAAGTTGTACGGCCAGCGCATGACCAGCGAGTAGACCACGATCGCGAGGTACATGCCCAGGATGGCCCCCGCCACCAGCGCGCAGTAGGCGAAGCAGCCCCAGTCCGCCGCCGGCCGCCGCCGCGGGGAGAGCGGCTGCGAGGCCGAGGTGACCAGCGCGTAGCGGCGCCGCTGCACCACCCGGTCGACCAGGAACGCGAGCACCGCGGGGATCAGCAGCACCACCGAGACGGTGGCCCCCATCGTGAAGTTCTGCTGGCCCGAGACCTGGTTGTAGATCTCGGTGGCCATCACCGAGAACTTGCCGCCGATCGCCTTGGGGGCCCCGAAGTCGGTGATGACGAGCGTGAACACCACGAAGCACGCGCTCACCAGGCCGAACTTGACGCCGGGCAGGGTCACGGTCAGGAAGGTCTT
>Ga0075423_10000873_pt1 | contig 25605 bp, 20 predicted proteins | sample SoiMethybrSBSTD2_FD_80114 | JGI IMG/M metagenome (GOLD analysis project Ga0075423, IMG submission 80114) | Bulk soil microbial communities from a Populus tree surrounding site in Tennessee, USA - Soil MetaG P. TD hybrid SBSTD2 | ecosystem: Environmental > Terrestrial > Soil > Tree plantation... | reverse complement strand
TTGACGAGGAAATCGCCCGTGTTCGGCTCGGTGATCGCAGGCCCGAGCTGGAGGCCGGTCCGCCGCGCGTAGCTCTCGACCTCGGGCGTCGCCTCGAGCATCCGCTCGAGGTGGATGAGCATCCGGTTCGTCTCGGCGAGCGACGTCCCGGGAGGGGCGACGTAGTCGAGGACGAACGCTCCCTCGTCGAAGGCGGGGAGGAACTCCGAGCCGAGGTTTCGGTAGAGGAGATACGACACCGCGAGAACGGCGAACGCGACGAGGAAGACGAGTGAGGTCCTCTTCAGCGCGAGCTCGAGCACCGCTTCGTACCGCTGGATGATCGCTCCGAGGAACGGGCCGGTCTCCCGTTCCTCCTCGTCGTCGCCGGCCCGCATCTCCGCTTCGCGACGCGAAACGGCGCGCCCGGCGGGACGCAGCTCTCCCCGAACGGGCTTGCGCAGGTCCCGGGGCCGGGCTTTGACGAACCGCTCCGCGAGTACGGGCGTAAAGGACAGCGCGAGAACGAGCGACGTCAGGAGCGCGACCGCCATCGTCAGAGCCAGCGACCGGAAGAACACCCCGGTGACTCCCGTCAAGAGCGTGAGCGGCAGGAAGACGACGACGGGGGTGATCGTCGAGCCGATGATCGGCTCGGTGATCTCGCTGACCGCGCGACGCACTGCCTCGCGCCGGGACTGTCCGCGCGCGAGGTGCGTGTAGATGTTCTCGACCACGACGATCGCGTCGTCGATCACGAGTCCGATGGCCGCGGCCACGCCGCCGAGCGTCATCAGGTCGAAGGAGAGGCCGACGACGTGCATCGCGAGGAACGTCACGAGGACCGTGACGGGGATGACGAGGATGGCGACGAATGTCGTGCCCCAGTTGCGCAGGAAGGCGAACAGGATCGCGACCGAGAGGAGGAGTCCGATCAGGATCGCGTCGCGGACGGACGTCATCGAGGCCCGGACGAGCAGTGACTGGTCGTAGAACGGGGTCACCTTGACGTCCCGCGGGAGCTGCTTCTCGGCGGCGGCGAGCTCCGCTTTCACCTCGTTCGTGACCGTGACCGTGTTGGCGTTCGGCTGGCGCAGAACGTCCAGCAGGACGGCGGGCCGGCCGTCGGCGGTTACGATCGTGTACTGCGGCTCGACGCCCGCGGTGACCGTCGCGACGTCCGACACGCGCACCGGCGCGTTGTTCACGGTCGCGACCACGATTGCTTCCAGCTGCTCGGGTCGCGTGGCCTGTCCGCTGACGAGCACCAGCTCCAGGCGGTGGTTCTCTTCGATCTGGCCGGGCGATGCGATCACGGTCGAGTTGCGGACCGCGTCGGTGACCTGCTGGAGGCTGACCCCGCGGGCGTTCAGGCGGGCCGCGTCGACCCGAACGTGATACTCGCGGACCTTCCCGCCGGCGACGGCAACGTTCGCCACGCCGGGCAGCCGCGCGAGCCTCGGGCGGAGCGTGTTGACGGCGATGTCGCGGAGTGTCGCCTGGTCGCGCCGGTCTGACGTCAGGCTGTAGCCCTTGACCGGAAACACCGCGAAAGTGAGCCGGTCCACGCTGCGGATCGAGGAGGTCGGCGGCAGGCTCGACGCAAGCTGCGAGAGGCGCGACTGCACGACCTGCAGCGTGAACAGCACGTCGGTGTGCCAATCGAAGAAGAGGTCGATCTGGACGCTCCCCCGCGCCGTCGTCGACTTGATCCGCGTGATGCCCGGGATGCCGTTCATCGCTTCCTCGATCGGCCGGGTCACCGACGCGAGCATCTGAGGCGCGGGAACGACTCCGTTGTCGACGACGACGATGATGCGCGGAAAGTTCGTCTCGGGAAAGATCGCGGCCGGAAGCTGAAACGCGGCATAGATGCCGGCCGCACAGAGGAGAAGGACGAAGACGACGACCGCGCGGGACTGACCGGAGACGAAGCTCGCGAGACTCACTTGCTGCCGGTGCCCGCAGCCGGCGTCGGCGTGCCGGCGTCGGACGCGTTGATCTCTACCTTGCTGCCGTCGGGCAGAGCGTAGTTGCCCTCGGTGACGACGGTCTCGCCTCCCTTCAACCCCGCCGTGATCTGAACGGCCTGCGGCGTCCGGATGCCGACCGTGACCCGGGTCTCGTGCGCGACGTTCGAGGCGTCGACCACCATCACCGTGCCGGTGTCCTTGTCCGGAGCGTCGAGGGTGATCGCGGAAGCCGGCACGACGATGGCGTCGTTCACCCGCTTCGTGGCGACGACGATCTCCGCGGCACCGCCGGAGCGCAGTCTTCCCTCGGCGTTCGCAAGATTGACCCATACTTCGACCGTCCGGTTGACGGGGTCGCTCGAGCGGCTGATCAAGGAGATCCGCCCCGGGAGCTGCCGGTCGGGTTGATCGGGCAACCGGACGGTCGCGGGATCCCCGACGTGGAGGTGGGCGACGACGTTGTCGGGGACCTGGGCCTTCACGATGAGCACCGACAGGTCCGCGATCGTCACGAGACGCGCGCCGGACGCGGCGAACTCCCCCTCGAACTGGAACTGGTCGGTCACGACGCCCGAGATCGGCGCGCGTACGCTCGCGTACGTGAGCGGCGCGCCAGGCGAGCCCCCCGTGCCTCCGGCGCCGCCGCCCGAACCGGTCCGGTCTTGCGCGAGGCGCAGCGTGTTCTCGGCGGTCGTCAGCGCGAGCTTCGCTGCCTCGACCTCGCGGAGCGCGATGCCCCCCTGAGCGTAGAGCGCGCGGCGCCGCTCGTAGAGAGCGCGCGCGGCCTCGAGGTTGGCGCGCGCGTCGCGGATGTCCCGGTCCGGGGTTTCGAGCTGCGCGATCACCTCGCCCTTCCCGACGACCACGTTTTTGAGTAACCCCATGTGGACGATCTGCCCTCCGACTTTGGGGCTCACGGTCGCCTGCTCCCGCGGGAAGATCGTGCCGAGGGTGGACGACTCCTCCGCGATCGGCCCGCGCTCGGCCCGCACCACCCGGACGCCGACCACGACGTCGGCCTCGGCGTTCGCGGCTTGCGCCGCGTGCGCGGACCGCGTCCGGAGATAGAGCGCGAGGACGAGCGCCGCGACCGCAATCGCGGCGACGACGAGGACGACGGGGATGCGGCGCGGCCGGTTCGCGCTCTCCGTTCCGGCGCGCGGGTCTTCCGGCTCGTCGCTTCCGTTCATTTCCCCACCTTCGTTCTCACTGGCCGGTCGCCTGCGCGAGGCGCGCGCGGGCGGACTGGTAGTCGAAGAGCGCCTGGTAGTACGCCGAGCGCTGTGCGATGAGGTTCGTCTGCGCGTCGGTGACCTCGAGTATCGGCGCCTCTCCCGCGCGATATCTCGCGATCGACACGTCGAGGTTGCGCTCGGCCTTCGCGACGCCCTCGCTCGTGAGCCGGATCCGCGTGACGGCGGCGACCGCCTGCGCCCTCGCGTCGTAGAACTGCTGCTCGAAGGTGCGCAGGGCCGCGAGGCGCTCGGACTCGGCGATCGCGGCGCGGTCGCGAGCCTGCAGCTCGCGGCTGCGGCTCGCTCCCCAGTCCCAGATCGGGATCGTCACGCCGACGGTCGCCGAGAAGCCCGAGTGTTCGCGCAGAGGCGTCGGGCGCAGCGAGCCTGCGTCGACGCCGCCGTCGATCGCGTAAGTCACCCCGGGGCGGCGTTCGGCGCGCGCCACGCGGACGCCGAGCTCCGCGGCGCGGCGTTCGGCGGAGAGCTGCGCGAACTCCGGCCGACGGGAGATCATGTCGGAGGTCAGGCGGTCGATCTCGCCCGGCCGGGGAAGCGTCGCGACCAGGTCCGTCGTCCCGATCGGTTGCGAGAAGGCGTACCCGACGAGGATGCGAAGGCCGCTCGAGGCGGCCGTCTCGGCGGCCCGCGCCTGTTCGAGCTCGTCCCGGCGCGTGATCGTCTGGAGCTGTGAGCGGTCGAGGTCGACGTCCGCCACCTCGCCGCCTCGCGCCGAGAGAGCCGTGACTCGCTCGAACTCTTCCGCGGAGGCCAGGTTCTGCTCCGCCGCGCGCCGCCGCGCCGTGGCGAGCGCCATCGCGTAGTACGCGTCGCTGGTGGCCTGGATCAACGCGCGGCGCGCCACCTCGGTCCCGGACCGCGCCGCCTCGAGCAGCGCCGAGTTGCGTTCGAGCGTCGCGCGAAGCCGCCCCGAGAGATCGAGGTCGCCGGTCAGGCCCACCAGCCCGAGATATTCGTCGACCGCGTTCGCGGCGATGTAGCTCGCCGTGCGAGGCGAGACTCCCCGCGCGGGAGACGTGTGGATGTAGCTCAAGCGGGATTCGAGGCGCGGCAGGAACGCGGCGCGGGCCTGCCGGACGTCTTCGGCCGCAATGCGCTCGTTCAGGCTCGCCTGCTGGAAGGTCGAGGCCTGCTGCAGGGCGAGGCGTACGGCGTCCCCGACGGAGAGCGGCGGGGCGGCGGCCGAAGTTGCGCCCGGAGTCGCAGGCGCGGAGAGTGACGGGACCGGCGTAACGGAGAGGGGCGCCGGAGCCGGAGCCGGCACTTTTTCGGGCTGCTGCCCGCGCGCCACCGCGCAGACCGACAGGATCAGGATCCCCGGGACTGCGGTGCGCCACGACGGCGCACGGGGACGGATTACGTGCGGGTCGTCTCGCACTGCCTTCATCCTATCCGGCGACCGGCGAGCCGGGACTTTCGGGGCACGACGGTTGCACCGTTTTCGGAGGTGGAGGCTCACATGGAAGAGAGAGAGCAACACCCGCGCCGTCGGGGCCGGCCCATCGCTTCCGAGGAACGGGCGCGGGACGAGCACGGTTGGCCGCGCGAATATCACTATCCGACGAGCTTCGACCGACCCCATCGCGGACGCGAGCGCGAGGACGTATTCAGTCAGCCCTACAGTCGTTGGGAGGCACCCCGATACGTCTTCTACGAAGGCGAGGGTTACCACCGCGGGTTCTTCGACCCCTACGGCAGGGGTTTCGATCCCGAAAAGGGTCCGATCGGCGGAATGGGGTTTCAGGTCGTCCGCGAGCGGCGCCTCCGTGGCCAGTTCGTGGGTCGCGGACCGAAAGGGTACGTCCGGTCCGACGAGCGGATCCTGGAAGAGATCCACGATCGCCTGAGAGAGCACGGAGAAGTCGACGCATCGAACGTCACCGTGCGCGTCGTCGAGCGCGAAGCCACGCTCGAGGGAACCGTCGAGGACCGGCGGACGAAACGTCTGGCCGAGGACGTCGCGGCATCCGTCCGCGGAGTGCTCGACGTCCACAACCGTCTGAAGATCGTTCCACGCGACGCCACGGTCGACGTCGACGTCCAGGGAGACGCCAGCCGCTCCGGCACGGGATTCTTGACGGAGAACCGGGAAGCGAGTCGACCTCGGCCGCGCTGAGCCGGCGCGGGCGCGCTCGCTCGCGGTGGACTCGCCGATCGCTTACTGTAGGCCGACCGTGAGCTCCCCGGCGCCCGACGAAACCCCCGAGCCCCGCAAATCGCGCGTCCGGCGCAACAAGCTGTGGAACCTCGTTCTCGCGATCTTTTTCTTCATCCTGGGGTTCATCGGAATCCTGATCCCCGTGATGCCGCAGGTGGTCTTCTTCGTGCTGGGGATCCTCTTCCTCTCGCTGGTGTCGCCGACCGTTCGCCGGAGGGTCCGGAAGTTCCTGCACGCGCATCCGAAGCTGGCCCACCACTACAAGCGCTGGCGCGACCGGGGCCGCCAGAAGAGGCACGAGATGATCCGGCGCCGCAAGGAGCTCGGGCAGAGGCTGCACCTGCGCCGCGAAGACGACCGAAACTAGGGTCAGATCTCCACTTGCCGCTTTGCAAGCAAAGTGGCCCCCCTAGTCCATCTGCCTCCGGAGGACGGTCGGAATATCGAAATCGTCCCTCGATGAAGACGCATTCGGCCCGAAGCCACCGCTGTCGTCCCCGCGGAGGAAGGGCGTGCGGCCGACGCGCGGCGCGGCGTATCGCGCCTCCTCTTCCTCCTTTTCGTCCATCGCCGCGTCGGCCCGGTCGAAGCCGGTCGCGATCACGGTCACCTTGACCGAGCCGGCCATCCGGTCGTCGCTGACGTAGCCGAAAAGAATGATCGCTTCGGGGTCCGCGGCCTGCCGGATGATCTCCGCCGCTTCGTTCACTTCGAACAGCGTCAGGTCGGCGCTCCCCGTGACGTTGATCAGGACGCCGCGAGCCCCCTCGATCGAGGCGTCTTCGAGGAGAGGGGACGAAATCGCCGCCTGAGCCGCGTGGACGGCACGATTCTCGCCCTCCGCGACGGCGGTTCCCATCATCGCGCGGCCCATGTCCGACATGATCTTCTTCACGTCGGCGAAGTCGCGGTTGATTTCGCCCGGGCAATTGATCAGGTCCGCGATCCCCTGGATCGCCTGGCGCAACACGTCGTCCGCGATCTTGAACGACTCGTGAAACGGCGTATTGCGCTCGACGAACGAGAGGAGCCTCTGGTTCGGGATCGTGATGAGCGTGTCGACGTGCTCGCGCAACTCGCGCGCCGCCTTCTCCGCCTGCCGCATCCGCTTCTTTCCTTCGAAGTCGAACGGCTTCGTCACGACCGCCACGGTGAGAGCTCCCGATTCCGCCGCGAGCTTCGCGATGACGGGCCCGGCTCCCGACCCCGTTCCTCCGCCCAGGCCGGCGGCGAGGAAGACCATGTCCGCTCCCTGCACGATGTGCGTCAGCTTCTCTTGGTCTTCGAGGGCGGCGTTCCGGCCGACGTCGGGATCGGCGCCGGCTCCGAGACCCTTCGTCAAACGCGCGCCGAGCTGCATCTTCGTCGTCGCTCCCGACTTCCGGAGCGCCTGGAGATCCGTATTGCACGCGATGTAGTCGACGCCGCGGACGCCCGCCGCGATCATCCGGTTGATGGCGTTGCAACCGCCGCCTCCGATGCCGATGACCTTGATCACCGCCGGAGACGCGTCCCCCCGTTCCAGCTCGACCGCGAGACGCGATTTTCCGTCGTCGACGAGCTCAATCATCGGCCTCTCCCTTTCTGCGCTTCTCGAATTGGATTTGTCCTTGCGCCCGCGCGCCTCGCCCGCCCTCAGAACAACTCCCGGAAGAACCGGGAGACCGACCCGGCCGCGCGCGTGATCTTGCGGGGCCGCCGGCGCCCGGTCTTGTTGCGATGCCCATAAAGAAGAAGTCCCGTCGCCGTCGCCCACTCCGGGCGCGACACGACGTCGACGAGACCCCCCACTCCGGTCGGCACGCCGCGGCGCACCGGTCCCTCGAAGATGCCCTCCGCCACCTCGACGATGCCTTCGAGCTCCGCCCCCCCACCCGTGAGGACGACGCCGGAACGCATCTCCTTGTCGACCCCGAGCCGCTTCATGTCCTCCTGGATCATCCCGAGCAACTCTTCCGCTCTCGGCTGAAGGATGTCCGCGAGCGTCGAGCGCGGGCAGAGCTTCGGCTCGCGCCCGCCGACCATCGGAACCTCGACCATCTCGTCTTCACCGACCGCGGACCGCAGAGCCGACCCGTACTTCTTCTTGATCCGCTCGGCGTCGGCGATCGGCGCGCGCAGCACGACCGCGAGGTCGTTGGTGAAGTGGTCGCCTCCAACCGGGATGACGGCGGTGTGCGCGATCGACCCGCGCTGGTAGACGGCGACCTCGGTCGTTCCTCCTCCGATGTCGATGAGAACGATCCCGAGCTCCTTCTCGTCGTCGGTCAGCACCGCCTCGGCCGCCGCGAACTGCTCGAGGACCAGCTCGACGACCTCGATCCCTGCCTTGTTCATGCACGTGACGATGTTCTGTGTCACGGCCACCGGGGCGGTCACGACGTGGACGTCCGCCTCGAGCCGCGCGCCGACCATCCCGGTCGGATCACCGACGCCGTCCTGACCGTCCACGGCGAACTCGCGGGGGACGACGTGAACCACCTCGTGGTCCTGGGGGATCTGCACGCCGCGGGCGGCGTCGATCACCCGGGTGACGTCCTCGCGGGTGATCTCCCGCTCCTTGCCGGCGACTGCCACGACCCCCCGGCTGTTGAAAGACCGGACGTTCGAGCCGGAGATCCCGACCCAGGCGCGAGCGATCTGGACGCCCGCCATGATCTCCGCTTCCTCGGCCGCCCGCTTGATCGCCTCGATCGTGGCGTCCACATTGATGATGTTGCCTTTGCGGGTGCCGCGGTTGGGAGCCGCGCCCTTCCCGATCACGTCCAGAGCGGAGTGGGAGCTCTGCTCGCCGATCAGGATGCAGATCTTCGAGCTGCCGATGTCGCAGGACGTGAGGAAGTTTTCGGGCTTAGCCATCCGCCTTCACAGGGAATTGCCTGCGCCGTAGGCACCCACCAACACGATCCGATCCGCAAAACGGAGATCGATGGCCCGCGCCTCCCACCCACGCGACTCGATGAAACTGCGCGCATCCAGAAGCGCGCGAATCTTCGCGGGAGCGTCCCGTCGAAGAACACGAACCGGCCTTCGGAAGATCGTGTCCATGATACCGAAACCGCCGTCGGGCAGCGCCGAAATTTCCGAGAGCGCGGAGAAATAATCCGACGGAACGGAGCGGAGGTCCGAGAGCAGACCGACCGCCTCGGGCAGCGCCGTTCGATCTCCGGAGACGAGCACGTACTCCGTCGCGTCCGCGCGCGGGTCGTACGGTGCGATCGGACGTCCGTCCGAGGAGAGCCACCAGAGCTTCGACCCGTCGCGGAAGAGCGCGACCGCGTTTCGCTCCGTCACGCGGACGGCGAGACCGTCCGGAAAGTGTTTCGAGAGGGTCACCCGTTCGATCCAGGGATGGACCCCGACCGCGCGGGCGATCGCCGAGAGATCGAGAGCGATCAGGTTCGCTCCCCGCCACTCTCCGACCGCCCGGAGAACGTCCTCCGTTCGAGCGCGGCGGTTCCCGGATACCTGGATGCGTTGGAGCGAGAAGAGCGACCCGCCGAAGAACCGGGAGAGACCCGCGACCGACCCGGCGAACAAAACGACGCCGAGGAGGACGCGGATGGCACGACCCTTTTTCCGCCGCCGCGGGGCGATTGCTCCGCGTCGAAGAAACGCCTTCTTCTCGCCGGCGCCGACCGCGACGAACCCGGCCTCGCCCCTACTTCCCGCCATCGGCGACCTTTCTCATGCCCTCGCCCGCGAGATAGCCCTCCCCCAGGCGGACGACGTCCCCGGCCCCCATCGTCAGGAGGAGGTCACCGGGCTTCAAGAGCCGCTCCAGTCGTTCCGGAACTCGTTTCTTGTCAGCAACATAGATCAGATTCCGGTGGCCCGCTTCGCGCGCGGCGCGGACGATGAGCTGCCCGGTGACGCCGGGCAGCGGCTTCTCCCTAGAGGGATAGACGTCGGTGACGACCGCGACGTCCGCGGCGAGGAGGGCCCTCCCGAACTCGACGGCGAAGTCGCGAGTGCGCGAGTAGAGGTGAGGCTGGAAGAGCGCCACCAGGCGCCGGTCGGGATGGACCTGCCGCGCGGCGGCGAGCGTGGCCGCGATCTCGGTCGGATGGTGGGCGTAGTCGTCGACGACGAGGACTCCGGCGCGCTCTCCCTTCCGCTCGAAGCGCCGGATCACGCCGGTGAAGTTCGCGAGCGCACGAGCGATCGTCTCGAAAGGAATGAGGAGCTCCCCTCCGACCGCGATCGCCGCGAGGGCGTTGGCGACGTTGTGGCGGCCGGGAAGAGGCAGCGTGACCTCCCCGAGCCGGCCCTGCTCCGAGTCCCAGACGTCGAACCGCGTCCCGGAGGCCTCGAGCCGCACGTCCCGCGCGGAGATGTGCGCCTGCGGCGACTCCCCGTAGGTGACGATGCGCTTCTCGACGCGCGGCAGGATCGTTCCGACGCCGGGGTCGTCCAGGCAGGCGATGACGGCGCCGTAGAACGGGACCCCGTTGGCGAACTGGACGAACGCGTCGAGGATCTCGTCTAAGTCCCGGTAGCAGTCGAGGTGGTCCGCCTCCACGTTCGTGATCACGGCGACGTCCGGCGTGAGCTCGAGGAACGACCGGTCGTACTCGTCCGCTTCGGCGACGAGGAAGTCGCCGCGCCCCAGCCGTGCATTGGTCCCGAGGATCCGGACGCGGCCGCCGACGACGATCGTCGGATCGAACCCCGCCTCGGTCAGGACCATCCCGGTGAGCGAGGTCGTCGTCGTCTTGCCGTGGGTCCCGGCGACGGCGATTCCCTGCTTCAACCGCATGACCTGGCCGAGCATCTGGGCCCGCCGGATCACGGGAATTCCGCGGTCGCGCGCGGCGGCGACTTCCGGATTCGACTCGTCGACCGCCGACGAGATCACGACGACGTCCACGTCCGACAGGTGCGAAGGATCGTGGCCGAGGAGGATCCTCGCACCGAGGGCGGAAAGACGCTCGGTGTTCTCGCTCGTCTCCCGGTCGCAACCCGAGATCTCGAGCGGAGTCGAGAGGAGGAGGATCTCGGCCAGGCCGCTCATCCCGACGCCCCCGGCGCCGACGAAGTGAATCCGGCGGAGCTTCAAGAACCTCATCGCGCCCCCTCCGCCTCGAACAGCAGATCCGCCAGCCTCTTCGCGGCGTCGGGTCGAGCGAAGCCGCGGGCGCGCTCCCCCATCTCGTGGAGCCGCGCACGATCGGCGAGCAGCCCGTGGACCGCCGACGCGAGCGTCTCGCCGGTCAGCGCGCCTTCTTCGATCGCGACCGCCGCTCCGGCCCGCTCGAACGCCCGCGCGTTCTCCATCTGATGGCCGTGGGTGGCGGACCCGAACGGGACGAGGATCGCCGGGCGACCCGCGGCGGAGAGCTCCGCGAGCGTCTGGGACCCGGCGCGCGAGAGGACGAGATCCGCCCACGAGAGCTCCCGGTGGATGAGCGGCAGGAAGGGCTCGACCCGGAAGCCTTTCGGGATCCGCCCGTAGAGCGTTCGAACCGACTCGAACTCCTTCTCCCCGGCCTGGTGGATCACCTCGATCGCGTCCCGTTCGAGGAGCGGCGCCGCCTCGGCCATCGCGCGGTTCAGGACCCGCGAGCCCTGGCTTCCGCCGAAGACGAGCAGCCGCCGGGTCGCCGCGGACGGATCGATGGGCGGAATCCGAAAGAACTCGGGCCGGACGGGTGTGCCGGTCACCACCCCGGGCCTCACGAGGTGCGTGTTCGCCCCCGGCACACCGACGGCGGTGCGTGTGGCGAACCGATTCAAGAGCCGGTTCGCGACCCCGGGGAACGCGTTCGACTCGTGGATCAGGGTCGGCACCCCGAGGGAGCGCGCCGCTGCGACCACGGGAACGCTGACGTATCCGCCGACGCCGGCGACTGCGCGAGCCCGGCGGCGCGAAAGAAGGCGGCGCGCGCCGAAGAAGCCGGCCGGCAGCTCCACGAGCGCGGCCAGTTTCGCCGCGAGGCGCTTTCCCGCGAATCCGGAGGCGCGGACGAGCTCGAGGGGAAAACCCGCTTCGGGAACGAGCTTCGCCTCGAGGCCGTGACGGCTCCCCACGAACAGGATCTCGGCGTCGGGACGCCGCGCCCGGATCTCGCGCGCGAGCGCGATCCCCGGGAAGATGTGCCCTCCGGTTCCGCCCGCCGCGATCACGTAGGTACCTCCGTCGGTCTCACGCTTCACGTCTCACGTCTCACGTGTTTCCACTTCGTGCTGGGACACGTTCAATATCAATCCCGCCGCGATCCACGAGGCGACGAGAGACGATCCTCCGTAGGACACGAACGGCAGCGGGATTCCCTTCGTCGGCATGAGGGCCAGCACGACGCTGACGTTCACCGCGGCCTGGATGACGAGCATCGCCGTCGCGCCGGCCGCGACGAGGGCGCCGAACGCGTCCGGAGCGCGCCGCGCCGCCCGGAATCCGCGCCACGCGACCACGCCGAAGCAGAGCACGACCGCGACCGCGCCGAGAAAGCCGAGCTCCTCGCCGACGATCGCGAAGATGAAGTCCGTGTGCGGGTACGGCAGGAAGAAGAGCTTCTGCCGGCTCGCCCCGAGACCGTTGCCGAAAAACCCTCCCGCCCCGACGGCGATGAGCGACTGGAGAGCCTGAAAGCCGGCGCCGAGAGGGTCCGCTTCGGGCCGGAGGAACGCGAGCAACCGCGCGCGTCGATAGTCCGCGGTCAGTGCGGCGGCGAGCACGAGGGGGATCACGCCCGCGCCGAGCATGAGGAAGAGCTTGGCGCGGACTCCCGCGAGCCACAGGAGAACGCCCGCGAGCATCACGTAACACGCGGCGGTCCCGAGGTCGGGCTCGAGCAGCACGACTCCCGCCGCGAGAATCGTGAAGAAGAGCGCGGGTCGGATCGCTTTCTGCGGATCTCCCCACGTGAGCGTCTTGCGCGCGATCTGGGACGCGAGGACGAGGACGAGCGCGACCTTCAGAAACTCCGAGGGCTGGAACATCACGGGGCCGAGCGGGATCCAGCGGCGCGCGGCGTTGATCGGAGGCTGGAGGAGGGCGAGCACGCAGAGCGCGAACATCCCGCCGAAGGCGAGGTAGACGATGGCGGGCCGCGCGAAGAAGCGGTAGTCGGCGCGCGAGACGACGAACGCCGCGACGCCGCCGACGACGAGCGCGGCAAGCTGCTTGATCAGGTAGCGGTAAGGGCTGCCCGACGTCTCCGCCGAGGAGACCGCCGACGCGCTGTAGATCATCACGCAGCCGAAGAGCGACAGCGCGACGAGGGCGACGAAAAGGACCTTGTCGGTCGCGAGCTTACGAGCCATTTCGAGAACCGCCCGGAGTCTGATCCCCGATGGGGGTCAGATCCCGCTCAGCAAATTGCCGCACCAGGGCCGTGAAGTGGCTTCCCCGCTCTTCGAAGTTCCGGTACTGGTCGAACGAAGCGCACGCGGGAGACAGGAGCACCGTGTCTCCCGGACGCGCGAGCTCGGCGGCGCGAGCGACGGCGCGCTCCATCGTGCCCAGTCGTTCGATCCGGGCAGTCCCCGCCAACGCCGCCTCGATGACCGGCGCGGCTTCGCCGATCGTGAGCACCATCCGCGCCGCGTGCGTCACCGGCCCGATCAGCCGGGAGAAGTCGCCGTGCTTGTCCCGCCCCCCCAGGATCAGGAGAACGCTCCGGGGAGCGCGGCCCTCGAGCGACTTCGCGGTCGCGTCCACGTTCGTCCCCTTCGAGTCGTTCACCCATGTCACGCCGGACCGTTCCGCCACGGTCTCGGTGCGGTGCGGCAGACCGCGGAATCCCGTCAGGCCCTTCTCGATCGCGGAGGCAGAAGCATCGAGGCACTCCGCCGCCGCGAGGGCCGCGAGAGCGTTCTCGAGGTTGTGGGCGCCGGAGAGCGACAGACGGTCGGCCGGGAGCACCTCCCGCCGCGTACCGCGCACCTCCGAGTAGAGGCGGCCGCGCTCGCACCACGTTCCGCCCGGCGCCGGCGCGCGGCGCGAGAAAGGCACCCGACGCGCGAGCGTCCGGGCGTTCCTGGCGATCGGGTCGTCCGCGTTGACGACGGCGAAGTCGTCGCCGACCTGGTTGACGAAGATGCGCTCCTTCGCAGCGGCATACTCCTCGAAGCCGGGGTAGCGGTCGAGGTGGTCGGGCGTGACGTTCGTGAGCACCGCGACGTGGGGACGGAAACGCTCGATCGTCTCGAGCTGGAACGACGAGAGCTCGCACACGAAGTCGCGCGGGCCGCGCTCGGAGAGAAACCCGGAGAGCGGCGCGCCGATGTTTCCCGCGAGCGCCACGGCCCGCGGGCCGAAGCGGAGGATCTCCGCGATCCACGCCGTCGTCGTCGACTTCCCGTTGGTCCCGGTTACGCCGACCCACCGGTTCTCTCCCGTCGCCTCTTCCTCCTCCGCGATGCGCCACGCGATCTCGAATTCCGACAGGACCGCGAGGCCCCGCCGGCGAGCCGCCGCGACGAGCGGGTGTGTCGGCGGTACTCCCGGCGACAGCGCGAGCCACCCCGACCCGTCGAGCGCGTCGTCCGTCCGGCCGCCCAAGAAAAAGCGGACTCCGCGCTCCTCGTAGTCGCGCCAGCCTTCGACCTCGTCGGCGGACTTGTCGTCCACGACGACGACCTCGAGACCCCGCTCGACGAGGGCCTCGGTGAGCGCCCGGCCGCTTCGCGCGAACCCGAGCACGGTCACCCGGGCGGGCAGATCGGCGGAAAACTTCGCCTTGCGACTCATCGCAGCTTCAACGTCGAGAGTGCGAGCACCGAAAACAGGATCGAGAGGATCCAGAATCGGACGATGACCCGCGACTCGGGCCAGCCCGCGAGCTCGAAGTGATGGTGGAGCGGCGCCATTCGAAAGACGCGCCGGCCGGTCGACTTGAACGAGACGACCTGGATGATCACCGACAGCGCCTCCAGCACGAACACGCCTCCGACGATCGCGAGGAGCATCTCCTGCTTGGTCATGACCGCGACGGCCGCGAGCGCGCCGCCGAGCGGGAGCGCGCCGACGTCGCCCATGAAGACGTCGGCGGGGTGCGAGTTGTACCAGAGGAATCCGAGCGACGCCCCGACCAGGCCGCCGCAGAACACGGAGAGCTCCCCGGCCTGCGGGACGAACGCGATCTGCAGGTACCGCGCCGCGACCGCGTTGCCGCTGACGTACGCGAGGAGGGCGTACGTGCCCGCCGCGACGCCGAACACCCCGATCGCGAGCCCGTCCAGGCCGTCGGTCAGGTTGACGGCGTTCGATGCGCCGACGAGGACGACGGCGACGAACGGTATGTAGAAGGGGCCGAGGTCCACGATGAGCTTCTTGAAGAAAGGGAACGTCACGATCGTCGAGAACGTCCCGGGAGCGGCCCAGTGCTCGATCGCCCAGGCCGCGCCGAACGCCACGAGGAACTGCGGGACGAGCTTCCCGCGACCGGACAGACCCAGGCTGCGCCGGTGCGTGATCTTGACGTAGTCGTCCGCGAAGCCGACGGCCCCGAGGCCGGCGAGCGTTCCGAGCGCGATCCAGACGAGGCGGTTCTTCAGGTCCATCCAGAGAAGCGTCGCGGCGATGACCGCGAGGAGAATCAGGACTCCCCCCATCGTCGGCGTCCCCGCCTTGGAGAGGTGTGAGCGCGGGCCGTCGGTGCGCACGGACTGCCCGATCTGGCGGCGCTTCAGGAGGCGGACCATCGGCCCGCCGAGTGCGAGCGCGAGGAGGAGAGCCGTGACCGCGGCCATCGCCGTTCGAAACGTGATGTACCGGAAGACGTTGAAGACCGGGAAGAACTTGGCGAGCGGGTAGAGCCAGGCGTAGAGCATCTACGCTTCGCGTGCCGAGAGCATTTCGACCGCCCGATCGAGCCCGACGGCCCTCGACCCCTTGATCAACACGACGTCTCCCTCGCGGAGAGTCGCGTCCAAGAGAAGCGCGGCTTCCTCGGCCGTGGCGACGCAGTCGATCGCCGACTTCGGAAAGCCGGTGCCGGCGGCTTCCTCGCCGAACCACCGGGCGAGCTCGCCGACGCAGATCAAACGATCGACGCGCTCCGAAGCGTACTTGCCGAGCTCCCGGTGCCAGACGTCCTCGTCGTCTCCGAGCTCTCTCATGTCCCCGAGGACGGCGATCCGGCGGGTCGCCGCGAATTCGGCGAGAGTATCGAGAGCCGCACGCAGCGACGCGGGATTGGCGTTGTACGAGTCGTCGTAGAGCAGAGCGCCGGAGGAGTGCCGGCGGAACTCACCGCGGTGGGGCGAAGGGCCGAGCCCCGGAGCGGCCGCCGCGCAGTCGGAAGCGGAGGCTCCGGCCGCGAGAGAGATGGCCGACGCCGCGAGGAAGTTGAGCGCCTGGTGCATGCCCGGCAGCGGCAGCGCGACGGCGGTCTCCTCGGTCGCGGTGCGGAGCCGGAATCGCGTTCCCCCTTGCCCCCGTTCGAAGCGGTCCGCCACCACGTCCGCCGTCTTCGCGAAGCTTCCGAAACGGAGAACGCGACCGGGCCACCGTTTCGCGATAGCGGAGACACGGGAGTCGTCGGCGTTCGCGACGAACGTGCCGGACGGCTGGAGTCCTTCGAGGATCTCCGCCTTCGCCCGGGCGACGTCGTCGATCGAGCCGAAGGACGCGAGGTGCGCCGGCGCGACGTTCGTGATCGCGGCGACGTCGGGTCGGAACGCGCGGGAGAGCCGCGAAAGCTCCCCTTTCGCGCTCATACCCATCTCCCCGACCATCCAGTCGGGCACCCGCGGCAGGTTGACGACCGACATCGGGAATCCGATCGCGCTGTTCTGGTTCCCCGGGGTCTTCTCGACCGTGAAACGGCGCGACAGGATCGCCGCAGTGAACTCCTTCGTCGTCGTCTTGCCGGACGAGCCGGTCACCGCCGCGAGACGGAATCCGGCTCGATCCCTGAGCGTCACGGCGAGCGACGTGAGCGCCGCGAGGGGGTCGGAGACGGCCACGACCGGGCACCCTTCCGGCAGCGGAGACGGAACTCGCTCGGAGAGAACCGCGCGCGCCCCGCGAAAGACGGCGTCCCCCGCGAAGTCATGTCCGTCCGCGCGCGCCCCCTTCATCGCGACGAAGAGCACTCCGGGTCGCACGGCGCGGGAGTCGACGGCGACGCCCGAAAGGTCGACGTCGGCGGCCCCGGAGGGAACCTTCGCGCCCGCGGCGACGGCGACGTCGGCGAGGGTGAATCTCATCGGGGCATTTCACGGCGCGGCCTACCGCCGCGACGCGTACTCCGCCGCGACCTCGCGGTCGTCGAAAGGGATCTGTCGATCGCCGATGATCTGGACGCGCTCGTGACCCTTGCCGGCGATCACGACGACGGTCCCCGGGTTCGCGAGGTCGATCGCGGTGCGGATCGCCTCGCGCCGATCGGGAACCTTCCGGTAGTTCGTCGCGCCCGACAGAACGAGGCCCCTTTCGACTTCCGCCAGGATCGCCTCGGGGTCCTCCGACCGCGGATTGTCGGACGTCGCGATCGCGATGTCCGAAAGCGATCCCGCGATGCGGCCCATGGGAGCGCGCTTTCCCCGGTCCCGATCCCCTCCACAGCCGAACACGAGCACGATCTTCTCGTCCGTCAGGTTCCGCACCGCCTCGAGCAGTCTCGTGAGGGCGTCTTCGGTGTGTGCGTAGTCCACGAGGATCGCAAACGGCTGTCCCGCCTCCACGGGCTCGAGGCGGCCGGGCACGCGCGCGACCGCCGCGCAACCCTCGGCGATCTCCGTTTCGGAGAATCCCAGCGCGAGTCCGGCGGCCGCGGCTCCGACGAGATTGTCCGCATTGAAGCGTCCCAGCAGCGTGGAGGAGATGCGGAAGCGGCCACCGCGATGGACGATCGCAAGCGATGTGCCCGAGAGAGTGCAGTCGATCTCCTCGCCGCGAACGTCGGCGGCGCGGCCCTGCGTCGACCAGGTGAGCACGGGCGGCGCGACCTCGACGGCCAGGCGGCGGCCCGCCGGGTCGTCCACGTTGACGACCGCGGCCGCTGCCGGCTTGCGGAAGTCGTCGAACAGCCGCTTCTTCGCCCCGAAGTAGGTCTCCAGGTCGCCGTGGAAGTCGAGATGGTCGCGCGTCAGGTTGGTAAACACCGCGACGTCGAAGCGGCACCCCTCGACGCGATCGAGCGCGAGAGCGTGCGACGAGACCTCCATCGCCGCGGCCGGAACGCCCGATTCGACCATCTCCGCCAAGAGCGCCTGGAGGACCGGCGCGTCCGGCGTCGTCTGGCCGGCCGGGAGCTGACGGTTGCCGGTCGAGTAGAAGACCGTGCCCACGAACCCGGCCCGCCCGTACCGTCTCGCGAGAATCGACTCGAGGAGGAGTGCCGTCGTCGTCTTCCCGTTGGTGCCCGTCACGGCCCCCAGCACGAGCTTCTCGGCCGGATCGCCGGCGAGACGCGCGGCGAGACGCCCGAGCGCCCGGCGGGGCGAGGAGACCCGGACCCAGGGGATCGTCAGCCCGTCGGGGGCGGGCCGGTCCGAGACGACGGCCACCGCCCCGCGGAGAACGGCCTCTCGGGCGTGGTCCCGGCCGTCCGCGTGCCCCCCTCGGAGAGCGACGAAGACCTCGCCCGGGCGTACCGTCCGGGAGTCGGCGGAGATCCCGGTGATTTCGAGGTCGCTCGCGGCGGAGGGGAAGCTCGAGTCCGGCAGGACCGACAGGAGCTCCACGAGGTTCACGGAGCCGGAAGCGACGCGGCGGACTCCTCCGCCCGGCGCTCGGTGCCCTGAGCCGGCGCCGCGGCTGGTTCGGCGAGACGAAGGACGCAGACGGATCCCGCGCGGACGGGCGCGCCCGGCGCGGGCTTCTGCTCGACGACGAAGCCCGATCCCACGATTCGGGCCGAGAGACCCCGGCGCGCGAAGAGCGCGAGCGCCTGGCGCGCGGAGAGGCCGAGTGCCGACGGCGTGCCGCCGTCCAACGTGTTCGACGGCTCGCTCGGGGCGGGGGGCGGCGGAGCGAAGGTCTCGCCGGCCGTCCGCACGGAGGCGGGAACGACCCCCGCCGGATACTCGATCTTCTGCGACGAGCTCGCGACGAGGAGCGTTTCGGGAAGGCGCTGCTCTTCCGGCGCGACCCGGAGGATGCCGAGCGCCTGCGACACGACGCGGGCGAACACGGGGGCGGCGATGTCGCCGCCGTAGTACTTGCCGCCCTTCGGCTCCTCGATCAGCACGAGTCCCACCACGCGAGGATTTTCACCCGGCGCGAAGCCGACGAAGGACGAGACGTATCGGCCGGCTTGATATCCGCCGATCCCGGCTTTCTGCGCGGTGCCGGTCTTCCCCGCGACCACGAATCCGGGAATCGCGGCCTTCTTGCCGGTGCCGCGATCGACGACTCCCACCAGCAGATTCCGGACGTTATGGGCCGTCTCTTCCGTCAGGACGCGCTCCGCCGGCGGAGGCGTAAACGTCTCGACGCGACCGTCGGGATGCGCGATGCGCCGCACGAGGCGCGGCCGCACGAGCCGTCCGCCGTTGGCGATCGCCGCGGCCACCCGCGCGAGCTGCAGCGGCGTGAGCGAAACCTCCTGACCCATCGAGATCGTCGCGTTCGAGAGCATGGACCAACGCTCCGGACGCCGGAAGATTCCGGCGTTTTCTCCGGGCAGGTCGATTCCGGTCGGCCGGCCCACGCCGAGCGCGGTCGCGCCGGCCCACAGCCGCTGCGGCCCCAGTCGGAGCCCGACGCGGATGATTCCGACGTTCGACGAGTGCTCGAAGACGCCCGCGAGAGTGAGCGCGCCGAAGTGCTTGCGATCGTGCTCGGAGATGGTCGTGTTCCCGACGCGAATCGTCCCGTCTCCGGTGTCGATCGTCTCGTCGAGCGTGACGACCGAGTTCTCGAGGGCGACGGCCCCGGTCACGATCTTGAACGTGGAACCGGGCTCGTGCGCGTCGGCGATGGCGTGATTCCGGCGAGTCTCCGGCGAGTAGCGGCCATAGTCGTTGGGATCGAAGGCCGGCGCCATCGCCATCGCGAGAACCGAGCCGTCCGAGGGGTCGAGCAGGATCGCGACGCCCGAGCGGGCCTGCGACTCGGCGACGGCCTCCGAGATCGCCTGCTCGGCGGCGAACTGGATCCCGGAGTCGATCGACACGACGAGTGACGCGCCCTCCTGGGGCGGGCGCGCGTTCGCGACCTCGGCTTCGCCGTACGTCGATCGCCGCGCGTCCGTGAGCGCGATGACCTCGCCCGGCTTGCCGCGGATCGTCGAGTCGTAGAAGTGCTCGAGTCCGGCGAGGCCCTTGTCGTCGAGGCCGACGAAGCCGAGCACTCCCGCCGCGAGGCTGCCCTTCGGATAGAAGCGTTTGGTCTCCGCGACGAGGTGGATGCCGGGTAGCTTCGCCTTCCGGATCGCGGCCGCCGCCGTCCGGTCGATCTTCCGCGCGATCCACACGAATCCCCTCTTCTGCGTCAGCCGCGCGAGGATCGCGGGAGGATCGACGTCGAGGTGGCGGGCGAGCTCGCGCGCCGTCCCGGCCGGGTCTTTCACGTCGTCGGGAATGGCATAGATCGAGGAAACCTCGACGGAGACCGCGAGCGGGCGGCCGGCGCGATCGAAGATGGAGCCGCGCAGCGGCGAGACCTCGATTCGCCGCTCCTGCTGACGCTGCGCGCGCGCGCGATAGTGGCTGCCCTCGGCGAGCTGGAGCTGCCCGAGGCGCGCGACGACGACCGAGGCCCAGAACATGAGGAAGAGGGCGAGAAAGCGGACGCGGCCGAGGCGCACGAAGTTCATCGCGGAGATCCCTCTTGCGGCTCGACGTACTGGACCTGTCCCGGCCGCGGGGGCGCCAGGCCCTTTCGCGCCGCGACGGCCTGCACGCGATCGGGCGCGGAGGCGCGGGCGAGCTCGGCCCGAAGGCGGCGGTTCTCTTCGGTGAGCTCGACGAACTTTCGGTCGAGGGCGCCGCGTGCGTAACCCACGCGCACGGTCTCGACGTGGAGGGCGGCCCAGAGGAGCAGCGCGAACGAGATCGGCAGCCCCGCGAGCAGATAGGTTGCGAGCTCGCGGCCGCGACGCCGGTCGCGCTCGCGCGTCAGGTGCAGGTTCTCGACGCGCTTCGACTGGACGTAGGACGCGGCGCTCAAGGGATTACGTTCTCCACGGCAATCTTCTCGGCGATCTTCTCGGCCGCGCGTAGGCGCGCGCTGCGCGACCGCGGGTTGCGGCGAACCTCGGCCTCGGAAGGGCGGATCGGGCGGCGGGTCAGGACGGTGAGCGCGCGGCGGGCGCCGCAGACGCAGATCGGCAGCTTCGGCGGGCAGAGGCAGACGCCCGACTCGCGCCGGAGCGTCTCCTTGACCATGCGGTCCTCGAGCGAGTGATACGCGATGATGGCGACGCGCCCTTCCGCGTTCAGCTTCTCGACGGCCGCCGCCAGGAAGCGCGAGAGCGCCTGGAGCTCGGCGTTGACCTCGATACGGAGCGCCTGGAAGACCCGGGTCGCCGGATCGATCTTCTCCCGGTTGTCGCCCTTGACCCGGGCGACGATCCGCGAGAGATGGCGAGTCGTCGTGATCGGTTCCCGGGATCTCTCTTCCAGTATCGCCCGCGCGATTTTGTTCGCCATCCGTTCCTCCCCGTATTCGAAAAAAATCCGACTCAGCTCTTCGGCCGAAGCGTGCGCGACGACGTCGGCGGCGCTGCGACCCGAGTGCGACATCCGCATGTCGAGGGGGCCTTCGCGCCGGAAAGAGAACCCGCGCGAAGGCTCCTCGAGCTGCATCGAGGAGACACCGAGGTCCGCCAGGATTCCGTCGGGCGGCGGGAGGCCGTCGAGCAATTCGCCGAGGTCGCCGAAGTTCCCTTCGACGAGCCGGACCCGGTCGCCGAAACCCGAGAGCCGCCCGGCCGCGAGGGCGAGTGCGTCGGGATCGCGGTCGAGCCCGAGAACGCGGATCCCGGGACCCGCTTCGAGAAGGGCGCGGGAATGGCCTCCCGCGCCCACCGTGGCGTCCACGAAGAATCCACCGCGTTCCGGCGCGAGGAGCTCGACGACCTCGCGTACGAGAACGGGCGTGTGAGGTGGCTTGTCAACGTCGTTCGTCCTACTTCTCTCTTTTCGCTTCCCGTTTTTCCGTTTCCCGGCCTCAGCTCAGGGCCTTCGAGAGCTCGTCGTAGTCCTCGTCGGTGAATTCGACCGTCGCGAGGCGGTTTTCGAGCGCGCCGCGATCGGAGACGATCAGGTGATCGATGTTTCCGGTCACGACGACGTCGGCCGGAAGCTTCACGGCGTCGCGGAGGATCTGCGGGATGAGCACGCGCCCCTGCCCGTCGATCGTCGCGTCCTGCCCGTAGTAATTGACGCGCTCGAGGTACTTCGTCCTCACGCGGTGGACCTGGGGCAGGAGGGCGAGCCTCTCCTCGTGGGCGCGCCAGATCGGGAGCGGATAGAGAAGAACCTTTCGTCCGTCGACGGACGTCACGAAGAGCTCCGGTCCGAAGGCCTCTTCGATCTGGGCGCGGAAGAGGCTCGGGACCTTGAGACGGCCCTTTTCATCGACACGAGCCGGAGCGCTCCCGCGAAAGCGATCCATACTTCAATTGGCGCACCGATCCGAAGATCGCTGCCACTTTCTCCCACTTTTAACCGATTTAGGCCACTTGTCGCGGATGTTAGGGGTCCCAAGTTTGTTAGTCAACAAAAAGCAAATGCCTAAAAAAATTAGGGGCGTAAGGGCAGCGCAACGCTCGCCGACGGGCTCGTCCGAAGCAGTGCACTCGTTCTAGTGCATTGCATCTCCACAGGTTGCGGTCGTACGACCCGTGACACCCAAGCAGTGGCCGGCTTTTCGGATTTCGGCAGATAGTTGCGTCCGCCGAAACGTCTCGAAGACTACTTGGCGTCTGGGACTTGCGGCCTGGGACTCGACTGAGGCCAGTCCGGCGGCCCTTCCTGGTGCCATCCGCGCGTCAGGTCGAGCCAGAGCGCGAGCCCCCGGTGCGACCCGAACCTCGCGTAGCGCCGGGCGATCGCCTGATCGGTCGAGGCCGCCCGTCCCCGATAAAGGCGCCGGTACTGCTGCCGGGTCCAGGAATCGAGCGCGTAGAAATCGTGTCGCCCGAGGATTCGCAGAAGGCCTTCGGCGGCGTACGGCCCGAAACCCCGCTCCGCGATGATCGCCTGACGCACCTCTTCGGAGGGCCGCGAGCGATCCTCCCACGTCGAAAGGTCGAGCTTCCCGGACGCCACGCGGCGCGCGAAGAGCCGCAGGGCCGGCGCACGGTAACCGCATCGCACGCGCCTCTCGATCATCGGAGTCGTGAGGCGCGCGACCGACTCGGGGTCTGGAAAGGCGCGGCCTTCCGCTCCCGCGACCGCGATCAGTCGCGACACCATTCCCCGTGTCGCGCCCCACGATGCGTTCGTCGTGAAGAGGATCTTCACGGCATCCTCGAACAGCGTTGGCGAGCGGAGCATGCGTCCGCCCCGGACGCCGAGCGCCGCCGACAGAACGGGCTCGTGAGCGAAGGAGCGCTCCGCGCCCGACAGATCGAGGTCGAGCGAGAAAACGCGCCGCGCGATAGCGCGCAGCCGTGAAGCGTCGATCCGATCGCTCTTCGCCTCGAGCATCCCCGCACGAACGCGGAACGTGACAGAGGCTGCGAGCTCGACAGCCGCCCTCACCCCCGCCCCTCTCCCGCGGGAAGAGGGCAGACCGCTCACCACTGTGCTGAGAATCCCCTTCTCCCGCTCGTACGAGAACGGAGCCAGGTCGTACCAGCCGTGCGAGCGGACGACGGAGTCGAAGGAGAACCGGGGAGGGACCGGAAGCCGGACGGCTACGACGGCTTCTTCTCTTCCGTCGCCGGAGCCGGCGGCGTCGTCGTCGCGAGCGACGGGTCGTAGACCTTGATGTACGCCTCACGCCTCAGCTTCTCGATGTATTCCGTGTACTTCTTGTCGTAGACGTCGTCGGCAATGCGGGCGCGCAAATCCTCTTTGACGTCCGCGAACGGCCGGTAGCCGGCGGGCTTCCGATCCTTCACGGCGAAGAGGTGGATCGACGAGGACAGCAACACCGGAGCGGTGAGCTCCCGCGGCGGGTCGGCGAACACCGCCGCATCCAGTGCGGTGACGAGCTCTCCCTTGCTGACGCTCCCCAGCGCCCCTCCCCGCTCCCGCGCGTTGCCTTCGGAGTACTCCTTCGCGACGTCGGCGAACGGAGCTCCCGCCGCGATCTTCGTGCGGGCCTCCTCCACTCTCGCGGCCGCCCGCGCTCGTGCTGCGGGATCGTTGGGGTCGAATCGAAGAACGATCTCCGAGACCTGCGCCTGTTCCGGGACCTTGTAGAGCTGCTCCTTGCGGCGCTCGTACTCGAGCCGCAGCGCGTCGTCCGTGAGATCGAGCTTCGAGCTGATGTCGCGGCCGACGACTTTCTGAAGGGTGATCGTGTTGCGCATCTGGCGCTTCAAGTCGTCGCGGGTGAGGTTCGAGGACTTCAAGGCGGCTTCGAACTCGGCGTCGGTCGCCAGGTTGTACTGACGCTTGACGCGTTCGACCGCAGTCTCGACTTCTTCGTCCGTGGCGGCCACGGAGAGCTCTTTCGCCCGGTCCTCGAGGAGCTTCTCCTGGATGAGATCGTTCAGGAGCTTGCGCCGCGCTTCGAGCGGGTTGTTGCCCGCCTGGGGCGACGCGATGAAGACCTCGAAGCGCTTCTGGAATTCGCTGTTGGTGATCAGGCGGTCGTTGACCCGGGCGACGATCTTTTCGACGAGCTCGCCCGCCGTCGCGGCCGCCGCGACGAGGGAGAGGGCCAGGAAAATGCGGGTTTTCATCGACGAATTCATAACACGGGCCCCCAATCGTAATTCCTTGAAGCTTGAACCTTCGCTCAGGCCGCTTCCCGCCGCTCGAGCTCCGAAAGCCATGTGACGAGAACCGGCAGCAGCGCGTCGGACGGCGGGGCGGGAAACGAGAGAACGCCCGCGGGCGAAAGGGTCGCTCCCGACGTGCCCTCGACGAGCGCCGCCAGCCGCTCGCCGTCGACCCGGGCGTCCTCGGCGAGGCGCAGGTGCACGCGGCCGGCCTGTCGGGTCACCGTCGTCACCCCGACGCGCTCGGCGCGGTTGCGCAACCGCGAGTATTCGATGAGCCGTCCGAGGGCCGGCGGCGGCTCGCCGAACCGGTCCGAGATCTCTCTGCGGACTTCCTCGAGCTCGGCGTCGTCCTTTGCGCGCGCGACCTTCTTGTAGATCATCATCCGCCAGTTCTCGTCGGCGACGTACGCGTGGGGGATCGTCAGGTCGAGCCCGAGCGATAGCGTCACGGCGCGCTCGGGGCGGATCTCTTCGCCCTTGATCTCGCGGACGGTCTCTTCGAGCATCGACAGGTACATCTCGAAGCCGACGGACGCGATGTGCCCGGACTGCTCGCCCCCGAGGATGTTCCCCGAGCCGCGGATTTCGAGGTCCTTCGCGGCGATCCGGAACCCTGCCCCGAGGTCGCAGAACTCCTGGATGGAGGCGAGGCGCCTCCGCGCCGTCTCCGAGAGTGAAATGTTCTCGGGCACGAGAAGGTACGCGTACGCGGGCTTGTCACTCCTCCCCACGCGCCCCCGGAGCTGGTAGAGCTGCGCGAGGCCGTACATCTCGGCGCGGTCGATCAACATCGTGTTCGCCGTCGGGATGTCGAGCCCGTTCTCGATGATCGTCGTCGCGAGCAGGACGTCCGCGTCGCGCGAGTAGAACCGCATCATCGCCTTCTCGAGCTCGGCCTCGCGCATCGCGCCGTGGGCGACCGCGATGCGGACGCCGGGGAGCAGTTCCTCCAGCATCTCTCGGACGCGCCCGATCGTCTCGACGCGGTTGTGCACGAAGAACACCTGGCCGCCGCGCTCGATCTCCGCCTCGATCGCCTCGCGGATGACCTCCGGCTTCGCCGGCACGACCTGAGTCTCGATCGCCAGCCGGTCGCGCGGCGGCGTCTCGATGATCGAGAGGTCGCGCAGCCCCGAGAGCCCGAGGTGAAGCGAGCGCGGGATCGGCGTCGCCGACATCGAGAGAACGTCGATCGACGCCTTCCACTCCTTCAGGCGCTCCTTCTGCGCGACGCCGAACCGCTGCTCCTCGTCCACGATCAGGAGTCCGAGATCGCGGAACGCGATGTCCTTTCCGAGCAGGCGGTGCGTCGCGATCAGGATGTCCACGCCCCCCTCCGCGACCTTTTCGATGACGGGCTTCTGCTCCGCGCGCGAGCGCAACCGCGAGAGGAGCTCGATCGTCACCGGGAAGGCGGCGAAGCGCCGCTGAAACGTCCGGAA
>Ga0075423_10000872_pt1 | contig 25607 bp, 24 predicted proteins | sample SoiMethybrSBSTD2_FD_80114 | JGI IMG/M metagenome (GOLD analysis project Ga0075423, IMG submission 80114) | Bulk soil microbial communities from a Populus tree surrounding site in Tennessee, USA - Soil MetaG P. TD hybrid SBSTD2 | ecosystem: Environmental > Terrestrial > Soil > Tree plantation... | reverse complement strand
GCGACCTCCTTCATGTTCTCGTCGAAGAACGCGAACACCGGGATGGAGCGGTACATGCCCTGGTTGAGGTACTGGTCCATCAGCTCCTTGTTCTTGTCGCGGAGGAAGATGCGCATGTCGATGTTGGGATTGCCCTCGACCATCTTGGCGAGCACGGGGACGTTGTAGAGGGCGTCGCCGCACCAGTCCTCGGTGATCACGAGCACGTTGAGCTTCTTGCCGTACTTGTCGAGGGCCTGCTTGTCCTCGGGCGTTATCTTGATGCTCTGCAGGAACTCGACGAACTTGTCCTTGTTCGTCCCCATCTGCGCGAGGTACTGGTCCAGCGTCATCCCCTGCTTGAACTGCTCCTTGGTCACCATCGATACGGCTCCTTTCCCTCTCAGCGCATGGCCGATAGGTCCACGGTGAACGTCGAGACGTCCTTCTCGTCGGAGTTGCGGACGACCAGGGTGTAGCGGCCCCGGCCAGTGAGGCCCTCGACGGGGAAGACGTAGAGGCAGCGCGCGGCATAGCCGCCGGCCTCCGCGCGCAGCGCGGTCCGCTCGTTCTGGACGAACGAGGGCTTGATCTCGGTCTTGCCGTCGAGGAGCAGGGGCGCGTAGAAGCGCGCGAAGTCGCTCCGGTCACCCCGCAGCGTCACCCACAGCGTGAGCTTGTTGGTTGTTTCCTTGAGGACCGTGTCGATGTCCTTGGGCTTGAGCGTGTCGTTCTTGAACGCGGCGTTGCGGGCGGCGAGGGCGAGCCGATGGAACGGCGTCATCACCTCGATGACCTCACCCGCGGCGTTCTTCTGCCGCCACTCTCCACCGAACTCCTCGCTGACCACGCTGCGCTTGCCCACGAGCATGGCGTCGTCGCGCTCGCGCTCGGACAGCGCGAACGCGGCCGCCGCCGCCGACTGGCCGGGGGCCGGCCAGAATGCGAGGGTGGCAAGACCAATCACGATGAGGGAGAGGATTCCGTTGCGTCGCATGGACCGCTCAGGCGTCGATCATTGTAGCACGCGCGGTCGCGCACGCTCGCCCCGGGGGCCGGCGCCGGTTGCCCCCTTCCGGGGTGGGGGCTAGGCTTGACGCATGCGGTGCCTGCTCCTGCTCGCCCTCGTCTGCGCGGCCGTGTCGGGCTGCGCATCGGTGTTCCCCGGCCAGATGCTCCAGGGCGTGGATCGCTCGCTCACCCTGGGCGTGCTGCGCAGCGACCCGGACCGCTACCGGAACGCGCGGGTGGTCCTCGCCGGTGAGATCATCGAGACGCGGCCCCGCGCGGGCCGCACCGAGATCGAGGTGCTCTCGCGGCCGCTCGGCGACGGCGACGCGCCCCGGCGCACCGACGAGACCGACGGCCGCTTCATCATGGTCGCGCCGGACTTCCTCGATCCCGCGGTGTACGCGCGCGGCCGGCGCGTCAGCATGGTGGGCACGGTCCTCGGCGGCGAGGAGCGCCCCCTGGGCGACCAGCCCTACCGGTACGTCCTCACGCGGCCCGACCAGATCTACCTCTGGCCGCTCCCCGCGGCATACGGCTATCCCTACCCCTATCCCTATGCGGGATATCCGTACCCGTATATCGGAGGGCCCTACTGGCCCTACTACTGGTAGCCGCGACGCGTCGGCGCTAGGGCGCGCGACGGCCCGTCACGATCACGGTGGAATAGGTGTCGGGGTCGAGGAAGCGGACGGCCACCCGCCGCACGTCGGCGGCGGTGACGGCGGCGATGCGCTCGCGGTAGCGCTCGGGATAGTCCAGCCCGAGCCCCAGCTCCTCCAGGGAGGCGATCAGCACCGCGACCTTGGACGAGGTGTCGGTGCGCAGCGCGTAGCTGCCGATGAGATAGGCCTTGGCGAGCGCCAGCTCCGCCGGCGCGACGTCGGCGGCGCCGATGCCCCGCATCTCCTCCCGCACCAGGCGTATGGCCTCCTCGGCGCTCTCGTTCCGCGTCTGGAGCGACACGGTGAGCGAGGAGCCGTGGCGGGCGATGCCCACGCTCGCGCCCACCCCATAGGCGAGCCCCCGCTCCTCGCGCACGCGCGTGTAGAGGCGCGAGGTGGAGCCCCCGCCCAGGATGTACGTGGCGACGGCCAGGGCCGGATAGTCGGGATCTTTCTGGCGTATCGCCGGACGCCCCATGAACACGGTGGTCTGCGTCAGCTCGCGCACGACGGTGCGCTCGGCCGGCGGCACCGACTCCGGCGCGCTCGGGACGGAGGGGAGCGGCGTGGCGGGCGCCCGCCAGCCGCCGAGCCGCGCCAGCAGTCGAGCGCGAACCTCCGTCGCCGACACGTCGCCCACCACGACCACGGTGGTCGCATCGGGACGGTAGTACGAGCGGTGGAACGCGCTCACCTTGACGCGGTCGAGGGTCGCCACGGATGCCGGCGTCCCCAGGGCCGGCCGGGCGTAGGGATGTCCGGGATAGATCTGTTCCGCGAGCGCGCGCCCGGCCACCGTCTCGGGCTCGCTCTCCGCGTTCCGGAGCGCGGCCTGGATCTCGCCAACCTTCCGGCGCAGCTCGTCCTCGGGGAACGAGGGCTGGGTCACTGCCTCCGCGAGGAGATCGAATCCGAGCGGAAGGTCCTTCGAGAGCACGCCCAGCGAGAGCGCGGCGCCATCGCGGCCGCCGCCGCTGGCCAAGCTTCCGCCCACGGACTCGATGGCGCGGTCGATCTCGGCGGCGCTGCGGTGCGCGGTGCCCCGGGTGAGCAGCGACGCGGTGAGATTGGCGAGGCCGCCCGCGTCGGGGGGATCGAGGACGGACCCCGCGCGCACGTACACGCTCACCGCCACGATGGGCAGCGCGCGCCGCTCGCTGACGAGCAGCACCACGCCGTTGGGAAGCACCACCCGGTCGGCGAGCGGGGCGGCGGACGCCCCCGCGGCCAGCGCGGCGATCAGCAGCAGCGCGGCGGCGGCCCGCCTCATGCGGCCGCTCCGAGCTCGAGACGGAATCCCTTCACGAGGACGGCCGGCGCGGGGCGGAAATCGAGCGCGGGATCGCGCGTGAAGCCCAATCGTTCGTAAAGGCGCATGGCTGTCTGCATCATGTCGGTGGTGTGCAGCAGGAGCGCGGTCGCGCCAGCCGCCCGGGCACGCCGCACGCACTCGCGCATGAGCCCCTCCGCGACGCCCTGGCCGCGTTCCGCCGGCGGCACGGCGAGCAGCCGCACCTCCGGCCCGCTGGTCCGGCGGTCGCCGCCCGGCATGGGCGCGCCGGCGGGATAGAGCAGCACAGCGCCCACGAGGACGCCTCCGCGGTCGGCGACGATCTGCTCGGCAGGCGCCACGCGCGCCAGGGTCTCCACGATGTTGGCGCGGTACATGGGCCAGAGCGGCCCCAGCACCGCGGCGTACTGCTCGTACGCGGCGAGCGTGAGCGCGCGGATCGCCTCGCCCTCGGTGGGGCGCGCGTCGCGGATGTCGAGGGCGGCCACGATCACGCCGCGTCCGGGTAGGTGGCCTTCACCCGCTTCGAGCGGACGAGGTACGCGTACCAGAGGGCGACGCCGATCAGCGCGGGGACGGTCTGCCGCGCGACGGCGATCGCGAGGCTGGGATTGGCCTCCGGAGGTAAGCCCGCGGCGAAAGGCAGGAGCGCGGCGACGACCAGATAGGCCAGCGAGACCTGGAAATAGCGCGTCGCGGTCTGCACGGCCCGCGGGCGGACGTTCCAGAGCCGAAGCCCTACCCACACGCCGTAGACGGTCAGCGCGATCCGGAGTGCCGTGTCGACGAGGAGCACCACGCGCAGGCGCGGGAACCGGTCGAAATACGGCGAGTCGACCTGGTAGGCGCGCACGATCCCGATCGTGACCAGGATGGGACTCAAGACCGTGACCCCGACGCAGAGCAGCAGCAGCCAGCCCCCCACGCGCATTTACTTGTCCTTCTCCGTCTTCTCGGGACCGCCCGGAGCGTTCACGGCCGCCTCGGGCAGGAGCACGCCCACCGTCTTCACGTCGACGGGGAAGTAGGTGCGGGCCGCCCGCTGGACATCAGCGGCGGTGACGGCGCGGATCGCGGCCACGTACTCGTCGGCGCGGCGCCACGAGCCGATGCGCTCGAACCTCGCGAGCGTGGCCGCACGCGAGTAGATCGAGTCCTGGCCCCACACGAACGACGCCTCGATCTGGTTCTGCGCGCGCGCGAGCTCCTCGGGGTCGATGGGCTCGCGCTTGAGCCGCTCGAGCTCCTCGAGGAGGCCGCCCTCGAGTACGTCGAGACCGACGCCTTCGGCGGGACGCGCGGAGAGCCAGAAGAGGTTCGGGTCCACCGAGCTGTAGCTATAGTCCGCGTCGGCGTCCAGCGCGAGGCCCGCCTCCACCACCAGCCGGCGATGGAGGCGCGACGCGCGGCCGCCCGAGAGAACGCTCTCGAGCACCTCCAGCGCGGGCGCGTCCGGGGAGCGGAAGTTGGGCACGAGCCAGGTCAGCGTCAGCGCGGGCAGACGCGCGGCCGCGCTCCGCAGGGTGACCCGCCGCTCCGCGCGGGGTGGAGGCTCCACCGCGGTCACCGGCGGCGGCGCCGGCCCCCGCGCGATCGGCCCGAACAGCGCGCGGATGCGCGCGAGCAGCTCGGCCGCGCGCACGTCCCCGACCACCACCAACACGGCATTGTTCGGGCGGTAGTAGAGGTCGTAGAACGCCCGCAGCTCGGTCGCGTTGATGCGGCCGATGTCCTCCATCCACCCGATCACCGGCCAGCGGTAGGGATGAGCCGCGAAGGCCATGGCCATCACTTCCTCGGCGAGGAGGCCATCGGGGCTGTCCTCGGTGCGCATGCGCCGCTCTTCCATCACCACCTGGCGCTCGGCATCGATCTCGGCGGGATCGAGCAGCAGGTTGCGCATGCGGTCGGCCTCGAGCTGGAGGATCTCGTCCACCTTGTCGGCGGCGATGTTGACGAAGTAGGAAGTCGTGTCCTGGGTGGTGAAGGCGTTGTCGTGGCCGCCGTTGCCCTCGACGACCCTGGAGTACTCGCCCTTGGGACGCGTGGGCGTGCCCTTGAACATCATGTGCTCGAGGAAGTGAGCGAGCCCGGTGGCGCCCGGCCGCTCGTTGCGCGAGCCCACCCGGTACCACACCTGCACGGACACGAGGGGATTGCGGCGGTCCTCGAGGATGAGCACGCGGAGGCCGTTGTCGAGCGTCGTCTCGAGCACCGGGGTGGCGGCGCGGGCGGCGGGCGCGGAGGTGACGAGGGCGGCGACCAGCACGAGAGCGACCGGACACCGCCAGCGCATGCGCCGAATTATCCTACGGGCGCGCGCGACCGGCAACCGACGCGGGTCCGGCCGCGGCGCGAAATGGCCGGTCGAGCGCCATCATCCCCGCCACCGCGAGCGCGCTCAGCGCCGCCGCGCCGTGGAGCCCCGCCACGAACGAGCCCGAGAGATCGCGCAGCCAGCCCGTGACGAACGGGCTCACCACCGCGCCCAGGAAGCAGATGGTATTGAACGCGCCGAATGCGCGCCCCAGCACCGACGACGGGAAGAGATCGCCGAGGATCGCGTACGCAGGGCCCCAGCAGCACCAGATGAAGAACGACGTGCCGAGGAGCGCGAGCGTGAGCAGCCACGCGGGGCCGTGTTGACGGATGATCAGGCCCATCCCCAGCACGGTGAGCACGCTGCCCGCGAGGGCGGCCGCGATCACGAGCTTACCGTGGTAGCCCCGCGCGCGCAGCCGGTCCGTCGCGAGCCCGGACACCAGGAGCCCCGCCGGCGCGGTGAGACCCTGCAGGCTCGCCAGCGAGGCGGAGCGGGCGAGATCGCGGACGCCCGCCTCGACGAAGAGCGCCGGGCCCCACGTCGCGAGGAGGAACTGCACGTAGATGGGCACCATGCCGCTGATCGCGAGCAGCCAGAAGTCGCGCGTGCGCAGCACGCGCCGGAAGGGCCAGGCGGGGTCGGCGGCCGCCGTCGCGCGGGGCGGCTCGGGGATCCACCGCCAGATCATCAATGCGGCGAGGAGAGGGGGAAACGCAAAGAGCAGGAACACGTGGCGCCATGGCAGGAGCGTGCCGAGGTAGCCGGCGAGCACCAGGCCCAGCGTGGTGCCGAGCCCGGGCCCCGAGAAGGAGATCCCCTGCCCGAGCGCGATGCGGCCGGGCGGCGTGGTGGCGGCGATGATCACGCGATCGTTCGAGAAGAGGAAGCCCTGGCTGAGCCCGGTGGCAAGGCGAGCGGCGAAGAGCAGGGTGAGCGTGCCGGCCAGGCCCGTGAACACGGAGGCGCCGGCGCTGAGCAACACGCCGGCGATGACCATGCGCCGGCGTCCCAGCCGGTCCCCCAGGGCGCCCGCGGGGAGCTGCATGCTCGAGTAGGCATAGAACACCGCCGCCGAGAGGAGGCCGGCCTGGGCGTAAGTCAGGCCGAACTCCGCCATGATGGGCGGGAGCAGCGCGGACAGCGCCATGCGGATGAGATAGTTGGCGATCCACGCGTAGACGAGGATGGCCCAGACGAGCCCGTACGGCGCGGCGCCGGTCACGAGCGGCGGCGGGCGAGCGTGCGGGCGCGCCGGAACACGCCGTGGAGCATGGGGCGCGTGAGCCGGCCGGTAAACGTGTTCTGCTGGCTCGGGTGAAAGCAGCCGAGGAGGATCACGCCGTCCGGCATCGCCGCCTCGGCGCCGTGGCCGAACCGCGGCAGGGGCCGCGGCAGCGGAGCCGCGAGAGCGCGGCGCGCCCGGAGATAGGTGTCCCAGCCGATCTTGCCGAGGGCCACGATCACGCGCACCTCGCTGAGGCGCCGGAGCTCCTCCAGCAGGAAGGGCTGGCACCGCGCCAGCTCCCCCGGCGTGGGCTTGTTGGCCGGCGGCGCGCAGCGCGCCGCCGCGGTGATGTAGGCGCCGTGCAGACGGAGGCCATCGCCGGCATAGCGCGACGTGGGCTGATTGGCGAAGCCCGCGGCGTGCAGCGCGCGGTAGAGCCAGTCGCCGCTGCGGTCGCCGGTGAACATGCGCCCGGTGCGGTTCCCGCCGTGGGCGGCAGGCGCCAGCCCCATCACGAGCACGCGCGCGTGCGGATCGCCGAAGCCGGGCAGCGGGCGCGCCCAGTAGGTCTCGCCGCGGTAGCGGCGTGGGGGCGCGGCGGCGGCCGCTTCGCGGTGGCCGACGAGTCGGGGGCAGCGGCGGCACGCGACGATGCGCGCGGCGAGATCGGCGAGCGATACGTTGTCCTCGCCGCCCACTTCGGGGACAATCACGGAGCGATGATACCGAACGGGAGCGAGCGGTGACAAGCCGCGTGCCCGCGCTGATCGTGCAGGGCGGCGCGGGCGCCGATCCCAAGGGCGGCCGCGAGGAGCTGCGCGCGGGCATCGAGGGGGCGGTGCGCGCGGGATGGGAGCGCCTGGCTGCCGGCGGCTCCTCGCTCGACGCGGTGGAAGCGGCGGTGCGCGCGATGGAGGACCATCCGCGCTTCAACGCGGGACGCGGCTCCGTCCTCACCAGCGCGGGCACGGTGGAGATGGACGCCTCGATCATGGAGGGCGACGGGCTCACCAACGGCGCGGTGGCCTGCGTGAGCGGCGTCCGCCATCCCATCACGCTCGCCCGTCGCGTCCTCGAGGCCGGCCGCCACTCTCTCTTCGTCGCTGAGGGCGCGCTCGCGCAGGCGCGGGCGCTGGGCGTGCCGCTCTGCGATCCCGCCGAGCTCGTCCTCGAGCATCAGCGCCGGCGGCTGCAGGAGACGCAGGCGGGCACGGTGGGCGCGGTCGCCCTCGATCGCGCGGGCGTGATCGCCGCCGCGACCTCCACTGGCGGCACGAGCGGCAAGCTCCCCGGACGCGTGGGCGATTCGCCCCTCATCGGGTGCGGCACCTACGCGGAGAGCACGCTGGGCGGCGTGTCCTGCACCGGCGACGGCGAGGCCATCATCCGCGTGGTGCTGGCCCGGCGCACGCTCGAGATCATGAAGTCGGTGGGCGATCCCAAGCACGCCTGCCAGGTCGCGCTGGACGTGCTCGTGGAAGAGGGGCGCGGCGGGGGCGGCCTGATCGCGGTGGACTGGAAGGGGCGCATCGGCTGGGCGCATTCCACCCCGCTGATGCCGGTGGGCTGGGCCAATCCCTCCCAGGGCATCGTGGTGGAGTTTTGAGCGCGGACGCCGCATGAGCGCCCTGCCCGCGGAGGCGGTGGGGCCCGCCGACATCGAGGCCGCGCAGGCCCGGCTGGCCGGAGTGATTCACGAGACGCCGTGCGCGTACTCCCAGAGCCTGAGCGAGCTGACGGGCGCGCGGGTCTTCGTCAAGCTCGAGAACCTCCAGATGACGGGCTCCTTCAAGGAGCGCGGAGCCGCCAACGTGCTGCTCCAGCTCACCCCGGAGGAGCGCGAGCGCGGCGTGGTGACGGCGAGCGCGGGCAATCATGGCCTCGCGGTGGCCTTCCACGCGGCGCGCCTGGGCATCGCCGCCGTCATCGTGATGCCGGAGTGGGCGCCGCTGACCAAGGTGCTGTCGGCGCGGCGCCAGGGCGCGGAAGTCTTGCTCCACGGCGACAACTACGACGCAGCCTACGCCCGCGCGCGAGAGATCGAGGCGGCGCGGCGGCTCGTGTTCGTGCATCCCTTCGACGACGCGCGGGTGATCGCCGGCCAGGGCACGATCGGGCTCGAGCTGGCCGTCCAGGTGCCGGAGCTGGACGCGGTCCTGGTGCCCGTCGGCGGCGGCGGGCTCTCCACCGGGGTGGCCATCGCGCTGAAGTCCCGCCGCGCGGACGTCGAGGTGGTCGGCGTGGAGGCCGAGGAGATCGCCGCGATGAAGGCGGCGCTGACCTCGAACGAGCGCGTCACCGTCGCCGCCGCCGCCACCATCGCCGACGGCATCGCGGTGCGGCGCGTGGGGGAGCTGACCCTGCCGCTGGCCCGGCGGTGGCTCGACCAGGTGGTGACGGTGAGCGAGGAGGAGATCGCCAACGCCATCCTGCTGCTGCTCGAGATCGAGAAGACGGTGGTCGAGGGCGCGGGCGCGGTGCCGCTGGCCGCCCTCGTCAACAAGAAGGTCGCGCTGGCGGGGAAGACGGTGGCGCTCGTCCTCTCCGGCGGCAACATCGACGTCAACCTGATCTCGCGGATCATCGAGCGCGGCCTCGTCAAGGACGGCCGGCTCGTGCGCCTGGCCGTCATGCTGCGCGACCGGCCCGGCGAGCTCGCGCGGCTCACCGCGCTGGTGGCGGAGATGCGCGCCAACGTGCTGCACATCCTCCACGACCGCGCGTTCTCACGGGCGCGGCTCGGGCAGACCGAGGTGGAGGTGACGCTCGAGACGTCCGGGCGCGACCAGATCGACGCGGTGAAGCGCCATCTCGCCGAGGCGGGCTACGCCGTCCACGAGATCGTGCGCCGCGCCACGCCCTCACCTCCCGCCTCCTAGCCGCCCTCGCCCGCCCGCCGGTAGACGGTGACCATCGTCCGCCGGAACTGTCCCACCGCGGCCGACCACGTGGGCTCGCCCAGGATGAACTCCGGCGACACGTAGATCGCGTACTGACGGATCAGCCGGTACTCGTGGTGCAGGCGGTCGTGGGGATCCGGGAGACGGCCGGCGAGCACCAGCACGTCGGGGGGCGCGCTCGGCCACTGACCCCCGAGCACGCTGCGGTAGCGGAGCCGGTTGTCGCTGAAGAGCGCTTCGGCGCCGAAGGTGCGGATCGATCCGTTCACGCCGCTCAGGAGCGTCCCGAGATCGCGGGAGCTGTCCCGCATCGAGTAGTGCGGATCCAGATATCCGGGCGCGAGGCGCACGAGGCCGAGCACCCCGACGAGCAGGGCCGCCGTGACCACCGCGAGCCCGCCGGCGCCGCGCGGCCAGGTGGGCGTCGCGGCGAACACCAAGGCGCCCGCTATCGCAAGAGCGAGGAGTGTCCAGCGCGGCGCCTGCCTGATCCCCGCCGCATCGGGCCAGAAGCGCGCGCCGGCGACCGTGAGACGCTCCACGACGAGCCAGGCCGAGGCCCACAGCGGTGGGAGCCACACGAGGAAGCGCACCACGGGCACGCGAGCGAGCGCGCGCGACACGAGCGCGGCCGCCCCGACGAGCGCCAGGAGGAAGACGGCGTAGCGCAGGCGCAGGCGCGCGGGATCCAGGCCGATCGATCCGCCCAGCGACAAGAGCGCCGCCGTGACGATCAACGCGGTGGGGGCGGACAGCAGGAACGCCGCGCCCTTGCGGCGCATCCCCGTGCATCTCCCGAGCGCGGCGGCCAAGCCCGCGAGGCCCTCGCGCTGTAGCCACGAGAGTCCCACGGCGATGATCACGGCCATCGGCACCAGAATGTGAACCTTGTATCGGGAGGGAAAGTACTCGAGGGCGAACATCACCGGCGCAAAGGCGCCCGCCCAGACGCATGCCGCGCGCAAGTGCGCGGCCTCGTCGTCGGGCTCCGACACTCCGCGCCCCGCGAGCCCGCCCAGGCATCCGAGCCAGGCGGCGAGTGACCAGAGCGCGAGCGTGGGAGCCAGGGAGTCCTCGAAGGGAAACCCCACGACCTCGTAGAGGTCGCTGACGCCAACGAAGCCCGTCAGCACGCGCAGGAGGATGCGAAGCGAGATGGCGCCGGAGGCCCCCGCCACCACGACGGCGCCGGCCGCCAGCACGGCGGGCACGAGCACGCCGGCGGCGTAGGCGGCGAGCGCGCGCTTGCGGGACAGCGCCTCCACCGGCGTCTGCGCCACCACCAGCGCGCCGAAGATGAAGGCCACGGGAAGCACGGTAGCCTTGGCGCCGATGGCGGCGGCGACGAGGAGGCCGCCCCCGACCATCCCCCACCCTGTCCGCGCCCGCACGAGCGCGAGGAACGCGGCGAACGACAGCGCCATCGCGGCCGTCTCGGGGATCGCCAGGCGGCTCAGCACCACTAGGTCCATCTCGACGGCGAGCATGGTCAGGGTCAGCAGCAGCGCCGGTGGGGTGGCAAGCCGCCGGAACGCGGCCCAGAACCCCACGAGCAGCGCGCTGCCGGCCAGGGCGCTCAAGAGGCGCGCCGACCAGAGGCTCACGTCGGCGATCGAGAAGACCACGAACGCGCCCGCCTGGAACAGGGGGGCGAGGAGCAGATGCAGCGCGGAGCCCACCGAGCCGATCTCGCCGAAGAGACGCAGCGCGCGCGCATGCGCGATCCATCGGCCCTCGTCGGTGATGTAGCCGTTCCACTCGTAGTAGTAGGGATCCGCGCCGAGACGCGCGAAGCGGAGGACGACGCCAGCCACCAGCACGAGGAGGGCGAGGCGCCGCGCGACCCGGTCGGTCATCGGCTTCGCGTGCGGGGATCGCGAAGATCGGCGAGGCGATTGTAGATCGCGACCACCGCGGCGCCGACAAGGAAGCCCAGGACGAACGCCCAGGCAAAGCCGATGAGGCTCCCCACGAACGAGACGCGATAGCCGATGAAGTACTGGCCGAGCAGCGCCAAATGCGGGCCGACCACCGGCCCCCCCTTGAGCACGAGCCAGTTGGTGGCCACGAACAGCGCGAGTCCGGCCAGGAGCCCGGTCACTACGCCGGCGATCGCCGCGTTCAGACGCACCACGCGGACCAGCACCAGGGTCTCGAGATCCTTCGAGTCGGTCGCCATGCGTCGCCTCCTAGACGAACTCGAGGAACCGCTTCAAGAGGTGCCGCTGGGCGCGGCGCCGCAGGAAGGACAGTGAGAGGAACAGGGTGAGGTTCCGGATCACCGCGAAGCCCCAGCCCGCCACGAACCCGCCGAGGGCCGCGTAGGCGAGACCGATGAGGCTGCCGGCAGCCGTCACGGAGTAGCCGGGCAGGAACTGCGCGAGCAGGCCGAGCGTCGGCCCCACCACGGGCCCGCCCTTCCACACGAGCACGAGCGTCGCGAGGCACAGGAGCGCGCCGGCCACCACGCCCGTCGCCGCGCCGAGGGCCACGCCGTCGACCCGCGGGAAGATCTCGGTGATGCGCCCCTCCAGCACCGCCGCCTCCGCGTCGCTGACCCCGACCTCCTCGTGGTACTCGGGCTCGGTGTTCACGCTCCAGAGATCGTGGCGGACGCCGCTCTCCAGATTTCGCACGGCGAGGAGCCCGGTGAGCATGGCATGATCCTGGTTGTTGTACCGGTGGAGGCCATTGCGCCCGATGGTCTGGAGGTTCTCGAGGCCGTCCACGAAGGCGCGCACGGTGTCCAGGTGCTCCCGATAGTCGGCGTCGTACACGGGATACGCCTTGGGCACACGAAACACGCAGCCGTCGGAGATCTCCGACGCCCGCGCGAGACCGATGCGCTCGAGCTCCTCCTTGCCCAGGCGGATCAGCGCCTCGTCGGGGAGGGTCCAGAGCGCGTCGCCCTCCGAGCAGAAGTACTCGAGCCCGAGGCTCGCTTTGGCGGGATCGGGCACCATGTCGGGGCTCCAGCTCCGGAAGTTCTGGATGCGGCCGACCTTCACCTCGGGCGAGTGCACGTAGATCCAGTTGTCGGGAAACGGATCCGGCCGGTCGACGATCAGGCACACGGTGAGGAAGTCGCGGTAGGTGAGCCGGCGCGCCGCCTCGCGCACCGCATCGGGGGCCGGCGGGTCGAGGCGCAGCACGAGCTGGGTCACCGGCATGCTGGAGAGGAACTGATCGCCCGACACGACCTCCTCACCCTGCGGGCCCGTGAGCACCACGCTGTCCACGCGCCGCCCGGTGCGGCGGACGGCCGTCACCTCGGCCTCCAGCCGCACTGCACCGCCCAGGCGCCGGACCTCGTCCGCCGCGGCCCGCCACATCATGCCCGGGCCCAGGCGAGGATACTCGAACTCCTCGATGAGGGTCTTGATCGTCTTGCCGGGCTTGATGAACATCGCCACCACCGCCGAGCGCAGCGAGAGATCCTTGATCCGCTGGGCCGCCCACTCCGCCCGCAGCTCCGAGCACGGGATGCCCCACACCTTCTCGGTGTAGGTCTTGAAGAACGTGAGGAAGAGACGGCGGCCGAAACGGTTCGTCACCCACTGCTCGAAGGTCCGCTCCTCCTCGTAGGGGAAGAGCTGCCAGCGGAGGTAGCTCAGCACGACGAGCAGGGCCCGCCAGAGGCCCAGGCCGGCCAGCGCGTTGAGCGGTCTGAGCGGATAGTGGAAGAACCGTCCGTCGTAGTAGATCCGCGACAGACGCGGGCGACGCCGGAAGTCGGGGCCGAGCACCTCCTGCCAGATTTTCTGCACCTCGTCGACCTTGGTGAAGAAGCGATGGCCTCCCATGTCGAAGTGAAAGCCCTTGTAGGACTCGGTGCGGGCGAGCCCCCCCACGATGCGCGCCTGCTCCAGCACCACGACCGGCCGGCCCTGGCGGGCGAGCTCGCGTGCGGCGGTGAGGCCGGCGGGCCCGGCGCCGATCACCACGTGCCGCGAGCCGGCCCCCGCGCTCACGGCCGCCGTCCGCGCCCGGCGAAGCGCGCCTCGAGGGCGGCATAGACAAAGGTGGCCGCGCTGTAGAGGAAGTACAGCACGTGCAGGGGGAAGCCCGCGGCAAGGAGTGGGACACCGCCCCGACGCCACAAGAGCGCGTAGAACCGCCGGTTCAGGACGGCCACGCCGGCGAGCGCGCCCAGCGCGACCGCCAGCGCGAGGACGGGCCGGAGCGGTGCGAGCACGAGGCCGAGGACCGCAGCCCCGGCCAGCGCCGCTGTCACCCGCTGGGAGGGCCTCAGATTCAGGTCCGTGGGCGTCCGCGCCGTCTCGAGGATGAGGCGCGCCCACGGCAGCGCGCGCCGCGTGACGTCCACGCGGACCATGGACGCGAGCGTCCAGCGCTTGAGATGAGTCCCCTGCACCGTGGGGTCGAGGCGGATGCGGTGGCCGGCCCGACGCAGCCGGACGCCGAGCTCGATATCCTCGATGCTCGGACGCGGGAACCGCACGGCATCGAAGCCGCCCACGGCGAGGAACGCGGCGCGGCGCACGGCGCCCAGGCCCGCCCAGAACGTCGACGCCTCCGCGCGTCCCGCGTGGTGGACGAAGTGGTGCAGCAGGTTCCGGTAGCGCGAGACGAGGCCGGGTGCGCGGGGCCGGTCGTCGTAGGAGCCGAAGAGAGCGGCGAGACCCGGATCGTCCGCGAAGGCCCGCGCGACGCGTCCTAGCGCGTCCGGGGCCACGACGACGTCGGCGTCCACGAAGAGAATCACGTCGCCGTCGGCGTGGGCGACCCCGTGATTGCGCGCGCCGCCCGGACCGCTATTCCGGACGAGGCGAAGCACGGTGGCCCCCGCCGCCTTGGCGACGTCGGGGGTCTCGTCGGTGGACGCATCGTCGACCACGATCAGCTCCGCGTCGGGCGGCGCGGCCGCCCGCAGCGCGCCCAGGCACTCGGCGATCTCGCGCTCGGCGTTGTAGGCGGGGACGATGATGGACAGCGAGGGAGCGGGGCGGCGACGCCCCACCTCCGCGGCCGTGCTCACCGGCCGGCGAGGGCGGCCGTGGGGGCCGCGAGCGGCTTGATGATGAGCCGTTTGCCCGACGGCTCGAGGGGGATCTCCGTCACCGGCTCCACCGTCACCGTCATGTCGGGGCCGAGGAAGCGCCCAAGCTCCCGCTCGAGGGTGAGCCGGAAGGCGTCGTCGAAGCGCGGGGTGGGGACTACTCGAAGCGAGACGGCGTCCAGCGCGCCCTGAACCGCCTGATACTCGCGCACGTACGGGATGATTCCCGCCACGAACGCGAGGAACTGGCCCAGCGCGACGCCACTGATCTCGCGGCCGTCCGGCGTGCGGATCACCTCGCTGGCACGGCCCTCGATGCGGGCCAGCGTCGGCAATCCTCGTCCGCACGAGCAAGGCTCTCCCGCCACCGCCTGGTCGCCGGTGGCGTAGTTGATGAAGGGCATGACGAGGTTGGCGAGGTCCGTGACGACGACGCGGCCGGATTCTCCGGGCGCCGCGTCCTTCCCATCGGCGCGGACCACTCGGACGATCACGCGCTCGGCGTTCACGTGCAGCACATGGGGCACGTCCGGGCAGCTCTGCGCGATCTGCGGCACCTCCCAGCAGGAGTAGTAGTTGGCGATGGGCGCGCGGAACGCCCGCCCGATCACCGCCGCCGCGGCGGGCGTCAAGGTTTCGGCGAAGCTGATGATCGCCCGTGGAGCGGCCTCGAGAGGCCGGGCCTCGGCTTCGATCCGCGCGGCGAGCCCCGCCAGCGCGCCCGCGTAGGCCCGAATGTAGTACGGACCACGCCGCCGGATACGTGCGACGACGGCGCGCAGGTTGTCGGCCGACGTCCGATCGGCGGCGAGACGCTCGATGCGCTCACCGAGCATCAGCCGGGTGCGAAGCGCCGACCACCGCCGGCGCGGCGTCAGACGCTCGTAGAAGTACGCGGGGCTGGCGAGGACGAGACGCGTGTGCCAGGGCGCCGTGCCCGCCCAGCCGAGCCAGAACCAGTCCGTGCCGCCCATGGCAGGCACCGCCGCGCGATCCCAGAAGAACTGGAAGGGCAGCCCGGTGGAGCCCGACGTCATCATCGGCTGCCGGCGGCTCTCGGGGATGTTCTCCGCGGTGGCCCTCGCTGGAAACGCGTCGCGCAGGTCGGCCTTGGTGGTGAGGGGGAGCCGGGCCAGGTCGGCGATCCCCCGGGCGTCGCCGGCCCCGAAGCCGACGCGCGCGAAGAGGTCGCGGTAGTAGGGCACGTGCCGCCCGGCGTGCTCGAGGAGCGGCCGAAGTCCGGCCGCGGCTCGCCGGTCGAGCGCGTCGGCCGCTTCCCACTGCAGGGTGTCGAGCCGGCGCGCCGTGGTCCAGCGAGGATGTCCGAGCCGCGCGCCCAGAGGCTCGATGACCCGGGGCATGAGCCACCGGTAGAGCGGCTCGGTCCTCATTCCGGGCGGAGTCGCTGGCGCGCCGCCCGGTCCCGGAGGCTCGGTATCCCCATCTCGCCGAACAGCGCCACCGCGGCGGCGAGGTGCGGCTCGGCGAGGTCGTGTCGTCCGGCCCGCGCGTGGAGCTCGCCCAGCCCGAGCCGACAGTGGGCGAGGGCGGGACGCATCTGGAGCTTCGCCCCGAGGGTCATCGCCTCCTCGTAGAGGCGGGCGGGCGTGTCGAGGTCGGCGGGCTCGCGCCGCGCGGCCACGTCGCCCAGGAGGTGCAGCGCCCAGACCTCCTGTCCCTTCTCGTGAAAGCGCCGGGCGAACTCCAGCGACTCCTGCGCCCGCTGCCAGGCACGCGGGAGATCGCCCGCCACGAGGTGCCCCTCGGCGAGCCATCCCAGCCGCACCGCCTGACCGAGCGGCGAGTTCTTGGACGCGGCTTCCTCCACGACCTCGGTCATCATGCCGATGCCCTCTTCGAGCCGCCCGGTCAACGCCCGCACCCGTCCGACCGCGCCGATCAGGGAGAAGACATAGAGGTAGATGCTCCCGCGGCGGCCCACGTCCATCCCGCGCTCGAGGATGGGCATCGCGCGGTCCAGGGCCTCCCGGCGCATCAGCAGCATGCCCAGCCCGAGGCAGATCGCGGTGAAGCTCGGCGCGTGGTCGAGCTCCTCGGCCAGGCGCAGCGCTTCATCGCCGAGGCGCATGGCCTCGTCGAACTCGCCGAGCTCGCCGAGGCAGCGCACGAGGCGCTCGCGGCTGGTGACCGAGGGGTACGTGGGAAAGATAGGCAGCCCGAAGCGCTCGCGGACCCGATCGCCGCTGAGGACGTCCACATTGCGCCGGAGCACCGCGACGGCCTGCGGGTAGTCACCCGTCATGTGGAACGAGTAGCCGAGCAGGAGGTTGACGGCGACGCCGTGGGCCACGTCGGTGCCACCGCTCAGCTCGAGGGCGCGGTGACCGGCCTTCACCGTTTCCTCCTGGTCGTTCGAGAGATAGTGGTAGTGCGCGAGCGCGTAGGCGATCCAGCTGAGGCGACGCTGATCGCCCAATGTCCGGGCCATCGCCTCGGCCTTCTGCATCTGGTCGAGGATGCGGCTGCGCTCCGCCAGGGGCACCAGCGCCTGCCGAAGGTCGAGCCGCACGTCGATGGCCTCTTCCATGCGTGGGTGATCGGCGGGCAGGTGCTCGAGCGCGACCAGCGCCTGCTCGAAGAAGGCGGCGGCTTCGCGGCTCGCCGAGCGGGCGAGGGAGCGCGTCCCAGCCTGGCGCATATACCGCGCCGCCTTGTCCCACACCTCGCCCCGGAACGCATGATGGGCGAGGTGCTCCGCCTCGCTGGCGAGCCGGTCGGCGGAGAAGCCCTCGATGGTCTCGAGGATGCGCGCGTGGAGGGCGCGCCGCCGATCGATGAGCAGACTGTCGTACGCGACCTCCTGCGTGAGGACGTGCTTGAAGGTGTACTCGATCTCCGGGAACAGGCTGCTCTCGTACAGGAACTCCGCCGACTGCAGCCGGGCGATCCCGGTGCCGAGATCGCCGCCCTCGGGGCGCATGCTGGCCTCGAGGAGCGGCAGGGAGAACTCGCGTCCGATCACCGCCGCGGTCTGGAGCAGCTTCTTCTCCTCCGCGCTGAGGCGATCGATGCGGGCGGCCAGCATCGTCTGCACCGTGGCGGGCACCCGGATGCTCGACAGCGGCCGGGCCAGGTGGAACGCGCCCCGCTGGCCGACCACGATCTTCGTCTCGACCAGCGTCCGCACGCTCTCTTCGAGGAAGAATGGATTGCCCTGGGTGCGCTCGATGAGGAGGGCCTTGAGCGGCACCAGGTCGGAGGCCCGCCCGAGCAGCGTCTCCAGCAGCTCTTCCGCCGATTGCGGAGTCAGAGGATCCAGGCGGACCTGGTTGTAGTAGGTCCGGCTCGCCCAGCCGTGCCGATACTCCGGCCGATAGCTCACGAGCAGAAGGATGCGCGTGCCGCGGAGGCCGTCGACGAGCCGGTTGAGGAACGTCTGGGTCTCGGCGTCGATCCAGTGAAGGTTCTCGAAGATCAGCAGGAGCGGCCGGACGCGGCTCTGCCAGACGAGGACGCGGCGCACGGCATCCATGGTCACCTGGCGGCGCTGCTCGGGATCGAGCGGGGCCCAGCCCGGATCGTCCACGGGAAGGTCGAGCAGCCACAGGAGGGCGGGCAGCGTGTCGGCGAGCGAGGGGTCGAGGGCGATTAGCCGCGCCGTCACCTGCTCCCGGAGGTCGGCGGGATCCGCCCGCTCGTCGATCTGGAAGTAGGTCCGCAGCAGGTCGGCCACCGGCATCCATGCGGTCTTCTGCCCGTACGAGACCGAGCCCGTCTCGAGCACCAACCAGCCCTGGGTCTGCGAGGAGCGCACGAGCTCGTGGAAGAGGCGCGACTTCCCCACCCCGGGCTCGCCGATGACGGCGACGACCTGGCCGGCGCGCGCCTCTGCGCGCTCGAGGGCGTCCTGCAGCATCTTGAGCTCGTCGGCGCGGCCGACGAACCGGGTCAGGCCGCGGGAGGCCGCGGCCTGGAAGCGGGTGCGGGTCGGCTCGGCGCCGACGAGCTCGAACACGTCCACGGGCTCCGCGAGCCCCTTGACGGTAACGAGGCCGAGGGGCTTGAAGTGGAGCGAGGACTCCGTCAGGCGTGTGAACGCTTCGGTGACGAAGATGGATCCGGGCCCGGCGAGCTGCTCCATGCGCGCGGCGAGGTGGGTGGTCTGCCCGACGGCGCTGTAGTCCATGCGGAGATCGCTGCCGATGGCCCGGACCACCACCTCGCCGGAGTTCATCCCCACCCGGATCTGCGCGCGGAAGCCGAAGCGCCGCTCGTGCTCGGCGGCGAGGGCGGCGATGGACTCGGCCATGCGCAACGCCGCGTAGCCCGCGCGCACCGCATGGTCCTCGTGGGCCACGGGCGCGCCGAAGAGGGCCATGATCCCATCGCCCATCACCTGGTTGACCGTCCCTTGATAGCGGTGGACGGCGTCCATCATGGCCTCGAGCACAGGATCGAGGATCTGGCGCGCTTCCTCGGGATCACGCTCGGCGAGGACCTCCATGGAACCCTTGAGGTCCGCGAACATCACCGTGACCTGCTTGCGTTCGCCCTCGAGCGCGCTCCGGCCGCCGAGGATGCGCTCCGCGAGATGCGCCGGCGTGTAGGCCCGGGGGGATTGGTAGGCGGGCCGGCTGGGCAGCGGCCGGGGTGCCGGCGGGGCGGGCGTCGGCGCGGGGGCCGTGGACCCCGTCACCGGGGCGGCGCCGCGCGAGAGCGCCACCCCGCAGCCCCCGCAGAACGCCGCGCCCGCCTCATTGGAGAAGCCGCACGCCGCGCACACCGCGAGCAACGCCGCTCCGCAGGAAGCGCAGAAGCGTCGGTCGTCCTTGTTCTCAGTCTGGCAGCGGGAGCACTGCATCGGACTACGTCGCGATCCAGGCGATGCGCAACGACGGCAGTGCCATCCTAGCGTTGCCTCCGAGAGCGGTCAAGAATCTGAGCCGCTTCCGCATGTGCGCAGCCGTTCGACATCGACGAATCACGCGGCCGGAAGGCGGCGCGCGCCATCTTGATACACGCGCACGCAAGATACGCGCCGAGCAGCAAGAACGGCAGATCGTCCCAGCGGCCGAAGCCACGGGCCGCCAGAAACCCTCCGCCAAATCGGGCGAGTACGAGGGTCACCAGCAGGGGCCCGGGCACGACCGCGGGCAAGGCACACAGGGCGTCCAGCCCGCAAAACACCCGATGTCGCGGGCTCATGAGATGTAGCGCGCCGGGCGCCGTGAACGCGGAGGAGGCGCCAGGCGAAGGCCCGATGGGTGTCACCCATCGAAGCCTTCTCAGCCAGTCCAGCCGCGGCAGGACGGCCCCGTAGACGCGAGATGCGGCGCCGGTCGACGAGTGAACGATGGACCAGCCGCGATCCGCCGCGGCGACAGCACGAGCAGGGCGATGAGCACGTCCCAGGTGAACACGCCGGGGCGCACCATGAACTCGAGATACGTCATGAAGCCCACCGACAGCGCGATGGCCAGCGCCGAGAGGCCCGGCACGACGAAGGCGATCGCGAGGCCGAGCTCCGTCGCGATCGTGGCGACGCTGAGCACGGCGGGAATCGCGCCCAGCACCGTCTGGTTGAGCTGCTGAAGGCCGGCCAGGCCCGGCGCGTGCGGCGCGAAGCCGGGCCCGGTGAGCACGGCGCCGGTGAGACCCCAGCCCGGGCTCAGCACCTTGTCCAGCGCCGCGTAGAAGAACACGATGGCGAGCTGCGCGCGAATCAGCCACTCGGGCCAGCCAGGGGTGCGCGCGTCGTCGTCCCGGCCCAGGATGAGGCGGCGGAGCGAGATCCGGTCCGAGGCGCACCCGATCAGCGCCAGGAGCGTGAGGTGGAAGTGCGCGTTGTGCGAATAGTGCTCGGGATCAAGCGCCATGATGTACGCGCCCGCGCCGGCCAGGAGCCACCCCGCCACGCGCGGCGCCCACCCGAGGAACAGGCACCATGCCGCCGCGTGCTGGAGCACCATGAGGGCGATGCCGGCCCCGCGCGATGGCGTCGGGATCCACGCGAATGCGGGCGCGACGTGGAACGCGGAGCGCGTGTACGCGTCGAGCAAGCCGTTGAACTTGGGCACGTGGAACACGAGGGTGACCACGGCCAGGCACGCGCGCAGGGTCGCCAGGCGGTACGCGGGGACGGGATCGAGCCAGCCGCCCTCACCGCGTGGCATCGGCCCGGACCTCCACGGTGGCCCCGCCCGACGGACGATTCGCCGTCCACCGGATCGCGGCGACGTACGTGTAGCCGTCGCGGCGCTCGTGCGCGATGGCTGTGACGAGCCCGGCGAAGCGCCCGAGCACCTCGCTCTCCGAGGTGTAGATCGCGGACATCGGCATCGGCTCGGGCGAGCGATACCCGTGTATCCAACGGTCGATGTCCGGGATCGCCTCGGGCGCGCTGCCGGCCCGCGTCCGGTACAGGCGCACTTCGTAGCGCGGCACCAGCCGGGAGAACATCGCCCAGCTGTACCGCGCGTAGCGATAGGGGGAGCTCGGGGCGCCCAGATCGAGCTTCTGGGCGAGCGGCACGGCGATCTGCACCGCGAGCCAGACCACGATGAAAGCGACCGCCGCGTGGCGGCGCCATCCCGTGAGCGTGGACTCCATCACGGCGGTACTCTAGCGGTCCGCGCGGCCACGGGCAAGGCGCGCGCCACGGAACGGTTGACCTGTGGGCCCGGCGACCCGCATCCTGAGCCCGTGAGCGCCGACGGCTCGGGCCCCGCATACTGGGACGGGATCTCGGATCGGCTGACCGGCCACTACTACCACGACGCGACGATCGGCCGCATCAAGCGCGACGCGCATCTGCGCCTGATCGCCCGCTGGTGTCCGAATCTCGCGGGCCGGTGTCTCCTCAAGACCGACCTCTTCGAGGAGGCGCACGGGCCGGACCAGTTTCTGTTCGACCTCCCGCGGGGCGGCCTCCGCGCCGGGATCGACATCTCCCCGCTCATCGCGCGACGGGCCCGGATCCGCGCTGCCGAGGCGGGCGCGCCGGCGGCCCCGCTCGCGGCCGACGTGCTCGCGCTCCCGTTTCGGGCGGCGGCCTTCGACGTGATCGTCTCGAACTCCACGCTCGACCACTTCGCTGACGCGGCGGGAATCTCCGCGGCGCTCGCAGAGCTGCATCGCGTGCTCAGGCCGGGCGGGATCCTGCTGATCACTCTCGACAACCCGCGCAGCCTGTCCTACCTGGCCGGACTGCTCAAGCGGCGCCTCCGTCCCGATCCCTACTTCCTGGGCCACACCCTGTCCCGGGATGCTCTGGTGGCGACCCTGACGCGGGTGGGCTTTCGCGTCACCGACACCACGGCGATCCTGCACGGGCTGGAGAACCACTCGTCCGCGGCGATGCGGCTGGCTGCGCGCGTCGGCGGCCCACGCTTGCCCGCGGCCATCGGCGCCCTGCTCGCCGCAGTCGAGCGCCTCGAGGCGGCGCCGACCCGCTACGTGACCGGCGCCTTCGTGGCCGCGCGCGCGGTGAAGCCGTGACCGCAGCGCCCGCCTTTTCCGTGATCGTGCCGACGTATCGGCGCCCCGACCGCCTCGCGGCGTGCCTCCGCGCGCTGGCGGCACTCGACTATCCGCGCGACCGCTTCGAGGTCATCGTGGTGGACGACGGCGGCGGCGCGAGCCTCGACGGGAGACCGGCGGGGCTCGACGTGACGCTGCACGCCCAGCCGCACGCGGGACCCGCCCTCGCGCGCAATACCGGCGCGGCGCGGGCGCGCGGCGAGTACCTCGCCTTCACCGACGACGACTGCGCGCCCGACGCGGGCTGGCTGCGCGGGCTCGCCGAGCACGCAGCGGCGGGCGCGGACCAGCTCATCGGGGGGTACACGGTGAACGCGCTCGCGGACAACCCGTACTCCTCCGCCACCCAGCTCCTGATCGACTATCTCTACGAGTGGCAGGCCGGCCGCGACAGCGACGAGGGCTTCTTCGCCTCCAACAATCTCGCCGCCCCGGCAGCGCTCTTCCGCGCGCGCGGGGGCTTCGACACGAGCTTCCCCCTCGCCGCCGGCGAGGACCGCGAGCTCTGCTACCGCTGGGTCCGATCGGGCGGGCGCCTGGTCTATGCGGCGCGCGCGGTCGTGCGCCACGCGCATCACCTCACGCTGCGGACCTTCTGGCGGCAGCACGTCAACTACGGCCGCGGCGCGCAGCGCTTCCACCGCCGGCGGGTCGGCAGCCGGGGCGCGGGCAAGCCGGCAACCTTCTACACGAACCTGATCGCGTTTCCGCTCACGCGCGCCCGGGGAAGTCGCCGCCTCACCCTCACCGCGCTGCTCGCCCTGACGCAACTCGCGACCGCGACGGGCTACTGGCGCGAGCGGCTGCGGGTGTGAAGGACGCGGTGCCAGGGACCCAGGCGCAGGACGTGGATGCTGCCCCGCCGCCGGTACCCGACCTTCTCGAGCGGCCGGAACGCGCCAGGGTTTCCCGGCCAGACAACCGCGATGAGGCGCTTCGCCCCTTCCCCTTGGTAGTGGCGGGCCATCCAGGCCACCCGGAGCGCGGCCACCCCCATCCCGCGCGCCGCCGGCGCCGTGTAGGAATCGTACTGATACACCTCGCCCTCGGCCAACCGAAGGGCGCAGTCCAGGAACTCGATCCAGGCCGCGCGCGGGGCGGCCCAGCCGGCGTGCACGACGCGGCCCTCGTGCCAGGCGGCGAAGCATCGATGCCCCCGGGCAAGGCGCTGGCGGAATGTGTCGATCGTGAGCTCGGGGCGCAGAAGGGCCAGGCTCGAGAGCTCGTCGGTCGCAAGAGGCGCCACGCGCACCGGGAGCCGGGCCGCCGGCAGCGTCAGGTCCCCCGTGAGTATGCGCTCCATCACGATGACCCGACGGTAGTGCCAGCGCCGGGTGGCACCGCCGCTCACGCCCGCTCAGCCCCGTCCGTCGGCGGCAGCGGGCGGGATCAGGCTTGACGGGAGCCGCGAGGCGACCGCCTCGCGCACGCGGTCGGCGAGTTGTCGCGCCGCGTGGCGCAGGTCGCCGCCGTTTGCGGGGGGCGCCGCGACAGGATGGTAAACGATCGTGAGCCGGCCGGGACGGGGCAGGACGCGGCCCGGCGGCCAGGACTCGTGCCCGCCGAGGATGGTGACGGGCAGCACCGGCACACCTCGCGCGCAGGCCAGGCGGAAGGCACCGAGCCTGAATCGCTGGAGCCGGCCGTCGAGACTGCGGCCCGCCTCGGGGAAGATCATCACCACCTGCCCCGCATCCAGCAGCCGCACCGCCGCCCGCGTGGCCTTGGGATCGGACGACTCGATGTCGACGGGGAAGGCGCGGAGCCGGCGGATGAGCCAGGCAAGGCCGCGGATCTCGAAGAGCCGGTCCCAGGCCATGTAGTGGACGGGCCGCCGGATGGGAATGCTCACGAGCGGTGGATCGGCGAACGTCACGTGATTGGGTGTGATGAGGAGCGGGCCGTGCTTGGGAATGTTAGCGACACCTTCGAAGCGGATGCCCCAGTAGAGCCGCGCGCTGAGCCACACCGCCGGCCGGAATACGTCGAGAAGGGGCGTGTGCACGCCACGATAGTGCCACGGAGGCCCTGAGGCCGCCAATGCCGCTCCCTCCCCCGCCCCTCGTCATCGCCGACCGCGGCGCGTCCGCGGAAGCGCCGGAACACACGATCGCCGCGCTGGAGCGGGCGCTCGTGCTGGGCGCCCACGCCCTCGCGATCAGCGTGCACCTCTCGGCGGACGACCAGCCCGTGGTGATCCATGACTTCACGCTCGAGCGCAGCACCAGCGGCGCCGGTCCCGTGCGCGCGCATACCGTCCGCGAGCTCAAGCGGCTCGACGCCGGAGGATGGTTCGGCGCCACGTTCGCGGGCCAGCGCCTGCAGACGCTCCAGGAGGTGCTCGAGCGGTTCCGCGGCCGGACGCGCTTCTGGATCGAGCTGCGCGGCGGCTCCGCGCTCTATCCGGGCATCGAGGAGCGCGTGGTCGGGCTCCTGGAGGTGTACGACGTCCTCGACGCCGCCCTCGTGCAGTGCTTCGATCGGGCGGCGCTCGAGATCATGCGCGCCCTGTCACGAGAAGTCCGGCTGGGTCTGCGGGTCGGTCACCGGCCGCTCGATCGCGCGGCGGACCTGACCCCGGGACTGGACGCGGTCTGCGCCTCGGTGGCGATCCTAGGCGAGGACGACGCGGCGGCCATTCGGGCGGCGGGCCGCGCCTGCCATGTCTGGACAGTGAACGAGCCGGCCCTCATGGACCGGCTCGTCGGGTGGCACGTGGACGGCATCATCACCGGCCGGCCCGACCTGCTCCGCGCCTGCCTGGCGCGCTCTGGTCGGGCCGGCTGATGCTGGGAACGTTCGGGCCGAGCTACTCCTCTTCGGCCTCGTTGCCCTTGGACGCGCCGACCGGCTGAAGCCGCTTCATCCGCTCCAGGCGGTCCTGGCAGCGCACGCAGGTGGTGACCTCAGGCATGGCCCGGAGCCGGGCGGGTGCGATGGTCTCCTCGCACTCCTGGCAGATCCCGTACTCACCCTCGCGCAGGCGCTCGAGGGCCTCGGCCAGCTTGTTCGCGCGCTCCACCAGCATGCTCCGCGTGGCGAAGCTCATCTCGCGGTTCTCGTTCACCTGGATCAGATCGACTTCGTCGGCGAAGGGCGAGTTGTCGCCGAGCGCCCCCGCGAACTCCTCCATGACCACCGCGCCGCCCATCTGGCGGATGCGGTGCACCGTATGCGACAGCTCGTGTTCGAGCTTCTTTCTGATCTCTTCCATCGCTCTATCCTCCTAGGGCCACGGGTTGCTAACCCGCTCCCGCGTTGGGGAGAACAGATTGCAAACCCTATGCCCGCCCCCCCGGGGGCCCAGCACCGCGCAAACTCTTGATATTCAAGATTCGCGTCTGGGCGAAAAGGATTCAGGCGGGCGAAATTCCTCCCCGGAGCGTGGAGAATTCCCCTCAAACTGCCAATTTTCGAGGGGTTCGTTTGGTGGATCCGATGGGGCCGAGCGACTCGGTTCAGGGCCCGATCGACATGGCACGAGTACCAAGGGTGTCCCGGCACGCATACCAACACCTTGGTTCAGGAGGTTCCTGGAAACTCCATTAAATTCAATGTTTATCATTTACGGGGTGCTGGCATCCCCTGTGCTCTTTGTGGCTTCGGTGCGCACTCGTGTCCTGCTCGTCGAAGACAACGAAGTCTTTCGGCGTCCCTTGCACCGGGCTCTGGAGGCCGCCGGCTTCGAGGTGTTCG
>Ga0075423_10000869_pt1 | contig 25645 bp, 18 predicted proteins | sample SoiMethybrSBSTD2_FD_80114 | JGI IMG/M metagenome (GOLD analysis project Ga0075423, IMG submission 80114) | Bulk soil microbial communities from a Populus tree surrounding site in Tennessee, USA - Soil MetaG P. TD hybrid SBSTD2 | ecosystem: Environmental > Terrestrial > Soil > Tree plantation... | reverse complement strand
TGCGGAATCGATCGAGCAGGCTTTCCACTTTGGACAACTGCTGTTGATCGGCCGCCTCGATGAAGCGGAAGCGCTTCAGCGCATCAGGTCCCCAGAACTTGCCGACGGTGATCAGAAGATCGAGGTCAATTCGAATCGGATCCGTAACCAATGTTTTCGAGGCGACCTCTTGTAGTTGCGCGTAGCTCAGCTCCCGCAAGTGCTTCGTATGTCGACCGTGTTTGACTAGATGGTCCGACACAGGCACGTGCTCGGCCAAGACGTTCAGGAGCCGGTCAAGCCAAGCTCCCGAGAGCCGCGCCAGCACGACCCGAAACCACATCAGCGTGACGAGTTTCCTCATCTCGGATCCGTCGATCGGAATGTCTGACGTGGCGCCGTTACGTGCCAGTGCGAGCGCCGTCGGATCGGAACGATTCACGGCGACCGCAAACTCCCAGAACGTCGCGAATGCAGGCGCTGGCACCGACTCGACCAGGGCCGGTTCCATGTCTTCTTCCGGGTGATGTTCCTCAAAGGGCTCGATCGCCTCCTCGAGAACGACGGCTGACGGCGCAGCAGGAAGTGGTTCACCGAGCGGTCGGCTGGAAACGGCAGTCGTACGCACGCCTCTCTCGAGCGTCCAATCGACCTCGAGCGGCGCATGCGTGCCCGTGTACTCAGAGAAGAGCGCCGTCACACCCCACGGCTTCGGCGTGCCCACGGCGCGCGCGTAGAGTGGGCTGTAGGGACTCCTGGAATCGACGCCCAGGGCGGTCGCGAGCCGGCCCTTGATCTTTGCATCGACGACGTTGGACCAATCTCCCTGAATACAGATCAACGACGTGCCCGCAGGCTTGTGGAAGGCGTAATACGGATTTTCGCAGCAGTGGCGAGCCGCTTCTTCCACGAGGGCATCGCTCGGCTCAGATCCCTCCACTGGATCGATTTCTGCGAAGCCGATTCGCAAGCGCCCCTGTCCCGCAAACAGCACCGACAGATCGGACGGATCGACCTGAGAGAGATCCCAGAGGACGTAGATCAGCCCACGCAGGCCCCTGGCGATCGGAAGATTCATTCGTTCCCACACGATCGGTTGCGCCTGCGGATCCTTATCCATGTACCCGCGGTCGTTCAGAATCTCGATGAGGCGGATTCTGGCCGCGTCGAAATGCTCGACGACGTTCACCGCATGGTCGTAGTGGCGCTTGTCCACTTCGTGACGTTCGAATGACGGTCGCACGAATATGGGGATCACGAGTTTCTTCTGCTCGCGCGCGATTTGCGCGAGCGGAAACATCGTGCCCGAGCCGGTGCCTTTGCCCCCTGTCCCAATGAGGATGATGATCGAATGCCTGCTGAAGAGAGACTCGACTTCGCTGCGCGATTCCTCCAGTGCCTGCCGCGCGACTTCCGGGTTGTGCCTGGCGCCAAGACGGCCGGTCGTCTGCGTCCCGATGAGCAGCCGCTCCTCCTTGGGCAAATCCGACAGCGCGAACTCGTTCGTATCCAGGAAGCGAGTGGTGACGGCGCGCCGCAATCGGTCGGCGTACTTGGAGTCGGCTTTTTGTGTCACGGCCAGGTCGCGTCGAAACGACGCCTTGACCGATCGCAGGATGTTTCCGCCGCCGCCACCGGCGCTCAAGAGGAGGATGTTCATGTCACACCTGTGTGCTTCTGACCAACCTTGAATCGAAAGGGGACGACGACCCATCCCGCCTGCGTATAGAGAGGGCCGCTCACGAACGAGTCATCGGCAAGCAATCGAAGTATTCGAACCACGTCGTATTCGACGTTCTTCCTGTGATCTGAAAGATTGGGATAGCGCCGCCCCTGACCTGGTGCGAGCAGAATCTCCAACTTCGCGCGAGCCGGGCTGAGACGCAGCCGCGACCGCACCGGACGTTCCGCGGGTTGCTGGATCAGGGGCCGCTCGAACTCCGAGACAAACCGGTACGCGAAGTGACGCATGACAATCACGACGGTACTTCTGCGACCGACGTAGTGGTCGAGGATCCTCCACGTGAACCACGGCACGATCACCGTGAAGCCAAGCCATACCCACGTGAGGTCCACGCGATCCAATACACGAAGGTCGATCGGATCGAATACACGAAGGATGTTGGAGGCTGCGGTCTCGACCACCGCAGTCGTCGCCGCGGTCTGCGCCGGCTGGGGACCCGCCACGGGAGGATCCGGCACTCGAGCCGGTTCGACCTGGCTGACGCGCTGCACGCTGGCCTGGCTCGTCTCTTTGACGATGCACGCACTCCAGCCGCGACGGATACGGTCGTACTGCGACTTGGGAACGGACCTCGACGATGAGTCGACAATCTGGAACCACGGCTGATACTCGTTGCGCGCATCGCCGGTGAGGCGGCGCGCCAGTTGCGCCGCGGTCTCGCGCGCCCGAATTGAATAGCAGACAGACGACTGTGAAAAAGCGACGGTCGGCACGACCGCCAGCGCAAGGACGAGCGGCAGCGAACACCACGAATTCCTTATGATCGGCCGCATTCGTTAGCTCATCCGTTCTCGGCCTCGATAAGAGGTAGAGGGCCACGACTCAAGCTGCATGCCAGCGCCTCGGCCCCACTAGTGTAGCCATTTGCGGATCGCTCGTCGGCCCGATGTGGTTAACCGACCATACCTGTCCCGAGGCGAGGTCGCTCCCAGGCCGATGCCCCCGGACAGACGCTCAGACGCTCAAGCGCTCGACGTCGGTACCGAGGAACCCGCCTGACTGATGCGCCCACAGGGACGCGTAGATTCCGTCAGCCGCAACGAGATCGTCGTGCGTGCCCTGCTCCACGATAGCGCCTCGCTCGATGACGACGAGCCGGTCCATCCGCCGCACGGTTGAGAGCCGATGGGCGATGACGATCGCCGTGCGGCCCGCAAGCAAGGTCCAGAGCGCCTCCTGGATCAGCGCTTCACTTTCCGAATCGAGCGAGCTCGTCGCCTCGTCGAGGACGAGGATTGGTGCATCCTTGAGGATGGCGCGCGCAATGGCGACACGTTGACGCTGCCCGCCCGAGAGTTTGACTCCTCGCTCACCCACCAGCGTGTCGTAGCCGTTCGGCAATGCCTCGATGAATTCGGCCGCATGGGCCAGCTCGGCTGCCCATCGCACTTCGGCGTCGGTCGCTCCCGGCCGGCCAACCCGGATGTTGTCTGCGACACTTCGATGGAACATCGATGGATCCTGCGGGACGTAGCCGATGCTTTCGCGAAGGGCCGCTTGCGGGATCCGCGCGACCGACTGGTCGCCGACACGGATCTCGCCTCGTTCGACGTCGGCGAACCGTAGCAACAGCCGCGTCAGCGTCGTCTTGCCGCCACCCGATCGCCCGACGAGTCCCACTTTTGTGCCGGCATCGATGCGCAGCGAGAACCGGTTGAACAGGGGCGCTTGCTCTGCCCCGTATCGAAAGCTGACATCTTTCATCTCGACGCTGAAGCTGGCCGGCGCGAACGGCTCCGCCGCAACATCGTCGACGACGGCCGGCGGGTCGAGCAACAGTTCCGCGAACTGCGCCGCATCGGTCAGCGCGCCTTCGAGATTGCGGTAGATTCGATTGAACTCCCAGACCACGCGCGTCGCGGTCGCGTAGTACGTGAAGGTGATGAACACCGCTTCAAGGCTCGCTCCCGTACGGGCGCTCGTGGCCAGCGCCACGATCAGGCCGAGCGTGTTGGTGATGACGAACATCGGCGCCGTCACCATGTCGACGCGCGTGTTCTGGTAGTCCCACGACCGCTGGGCCTTGGCACCGTAGTCGCCGACGTTGTCCGCGTGGATGCGCGCCTCGTCTGGCTCGCGCGCAAAGGCACGGACTGTTTCGGCATTGGCAATCGAATCGGCGACGTGACCGGACAGTGCGTTCGACGCAGCTTCACGAACATCCACGAGGCGGCGGCGCCGGCGGATGAGCGGGATGACCATCGCGCACGTGGCGGACAGCATCGACGTGAGCACGAGCACCAGCCACGGCGAGTACGTCCACAACACGACGGCCGCGAATCCCAGCGGCAGCACATTGCCCGCCACCTGAAAGGCGAGCACGTCAAAGACGTCTTCGAAGCGGCGGGCGTATCCCAGCGCGCGCTTGGTCAGCGAGCCGGCGAAGTTGTGGTGGAAGAACGACAGGTCCTTGGCGAGCAGTTCATCCATCGCTTCGATGTAGAGCGCCTCCATCCCACGGATCTCGGCGCGGATCATGAGCGCGATGGAAATGCGCCACGTAATCTGGCCCGCGAGCCACAGCCCCGCGAACGTCAGGATGTAGGGCACCATCTCCGGGAGTGACAAGGGTGCCTCGCGCGCGAAGGCACCGAGGATCTTCGCGACGACGAGCGGCGGTGCATAGACGGTCAACACGTCACCCAGTGCGGGAAGCAGCAGCGCCGGAATGGCGATCCACGGCCGTCGCGTGATCTGCGCGGCGTAACGGCGCAGCACGAGCTGGAGCGACTGGCTCAGGCGTCGCGGGTCGCGAGGAGCTTCAAGGGGCGCAGTCATTGGAGATCAACCGTCCTTGCGTCAAAAAAAAGAGCCGCCACCTGCGCTACAGGTGACGGCTCCTTCGTGGCTTCGACTCCGGGTCTAACGAGCGGTCAGCTCACCTGTGTACGTCTCCTGGCGCGTCAGTCGGCTTCATGACGCAGTAATGGCGAGGAATGGTGACGATGAACTGCACGAGGTCAGAAAACCACAAGCGCGCGTCGGCTGTCAAGAACCCGGGTATTCTTCGTCTGCCAACACTTCATCTCGCAGGACAGACTTCATGTTGGAGACAGTCTGGCAAGACGTGCGCTATGTGCTCCGGTCGCTGCGCCGCGCGCCGGGGTTTGCTCTCGTATCGATCGGCTCACTTGCGGTCGGGGTAGGGTTCGCCGTCTTCACGTTCAACTTCGTCCAGCAGGCGCTGGCGATGAGCACGGTGCCGGCTGTCCGATCTGGCCGCCTGGTCGATGTGTTCACTAACCAGCTCAATGGGACGGCATACGGGACGAGCTCGTATCCGGATATCCAGGACATTCGCTCGCGCTCGGATATTTTCGACGCCGTTGTCGCCTACAGCCCATACAGCGCCGCATTGAACGTCGATGGAGCGACGAGGATGGCGTTCGGCGAGATCGTCACGGGGAATTATTTCCGCGTGCTCGGTATCGAGACGATGCTGGGTCGGCCGATCGTCCCAGCGGACGATCAACCCGGTGCCCCGCGGGTGGTGGTGCTTTCGCAGGGCGCCTGGCGGCGGCACTTTGGCTCCAGTCGTTCCGTGCTGGGGCGCGTGCTGCGGATTCGAAATCAGTCGTACACGATCGTCGGCGTGGCGTCCTCTGGCTATTCCGGCGCCGCATTCGTGCCCGTCGACTTCTGGACCGCGATGACGTGGGCCGAAGATGCCGAACCGGTTGGCATCATCGACACGACGCCGTCGCCAGGGAAATCACGGCTCGACCGGCGAGGCGACCGCTGGCTGTTCGTCAAAGGGCGCCTCGCGCCGGGCCAGACAGCCGCCTCCACCCGAACCGCGCTGGAGGCGTTGATGACGCGCCTCGGAACCGAGTATCCAGCCACCAACGCAATGCGTCGCTTCACCACACTCGACTCGCGCGCCGTCCGGATTCATCCCGTTGTCGATTTCGCGATCGCCCCCGCGAGCACCGCGCTCGGCGTCGTCGTGCTGCTGGTGCTGGTCGTGGTGTCCACCAATGTCTCGGGGTTGTTGCTCGCACGCGGAACGGCGCGGCAGCGAGAGATCGCCATTCGATTCGCCGTGGGCGCGAGCCGATCGCGCGTCGTGCGGCACTTGCTCACCGAGAGCGTGCTGGTGGCTGCGATCGGCGGTGGCGCCGCGCTATGGCTCATGTGGACGCTCACGGTCATCGGCCGCGACATCGCCACGATAGCCGGCGCTCCGTTCACGATCGAGCCTCGCCTCGGTGCGTCGTCACTGTGGTTCGGTGTCGCGCTGGCACTGGCGACGGGCATCGCGGCGGGACTGGCGCCGGCACTGCGAACGAAAATTCGAAGCCGGCTCTTGTTGACCGGATCGTCGCCGTTGGCTTCCACACGGCATTCGCGCTGGACGCTTCGCGACTCGCTGATTGCGATTCAGACGGCAGCGGCGTTCGTCCTGCTCGTCACGGCAGGCCTGCTCACGAGAAGCACGCTGGTCTCGGAGCGAGCGGACCTCGGCTTCCGCACCGACGCCGTCGCGACCCTGTCCACGGGAACGGCGGTGCTGGGATACGACGTGCCGAAGGCGACTGCTTTCTACGATCTGGCTCTGACGCGGATCCGCGCGATCCCGGGAATCCAGGCTGCGCTGGTCGGGCGTGCGCCGCTCGACCCCAGCTATTCGAACGAAACCATCTTCCTGTCGGATCTCCCGGCGCCGCCCGAAGGCCACGGCACCGAGTACAACGCCACCGTCTCGGCGGAGTATTTCGACGTCCTCGATATCCGGATCGTGGACGGGCGGAACTTCACTGTTGCTGACACGCGCACTTCCCCGCGAGTGACTGTCGTCACGCAAGCGTTCGCGAGAAAGTACTGGCCGGGAGAGCGTGCGGTCGGGAAGCGCTTTCACGCACGAACGGCGGATGGCCCCGAGTACGAGATCGTGGGTGTCTCAGCTGACTACACCGTGGTCCGGCCCGGCGAGTCACCCACGCCGTATATTCATTTCGCTATCGCTCAGCATCCGTCCACGGAGTGGCGGTTCCTCATTCGCGATGCAGCCGGAACCACGCCGCCAATCGATCGCGTGCGTCGCGAATTGCGCGCGCTCGACCCGGGGCTGTTGCTCGACGGATTTTCGATGCGCCAGGGCGTCAATCGGGTGCTGTTGCCACTCCAAGCGGCGGCCCTCGGCCTGAGCAGCGTGGGGCTGGTGACGATTCTCTTCGCGGCAATCGGCTTGTACGGCGTCATCAGCTTCATGGTGACGCGTCGAACGCGCGAATTCGGCGTACGAATGGCGATTGGGGCATCCCCGTCTCAAACGCTCTTTCTTGTGATCCGGCACGGGCTCGCCATCGGAGCGATCGGCACCGTCCTTGGTGCGTTCGCCGCCGCCGGGGCCGCCGCCATGTTGGCCAACATGCTTTACGGCGTGAGTGCCGCCGATCCGCTGACGTGGATCACCGCGCTGGCTGTCGTGTTCGCGATCAGCCTCTGTGCGCACCTGCTGCCAGCCCGCCGTGCAAGTGCCATCGATCCTGCAATCGCTCTACGCAGCGAGTAGTCGGCAGCATTCTCATGTGTCTTGTGCAGCGGCCTCGGGTTCGTACTGCGCTTCGCGCAGTCGAACGAGCGAGACGAGTGTCTGATTGACGGGCGTCGGGACCGCAAGCGCGACACCGCGACGTACGACGAACCCGTTCAAGGCATCGATCTCCGTGCGCTTGCCCCGTTCGAGATCCTGCGCCGTCGACGAGTACACTCCGGGGAAAGCCTCAGCAAAGCGCCACACCATCTGCACGAAATCGTGCTCCGGCAACGCGACGCCATCGGCACGCGCGACTGCCACACATTCCTCGACGAGTTGACGCACGGTCTCGCGCGGCTCCGCGCTTCTGACAATGTCGCCGTACGGGCAACGCGCCACCGCGGAGATGGCGTTGAGTGCCGCATTCGTGATCAGTTTGATCCAGAGGTCGGCTTCGATGGTATCGGAGACGCGGCAAGGGACACCCGCCGATTCGAACCAGTCGGCCACGCGCTCGAGAGCTGCAGGCCGAGACGCCGCGGGGCGCCCGTGAAGATCGCCGATGAGCAGATCCCCGCGGCCGCGGTGCGCGATGCGGCCAGGGCCAGGCATCGAGCTCGCCACGTAGACAACCGCGGCAATCGGATCGAGCGCGGCGGCGGCTCTCATCCGGGCGACGTTATCGACGCCGTTTTGGAGATCCACGATCAGCGCGTCCGAGCGGACATGATTCGCAAGCAGTCGCGCGGCGCTCTCGGTATCCAGCGTCTTGACACTGAAGAGCACGAGATCGGCTCCGTATGCCGCCGAGACATCGGTCGATGTAGCAACTCGAATGGTCTCTTGAAAATTCACGCTGTCCAGGATGAGGCCGTCGCGCTCCCAGGCCTCGACGTGGGCGGGCCGTCCGATCAATGTGACGTGCGCACCCGCGCGCGCCAGCATCCCGCCAAAATAGCCGCCGACCGCGCCAGCGCCTACAACAGCGACACGAGGCCAGACTGTCGGGTCCATTGCAGCCTCTCTAGAGCGTGCAGTGAGGCAACTGGTGAGGCTGCACAGTAGCAGCGTCGCAGTGAACACCTCGGAACGACAACTCTGCCTCCGTCTGGTGGAAGACGGGAACCGGATCGAATCCGCCGGGCGTCGTTCGTCCGCCGAGGTGGTGATAGCGATCGAAATGGATTCCGCCCGCGAGGGCGACGATGATCCATATCGCGCACGCGACGATAACAAGGGCGCTCAGCAATTTGTTGGCAGTCATTGGACCATCCCTGAATCTGTTTCGAAATGTGCAAGATGGACGCCGATTCGCGATGGCGCCCTGTCGCGTGCTCGCGCTCTGGCGGCGAGCTGATGTGCATCGCTGGTTGTCCGCTTTAGAGCATTTGTCCGGATTCGGCCACCAGCTCTGCGACGCGACGCAGAATCCTCGTCCAAGTTAACTGCCTTCACGAGAGTGAGTTCCGTTACGGAACCGTGCCGCTTGCGCCTGTGACACACATCTGGAACGTCATGAGCATTCGCGTTCAGGCATGACGCACCGGAATGTCGAGACGCTGATCGGCCGGCTGGCGACAGACCCGGCATTGCGTCGTCGATTCGCGCATGACGCAACGGCGGTTCTCAACGAGCTTCTGGAGCAGGGGTATGAGCTGACGCTGCTGGAACGCGAGGCGCTCGCATCAACTGACGCCGACGCGATCGAATCGTTTGCCGATGCCCTCGATCGGCGAATCCGAAGGGCCGAAGGACCAAAGCGCTAAGGCCGGAACAGGCGATTGATTTTGACGATGAACGACCGATTGTTGAGGGAGGACGGACTCGGAGTCAGCGTGTTGCGCTCGTCGTTGTAGACCACGAAGAGTTCGCTGCCAGGCCGGTACTCCCACCGAAAGCGCGCGTTGTTCGACACGGTGCTGGTTCCGGAGTTGAATTGCAGCAGCGCGCTCACGAACATCAGCGGCGTCATCGAGTAGGTCACGCGCGACCCGGCTAAATGGGTGACGGACTTCCCCTGCTCGAGAGTCACATGGTTGAACGTGTAGGTCGGCTCCACTGACAGCTGATTCGTGATCGGCACCCGTCCGCGCGTCGCGCTGAACGACCGCTTGCGACCGTTGTAGAAGGTACCGAACTCCGCGGTCACGTTGGCAGAGACGAGGCGCTGCTGGGCGATGTTGTAGCCGATGCGAAACGTATCGAAGGTGTACTCACCGACGGGCAGAATGACGCCGACGATTGAAGAAGGGACAGGCAAGTACTCGAACGAGTTCGTGTAGTTGACGGTGAAGCGATCAGCGCTCTGGAACTCGAGCGCGAACTCCGCCGCGCGCTCGCGCGACTCGAGACGGCCGGCGCCGTCCTCGATGTACTCGATTGCCGCGTCATAGACGTACTTGCGAATCGCGCTTTGATTGCGCGGACGCGGGCTGAACTTGAAGCGAGCGTATTCGCGCACCATGTCGTCGCGACGCAGGAAGCCGATCTCCGGGTTGAAGTCGTCGCCAATCTTCAGGTGTTCGAGCTGCACGGTATAGCGGTCGCCCGAGTAATCGAGCTGGCCGCGATAGCTGGCGTCGTCGCTCGCCACGAGTCCCTCGGTCTGAGTCGCGGCCCAATACGTGTTGATCTGCAGGTTCTCGTAGAACGCGAACGTGCCGTCGATACCGTAGGCGCGGTTGGCGCCGGTGGCGATCGTGGACTCGGATCGATTGGTGAAGAGCAGGCCGATGCTGCTGCGCCGGAGCACATCGCGCTTCACGCGGACCACGCTGAAGTTGGTCGCGGGCGCGCCGAACTCTTCTTCCTTGTCGCCGGTTTGAATGTTGAGGATACCAACGCTGTACTTGCCGGCGCGTCCCGTGAGGCGTCCGCCGACGTTCAGCGGCACCTCGTGATTCTGGTACAACCCGATCCGGCGGCTGTAGAACATGATCGGCGCAGCGCTCGTGCCGCCGATGAAGCCACCACCGAAATTGCCGCCGGCGCTGTTGATCTGCACGCCACCGAACGAGAAGGTGCCCTGGTTCTCGAGGAAGAAATCGCGCTTCTCGGGAAAGAACAGGCTGAACCGCGTCAGGTTGACCTGCTGTTCGTCGGCCTCGACCTGCGCGAAGTCAGTGTTGATCGTCATGTCGGCGACGAGCCCCTGCGTCACCGCGTACTTCACGTCCAGGCCGGCTTCGGCCTCGGGATGATTCGAAAGGCGCGGTGTGGACACGTTGTCGGTCGTCAGGCTCGAGATCGCGTACGGCTTGACATCCATCGTGAGCCCGGCCCGCGGCGCTTCGATCCCGACGAGTGATGCGGCAAACTGCGCCTGCTGGAACCCCGACTGCCCTCGCGCCGGCGGCACGCGTGTGAGCGTGGAGATTTCGTTCTTCGAGCGCTTCACCCGCATCGCGTTGAAGCCCCACACCTGTGCCGTGCCGGGCTGATATCGCAACGACTTGAACGGCACCGCGGCTTCGACCGACCAACCGCCATCGAAGCGGCCGGCCTGCATCTCCCAGACCGGATTCCAGTCACTGCTGTACTGCCGGTCGTTCACCATCGTCCCGTCCGATCGGCCTCCGAGCGGGTTCATCGTAAAGGTGAACGAGGTCCGCCGGTCGTAGAAGGTGTCGAAGATGAACGAGACCAGGTCATTCCCCTGCCAGCTGTTGGTGCTGTCTCGCCGCATCTCGGTCGCGATGAGGGTTTCCATCTGACTGTCCCACACGCGGAATGACACGTACACATACTCGTCGTCGAACGCGATCCACGTCTCAGTGCGTTCGGTGGCCGCCTCGCCGCCCTGTGGCTCGACCTGGATGAAGTCGGAAATCGAGGCGACGTCGCGGTAGTGCGCTTCGTCGAGAGCACCATCGATGTGCAGCGGTTGATTGAGTCGCACCGCTCGTACGGTCGCGCGTCCTTCCTGGTCTCGCGTGATGACATCGGGCGCGAGCGGCGGAGCCGGAGCGTCGGGGTAAAGCGGCACACCCCCCGTGGGTGCAGGAGCCTCGAAGGATCCTGAGGAATTGGGCAGGTCCTGCGCAGCCGCGGTCGAGCATGTGGAGACGATCGCAGCGAAGGCAACGAAGGCGCGAGCGCACGCCGACACGGCCTGTGATAGCCGCATCGCGCGGCGACGTCCAATTGGCACGGCGGCGCGATTATATGCCGCGGATCGCGTCCCTCTTCTGGAGTAGTATCGCACCACGTCGGAAGCACGGTAGTCGCGCCGTTCGGGGTCCGCCTGTAATGGAGGTTGTTATGGGGAGACTCATCGGGCCGATGGTAGTTGTCGTGTGTTCTCTTTCGATAGCAGCGAGCGCCTCCGCGCAGGCCTCGCTCGCGGGCACTGTCAGAGACACCTCCGGTGCGGTCTTACCGGGGGTGACCGTTGAAGCCTCCAGCCCTGCATTGATTGAAAAGGTGCGGTCGGTCGTCACCGACAGCACCGGTCAATACCGAGTCGTGGACCTGCGGCCGGGAGTGTATGCCGTCACGTTCATGCTCCCCGGATTCCGAATGGTGAAACGTGAAGGTGTCGAGTTGACCGGATCCGGAACGATCACGGTGAACGCGGATCTGCAGGTCGGCACACTGGAAGAGACCATCACCGTGACCGGCGAGTCGCCCGTCGTCGACACGCAGTCGTCCACACGGCAGGCGGTGCTGGACGGCGATCTCGTCGCGATTGCTCCGGCGGCGCGGAGCTGGAACGGCATCATGCTGCTGATGCCCGGTGTCACCGGCGACCCGAACACGATGCAGCTGAACCCAGCGATGATTCTGTTCGGCATTCACGGCGGGCCGGCGCAGGAGGGACGGCTGCAGGTCGATGGGATGAACGTCGGCGCCTCTCGCGGCGGTGCAGGCGTCTCGGGCTACACCGTCGATACCGGCAACGTCCAGGAGGTCACCTTTGCCACCTCCGGCGGGCTCGGAGAGGCAGAGACCGGCGGCCCCTACATGAACTTCGTGCCCAAGGCCGGTGGAAATACTTTCAGCGGATCGTTTGTGTCGTCGTATTCGAACCAGTCGCTGCAAAGCAGCAACTACACGCAGGCCCTCAAGGATGCCGGTCTGCGGGTTCCTGGCGAGCTGCTGAAACTGTGGGACGTCGATGGCGCCCTCGGTGGACCGATCAAACGCGATCAACTCTGGTTCTACTTCATCGCGCGGAACTTCGGGCAGGCACTCTCTGTTCCGGGTATGTACGCGAACGCCAACGCCGGAAACCCGAATGCGTGGTCGTATGTTCCTGACTTGTCGCAGCAGGCGAGAAACGACACGTCGCGCCGCACCGTCAGTGCGCGGCTGACGTGGCAGATCACGCCGAGGAACAAACTGAATGTGTTCTGGGACGATCAGAGCAGCTGCAACGGGTCGGCCTGGATCGGCACCACCGGCAAATGCCGCGACAATCCCGACGGATGGATCGAGGGCGGCAGCGGAACGCGTGCTCCGGAGACGGAGATCTTTTCCAACAATCCCAGCCATGTGAACCAGGTCACGTGGAATTCACCGATCTCGAACAAGGTGCTGCTCGACGTTGGCTGGAGCCGGAACGGCTCACGATGGGGCGGATCGTCTGCACCGGGGAGTCCCACCAAGAGTCTGATCCAAGTGATGGAACAGGGTGGCAGCATCCCGGGTCTCTGCTACCGGGCCGGGAGCCCGTTGTGCGGCGGAACCTTCCTCGATTCGACAGGCTGGATCGACGCCAACACGTGGCACGCCACGGGCTCGTACGTGACCGGCTCGCACAACATCAAGGTTGGTTACCACGGCCTGTTCCACTACGACAATCAGCAGTCGAACTTCACCATCCCCGAAGCCGTTGTCTATCGCTTCAACAACGGCATTCCGAATCAGGTGACGCAGTTGTCCGGCATGTTCGACAGCCAGTGGCGCACTCGCGGCAACGCCTTCTTTGCTCAGGATCAGTGGACGCTGAGTCGGCTGACGCTGTCGGGAGCCTTGCGCTACGAGCGGGCCTGGAGCTATTACCCGCCGTCAGGCATCGGCGGGACGCGCTTCTTCCCCGAGCCCACTGTCATTCCACAAGCCGACGGTGTGGACTTCCATGACGTGAGCCCGCGGGTGGGCGCCGCGTACGACCTCTTCGGGAATGGCAAGACCTCGTTGAAGGCAAACTGGGGACGTTATCTGTATCCGGCGCAGAACGGAGGGATCTTCACCGGTGCTGCGCCGACGTCGCAGATCGCGACCCGGGCCGACCGGAGCTGGACCGACTCGAACCGCAACTACGTTCCCGATTGCGACCTGGTGAGTCAGGCGGCCAATGGCGAATGCGGTACGATTGCGAATCGCAACTTCGGCACACTCAACGCGGGACTTACCTATAGCGACGAGCTTCTCCATGATGTGCGTCCCTGGGACACCCAGATTGGCGTAGCCATCCAGCAGGAACTGATGCCGCGCGTCGCGGTGGAGGTGCAGTTCAACAAACGCTGGTGGTACGGACACTACGTCACGCGCAATCTCGCCGTGCAGGCCTCGGACTTCACGCGCTACTCGATCACGGCACCCACGGATCCGCGTCTGCCCGGTGGCGGCGGTTACACGATCTCCGGACTCCATGATATCGACCCCCGGTTGTTCGGTGTGGTCGATTACCAGGTGCAGGCCGCGGACAATTACGGCAACCAGAGTTTGTACTGGGACGGCGTCGACGTCACATTCAGCGTCAGGTCTCTCAAGGGCATGACGTTCCAGGGGGGCACGAGTACTGGTCAGACCGTGTCGGATTTCTGCGAGGTTGCCGAGAAGGTGCCGGAGAGCCTGGTCCCGCCTCAGACTGTGGCGATTGGCGTCTCGATCCCGGGACCTACGGGGTTGGGCGTCGCGCAGTCAGGGGCGATGCCGCTGCAGTACTGCCATCTCGCGTCTGGATTCCAGACGCAGTTCAGAGGACTCGGCTCGTACCTCGTGCCGAAGATCGACGTCGAACTCAGCGCGGCGTTCCAAAGCAAACCGGGCGCGCAGCTGGCCGCGAACTACAACGTTCCGGCAGCGGTCGTCGCGCAGTCGTTGGGCCGTCCCCCAGCAGGTGGCGTCGCCAACGTGACGGTCAATCTGATCGAACCGGGGACGCTGTATGGCGATCGGGTCAACCAGCTCGATTTGAAGATCGCGAAAGTCGTGAGAATCGGCACAACGCGGACGAGGTTTTCGCTCGACCTGTACAACACCCTCAACTCGAGCGCGGTATTGACCTACAACCAGACCTACAGCCCACTCACGTCGTCGTGGCTGACACCCACTTCTGTGTTGGGAGCGCGCGTCGCCAAGATCGGTGCGACATTTGACTTCTGATGTGCGAGAAGAACGGACCCCACAGCTCTCGACAGATCTGTGGGGGTCTCGACGATCTCACGGTGGCGCCCCGCTCCGAGTGACTTGTATACTCCGGCGATGGCAAAGGCCACGGTCGCTCTGATCGTCCTTGCGTTGTCGTGGACGGCACAGGCGCAGACAACGAAATCCATTCCACGACCGCCGGCGCAGCAGCCCGGCGCGCCGCCGGCAGGTTCTGCGGCACCCGACGGATACTCACCGATCCCGCAGTGGGCCGGACAGACGAAGGCGCCGCGCGTCCCGGTCAGCGTCCCATATGACGCCGAGGTGGTCTCCACCGGTATCGCTAACGGCTACGCAATCGAGTTCATGCCCGACGGGCGCATCCTGCTCGTCGAGCGGCCGGGGCGTCTGAAGATCATCGAGCCATCGGGACACATCTCGGCTCCGGTTGAAGGACTGCCGCAAATGTACGCCGGCGGCCCGCAAGGGCTGGTCGGGGCGATTGCGGATCGAGCGTTTGCCACGAACCGCACCATCTATCTTGCCTACACCGCGCCCGATTCGAAGGGCTCGTCACCCGCTCCGCGACTGGCTGGCGTGCTGACGGTCGCGAGCGCGCACTTGTCGGCCGACTCCACACGGCTCGAGGACGTGAAGGTGCTGCTCGATGCCGAAGGCATCGGCGGGCGGATGATTCAGGCGCGCGACGGCACACTGCTCATCTCGTCCTCCATTCCAGCCGGTGTCGGCATCAACTCCGAGGACTGGCCGCAACCGCAGCAGCTCGATAGCCTGATGGGCAAGGTTCTGCGCATCAACACCGACGGCACGGTTCCCAAGGACAACCCGTTCGTCGGACGATCGGACGCGCGTGCCGAGATCTTCGCCACAGGTATTCGCGACGATCAGGGGCTCGCATTCCATCCGAAAACGGGAAGATTGTGGGCGAGCGAGCACGGGCCGCGCGGCGGCGACGAGATCAACGTCATTCAGAAGGGAAAGAACTACGGTTTCCCTGTGATCGGCTACGGGCATGACTACAACGGCAACGCCATCAACAAGGATCGGACGACGCAGACCGGCATGGAGCAGCCGGTCTACTTCTGGACGCCGGACATCGCGCCCGGTGGAATCAGCTTCTACGATGGCAAGCTGTTTCCGGCATGGCGAGGCGATCTGTTCGTCGCGGCACTGGCGGGCAAGCACCTCGCGCGTCTGGTGCTGAACGGGGAGCGAGTGATCGGCGAAGAGCGTCTCCTCCTGGAGCTCGACACGCGGATTCGCGACGTCAAGGAAGGACCAGACGGAGCGCTCTACGTGATGACCGACCGTGACGGCGGTAAGCTACTCAAGTTGGTGCCGAAGCGTTGAGTCAAGCGGCGTTCGTTAGGAGGGGAGTATGAGACGCGCGCTCACCCTGGCAATCGTGGTGTCGGCGGCCGCGGCACTGCCGGCCAATGCCCAATGGCTCAATCATCCGACGCCAAATATCCCCCGCACGTCCGACGGTAAACCGAATCTCGCGGCACCAGCCCCGCGCACCGCGGACGGCCATATTGATCTGTCAGGCCCGTGGACCGGGCGACCGGGCGTCATTGGCGTGCCCGACGAGGCGCTCACGGCATCGTCGAAGGCGCTCGTCCGCGAGCGAGAGGAGAACTATTTCAAGGACCGGCCCGCGTTCAATTGTCAGCCGAGCGGGCCAGAGCCGATGCTCGGCTGGCGGCGCATCATCCAGACGCCGTCGCTCATCGCGATCGCCTACGACAATCTCACGTATCACCTCATTTTCATGGACGGTCGTAAGCTCGAAGCCAATCCCGAACGCACATGGACGGGGTACTCCGTCGGGCGGTGGGAAGGCGACACGCTGGTCGTGGACAGCTTCGGGTTCAACGATCGCACGTGGTTGGACGGTCGCGGGTTGCCGCACACGGAGGCACTCCGGACCACGGAACGCTACGTGCGGCGCAATGTCGGACAGTTGCAGGTCGAACTCACCGTGACCGATCCCGGCGCGTTCGCCAGGCCCTGGACGATGACCTACACCCTGGAGTTCCAGGCGGACACCGAGATGATCGAAAGCGTCTGCGAGGAACGGAGCCGATGGATCGGCCGTTTATCCGATGTCGAGCAGAGCGCGGTCACGGTTTCTGCCGAGACGCTGGCGAAGTACGTGGGCGTCTACAGCGGGCTGTGGGTCACGCGGCCGCGGACCGTTCAGATTCAGCTCGAGGGCGGAACGTTGTACGCCAACGGATTACTCGGCGAGAAGGTCCGCCTCATTCCTCACTCCGAGACCTCGTTCAGTGGGACCGACGGCCTTTCGTTCGACTTCGATCCGGACGGAAATCCCGCCGCGTTCATGGTGGAACGACACGTGTCTGGCGACTGGAAGTACAAGCGGCAGCCGCAGAGGTGACGGCCTCGAAGCTATTTCAGCTCAACGAGCAGAGTTCGAACCGCTATGTTGGTGGCTTCAATCGCGCGAGCGCCGCCACCAGCGAGGAACAGAACCGCGCCCTCGGCGAACGAAGTGACATGCGGTTGTTCGACAGGAGCGCCCAGCCGCAGATCACCGGCATTCGCAAATATCATCACCACGTTGCGCTCGAAGTAACGTGGAGATGCGGGCTGACCGGGCATCCATGTCCGCTCCCACATGGTCACGCGCTGGTTGTCGACGACCTGTCGGTCGCCATCCGAGGGAAACGCGGTCGGAAATGTGGTCGTGTTGCGATAGTAGGGCGACGCGGCATCCTTGAGCTCGACGAGGATCGCATGGCGCGGCGGATTGCTGCTCCGACCGATCTCAACGTGCGTGACGCCTTTCGAGAGAAACCATGCGAGCCCTCGACTCGTCGACACGCTGCGGGTGTCACCTTCCGGCGATACCGAGTCCGTCTTTGAATCGGTGAACTCCCATCCGAAGTAGTCATATACGTGGCGGTGCATCGGCGTCGGTTTGTCTGGAATCCACGTGTCGTCCCACGCCGTAATCCACATGTTGTCGAACACTCGGCGGGCGCCCTCCCGCGGAAACGCAGGTGGGTAATCCTGCGACCGCGCATTCTGCGCCAGCAACGAGAGACACACGGCACCCAGAAGAACGGACGTGTACGCCCGGATGCTCACTGTCGTCATAGGTCGGTCCTTGGTAGCGACAGCATTGGCGAAGGTTGGATCAGTTCACCGGGATTCCCAGGGCGGCGGCGGCTTCCACGTTGGGGACCACGACGGAGCCCCCGGGAAGGCGCTCGATGTCCCGGTTGTTTTCGCCGCAGATGAACTCGAGTGGCTCCCAGTCCGGCCGCAGGTAGACCTCCTGCCTGACCGTCCAGTCCTTCGTGTAGGCTCCAGGGTCATCGATCGTCACGTCGATCACCAGCCGTCCGAAGTCGGGCCGGGTGTAGCGCTCGATCACATGGAGGCGATCGGTGCTGGGGCGGCCGAGTTGATCGAGCCACGCTTTACCATTGAAGCCGCGTGTGTCGACGACGAACGTGTCGCCCTCCCACCTGCCAGTCGAGTAGCCCATCCAGGTCGGATTGGCATCAGGGTCCACGGTGCGCCCGTCGATGAAGATCTGCCGCCAGTAGGTGAACGTCTCGTAGACGATCACATATGAGATCGGTGTCTGGATGATCTTCCACGGGTAAGCGACGGCATCCAGCTTGGGGACTCCCTGTGGAAGGCAGTGCGCGTCCGGATCCTCCCTGGAGTGTGCGCCGTCCTTGCGGGCGTCGAACAGCGCCTTCGCCCACGGCTGATACGGCACATCGTCCGGGTTCATGTCCGCCGCCAAGTCACGAAGGAACTTGTTGTCGGTGGATCGCCAGATTCCCGTCAGGTCGGGCTTGCCATCCGGCAGTCGCGGCGTCGGCGCACGGAGGTCAGGCCGGCCGTCGGCCGTGCTCGGAATCGCCGCGTGCGGCACGTTCAGCCACTGCGCCGGGGCAGGCGATGGGAACAGGAGCACGGCGCCGACGATCGGGAGGCAGCGCGTGGCAGCGCGTCGATAGACAGCAGCCATAGTGGAAGAAATCTTACCGCCAGGTCCCCAGAGCTATGGCCCTGAAGCTCGCAGGTCGATTCCGGGTACGAGGGAAGCGAAGCCTCGGGGTGGAAGCCCGGAGAGCCCAAGGGCTTTCTGACCACCCCCGCCACGGAGACCTACCCGATGTTCTCACCGGATGGGCGTTGGCTGGCGTACGCGTCTGACGAATCTGGCGGAAACGAAGTGTGGGTGCGGTCGTTTCCCGGGCAAGGCACCAAGTGGCAGATCTCGCGCGGCGGCGCCGCGATAGGAACATTGTGGTCGCGAACTCGAAACGAGTTGTTCTACATGACACCTGGCCAGCAGATCATGGTCGTCTCGTACGCTGTGGACCATGACGTATTCCTGGCGGATCAACCGCAGCTCTGGTCAGACGCGCGTTTCATGCGGCGTCCGAGACAAATGAGCATCGCCTTGCACCCAGACGGCGCCCGTTTTGCGGTTGCTGCGGCTGCAGGGGCAGAGGCCGCAGCGAATCAGGGCAAGCTGGTGTTCGTCTTCAATTTCTTCGACGAGCTGCGGCGCATTGCACCTGTTCAAAGGAATTGAGGCCCACCGCCCGCACGACGGTGCCCCTGGCCGTCCTTAGCTATTTGATATTTCGACGCCGCCGCGGTTGCAGTCTTGACCCGCTGCGGTCCTCCAGGATCGTTTATCGCCCAATAGAGTCGCTTGCGTCCTTGTTCAAGACTTGATCCCAGCCGGCTAATACCGGCTTCAGACCTGCGGTCGGCGGCGTGAACATGATACCGAGCTTGCCGTAGACGAAAGTGATCGATTCTTGCGGCCCTTCGTCGCCGGGCCCTGACCAGTCGATCTTGGTGGTGAACACCGTATCAAACTTGAAGCGCAGGAACTCCCTACCGGCAGTTGTCGGGTCGCCGCCCGCCTTGCGCATGGCAATGATCACCGACTCGTAGTGTGCGCCGACGCAACAGTTCTTGAATAGCACGGGTGAGGACTGGTCGGTCGTCCTCCTGATCGTGAACTCATTGAACTTGACCTTGCCGGCACCGGCACCGCCCGTCGCCGAGCCGATCGTCGTCGCGTTTTCGACGCCGAACGTAAAATCGTTGATCCCGAATGCCTTTTCCTTCGAGAAGAAGGCGTCCGTGGTTTCCCCCTCCGGCGTCAAACCGCCGCCACTTGCGTTCTTGAACCAGATAAATGCATCGACAGCCATTAGTCAAATCTCCTGAGGTAGCGCGGTGGCCCGCCGGGAGTGTCAACGCGAGCATGCTGAACTCCCGCCCGGCTCGTCATGATCCACGTCAAGAAGCTCGATTGGCAAGCGCGGCGACTCGCGTTCGAGACGAAGGCTCCAGCCGACGTCGTTACCGACGTGCGCGAGCGACTCCGTGTGCTGCTCGGGTGTAGCAGCTCAAGCTAGATCCTGGCGACGCTCAGTACGACACGGCCAGCTATCGGCGTCCGCCGCGGATACTTTCGCTCATGGTCTCTGAAGGCTCGTTCCACAAGAGCATCAGGGCGAGCGGCGGCAGCAAGCCGAGAGACGCAAGCGCGACCAATCCTCCCGTCGATCTCACACCGGCCACGATGCCGACGACAGCTGCCAAGATTACCCACCCGACAGCGATCACCCGCTTCATCTGTTTGAATCTCATGATCCCCCACGGTACAGTGAATGAAGACGGCGGGCTGTCGCGAAGTGCACACCGGGCTCTGGCCCGCCGACACAAGCCAGTGTGCAGAGTCTTCCGCTGACACAACTGCATCAGGCCGGTCTGGGCGAGGTCCGTCGCGACCGCAATCGTGGGCGGCAGCCAGCGAGGCGGTGATGCGGTCTTCCATCGACGCCGGAAACGACGGTGCGGCCCCCCCACGATCTGTTCCCGGTACACGCCGAGCATCAGTTTTCTGAAGACCGGCAGCGCCAACCTGCTGCCGGTTTCTCTCGATACCAGTGAACGGCCGTCGTCGCTGCGCGACCAGACCGGTGCCTCGCTCTTCTCGGACGTGATCAGTTCGTGAGAACGACCTCAGGAACGCTTGCGTGCACCGACGACCAGCAGCGCCACGCCGCCAGCCACGGCAAGAATTCCCAGCACCGGCGGAATGGGCAGCGTCTTTTGACGATCGGCTGTCGCCGTAATCGGACCAATGTCGATGACCGTCTCGCGGCTCGTGTAGCTGACGCTCTGATAAACGAGCGCCGCCAGGCCGAGGACGATCAGGAGCACGCCAACTATCGCGATGGGCTTCATGGGGCGCCTCAGTCGTGCAGGACGACGCTCAACAGCGAGTTGTTGATCTTGATGGGGAGCGTACCGCGGTACTCGATGAAGCCCAGCTTCTTGAATTTGTTCAGGAAGAAGTTTACTCGCGAGCGCGTGGTGCCGACCATCTCGGCGAGCGTATCTTGTGAGATCTTCGGCACCATGCGGACCGGTACGGCCTGCGTCCCATAGCGCGCCAGCAGGAGCAGTGTGCGCGCCAGCCGTTTCTCGCTGGAGTTGAAGAGCTGATCGATCAGGTCCTCTTCGATTCGGATGTTGCGGGTCAGCATGTGCGAGATGAATCGATCGGACATCGTGCTCTGCTTGTGCAGCAGCTCCGCCATCTGTCGCTTGCGGACGCGTAGGATGGTGCTCGGCGTGATCGCCGTGGCGCTTCCCATGCGAAGCGGCTGACCCGCCAGGCACCCCTCGCCGAAGAAGTCCCCAGGACCCAGCATCGCTATCACCGCTTCCTTACCGGTCTTCGACAGCACCGACAGTTTCACGCCGCCCGATTGGATGTACAGAACATGGTCGCACGCCGCGCCCTGCGTGAAGATGGCCTCGCCCCGCCCGTATTTCACAACGGTCTTGGCGACTCCGACCGAATCGAGAAATGCCTGTGCGTTGAACTCGGGGAGCGTCGCTGCCGCTTTCGCGGCCTTTGGCTTCGCCAGCTTCACGTCGACACCGTTACGACGTTTTGTCTCCATGCCCTTCGATCGTGCCATGCGGCCCGGGATGAGACTGTGCACAACAGCACACCCGGTTCGTGCCACTGGAGTTGCCGTTGTACTCCTTCAGGTCATTCAGGACCGCAATCTACTGCCGGGCTAACCGCCGCACACAGACTCTGACGAGACCGTTCACTGGTGCGACGGGCGCGCGGCGCGCGAGGTCATGCAAGCTGCGCCGTTTAGTGCGTCTCTCTCATTACAGCAACAGCAGCGGTCGTTCAGAACCGGTATTTGATGGCGAACTGCATGATGCGCGGCGGACCGGCGGCCGTGATCTGGCCGAACGTCGCCAGGTTGTTCAAACCGGTCGCCGGTTGCAACCACTGGAACCAGTTGAACGCATTGAACGCGTCGACGCGGACCTCAAACGCTCGCGTGGAGTTGAGCCGAATTACTCGCGTCAGCGACATGTCGAGGTTGCGCGAGCCCATGCCTCGGATGCTGTTACGCGCGCTCGTGCCCAACGACCCGGCTGCCGGTTGGGCAAAGGCCGCCGGGTTCAGGAACCGCATCCCGCCGTTTGCCGGGTTGATTGATTTGTCCGCGTAGGGGTCGTCGAGCACCTGATTCGCACGCTGTGTGCCCGCCTGCCCATTGAGCGCGATGTCGGACCCGGTCAAGATGGTCAACCATGGGCCCGTCGTCGCGCGGAATCCGCCCACCAGACGCCAGTCCGAGAATGCGGCGCGCATCATCGAGTTATCGAGCCGCGGCGATTGGATGCTCGCGGTCAACGAGAGATTGTGCAGACGGTCCGCCGCGCAGTTTCCGTCGTCGAAGTGCGGATTGGTCGGAATGTTGTAGCCGGTCGATACGTTCGTCGTCGAGGCACCGCCGCCCTCGGGCGATCCGAAACAGTGCGACAGCGTGTAGTTCGCGTTGACGGTGGCCAACTGGGTGATGCCGCGCACAGACAGCAGCAGCGCGTTGTAACTCTGACTGCCATCGCTCACGTACTCATCGAGCTGAGCGAAGTACTGGCCGTTGCTCGGATCGACCAGCGTGAGGGGACGCCGACTGTTGGTGTTCGCGATGCTCGGCGCCGCACTCGTACCGGGGACGGGCATGAAGATCGCGTTGTTGAGGGGCGTGGACTCCCAGATGTTGTTCGTGCGGGTGCCCAGATAGCCGACGGTTACAAACCATCGTCCCGTCAACTGGCGCTCGACGGTCGCGTTGAACGAGTGCACGTTGGTCGCGACCAAATCGTTGGTCAGGCTCAGGAACGGCCCGTTCAGCGAAAACGTCGCATTCTGGTCGAACGTGACGGGGAAAATGTTCGTCTGCCCGCCCGGATTCCCGAGGAAGGGGTTGTCCAGGCCCCCGGGCGGCGCGTTCAGCCGCACTTCGGAGCCCCACGGCGGCGCGACTGATGTGTTGAGATGAAACTGCCCGTTCACGAACTCGTACGATTTGCCGTACGAGGCACGCACCGACGTCTTCCCATCACCAGCAGGATCCCACGCGACTCCAACCCGCGGTCCGAGGTTGTTCCAGTCCGTCAGCATGCCCGCCTGGCTGGGGAAACCCGGATCGCCCGGGTAATAGAGGCCGGCCGGCGCATTCGGGAACTCGGTGCTCTTGATGCCGGCACTGAAGCGCTCCATGTCGAACTGATATACGGCGCCGTTCACGATCTGCTGGGGGAAGAATGGTTCCCACCGAACACCGTAGTTGAGCGTCAGCCGCGATCCGACTCTCCATGTGTCCTGCGCGTACAGCGCGAGATAGCGCTGCTTCATGTCGAGCGTATTCGGCGCCGCCTGAAGAAACCCGTTCGTGCCAAGCCTGCCGAGCAGGAAGTCTGCCAGTCCCAATCCCGTCTGGGTGCCATCGATGGTGAACTGGCCCGGTGAACGGACGTTCCCGTGAGACTCCGTGCTCCACCGCGCCACGCTCCCGCCGAATGCGTACTGGTGGCCGCCGCGCACGAGCGTGAAGTCATCACTGATCTGCCACGACGGCGTGAAGATGTTCGTCGGCGTCTCGGTTCCGGTGCCAAGCGTGAAACCGCCTGTGACATTCAACAGCGTGTAGTGATCCAAGTAACTGTAGCTATTGATGCCAACCTCCGGCGGAGAGAAAAAGTCGATGTTCGGCCGCGAGATATCGGTGCGGTTGTAGGCGACGCGAACGGCGTTCAAGGTGCTCGAGTTGATCACGTAGTTCTCGCCCAGCGTCAGCGTGTGCGCGATGTTGTCGCGTCCGCCGATGCGGGTCGTCAGGACATTCTGCTGCGCCGATTCGAGCGTGTAGGGTGGCGGCGAGAACTGCGTGGTCGCAATATAGCGGCCAAACAGTGAGTGTGCGTTGTTGATCGTGAAATCGACTTTGGTCACATACTGCCCCTCGTCAGAGGCGCTCGGCAGCCCGTACTGAACGAGGCCACACGGATCGCTGGTCGTCGGCAGTTTGGAAGTGATGTTGAGCGCCGCCTTGCTGAACAGGGCCGGACTGATCCTGTTGTTGACGAACGGTAGGAGCAGGTTTCGCTGCACTCCTGCATTGCACGCGGGCGAGGCAAACGCGGTGAAGTCGCCTGCCAGCATTGCCGGCGTGGGCACGAAGGCGCGGTTGTCGGTGGGGTTCACTCTGGTGTTGGTGCCCTGATAGCCGAAGAAGAAGAACAGCTGGTCGGGACTGATGGGACCCCCGAGCGTCGCGCCGTACTGGTTGCGCTTCAGCCCATCGTCTTTGCGCGATCCGTCGGCCTGCCGGGCCCCGAACGGATCGGTGGCGTTGAAGCTGTGATGACGAAGGAATTCAAAGAGGTCGCCCCGGAACGCATTCGTGCCCGACTTGGTCACCGCGTTCACGGAACCCGCCGAGTGCATCCCGTTCTGTGCCGTCAGGGCGCTGGTTTCCGCCTGAAACTCCTGCAACGCGTCGGGGAACGGCAAGGGCAGGTTCAGGTTGTTGCGCGGGTCGTTGTGCATGGCGCCGTCCAGCACATAGGCCACTCCGAACGACAACCCGCCGCCCAGCGAGTACGCCTGAACGCCGTTGCTGCCGCCCATCGCACTACTCGCCAGGACCACCGCCTGCGGCACTGCTGCCGGCAGATATTGCAGGAGGTCGGCCGGGTTGCGACCGTTCAGCGGCAATTCGAGAATGCGCTGGTTGTCCATGACCTGACTGACGCCGAGGTTGCGTGTCTCGACCGTCTGTGTGTTCGCCGCGACGGTGATCGCTTCTTCGACTGCGCCAAGTGCCAGCGTCACCGGGACGACCTGATTGCTGTTCACCTGCAGGACGATGCCCGTCTGCACGGCGGTCCGGAATCCCGGCAGCATGACTTCGAGCTGGTAAGGGCCGACAGGTATGCCGGGAAGCGAGAAAAAGCCGTCGCCATCCGTGACGACCTCGCGTTTGAACCCGGTGTCGGTCTGGGTCGCGCTGACGCTCGCCCCAGGGAGAACAGCGCCGCTTGCATCTTTGACCGTGCCGGTGATTTGCGATGTGGCTTGTGCGAGAGCGGGCGCCGCAGTCAGTGCGACGAGGACACCACACAACAGAGAGCTGAGGACGTGCGTCATAGCTTCTCTCCTAGGCGGCGAGTTCGAGATTGCGCGAATTGTATATGTGAGGTGCAACGCCAAGAAACTCAAAACGTGACAATCTCGAGTCGCCGGATGAGGCGGGCATCCGGAGAAAAGGCGCAGGCGGGACGGGTTAGAACATCCCGAGCTGCAGTTTCGCGGCCTCCGACATCCGGCCTCTGTCCCACGGCGGATCCCAGACGATGTCCACGTGAGCGTCGGTGACGCCGGGCAGCTGCTTCAGCTTGTTGACGACTTCGACGGGAAGGCTCTGAGCAGCCGGGCAGCCAGGCGCCGTCAACGTCATGCGAACACCGACCACGTGGTCGGAGTCGACGGCAATCTCGTAGACGAGACCGAGTTCGTAGATGTTGACAGGGATCTCGGGGTCGAAAATGGTCGCGAGCGCCTCGACGATCTGCGGTTGCATCGCGAGCGTCTCGACGGGGTCACGACGCTCAAAGATTGCGCCGGCTGTCGCGCCCGCATGCGAAGCCGCCCGCGCCGCCTCTTCTGTGCTGGCCGCGTGTTCGTCGGTGAGCTTGATGATCTTGTC
>Ga0075423_10000868_pt1 | contig 25645 bp, 21 predicted proteins | sample SoiMethybrSBSTD2_FD_80114 | JGI IMG/M metagenome (GOLD analysis project Ga0075423, IMG submission 80114) | Bulk soil microbial communities from a Populus tree surrounding site in Tennessee, USA - Soil MetaG P. TD hybrid SBSTD2 | ecosystem: Environmental > Terrestrial > Soil > Tree plantation... | reverse complement strand
GTGCTGCCAGGGGCGAGAGTGGCGGAGAAGCGGGTCAGCGTCGGATTGCTGCCCAGGATGTTGAAGAACACCGCGGTGAGAATGTCCGTCGGCTTGGACGCGTTGTAGTGGCCCGTGTTGGTCAGGGTGACCTGCAGATAATGCGTGCCCGAGATCTCGACGTTGTCGAACGTCACCGAGGCCTTCCGACCCGCCGTTCCGGTGCCCGTCAGCGTCACCGCGGTCGCATGACTCGGCGTCACGCCAACCGCCAGCAGAAGCGTGGCGCCGACCGATGCCCCGATCAGTGACTTCGCCACCTGTCCCATGAACATGTGCCCCGTCCTTTCGGTCGCCGAACGCCTTGGAGGCGCATCCGACCCGATTCAGGAATCTGCACGAGGGATGCCACGCCGCGAGCGCAACCGAATCAATCTGATCCGAGCCATGCAGCGATTTCGTAGGGGTCCTTCGTAAGCTTCTCCGACAATCCTCCGGGGCGGATCCCCCTTCCTTGATGATCGTCGTCGTCGATCCCGCGCTCAGATTTCGGCGGCTCCGATGAAATACTGAAAACATGCGCCACGCGAATCATCGACCGTCCGTCGCGCGTCGTCTCTTCGCCGCGCTCGCGGCGCTCGTCGTGGTGACCTCGCTCCTCCTCGCCTGCGCGCAGGATTCGGCCGCCAAGAAGCAAGCGCACTACGAGCGGGGCCGCGCGTTCGAGGCGAAGGGCAAGCCCAACGAGGCGATCGTCGAGTATCGCAACGCGCTGCAAGTCGACGGCAACTTCGTCGCCGCGCTCCGCGCGCTCGCCGCCGCCTACCGCGCGAAGTCGTGGGACGAGGACGCCGCGCGCGAGCTCGCCAAGGCGGCGCGCCTAGAGCCCGCGTCGATTCCCATCCAGGCGGAGCTGGGACGGGCCCTCCTCGCGCTCGAGGACTGGGAATCCTGCCAGGGCATCGGCGAGACGATCGCGGGCGCGGATCCGAAGCATCCGTACGGGCCCTACCTCATGGGGGCGGCGGCGAGCGGCCGCGGCGATTCCGATCGGGGCCTGCGCCTCCTCGCGGAGGCGCTGCGCCTCGGCCCCGATGTCCCCGAGATGCAGCAGGCCTACGGCGAGGCCCTCGCCCGCGCCGAGCGCTACGCCGACGCCGAGAAGGCATTCCGCGCCGTGCTCGCGCAGCATCCCAATGACGCGGAGGCCATGGCCGGGGTGGCGATGGCGCTCCTGAAGCAGCATGCCATCGCCGCCGCGCTGGAGATGGCCAATCGCGCACGGGAGGCGGATCCGGACAACGCGCGTGTGCGCCTGACCCGCAGCGCGGTGCTGAGCACGCAGGGCAAGTGGGCGGCAGCGGTCGTGGAGCTCGAGTCCCTGCCACGCCAGGCCTGGTCGCCGCGCTTCCAGCTGGCGCTCGCCGATGTGTATCTCCGAAACGACCGCCCGGAGAACGCGCTGTCGGTGCTGGACCCGCTCGTCAAGCGATTCCCGACGTTCGTGGTGGCCCGCTACCTCCTGGCCCACGCCGCCCTCGCCACGAACCGCGGGGACAAGGCGCTCGCCGAGCTCCAGGAGGTGCTGCGGGCGGCCCCCACCAACACCAACGCGCGTTTCAGCCTGGGGGTGGCGTACACCCAGGCCGGACAGTTCGCCGAGGCGCTGGACACCTTCGCCGGGCTACGGCCCACCATGGAGCGGCAGTCCATCTATCACCTCCAGCGCGCGAACGCCCTGGCCGGCCTCGCCCGCTGGGACGAGGCGATCGCGGCAGCGGAGATCGCGCGGCGCATCGATCCGAATCGCGCCGAGCCCTACGAGACCCTGGGGCGCATCTACCTCGCGCGGAAGGACACCGCGCGCGCCCAGGACATGTACGCGCGCGCGATCGAGCTCAAGCCCGATCTCGCGTCGGCGCGGCTGGCTCTGGGCACGCTCCTCGACTTCACCAAGCAGCCGGAGGCCGCCCTGCAGCAGTATGAGGCGGCGGCCGCCGCGGATCCCCGCAGCCAGCCCGCCGTGGTGGCGAAGGTGAATGCGCTGGTCCGCGCCAAGCGTCACGACGAGGCCATCACCTTCCTCGACGGACTCATCAAGAGTCAGGGGGAGGCGGCGCCGCTCCTCACGCTCCTCGGTCACGTCCATCTGGCCAAAGGTCAGCCCGCGAAGGCGGAAGCCGAGTATCGCCGCGCGATCAGGGCCAACGACACCTACGCGCCCGCGCGCTTCGCGCTCGCACGCCGGGCTCTCGCGGCGGGGAACGAGGAAGGGGCCATCGTGCACTTCCACGGCGTCATCGCCGGCGCGCCCGGGCACGCCGCCGCGGGAAGCGCGCTCGCCGGCCTGTACGCGCGCCAGACCCGCTACGATCAAGCCATCCAGGTCCTGGAGCCCGTGGCGGCCGCCAATCCCCAGCTTCCCGAGCTCCGCCTCCAGCTCGCCGAGCTCTACCTGCAAAAGGGCCGCTACGACGACGCCCTCCGCGCCGTCGGGCAGCTCGTGGGGAAGGACTCCGCCTTCGTGCCCGCACGCATGATCGCCGGGCTGGCCTATCTTGGGAAATCCGAGCCGGGCGAGGCGATCAGAGAGCTCGAGGGGGCCGTCCACGCCAATCCGAAGCTCGCCGCCGCGCACTACTATCTCGGCCGCGCCTTCATCGCGCGCGGCGAGGTCGAGGCGGCCAAGAAATCCTATCAACGCGCGCTCGAGATCGAGCCCGGCATGCCGCAGGTGCGCATCGAGCTGGCCGCCATGTCCGGGCAGGCCCAGGATCCGAAGCTGCTCAGCGAGCACGTCGCGGAGCTCCGCCAGATCCTCGACAAACAGCCTGGAGACCTGACGACGCGCTACGCCCTCGCCCGCGCCTACCTGGCCCAGCGACAACCCAAGGACGCGGAGGCGGAGCTCAAGCGCATCCTCGACACGGCCCCCGGCTACGCGCCCGCCAACATGGCGCTGGCGCTGATCCGATTCGGCGAGCGGCGGAACGAGGAGGCCGTCGAGTATCTCCGCGCCGTCGTGCGGACGACTCCCAACGATCTGCAGGCCCACCTCCTGCTCGCGGGGTATTTCGATCGGAACGGTATCCCCGCCATCGCCATCGAGCACTACGAGGCGGCGGCGCGGGTGGCCCCCGCGCGCAGCGACGTGAAGCGGCGCCTCGCCATGCTCTACTCGCAGACGGGGCGGCAGGAGGACGCACTCGGCCGCGTGCGGGAGGCGGTGGATGCCCTGCCGCGCGACGCGGAGGCGCGCTACGTGCTGGGCGAGGTGCACCTCCGGCGCGGAGAGCCCGCGGAGGCCGCCGACGCCTTCGCCGCCGCCCTACGGCTCGATTCCAAGCACGCGGGCGCCCAGCTAGGGCTCGGCATCGCCGCCGAACAGCGCGGGGAAGTCAATCGCGCGCTCGACGCCTACGCTCGCGCGCGCCAGCTCGCGCCCGAGGACGCGCGCGGCTACAACAACGGCGCCTGGCTTCTCGCCTCGCAGGGGAAGAATCTGGATGAAGCCCTCGGCCTGGCGCGCCGGGCCAACGAGCTCGTCGCCCGCGACAAGGATCTCGTCACCTGGGTCCCCGCGATGAAGGACACGCTGGGGTTCGTCCACTACAAGCGCGGCGAGCTCACCCAGGCTGAGCCTCTGCTGCGCGACGCCGCGACCCGCGCCCCGAGCGTGGGCACCTTCCACTACCACCTGGCGCTCGCCTACGAGGGCATGGGGCGGCGGGACGACGCGCGGGTCAGCGCGCTACGGGCGACCCGCCTCGATCAGAAGCTGGCGGCCGATGCCGACGTGCAGGGGCTGCTGAAGCGCGTGGGCGGCTGATCGGCGCCTACGCGTTGCCGCCGGCCAGCGCCTTGTAGAGCTCCAGCCCCACCGCGGACACGTCCGAGCGGCTCTCGATGGGGAGGCCCGCGTTGGTCCACGCGCCGAGCCCTCCCTTGAGGACCAGGACGGTCTTGAAGCCGAGCTTGCGCAGCGCCTTGGCCACCTTGGAGCTGGTCTGCTCGTCGGGCGAGGTGCAGTAGGCAACGACGGGCCGCTGGAGATCGAGCTCGAGCCCGCTCACCCCGCTGGCGAGCTCCTCGGGCGCGAGGCGAGTGGAGCCGGGGATCTTGAGCGGCAGCGTGTCGTAGGCCGCGGACGTGCGCACGTCGAGGATCTGGGGCTGCTTGCCGCCCTCCAGGAGCTTGATGACCTCCGACGGCGACACGCGGTAGCGGTTCTTCTGCCAGCGCCGCAGGAACTGGACACCCCACCCCGCCCCGCTCAGGAGCGTCACGCCGATCGCCACCCAGAACCATGGGAAGGGCCGGGGCGGCGGGTTCTTCACGAACTCGCGCGCCTCCGCGAGCTGACGCTTGAGGTCGGGCAGGTTCGGCACGAGCTGGTCCGCGCGCTCCATGTCGCGGACGGCGCCCGAGTAGTCCTCGGTGAAGAAGCCGCGGAGGGCCGCGTACCAGGCCTCGTTGAACTTGCTCGTGCCCGAGAGCTGGACCGGGGTGCCCTTGACGAACTCGCGGACGGCGTCGGCCGGGATGACGAAGTTGAAGCCCTGGACGATGGAGCCCTCGGCGCCGGGTGCGAGCGAGACGAACGTGAGGACGCCCACCACCTGACCCCGCTGAGTCACCGCGGGCCCGCCGGAGTTGCCCCAGGCCGCCGGGGCGTCCGTCTGGATCACCGGCTGATTCGAGACGTCCTCCTTGAGCCCGGACACCGCCCCGTTGGTGACCGAGGCTTCCATGGAGGCGGACTTGTTCAGGAGCTCGTGGGAGAGCACCACCCCCGGGAAGCCCAGGATGTGCAGCGGGTCGCCGATCTGCACGTTCCGGCTGTCGACCAGCGGCAGCACGGGAAATACCTCGCCGGGGACCTTGAGGAGCGCGAGGTCGCGGCCGGACATGGCGCCGGGCTCGGCGCTCACCGGGGGGCTGTACTTCACGACCTCGGCCTTGAGCTTCGCGCCATTGGACACCAGCACGGTGACCTGGGGCGTGAGCTTCACCTTGGTCGTGGGCAGCACCGCGTCGAGGACCTTCCGCTTGATCGCGTCCTCCATCTCCGGCCGCTCGCCCGGATTCACGCCCTTCTGTGCCAGGGCCTTGGGCAGGCAGGCGGTCGACACCGCCCGCTGCGCCTGCTGGTTGATCAGCCAGCGCGGGGGCGAGTAGGCAGGCTGGATGACGTGCCCGTTGGTGATGATCCAGCCGCGCCCGTCGACGAACCAACCCGTGCCCGTCTCGCGGAATATCGGCGGCGTCACCGTCTGGACACCGCTGCCGCAGTCGAGCGTGACCTCGGCGTTCACCTCGGCGATCACGAGGACGACCGCCGGCTTGGCGCGGAGGAAGACCTCCTGGATGGTGGTGGGCCGCTCGGCAGCGAGAGGCGCGGAGATCCCGTGGATGAGGCCGAGGAGGCTTGTCACCACCAGGGTAATCAGGCGTACCATAGGGGCCACGACAGTCCATCTTATACCACTCCTCCGGACCGAGGGCCACGCATGAGCCGTCAGATCGGCGACGTCCCGACCAAAACCTTCAAGCCCGGCGAGTTCATCTTCCGCGAGGGGGACGACGCGAAGGGCGAGGCCTTTATGGTCCACGAGGGCAAGGTCGAGATCCGGCGGCAGTTCGGGGGGCAGGATCGCGTGCTGCGCGTGCTCGGCAAGGGCGATTTGCTGGGCGACCTGGCGCTGTTCCGCAACGCGCCCCGCTCGGCGGATGCGGTCGCCGTCGACGCGGTCACCCTTCTGCTGATCCCGTCCAATCGACTCGAGCACCTGGTGCGCTCGAACCCCGCCCTCGCCCTCGCGCTGATCAAGCAGCTCGCCGCCCGCATGCTCGAGGCGGAAGATCGCGCGCGCGCCACCGAGGACCGCGCGAAGGACCCGCCGAAGCCTTGAGGCCGCGCGCGCCCGAGTCGGGCGGACACGGGCGCCGAGGCTAGAGCCGGAACGACTCCGCGGCGAGGCCCGCGATGTGCCGGCCGATGGCCAGCGAGGCGGTCGCCGCGGGCGAGGGCGCGTTCAGCACGTGGATGGCGCCCTCCGTCTGGCTGATCTTGAAGTCGTCCACCAGTGAGCCATCAGGGCTCACGGCCTGGGCGCGCACGCCCGCTCCGCCGGGCGCGATGTCGGCAGCCTGGATCGCGGGCACGAGACGCTGGAGCGAGGCCACGAAGGCGGCCTTGTTCACCGAGCGGTAGACCTCGTAGGCGCCCATCTTCCAGTAGCGCCGGCCCATGTTCCAGAAGCCGCGATACCTGAACGTGCGGAGCGCTTCCCCGATCCGGACCGTGCCCATCGTGTAGCCCTCGCGCGCGAGCGCGAGCACCGCGTTCGGGCCGGCCTCCACGTCACCGTGAACGGTGCGGGTGAAGTGGACGCCGAGGAACGGAAACCGCGGGTCGGGCACGGGGTAGATGAGCCCGCGTACGAGCGAGCGGCGCTCCGGCCGGAGCATGTAGTACTCGCCGCGAAATGGGATGATCTGCACCTCGGGATGGATGCCCATGAGCGCGGCCACGCGGTCCGAGTGGAGCCCGGCACAGTTGATGAGGTAGCGCGTGGCCACCGGGCCGGAGTCGGTCTCGAGGGTGAGCGTGCCGCCGTCCCGGCGGATGGCCCGGACGCCCGCCCCCGTCACCACCTCGGCGCCGCGCTGGCCGATGAGCGCGGCCATGCGGTTCGCGACCTCGGTGTAGTCCACGATCCCGGTCGCGGGAGACAGCATGCCCCGCACCGCGCGGACGTGCGGCTCCCACTCGCGGATCTCGTCCCCGGAGACCAGCTTGAGCCCGGGCACCCCGTTGGCGATGCCGCGCTCGTGGAGCGCGTCGAGGCGCGGGATCTCCTCGTCGCTCGTGGCCACGATCACCTTGCCGCAGCGCTCGTAGCCGATCCCGTGGGCGTCGCAGAACTGGGTCATGAGCCGCGCGCCCTCCACGCAGAGCCGCGCCTTGAACGAGCCGGGCTTGTAGTAGATCCCGGAGTGGATCACGCCCGAGTTGTGGCCGGTCTGATGCGTGGCGATCTTCGGCTCCTTGTCGAGCACGACCACGCGCGCCCGCGGATGCCGCTCGGTCAGGTTCACGGCGGTGGCGAGGCCGACGATGCCGGCCCCCACGATGGTCACGTCCGCGGTTTTGGGCACGCCCCGCACAATAGCACGCGACGGCCGGGCGGCGGCCCGCCGCCGGGCTGTTCGTCGCCTGACGAGACCTGTCCCCGGGATGACGGCATCGAGGGGGGTAGGTCAAGGAAAACTTCCATCATTTCAACAGGATAAGGGAGCCGTAGGCCTGGCATCCCTCATGCTCTCCCATAGGTTGCGGCGGCGGCGCCTTCGAGGGAGCCGCCGACAAAGAACCCGGGAGGGCGGTCATGCAGAAGGCCCTGGCGTTGATCCTCCTGGCGATGGCGCCGATGGCCACGCCGAGTCCGACAGAGGTGGTGCAGTCCGGTATCGAGCGGGTGGCGCAGGTGGTGCAGGACTACGACGCCGGTCATCCCGATGCGGCGGAGAAGCGGCGCAGCGAGATCCGGCGGGTGGCTGGCCGTCTCTTCGACTTCCCGGAGATGGCCCGCCGGACCCTGGCCCGTCACTGGACGGAGCGCACGCCGGCGGAGCGCGAGGAGTTCGTCTCCCTCTTCCGCGACCTCCTCGAGCGTTCCTACATCGCCAAGCTCGAGAACTACTCGGGCGAGCAGATCGTCTATCTCGGCGAGACGGTGGACGGCGAATACGCCACCGTGCGCTCCAAGATCGTGGGGCGCGGCAATGAGATGGCGCTCGCCTATCGCCTCCATCTCGTCAACTCGCGGTGGGCGGTCTACGACGTGCTCGTGGAGGGCGTGAGCTTCGTGGGCAACTACCGGAGCCAGTTCAACCGCATCATCTCGAAGGGGTCGTACGAGGATCTCATCCGGAAGCTGAAGACGGGCGGCCTCGAAGGGGCCACCTTGGACCGCTCCCTCGAGCGGGCCGCCGCCGCCCGCTAGGAGCGATCCGGGCCCCTGGGGCTCAGTCCAGGACGAGCGTGATGGGGCAGTGGTCCGAGCCCTGGACCGCCGGCAAAATGGCGGCGGCCTTGACCCGCCCGCGCAGATCCTCGGATACGAAGAAGTAGTCGATGCGCCAGCCCACGTTCCGGGCGCGCGCCCCTGTCTTCATGTCCCACCAGGTGTAGTGCCCCGAGTCCTGGGTGAAGAGCCGGAAGGTATCGCAGTAGCCGGCCTCGATGAACTTGGCCACCCAGGCCCGCTCCTCCGGCATGAAGCCGGAGGTCTTCTCGTTCTCCTTGGGGCGGGCGAGATCGATCTCGGTGTGGGCGGTGTTCACGTCGCCGCAGACGATCACGCCCTTGCCCCCCTTCCGCAGCCCCTCCGTCAGCACGAGGAACTCGTCGTAGAAGGTGAGCTTGTGGGCGAGCCGCTCCGGCCCCATCCCGCCGTTGGGGAAGTACACGTTCAGGAGATGGAAGTCTCGCAGCTCGAGGTGGACGACGCGCCCCTCGACGTCGAGCGAGGGCGAGGCGAACGTCGTCGCGACGTGCACGGGCTCCTCGTGGAGATAGGTCACCACGCCGCTGTAGCCCTTCTTCTCGGCGAAGCTCCAGTACGAGCGGTAGCCGCCGACCGCGCGCATCTCCTCGGTGAGCTGCTCCGCCTGCACCTTGGTCTCCTGCACGCAGACCACGTCCGCCTTCTGGGACTCGAGGAAGTCCACGAAGCCCTTCTTCCAGGCGGCGCGCAGCCCGTTGACGTTCCACGACACGAGGATCATCGGGGCGAGGCCTCAGCGTCGTCACGCAACGAGGGGTCACGCATCGCGGGCCAGTGTATGGCCTCGCGGCGCGGAACTCAACTGAGGGACGGAGACGACTCGTCGAGCACCTCGGCGATGACGGCTCGGAGGCGACCGAGGTCGACCGGCTTCATCAGCGAGGCGTCCACCAACGCCTCCACGCGCAGGCCGTCGGGGATGGCCTTGCCCGACATGAGCACCACGCGGCAGCCCGGGGACCTCCGCTTGGCCGCGCGGGCGATCTCCCACCCACTCGCCCCGGGCAAGAGCAGGTCCGTGAGCACCAGGTCGAAGCTCCCGTGCTCCAAGGCCTCCAGGCCCGCCTTGCCGCTCTCCACGAGGCTCGGCTGGCAGCCGAGCTCGCTCAGGAACTCACGCAGGATGTCGCGCAGCTCGCGCTGGTCGTCCACCACGAGGACACGCAGGCCCGCGCGCAGGCGGGGCGCCGCAACCACGGCCACCCGGGCCTGACGGCTCTCCGCGCAGGGCAGGACGATCGTGAAGGTGGTGCCGTGGCCGATCTCGCTGACCACCGAGATGGTGCCTCCGTGGCTCGTCACCAGGTCCTTTGCCGACGAGAGCCCGAGCCCGGTGTTCCCCGCCGACTTGGTGGTGAAGAACGGCGTGAAGACCCCCGCGAGCACCTCGTCCGACATACCGACGCCGGTGTCGGTGACGCGGAGGGCGGCGCGGCTCCCCTCGCGCACCGTCTCGATCGTGACATCACCCCCCCGGGGCATCGCCTCGACGGCATTGAGGATCAGATTGACCAGCACCTCGCGGAGCGCGCTCGACTCGCCGGAGACGGGCACCGCGACGGTGGAGAGGCGCGAGGTCACCCGCACCGAGATCCCGTGCCCCTGCGCGACCGTGACGAGGTGGGGCTGGATGAACTCCACCGCGTCGGCCACCGCCGCGTTGAGGTCGAACACCGAGCACGCGAGCTCCTGAGGGGGCCGCGCGATGTCGCGCAGGCGCTTCAGCAGCTCGGCCGCGTCGAGGGCGCCCTTCTGGATGGAGAGGAGTCCCTTGCGAAGCTGGCCCTCGTCGAGGGCGCCCTTGTCCACCTGCCCGAGGAGGAGCTCCACGCGCCCGAGCAGCACGGACAAGATGTTGTTGAAGTTGTGCACCACCCCGCCCGCAACCTTGCTGATGACCTCCGACCGGACGATGTGCCGCTCGACGCGCGGATCCTCGATGATGGGCCTAGACATCGCGCTCTCCCGCCGCGCGCTCGGGGGCCAGGGGCAGAAGCACGGTGAACACGGTGCCGACGCCCGGCGCACTCCGGAAGCCGATGCTCCCGCCGTGATCCTCGATGATCTTGTGCGTCAGGGCGAGGCCCAGCCCGGTGCCCTCCGCCTTCGTGGTGAAGAATGGGTCGAACACTTTTTCGGCCTCCGAGGCTGAGATGCCGCTCCCCGTGTCCTCGATCTCGACGCGCACGCGGCGCCCCGCCGCGCCGCGCCCCATCGGCTCTCCGGGACGGTGCCAGCCGGTGCGCAGGGTGAGCCGGCCCCCCGGCGCCATGGCAGCGATGGCGTTGCTCACCAGATTGACGAAGGCCTCGTAGAGCCGCTCGGGATCGGCGGTGATGGAGGGCACCTCGCGTGCGTACTCCCGCGTCACCACGATCCCCTTGGCGTCGAGCTCGTTGGCGTAGAGCTCGAGGACGCGGTCGAGCACGCCGGAAATCGTCAGCGGCGCCGGGCGCAGCCGGATCGGGCGCGCCAGCTCGAGGAGCTGCTCGACGATGCCGTTGATCCGCTCGAGCTCGTGGGGCACCACCCGCATGAACGTCTCGCGGAAGCGGGCGTCCTCGAACTTGCGCGGGATGATACGCGTGAAGGTGCGCAGGGACGCGAGGGGGTTCTTGATCTCGTGGGCGAGCCCGGCGGCGAGGGTGCCGAGGGCGGCGAGCCGGTCGGAGCGGCGCAGCTGGCTCTCAAGCTCGCGAACCTGGCTCACGTCGCGGAAGACTCCGACGACGCCGAGGTCCTTTCCCTCGAGCCCGCGCAGCGGCGCCGTGCTCATCTCCACGGGCACGGTGGTGCCGTTCCGGCGCCGCAGGCTCAGAGACACGTGCCCCAGCCCCGCCCGGCTCGCGAGCGCCTCCATGAGGATCTCCGAGACCTCGGGGGTGTGGGCGAAGGCCTCAGTGCAGTACCGGCCGACGATCTCACCGGCGAAGAGGCCCGTGAGGAGCTCGGCGGCGGGGTTCACGGTGGCGACCCGGCCGTCGAGGTCCAGGGTCACGATGCCGCTCGTGATCGAGGCGAGGATGCTGTCGGTGTAGCTCTTGAGGTTCGCGACCTCCTCGAAGCGCTCCCGGAGCGACTCGTGGGTGGCCTCGAGGTCGCGCCGTTGCTGCAGGAGCTGCGCGGTCATGTGATTGAAGACCACCGCGAGCTGGCCGATCTCGCCGACTCCCCTCGCCTCGATGCGCTGGTCGAGGTCGCCGCGTGCGATGGCCTCCGCGCCCGCGGCCAGCTCGCGCACCGGTCGCGAGATGGCGCGCGCGACGAGGGCGGCGGCGAGGCCGCCCACGAGCAGAGTCACCACGGTCAGCCCCGCCAGCTCGATCCGCGTCCGGCGAATCTGGGCCTCCATCCGCTTCTTGGACAGCCCGACCCGCGCGGTGCCCCAGCGCTGGGCGCCGATCATCACCGGCACCGCGAAGTCGTACACCGCGTCGCCCCGCGTCTGGGTCTCCTGGACGAGCAGGTCCTCCGCCGCGGCGGCGGCTCGATCGAGCGGCGCGGCGAGCACGCTGCCCACCAGCTCGGGGCGGCGGCTGTGCGCCGCCACCTTGCCGTCGGCGTCCAGCACCACCGCATACACCACGTCGGTGTTCCCCCGCACGCGGTCCACGTTCTGCTCGAGCGCGGTGAAGTTGTAGAGGAGGAGCGGCGTCGACGAGATCGCGGCGAGGTCCCGCACGATGACCTCGCCCCGCCGGAGCACCTCGCCGATGATGGCCACGCGCTGCCGGTACTCGACCACCGCGATCACTCCCGCCATCACCACCAGGAAGATGAGGACGGTGCCGGCGAGGAGGCGGGCGTGGAGCGAGTTGAAGCGCCGCCCCACGCGGTCCAGCAGGGCGCGCGGGCTCACCGGCGATCCTCCAGCCAGATCTTCCGCAGAGGGATGTACGGGTCGCCGAGTCCGTTCACCTCCACGCTGCGCACGTAGCCCTGGAAGAGCCGCTCGAACGGGTAGTGCCAGATGGGGATGATCGGCGCGTCGTCCAGGATCGTCTGCTCGGCGCGCCGGTACAGATCCATCCGGCGCGCCAGCTCCTTCTCGCCGCGCGCCTGCACGAGCAAGGTGTCCACCACGGAGTTGGAGTAGCCGGTGAGGTTGCGCGGGCTCCGCGAGTAGAAGAGCCGGAAGAGGAAATTGTCGGGATCGGGCACGTCGGCGTACCACGCGTAGATGAACATGGGCAGCTTGCCGTCGTTCACCTGCCGGGAGAACGTCGGCCAGTCGGTCTCGTAGCGCGTCTCGGTCCGGATGCCGACGGCGCCGAGGTGCCGCGACACCGTGTCCAGCTCGCGCTCCAGCCGCTCGCTCCGGGCCCCCGACCAGAACACGATGGTCGGAAGTCCCCGCCCCTCCGGATAGCCCGCCTCGCGGAGAAGCTCGCGCGCCCGCGCGGGGGCATAGCCGAGTGGCTTCAAGTTCGGGTTGTAACCCGGCAGCCCCAGCGGCAAGATCCCGGACGCGGGCTGAAAGCGGCCGGTGAACACGTCCTCGAGCAGGGCGTTCCGGTCGATGGCGTGGGCGATGGCGCGGCGCACCCGGACGTCGCTCATCGGCTTCATGCGGGTCTGGAGCCCGTAGAAGCGGACGCTGAAGGTGACGCGCCGGACGTACTGGTACCGCGTGTCGTTGACCTTGCTCCGGCAGACCGGCGGCACCGGGCTCTCGTCCAGCTCGCCGCGGTCGAAGTCACGGCACATCACGTCGCTGAGCTCCCCGGGGAAGATGCGATACACGACCCGGGCGAGCCGCGGCGGACCCTCGAAGTAGTCGCGATTCGCCGACAGCACGATCTCCTTCCGGCGCTCCCATCGGACGAACGTGAACGGGCCCGTCCCCACCGGATGCTGGCCGAAGGCATCGCCCTGCTTCTCGACCACGTCGCGGGGCACAATCTTGGCGTGCCCGAGCGCAAGCACGGACACGAAGGGCGTCGAGGCCTCGCGTAGCGTCACCCGCACCGTGTAGCGGTCGGGCGCCTGGAGCCCGCTCACCGTGGGCGCCCGGCCCTCGCGGAACTCCTGGGCGCCCTCGATGCTCGAGAAGAGATCCGCGGCGCCACTCTGAAACTTCGGGTCCAGGATCCGGCTGAGCGAGAACACGACGTCGTCGGACGTCAGCTCGCGGCCGTGGTGGAACTTCACCCCCTGGCGCAGTGTGAAGGTCCACACGAGCCCGTCTCGCGACGCCCGCCAGAAGCGGGCCAGGGCCGGGGTGATCGTCAGCGTCTGGTCGAACTGGACCAGGCCGTCGAAGATCTGCTCGGTGACCGAGCGTCCGTAGAGATCGCTGACCCGGACCGGATCCAGCGTGGCGGGATCGTTCCCGAGCGGTCTCCGGTAGACGCCGGCCTCGCGAGCCGTGCTTTCCGTCGGCTCCTCGGCGTACGCGGGCGGCGCCGCGAGCCCTACCAGCGCGAGCGCCATCAGGAGCAAAGGGGGGCCGAGGCCCCCCCTTCCTCCCGCGGGGGCACGATGAAAATGGCCTGCCGCTCCAACACGAGGTGGCGTGAGACTAGTCCCCTCCGGCTCCGCCGTCCGCGTTACCGATGGCCAGGAAGATCTGGGTGGACTCCGAGGTGCCCGACTCGATCACCGGCGCCACCAGCAGGAACGAGGCGAGAACTACCAGCACGGCCACGAGCTTCGTCATTGCTTTCCCTCCCGTGAGGAATGGATCTCCGGGCGGGGGGGCCTCCCGATGAGGTCCTCCGCCCGAGCGGGAGCATAGAGCAATTCGGCCGCCATGGCTGCCCGGGTCGGCCCGGTGCGAAACTCCCCGTTTCTCGGCACCTTTCTCGACGCGGAATCGTGGGATCGATGCCCTTACTGCACGATCGGCGGGGCAGGCCTCGAGCGGAGGAGGGCCACCCAGGCAGAATCGGCAATGGTGACCGACACTTGAGGGACCTGCCCCGCTCGCAGTGCATCGGCGGCGGGCAGTGCAGCGTCAGCGGTCGGGCTCGCTCCGCTTGAGGCCCCATCGGGCCATCTTCACCTTGAGCGTGTTGCGATGCATGCCGAGCAGCCGGGCGGCTTCGCTCTGATTCCAGTCGACCCGGTCCAGCACGCGGCGCACGATCTGCTGCTCGAAGTGATCGTGGGCTTCCTCGAGATCGAGGGCGCCCGCGGCGTTGGCGCTCGCGCGGGCGTCGGGAATCATGAACTCGAGCGGCAGGTCGGACAAGCGGATGATAGGGCCGTCGGCGAGGGCCACGCAGCGCTCGATGACGTTCTGCAGCTCGCGCACGTTGCCGGGCCACGAGTAGTCCGAGAGGGCGGCGAGCGCCTCCGGCGCGAGGCCGCTCACCGGCTTGCCGAACTGCTGCCGGTAGCGGCGGATGAAGTGATCCGCGAGGACGCCGATGTCGTCCCGGCGGGCGCGCAGGGGTGGCATGCTCACCCGCACCACGTTGAGACGATAGAAGAGATCCTCGCGGAACGTCTGCGCCGCCACCGCCTGCCGGAGATCGGCGTTGGTGGCGGCGATGATGCGCACGTCGAGCTTCACGGTGTGGGTGCCGCCGACCCGCTCCATCTCGCGCTCCTGGAGCACCCGGAGGAGCTTGGCTTGCATCTCGGGCTTGAGCGAGCCGATCTCATCGAGGAACAGCGTGCCGCCCTGGGCCAGCTCGAAGCGGCCGAGCTTGCGCTGATAGGCGCCGGTGAACGCGCCCCGCTCGTGCCCGAACAGCTCCGACTCCATGAGGGTGTCGGCGATCGCGGCGGGATTGACCGCGACGAAGGGTCGATCCCGGCGCGGCCCTTGGCGGTGGATCGCGCGGGCGAGCAGCTCCTTGCCGGTCCCGCTCTCGCCCATGATGAGAACGGTGGCGGTCGTGCGGGCCACCTGGCCGACGAGCGCGGCCAGCTTCCGCATCTCCGGGGACTGCCCCACCATCTCGTAGGTGTCCTCGCGACGGGCGAGCTCCGAGCGGAGAAACGCCACTTCGCGCTCGAGTGCGCGCTTCTCGAGCGCGCGGCGGATGAGGGCGAGGACCTCGTCCTCGTCGAAGGGCTTGGTGAGGTAGTCGAGGGCGCCCAGCTTCATCGCGGACACCGCGGTGCGCACGGTCTTCACCGCGGTGACCAGGATCACGTCGAGCTGCTCGTCCATTCCCTTGATGCGCTCGAGCACCTCGAGTCCATCCATGCCGGGGAGGCGGATGTCGAGCAGGACCAGATCGACCTGACACGAGCGTACGATGTCGAGGGCCTGCTGACCGTCCGGGACGTCGAGGACCTCGAACTCGTCCTCGAGAATCAGGCGGAAGGACTCACGCAGCCCGTGGTCGTCGTCCACGACCAGGATGGTGGGGCGGATCGGGCGAGCGGTCTCGGCGGCGTCCACATGTCCTCCGGTCGACTGGGCCCCGCGTCGCCGCAACTATACAGGAAAGCGGTCAGCGATGCGCCGTGAATCTCCGCGACGGCTGCCCGATGTGGATGTGCGCGCCGGTGGAGGAGCCGGGCACCGCCTGCCGCACCGCGATGAACGGGATGTTCTGGCTCTGCAGATAGCTCATCAGCGCCTGGCCCTCGGCGCTGTCGGGATGGACGGCCACGTCCACCGCGTTGCGATGGTCGAAGCCGATCCGGTCGTGCACCGCGCTCTGGCCCAGCGCGCTGACCGGCAAGCTACGACCAAAGCGAGTGCCGAAGAAGCGCTCGACCCTCGGGAGGTCGGCGAGCGTGAAGGCCGCCGTCCCGTTGAAGCGAATGAAGACGCCGGTGGCCATATAGCCACCCGCAGGCAGCGTCGTCTTCGCGATCTCGGCGTGGAGGGCGGCCTCGCCGAGTATCGACTCCCGGATGGTGCTGGCGTCCTTGATCCAACGATCGGCTTCTGCGACCTTGCGATTCGCCTGGGCGAGCGCCTCTTCGGCGATCTCGACTTCACGCTTCGAGACGATCTGCCGCTGGTAGAGATCGCGCCGGACCTCGACCATCTCGGCGAGCGCCTCGGCATCCCGCTGGTACGTGGCGCGCAGGCGCTCGAGGCCTGCGATGTACTCGCGCGTCGTGCGGACGATCTCGGCGGCCATGCGGTCGGCCTCGGCGGCCTGCCGCGACAAGGCGGGAGAGCGGGAGGTGGGGCTCGTCGATGGCGCGCGACTCTGCGCGGCCACCGGCGCAACTCCGATGAGCAGCGTGGCGAGCAGCACCGCCGCGAGGGCGAGCCCCATCAAGACTGATTGTAGCCCGGCTGTCCAAGCCCTGGCGGATCAGGCCGAGCCAACCCGGTCAGTGTCAAGCGCGTGAATTGCTTGAGCGCAAGCACCCCGCTCCACGATGCGCGCATGCGGATGGGATCTGTGGCCTCGGAAAAGTGAAGGGTCGCGACGAGGCCCATTGCCCTCGTGGAGCGGGCGCACTAGGACCTTTAGTGGGCGGTGACACCGCGTGACGCTGTCGGAGATCCTGACAACTCGCGAGCGCGAAATCGTTGCGCAGTGTCATGTCGTGATTCTTCCAGCCCTCTCGCCCTTGCATCTCAGTGGCACACCGCTTGCCCCTCTACTGGTCTGACAGCTGGGTAACACCGCGCACATCATGAACAAAATCCAGTCGGCAGGAGGACTCGTGACCATGCAGGCTATCGCGCTGGCTCGTCGGTTCGCCGAGACTCGCGGGACGTGGCTGCAGGCGCTGGGCTTCGTGCTTCTCGTCGCCGCCGTGCCGCTCTTCTACATGGGCGGCCTCACGCAGGGCCGTCTCGCCCAGGAGCGCGCCGATCAGGGCCGGGTCGAGATGGAGCAGAAGATCACCGCGCTCATCGTGGAGCGCAATCCGCAGGCGACCATCCGTGAGTTCGCCGGGTTCCCGCGCACGTTGCTGGAGGTGAGCCAGGCCGCGGACATCGATTTCCGCATCATACTGGCCATCGCCGACAAGGAGAGCCAGTTCAATCCGGGCGCGATCGGCAAGTCGGGCGAGATCGGGCTCATGCAGCTAATGCCCTCCACCGCCGAGCTCGTGGTGAAGCGGCTGGGTCTCGACTACACGCCGCCCGAGATGGGCAAGAACGGCACCTACGCCTCGCTGGGCTCGCTGGCCGACCCCAAGTTCAACGTGCGGGTGGGCACGGCCTACCTGCGCTGGCAGATCACGCGCTACGGCTTCAACGCCACGGCGCTCCGCGCCTACAACCGCAATCCCGACAAGGCCACCGAGAACCGTCCGGCGGATCGCTACGCGGAGGAAGTGAGCTTCCGCTACCTGGCCTTCGCCCACACCCTCAGGTAGACCGGGGGGCGGGCACACCGGGCGCCGATCAGCGTGGCGACCGCTCCAGCTCCACCTCGATCCGCTTGAGGCGCTGGAGCTGGCTGCGCAGGCGGGCCATCTCTTCTTCTCGCACGAGCAGCTCGCTCAGCGTGGCGCGCCACAGCCGGGCGTCCGCCTCGTACGTGCTGCGCGGATACTCGGCGAGGAGCCGGCCGAAGGTGGCGTAGCTCACGCGATAGTCGCGGAAGGGACTGGCCGGGTCGCACTGGAGCTGCCCCAGACCGTAGAGGGCACTCGCCCGTGCCGGATCGCCGGGGTACTCACGCACCACCCGCTCGTAGAGCTCACGCGCGGCGAGCGGCTTGCCGTCATGGGCCAGCTCGCTCGCGCGCTCGACGAGCTGCGCCGGCTCGGTTCGAGACGTACGCGCGGGCATGGGTACGGTCGGGCTCGCAGCGGGGGGCGGCGTCCCGATGGTCGGGCGAGGCTCCCAGGTCACGATGGGCATCCAGGCCGGGCGCCCCGTCCAGCTCGCGCAGCCCCCGCCGACAACGGCGATCAGCGCGAGGGCGATCGTGAGGCGCGCGCGGCTCACGCGGCGGCCTCCAGGTGCGGCAGCGCGCGCGGCAACGTCACCACGAAGGTGGTCCCCTTGCCCGGCTCGGACTCGACCTCGACGCGCCCGCCGTGGGCTTCGACGAAGCCCTTCACCACCGCGAGGCCGAGCCCCGATCCCTTGCGGCCCGCGTGAGCCTGTCGGTAGGCGTCGAAGATGCGGGGCAGGGCGTCCGCCGGGATCCCCTCGCCGGTGTCGGTCAACCGCAGCTCGACCTCCGCGTCCCAGTCCCGGACCTGCGCGGTCACCGACCCCGCCCGCCGCGTGAACTTGAGCGAGTTCCCGACGAGGTTCGTGACCACGCGCATGAGGCCCGCCTCGTCCCCGTACACGGTGAAGTCCGCGCCGCTCGTGGTGGTGGCGAGCGCGACACCGGCCGCCTCCGCCTGCGGGTGGAACTCGTCGAAGGCGCGCGCCACGATCTTCGCGAGGTCCACCGGCTTCCGCTCGAGCGGCATTAAGCGCGCGCGGAGGCGGGTGAACTCGAGGATCTGGTTCACCATGCCCAGCATCCGCCCGACGCTGTCGTCGATGACCCGGACCATCTGGAGCTGGCGGGGCGGGAGGGCGCCACCGGCCCGGCCCTGGATCAGGAGCTGCGCGGCGCCCCGCATGCCCGTCAGCGGGTTGCGAAGGTCGTGCGAGATCTGCGAGAAGAAGTCCTCCTTGAGCGCGTCGACCTCCTTCAGCCGCTCTGCCATGCGGTTGAACGCTCGCCCGAGATCGCCGATCTCATCGCCGCGGTCGATCGGCAACGGCCCGGTCGCGGCGCCCTCGGCGAGCTGGCGCGTGGCGGTGGAGAGCTGGCGCAGCGAGCGCGTCATGCGCAGGGCCACGAAGGCGGTCGCGACGAGCGCCACCACGAGGCTCCCGATGAAGGCCACGATCACCGTGGTCCAGGTGCGCGCGGCGAGGGCGGCAGCATCGGACTGGGCGCGCCCGAGCGCGGCGTTCGACGCCGCGGCAAGCTTGATCACGCTCGTCTCCGCCTGCTCGGCGGCCTCCCGCGCGGTGCGCTCCGAGAGCTGCTGGGCGCGCTCGACCTCGCCCCGCCCCATGAGTACGCGCTCCTGGCCCACGTACTCGCGGTAGGTCACGAAGGCGGCCGCCGCGCTCTGGTGCCACTTGAGCTCCTCGGGTGTCACGAGCAGGGTGCCGAGGCGGTCGAGCTCGCTCGCCACACGGGTGGCCCGTTCGTTCCAGAGATCGGCGTAGGCGCGATCGCGCAGCACCAGGTACTTCGCCTCCAGGCGCACGAGGCGGCGGAACGCCTCGGGCAGCCCGCTTGCGATCTCGATGGCCGGCACCGCGCGCGTGGCGATGTCCCGGTTCACCTCGGCGAGTCGGCTCACCGCGACGATGCTCCAGGCGGAGACCCCGCCAAGGAGAAGGATCGCCAGTACCGAGACCAGGAAGATCTTGGGTGCGAGACGCATGGAGGCTGTCCTATCGACCTATCGGCAGCAAGTGACGTTCCAGTGATGGGGACCAATGATTCCGCGCAGTTGCCAATGTTGCTGTCGGGGATCCACCGCCGTAAAACGTCCAGGCGCCGCCACTCTGTGACGAGTGGTCGGCGCCTGGTATCGAGCGCAGGTCACGCCGGGCTGCCGGCGCGACCGGGAATAGTCTTAGCGGGCGAAGGCGAGGATGGCCGAGTGCGTGAGGAACACCACCGCGCCCAGCGCCATCACCGTCCAGCAAAGCTTCGCGAGGTTCACTCTCTTGGCCATGACGGCCTCCTTGGGAGTTGCGGTTGACTGCCACATGCCCCTAGGAGGGAGCAAGCGGGGTGCCACGGCGGCGCGCCACCGGCAAGTGCGCGAGTCCACGAGGGGAAGCGCGGGTTGGGAAGAATCTGCCCTGATGGGCGGGCCTCCAGCTTTGTTGCTCGGCCCACACGGCCGCGGGCACGCGTCAAAAGATGTCGTCGCGCTCGCCGAACTCGAACTGATATGCAGCTTCGTCGAGCTCGCCGGTGGAGACGAGGCCCTTCGCGGCGAGGAGCCGCTCGAACGTCGCGAGCCACACCTCGTAGTACTCGAAGGGTGCCTCCCGCCGCTCGGCGACCGCGATCTCCGCGATCAGGGCCTGCCGAAACTCCTCCCACGAGAACGCGCCTCCCTCGGACAGCGCCACCGCCATGCCGAACGCCCGTCCCTGCCAGGGCTCGGCGAACACGAGCTCGCCGTTCCGGCGCGGCATCGCAACCGGACCGTTCATGTCGGCGATGAGGCGCTCGACGCGTCCGGCGGCGTGCTCGCCCACGGGCGGCTCGGCGGCGCAGGCATGCTCGGCGAGGGGCGAGCTCGCGGGCTCCGAGGGACAGGCCCGGCGTCGGGGCCGATAGTCCTCGACAGGCTGCCCGTCCGGCCGCGGCTGCCACGCGGAGCCGCTGAAGTGATACGGGGCGAGGGCGGGCGGCGGCGCCAGCACGCCGTCGGCGTCGAGCATTCGCTCCACGTGATCGTAGAGCTCGAGGACGAGCGCGTCGTGATTCATCGAGTGGAACCACTGCGCCTGGCCGTCGAAGAGCAGGAGCGCGACGTTGGCGAGCGCGCACGGCCCCAGGCAGCCGCCGATCGTGAGGTGGACCAGGTTCCGGAGGCGCCGCCGCTCCCATTCACCGTGGAACAGCGCGGTGGGGACGGGCGGGAAGCCATCCTCCGTGCGCCCGCAGCAGCACCCGCTGGCGCACACGAAGAGCTGCCCGCGCGGCCGCGCGACGTTGACGAGGCGGCCGTCGGGACGGATGACGAGATTGCGGCGGCGCTCGTAGCCCATCGAGAACGGGATCAGGCGGGAGACGGCAGCCGGACGTCGGCGACGCCGATGAGGGCGTCCCGGGTGATGAGCGGGATCAGCGCCGCCTCGCCCATCGCCTGGCTGCCCGCGGGGCGCTCCGGCAGCACCATGTAACGCAGCTCCGCGCTCGAGTCCCACACCCGGATCTCGCGCGACTCGGGAATGGTGAGCCCGAACTCGGCCAGCACCTTGCGAGGCTCCGCCACGGTTCGGGACCGATACGCGGGCATCTTGTACCAGGTGGGCGGCAACCCCAGCACCGCCCACGGATAGCACGAGCAGAGCGTGCAGACGACGACGTTGTGCACCGCCGGGGTGTTCTCGACCACGCGCAGCGCCTCGTAGTCGAGCCCGAAGTCCTTGAGGGCGCCGCGCGGGTCCTCGAGCAGCCGCTGCTTGTAGGCCGGATCCACCCACGCGCGGGCCACCGCGCGCACGCCGACCATCGGGCCGGTGTCGGCCTCGTAGCGCTGGACCACGCGATCCACCGCGTCGGGCGGCAGGATCCCCTTCTCGAGGAGGATCGACTCCAGGGCACGCACGCGCGAGACCACGTACTTGTCGACGTTTGGGTGGTTCTTACCCACGGGGGGCTCCCGGCTCGAGATACGGCTCCCAGAGATCGATGTAGACGTGCTGGTTCGGCTCTGCCGCGGGCCCCCAGAGCTCGCGCGCGTCGAAGCGCACGCTGTAGAGCGCCTGCGGCTGCTCGCCGCCGCGGTGGGCGTTGCTGTCGGGGAAGACGTGGGTGCCGTGCTGGCGGTGGATCACGCCGTGCTTGCCTCGCGCGTATCGCGGCAGGCGCGTGTGTCCGGTCGGATGGATGTTGCGCGTGACGACGGTCTCGCCCACCGCGAAGCGCGGCGCCTTCGTCACCGGGCGCTCGGAGTCGGGAGCCATCCACTTGATGCGCGGCGCGGGCGTGGCGGGCATAGCCCGCACCGCCGCGGACGCCGGCGCGTCCGGGCGCTCGGCGAAGAACGCGGTGCGCGCGGCAAGCTCGTCGCCCGATACCACGCCCTTCTCGATCAGCACGCGGGCGATGCCGTCCAGCCAGTGCTCGTAGTAGCCGGAGCGGAGATAGTGCGCGGGATCCATCCGCTCGACGCCATGGCGAAACTCGTCGAGGGTGTATTGCCCGGTGCCCAGGCTCGCCCGCATGATCGCGTAGACGGCGGCCTCCCATGGCTCGTGGAACGCGGGCTCGTTCGCCTCCCGCTCCACTGGCCCGAACCCGTGCATGCCGCCGAGATCGTGGACGCCGTCCATGGGCTCGCCTCGTCAGGCATCATCGACCGAGCCGGCGGGCCGCGTCAAGGTCGGCGAGTCGGGCGGTCCAGCCAGCGGGCGAGCAGGTGGCTCAGCGTCACGCGCAGGCGGGGGCGATGCGAGGCGAGCGGGATCCGGAACGACTCCCCGTGCGGGCGCCGGAGGGCGGGGCTCAAGCGCGCGCTCGAGACCTCCGCGAAGGTCTCGGCGAGGCCCTTGGCGAGGGCAGGCACGCCGAGTCGCTCCGCCATCTCCACCGTGGCGGGCAGGTCGCTCTCCATGAAGGCGCGGCGGCGCTTGTGGTCTAAGGGGTAGAGGATGCCCAGGTCGAGGTGATCCTCCAGCTCGTTGGCCAGACGCACGAGCAGCACGTCCCGCTCGAACGGGCTCATCGCGTCGAGCCTTGCGCGGATCCCGGGGATGGTGTTCGGCATCCACGTGAGCCGCGTGTAGCGCGCGATCAGGTCCTCGATCTCCTCCCCGACCTCCTGGCGGATCGTCGCCCGCTTGGCGTCGCTCATGCCGGTCCAGCCGTGACCGAATTCACCGTGGGTATAAACGGCGTGGAGGAGGCCGGTGATCACCACGGGGTTGCGCGCGCGCAGCGACACGAGCACGCTCGCCGTCCCCACGAGATGCGCGATGAAGGGCTTGCCCGAGCCGCGGTAGATACCGGGGAAGAGCCCGCAGCGCTACCTCGTGCGCCCGCGCCACCGTCTCGACGTCCGCGGCGGCGTAGCCCTCCGCGTCGAGCTGCCGGTAGAGCTGGATGTTGGTCTGGGCGTAGGGGAACATGGCTCAGACCTTCACGCGCTCCGGTGCGGGGGCGGCGGGAACGCTGCGCGCGCGGGGCTCCCACCAGCGGTTGAGCTGGCGCTCCACGCCCAGCAGCTGACGCCCGACCCAGCTCCCACATTTCCAGCCGAGCCCCCGCTCGAGCGCGCGGAGCACCGGCCGCAACGGGATGTACCGGTGCTCCTCCGCCCACCGTGCGATCGAGGCCAGCCCCGCCTCTCCGGGAGGCAGATCCCACTTCGCCCGGAAGTGCTCGAGGGAGGACTCGGTCCAGGCCCGACTCCAGCGCCGGGCGAAGTAGGCGTAATCCGCGGCGGTGAAGCCCCCGCTCGTGATGTAGGTCACGGCCGACTCGGGCTCGAAGTACACCGCGCCGCCCTGCCGGCGCACGAGCAGGCAGAGATCGGTGTGCTCGGCGACGCTCTTGAACTCCTCGTCGAGGGGGCCCAGGCGCTCGAAGACCTCCGTGCGGACGAGCATGCAGTGGAACTCCACGTGCTCGCACGGCTGACGGACGAGATGCGCGCGCACCTCGTCGGGGCGCTTGTCCGCGAAGCGATGGCGCTCGATGAAGCGCCGGCCGCCGGGCCGGTCTTCGATGCGCGCGTCGCCCGCGGCCATGTGGATCTTCTGCGCTTCGGGCTCGCCGATGAAGTAGAGCGGGCCCACGACCCAGGCGCCGGTGGTCTCCGCGCACTCGACCAGCGGCGGCAGCCAGCCCGGCGCCGGCACGGCATCGTTGTCGATGAACACGACGTAGCGCGTCCGGACGTGGCGGAGGCCGAGGTTCCGCGCGGTGTTCGGGACGAGATGGTGCGGGGTGCGCACGAGCGTGAAGCCACGAGCTCGGGACTGGTCGGCGAGGTAGCGGCGGATCCGCGACGGCGAGCCGCCGTCGACGTAGACTAGCTCGAAGGGGGGTGCGGTGTTGGCGTAGATGGCCTCGAGCGACCGCTGGCTGACGCTGAACCGCTCCCGCGGCACGACGACGATGGTGACCAGGGGCTGAGGCATGTGGGCACCCCCCCATTAACGATTGGTGTCCTTAGTGTACTCTGGAGCGCGGTAAGAGAACGGAGGTTCGTGCATGCCTGAGCTCGCCAGCGTCTGTCCCCTCGATTGCCCCGATACCTGCAGCCTGACCGTGACGGTGGAGCGCGAGCGCGTCGTCGCCGTTCGAGGCTCAAAGGCCAATCCCTACACCGCGGGCGTGGTCTGCGCGAAGGTGCCCGCCGCCTATCCCGAGTGGGTCCACGGGCCGGGCCGCCTCCTCACTCCGCTGCGGCGCGTGGGCGCCAAGGGCGAGGGCCGGTTCGAGCGCATCGGCTGGACGGAGGCGCTGGACGTCACCCACGAGCGCTGGAGCGCGATCATCGCGGCCCAGGGTCCGCAGGCGATCTTGCCCCTCAACTACGCCGGCCCCCACGGCATGCTCGCGGGCGGCTCGATGGATCTGCGCTTCTTCCATCGCCTCGGCGCCTCGCTCCTGGACCGCAAGCCCCTCTGCGGCGGCGTCCGCGGGGAGGCATGGATGGGTACGTACGGCGCGGTGCCGGGCATCCGGCCGGAAGCGGTACGCGACGCGCGTCTCGTCATCGTCTGGGGCAACAACGTCACGTGGTGCAATCTGCACCTCACCCCCGTGATCAACGCGGCCCGGAAGCAGGGCGCGCGCGTGGTCGTGGTGGATCCCAAGCGGATCAAGCTCGCCGAGCAGGCCGATCTCCACGTGGCGCTGCGTCCCGGCACCGACGTCGTGCTGGCCTGGGCCCTCGCGGTGGAGCTGGAGCGGCGCGGGGCCCTGGACCGAGTGTTCATCGACGCCCACGTCGAGGGCTTCGACGCGTTCATGGCCGAGGCGCGGCGCTATCCGCCGGAGGTCGCGGCGGGGATCTGCGGCGTGCCGGAGGCGGACATCCGCCGGCTCGCCGAGTGGTATCACACGCTCTCCCCCGCCGCGATCAGCGTGGGCAATGGCCTCGAGCGCAATCAGAACGGCGGCAGCGGTTGCCGCGCGGTGTTCGCCCTCCCCGCGCTCGCGGGTAAGTGGGGCCCGCGCGGGGGCGGGCTCGTGAACGGCGCGAGCCAGGCGTTCCCCAAGACGGTGGCCCGCCTCCAGCGCCCCGACCTCGTCCCCGCGGGCACACGCACCCTCAACATCATCGACGTGGGGCGCCACCTCCTCGACCCCACCCTGGACCCACCCATCACGTCGCTGTTCGTCTACAACCACAACCCACTCATCGTCCATCCCGACCAGAACCGGATGCGCCGAGGCCTCGCGCGCGAGGATCTCTTCACCGTCGGCTGCGACGTGGTCATGACGGACAGCCTCGCCTACTGCGACATCGTGCTGCCGGCCTCCAGCCACTTCGAGTACGGCGATCTCTATCCCGCCTACGGACAGCACTGGCTGCAGCGGGCGGAGGCGGTGATCCCGCCCCAGGGCGAGTCCCTGCCCAATACGGAGATCTTCCGCCGGCTCGCCGCGCGCTTTGGCTTCACCGATTCGATCTTCCGCGCCGACGATCGGGCGCTGATGGACGACGCCGTCGACGCCGCCGATCCGCGCATGGGGGGCCTCAACGGCAGCCGCGTGGCGCCCGACCACCCGCTCCCGATGGACGTGGCGGGCGAGCCGGCCCGCATGTTCCACAACGTGGCCCCGCGCACGCCGTCGGGAAAGATCGAGCTCGCGTCCCCGTACCTCGACGGCAAGTACGGCGCGCGCCTGCCGAGCTTCCGGCCCGTCGAGAGCACCTATCCCCTCGCCTTGATCACGCCGGCGTCGGACCAGCGTATCACCTCGACGTGCGGGGGCCTCGCCATCAGCCACGGCACCCCTGCGCTCGAGATGCATCCCGACGACGCGCGG
>Ga0075423_10000865_pt1 | contig 25705 bp, 24 predicted proteins | sample SoiMethybrSBSTD2_FD_80114 | JGI IMG/M metagenome (GOLD analysis project Ga0075423, IMG submission 80114) | Bulk soil microbial communities from a Populus tree surrounding site in Tennessee, USA - Soil MetaG P. TD hybrid SBSTD2 | ecosystem: Environmental > Terrestrial > Soil > Tree plantation... | reverse complement strand
CAATCCAAGGGTCCGGATTCAAGTCGCTGGCTGAAGGCGATCGCGTCGAGTTCGAGATCGTTCAAGGCCAGAAGGGTCCACAGGCGGCCGACGTCGTGAAGACGGCCTGACCTCCTTCCCGACAAAGACGAGCGCCCCGGCGTGACACGCCGGGGCGCTCTTTGTTTTCCCGCAACCAATCTCGGCGGCTACTGCGCCGCGAACATCTCCAACTGGCGAAGATCTCCGTTGGTGGCAGCCGTCGCTGGATCGCTGCAGGCGCCAAGCAGGTGCGCCGTCTGATTGTAAAGGCGAAGCGTCTGCACCGGGGCAATCATTGCTCGACCGCCACGACGCGCAATCAGCATTGCCTCCTCGCGGACCTGACGCGGCAACGCGCGCGCGAGAGGATGCTGGAGTAGCTCATGAATCTGCTGCGCGTTGCGCGCGAGCAAGGCAGTGCAAAGGGAATCCAGGAACGCCAGCACGGGTGCCCCGTTTATTTGGTGTTATGTACACTTTGCAACTAATACCATTGACGGTCAACCCGGTTCCCCGTAACAGGACGTCACGGACTGCGCAAAAAAACCACCCAAGCCGCGACAGTCGGGCCTGGGTGGTCATCTAGCGGGCTTAGCCCCGCTCTTTGGACGCGCTAGCCCGAGAGCAGGTCGAACCGTACGCCGCGGCGCTGGCTACGGCGCCGTCTCGGCGCGTATCGGAACAGCTGCGCGGGGCGCCCCCGTCCCTCACTGCGCCACTCATCGGTCGGCTCAACCAGCCATGCCGCCTGCAATGCTCGGCGGAAGCTTGCCTTATGCAATCGACGCCCAAGCAAGAGCTCGTAGGTCTGCTGCAGCTCGCTCAGCGTGAACGTCAGCGGGAGGAGTCGAAACGCAATCGGCGCCTGGTCGAGTCGAAGACGGATCACCTCGAGCGCCGCGTCGAGCAACGCGCGCTGTCGTGGCGTCAGCGCCGGAACATCGGCCAGGGCGAACCACGCACTGTCTTCGTTCGACGGGATCGGCGCTCCTTGTGGAACGACACCCACGTACGCAACCGACAGATCGGTCTCGGTTGGGTGGCGTCGTCCATCACCGAACGCGCCAACTTGCTCGAGCCATGTCGGCTCGACCCGAGCGGCGTCAGTCGCGATCCGACGCGCGGCGTCGATCATCGACTCATCCGCTTGGGGCTCGTCGTGAGGCACCCACCAGCGCTCACGCGTTCGTGTTTCGTCCGCACGAACGAGTAACACCGCGAGTTGCTTACCTCGCGGCGTGAGGAGGACGACATCGACAGAGAATGTCGCACGCCGCTGACCTGGTCTCGCGGCGGTGGCCTGAGGGCGTTCGCGCATCACGCGCGAATTAGTCACGAAAGGAGACTAATGTCAAGGCCTCGCGAAAATTGTCACGAATCGACACCAACTGCGACGTGTCATCGCGCGCGCCTATTGTAGGTCCGTCACGACACAGCGTCAACGTTCACGTTATGCTGCGTCCGTCAACGTGCATCCGTTCATGCGTCAGACTGCCGCTCTGCTGGATCCACCACGCCGCACCGCGTGCGCTGTGATTTCAATTCACGCGTGTCGTTACTCTCTGCTCACCGTCTCCAAACCGAGCGAACGGAGGGAGACTGATCGGCAATCGTCCCGTGATCGCGCTCCTTCCCAGCAAGGCACGAGCCGCTGCTTGCTGCGATGGCTGACTCGGTCCCCATGCGATGACGTACGACGACACCGTTGGAGTCTGCTGCAGGAGATAGGGACTACCGAACGAGATGAGAACCGTGCGCGCGTGTCGCGCTTGCAGCTTCGACACGAAATCGACGAAGGCACCAGATGCGCCTGCAATCGCCGTCGTCGAACTGATGTTCACGTACGATCCGAGCACAACGACGTCGACGGAGTCTGCAATAGAGAGCAGTCGCGAAAAATCCGGCGCGACATCGTCGGAGCTCACGAACTCCGTTCGAACGGAGTCCCGGCCACGACGCATCTCCACGTTGAACGCGACTCCTGCGCCAAGATCGGCACGACGCGCATACGTAATCGACAAAACGCGAGTCGCTCGTCCGACCACGAGCGGCACCATGCGAAGCGAGTCCTTCACCAATACGACGCCGCGCTCTGCTACACGCCGTGAGAGAGCAGCGTGTGACGAATCGCCAACCACGATGCGGACCGAGTCGAGATTCACGAGTCGCGCGCGATCCAGGCCAAACTGGCGCTTCAGCTCGAGCAGGCGGCGCACCGATGCGTCGATGCGCCGCTCGTCGTAACGACCTTGCTCGACGCCAGCAACTACAGCGTCAATCGTTCCCGGGACATCCGATGGCATCAGCAACACGTCAGCACCAGCACTCACCGCTCGTCGCGCGGCTTCGGCTGCACCGAACTGGCGAAGCACGCCCACCATGTCCATCGCGTCGGTGATGAGCACTCCTCTGTACCCTAGCGTGTCACGCAATAAACCACCAAGCATTCTCGGCGAGAGTGTTGCTGGTACGCGACTGCTGTCGAGCGCCGGCAGGATTCCGTGATACGTCATGATCGCGCCGACTCCCGCGGCAATGGCGGCGCGAAACGGGACCAGCTCCACCGAGTCGAGACGCGCTCGACTTGCCGTGACCATCGACAGCTCGAGATGCGAGTTCGTTTCCGTGTCGCCGTGTCCCGGAAAATGCTTGCCTGTCGCAAGCATACCGTGCTCCTGCACACCACGGACGAGCGCGGCACCCAGTTGTGCGGTGAGATGAGCGTCTTCGCTGAACGAGCGCGCGCCGATGACGGGATTGGCCGGGTTGTTGTTCACATCGAGCACCGGCCCGAACGCGACGTGAATCCCAAGCGCCCTGCCCTCCGTCGCCGTGACTCGCCCGACTTCGTACGCGAGCCCCGTATCGCGCGCGGCACCCAACGCCATCTGCAGCGGGAACACAGTCGCGCCGCCAAGATCGATCGCGTTTGGCACGAAATACCCACCGCGCACCCGAAACCCCGCGCCGGTCTCGAAGTCCGCGCTGAACAGGAGCGGAACCCGTGAGACGCGCTGCAGCGCGTTTGTCTTCGCCGCAATGTCGAGAGGCGAACCGACCGAGACAATGAATCCGCCAACCTGTTCCTGCCTGACGAGATGCTCGAGCTGCGTCCAGGATGGCGCATTGGTCGCAGCATAGTCGCCCAGCATGAATGGCCACACCATCTGCGCGACTTTCTGGCGCAGCGTCATTGAGCGGAGAACTGAATCGGTCCACGACGCGCGATTCGATGCGGCCGCGGCACCAACGTCCGCGGTTGGCCGTCCCGAGGATGCGCACGCACCAGCAACGAGCGTCACGACGGCGCCGCACGCGACCAGTCGCGCCGCGTGTCGCGCGACGCGACCCGCGCGCGCCATTACCACTGAATCGTTCCCTTCTTCGTGGTATCCACGTCCTCGCCAGTGCCGCTCTTGAAAAGAAAGGCCGTCATGTTGTTGGTCAGGAACGCACGCGCTTGCGGGTCCATGACGTTGAGTCCGTAGTGATTGATCAGCATGGTTTGCTGCTTGAGCCAATCACTCCAGCACTGCTGGCAGATCTCCTGGACGACACGAGCGCCGATCTGGCCGGGAAAAGGAGCACGGTCGAAGCCACTGCGCGTCTGACCGCAACGGGCGCATTTCACGTCAGGCATGACAATCCAGAGTCGATTCGCACGAGATCGTGTGAGAGTCGTTCCTACGGGTGATCGAGTTCATCCGAAACGTAAAGTGCCGGGCGACTCGTACCCAGTGGTACCGAGCGCCCGGCACTCTCACTCCACGTGCGTCGTCGTCGTGTCGTTATGCGCGGAGTGTTCCTCGCGCGTGTTGCACCTTCGCCAGACCGAAGAGCGACAACAGTCGGATGTAGGCCCAGCCGATGTCGAACTCGTACCATTTGGCCTTGAACGTCGCGGAGTGCGGATCGGCATGATGGTTGTTGTGCAGCTCCTCTCCGCCCAGCCAGATCGCGATCGGCGAAATGTTTCGGCTCTCGTCCTTCACCTCGAAATTCCGGTAGCCGAGCGCGTGGCCGACACCGTTGATGATCCCTGCTGCCCAGAACGGGATCCAGATCATCTGCACACCCCAGACGATCGGTCCCACGAGGAAGCCGAACAGATACAGGTCTACCACCAGCATCAGGGTGATGCCGAGCCAGTTCAGCGGTGTGAGCAACGCGCGCTCGATCCAATCGTTCGGTGTTCCCTTACCGTACTTCTCGAGCACACCGGGCTGACGAACCGCGGCTCGGTAGTAGAACGCGCCCTTGAGGATGATGTTCCGCAGACCTTCGAGCAGCGGGCTGTGCGGATCACCTTCTCGATCGGCGAACGCGTGATGCTTGCGATGGCAGGCCACCCATTCCTTGGTGACGATCGCCGTCGACAACCACAGCCAGATGCGCATCGGGAGCGCCGCCAGGTAGTGCAGCTTCACACTCCGGTGCGTTTGCGATCGGTGCAGAAAGAGCGTCACGCAAACGTTCGTGAGATGCCCCGCCACTACGATGAACAGCAGCGGCTTCCACCACGCCGTGCCCCAACTTCCAAAATCTGGCATCGCCTAGTATCTCCGTACCGGTTACGATCGGCTCCGCAGGGGTCCAGCGGCCAACGAAGCGGCCCGGCGCTCGAGAGGCCGCCGGGCAACGAACCTTCAATGTACACAGCGCCTTTCGGACTTGCCAACCATCCGGCCCCGTCGACGCGACCCAAGCCCTTGAAGGGCTTGCTCGGAGCCACATGCCTACGTAGCGTCACCTTCAATGACGAGACGAGGCAGCCCGTCTATCGGTAAGGATTACCGCGCGAGCCCCTCCGGTACTGAAAGGCTTCAGCGACGCTTCGCCGCCGGTTTCGCTGACGACTTCTTTCGGCCTTTTGCCGGCGAGCTCGTCGCCTCCTCGCTCGGGGTCGGCACCTACCTGGGCGAGTGCGACGACGCTGACCACGCCAGCTACGCTTCGGGTATTCGTGCCGCGCTCGAGCGAGGCGTCAACGTCATCGATTCCTCGATCAACTACCGCTGCCAGCGATCCGAGCGGACGGTCGGCAATACGCTTCGTGCCGCCATCGCGGACGGATTGGTCAAGCGCGACGAAATCATCGTCTGCACCAAGGGCGGATATGTCCCGCTCGATGCGGCTGCACCCGCGACGCGCGATGACTATCTCGCGTACTTGCAGCGTACGTTCGTTGATCCAGGCATCGTAGCGCCCGAGGACGTTGTCGGTGGTGGCCATTCGCTGTCACCGTCGTTCATCGCGCATCAGATCAAGACGAGCCAGGCAAACCTCGGCGTGCGGACGATCGACGTCTACTACCTCCACAATCCCGAACAGCAGCTTGACTCGGTACAGCCGGCACGGCTCCGTACGATCCTTCGTCGCGCATTCACGCTCCTCGAGGAACGGGTCGAAAGTGGCGACATCGGTTGCTACGGATGTGCTACGTGGAATGGCCTGCGCACGCCACCCGATGCGCGCGGCCATCTCGACCTCAGTGAGCTCGTGGCCATCGCGCGCGATGTCGGCGGCGATGATCACCATTTCCGCGTCGTGCAGCTCCCGATCAACCTTGCGATGTCGGAGGCCATTCGCGTACCGACGCAGCGGCTCGGCGCTCGACGACTCGTCCCGCTGCTTCAGGCAACCGCGGAGCTGGGCATCTCGGTCGTCGCCAGTGCGACACTCATGCAAGCTCGCCTCACGAGCGAGCTGCCCCCGGCCGTACGCGATTCGTTTCCTTCACTCGCGACGGACGCGCAGCGAGCGCTCGCGTTCGTGCGTTCTCTGCCAGGAGTGACATGCGCGCTAGTCGGGATGCGGTCGCTTGGCCACGTCGATGAGAACCTCGCCTCCGCCAGGCCGTAGCACGCGCGAACACGCATCGAAGCGAGTGCTGACCGAGGCCGCAGAGGCGTGATCGGCGAGGGAGAGGCCTTTCACCGGTCGTCCCCGGATGGCGATCGCGGTGAGAAGGCCGATCTCCACTCGCCTGCGTGCTCACGATGACACATCGCGCATCACGCTGACCAGAAAGTTGGCGATTGTTGCGAATCACGCAATACATCCCTCGACGCATTTCGCGGCGAGTCCGCGCGACCGCGTCCCCGTCGCCCGTGGCGAGTCCGCTCGAGTACCGACTGCCGTTCGACTGCGGCGAGGAGTTCTCGGTATGGAGCTTCCCGTCAGTGGTCCAGATCGGCGCAGCACGGTGACGACGCCGGCTGCACCCTGACTAATCGTTAGGCCGCGGCGGCCGGAATCGGCTTCTTCCCCCCCCCCGCGCTGACCTCGCTGCCGAGCATCGAGCCTAACGATGCCACTGTGTTTTCGAGCTCGCCGCGCACGCGCTTAGTGGCCGAATCGGCATCCGAGCGACCGACAAGACGCTGCTGACGAGAGACCACGCCGGATGGCTTTGGCAGTGCCCTCGTACTAGACCGTGCACAACCGAACTGATCAATTGCCGGATGTAATTGGTCACCACAGCCGACAGGTATCTGACGAACCGCGGTGATCGTCGACCTCATCGTTGCGCGCGAATCTTGCGCAGGGGCGTTTCGTACCCTCCCCGAGGAATCGATCAATGGCGACAGCATCGAAGTCGTCAGGCAAGAAGGCGCGCCGGAAGACCACGGCTGCTTCGAAGGGGCCGTCGACGCGTGGCAAAAGCGCCGGCAAGACATCGCGAGGTCCGAAGCGAAAGAGCTCGAAGAAGGTCACCGCGCGATCCGGTGCAGCGCGGAAATCCTCCGCAAAGCGGACGCGCTCTGCCGGGAAGCAGTCGCCAGTGACGCGTATCAAGCGCGTTGCGACGACCGTGCTACAGCAGGGAGCGACTGCCGCGAAGCAGGGCGTTCAGGCCGTCGCGGGGCTGGTCGAAAACGTGAAGGATCGCGTCACGACCTAACGGCAGCTCTACAACGCACCGACGGGACGGGACGGCTCCGGCCGTCCCGCCTCTCCTCACGATATTCGCGGACGCTCGGTGAGATGCGCTGTGCTCGGAAGCTTGCTCGAGCTCCTGACGTGCGTCTCTAACCAGTCGGTCACGGCGGTGAATACGGTGTCTCGGCCGTAGTCGACCGTAATGATGTGTCCATTGCCTTCCGTCCAGAGAAGTCGACGGTCAGACACGGTGAACAGGTTGAATGCACGCTCCGCGGCGTCAGGCGGGATGCGATTGTCCTGTCGCGACTGGACCACGAGTGTCGGGGCTGACACTCCGGCCGCAGCGGCCCGCGCACGATCGACGACACGACCGAGCTCGAACACGAGGCGGGGTGTCGTAAATCCGTAGGCGAGATTCCGCGCGGCCTCCACCGGGTCTCGGATCGAACGGTCGCCACGCCCGCGTAGAAACGGGAATACCACGCCAAGCACGTGATGCATGCCCGCCGCGCGCCGAAGGCGGGTCGGCATGCTGAGGTAGGGGGCCAGGAGCACGAGCGCGCCTATGTCACGCGTGTCCGCCGCGAGAATCGTGGCGAGCGAGCCTCCCATCGACAGGCCCACGATTGCCACCGTTTCGTATCGGGCTCGAAGTTTCACGAGCTCTTCGCGCGCGAAATCGATCCATTGATCGGCACGAGTCGCCGCGAATTCGTCGAGCGTTCGCCCGTGACCGGGCAACAGGGGAGCACGCACTCCCCATCCCCGTACGTGCATGTGCGCCGCCAGGTACTGCAGCGTCTGCGGGGTGTCGCCGAACCCGTGCACGAGCAGGACCCCGTAGCGCCCGTCCGTAGGGAGATCGATCGGTGCGGCACCCACCACGATCCCATCGGGCCCAAGCGTTAGGCGGGCGCTCAGTGTGTCGCGGGCGCGCGTGGTCGAGCGCGCCCGCAGGACCAACACAGCGGCGGCGACCAGCAGGAGCGCAATGAGACCCGTCAAGCCGCCTCGGCGCGGGATAGCGACACGTTCGTCAGTATGTTGCGACTCTTGGATCGACGTCGGTGCTCCATCGATCGATTCCCCCCGACAGATTCCACACTCGCCTGAACCCACGCTCGACAAGCAGCTCGGCAGCCGTTCTGCTCCTGAAGCCGTGGTGACAATAGAGCACGACGTCCCGGTCGCGGGGGATTTCCTCCAGTGCTCTATCGAGGCGTCCGAGCGGGATCAATCGAGCGCCATCAATGCGGGCGATTCGCCACTCATAAGGCTCTCGAACGTCGATCAGATCCATCGCATCACCACGAGCGACGCGTTCGGCGAGGTCACGGGGAGCGATTTCACGAACGCCCGCGACCTCCCGGTCACTGGCCCGGCCGCTCATCGACGGTCGTGTCGCACAAAACTCGTCGTAGTCGATCAGCGATCGGATCTCGCGCGTTCCGCACGCCGGGCACGCGGGATCTCGTCGCAGCCGGATGGCGCGGACGCGCATCTGCAACGCGTCGATCAGAAGCAACCGACCCGCCAGCGTCTCGCCAATGCCGAGAATGATCTTGATCGTCTCGGTTGCCTGGATCATTCCGACGAGTCCGGGAAGCACGCCCAGGACGCCCGCTTCCGCGCAGCTCGGCACGAGCCCCGGTGGGGGTGGCTCCGGGAAGAGGCATCGGTAGCACGGACCCTCGGGGGTGGCGAAGACCGATGCTTGGCCTTCAAACCGAAGGACGCTGCCGTACACATTGGGCTTACCGAGCAACACGCACGCGTCGTTGGTGAGGTAGCGAGTCTTGAAGTTGTCGGTGCCGTCAATGACCACATCGTAGCCGGCCATGATGTCGAGCGCGTTCGCGGCGGTTAGCTCTTGATCGATCGTCTCGACATGAATCAGCGGGTTGATCGCGCCGAGCCTCTCGCGCGCGGATGCGGTTTTTCGGTGCCCAACGTGATTGGTATCGTGCAGGAGCTGACGCTGCAGGTTGGTGAGGTCGACCGTATCGTAGTCCGCGATGCCGAGCCGCCCCACGCCTGCTGCAGCCAGATACAGCGCCGCCGGGGATCCGAGTCCACCGGCACCGACGATCAGGACGCTTGCGCGCTTCAGTCGGCGTTGACCGTCCTCACCGACTTCATCGAGAGCGATGTGCCGACTGTATCTGACAAGCTCTTCCGGCGCGAGCGAATTGTCGGCGGCGGCAATCTCGGCAGGCGGGTGCGTTGGTATCACGCGGGCCGTGGCCTAGGGCGAATGATCGGGGAAGAAAACCCCAATATACTCGGCCGTACCAGCGCCGTCTGTGAGTCATCACCGGCCGCCACGGACGGTCGAGCCGGTGCCAACTCAGTCGCGCATTTCGGTCGCGAGTTCCCGGCCCAGGGGGATCGAGACCTCGCCATCGAGTCTCGCGCCATCGAGCCGTTCCGCGAGGGCGGTCACCGACGCGACGTAGATCGTGGACCCGTTGCGTTCCGCCAGTCCCTCAGCGACTAGTCTCGTGAGCACTAACGAAACCGACTCGCGCGTCGCTCCCACGAGCTCGCAGAGCAACTTGTACTGGGAACCCCCAAGCGCGATGCGGCCGTCATCCGCCGTGAACAGCCGCGCGCGCGCGAGCTGGATAAGCGATGAGATCAACCGCTGTTCAACGCTCAGTGTCGCGAGCTCTCGAAGCCTCTCGAGGAGCGCGGTGCGTTCCTCGACCATCTGCCCAATCAGAATGAGGGCGTGCTGCGGCTGCTCTCGGACGAATTCTCTGAATCTGGAACTGCTGAGGTGGAGCGTGTCCGATTCTTCGTCGGCCCGGGCGTCAGTGGCGTAATGCGCGTTGGCGCCGAGTCCTTCCCAGCCGAAGGTTTCGCCTTCCCGCGCCAGCGCCGGGACGAAAGCCCGTCCCGCCTTTACCCGACTTCGGAGAACGACTCGCCCACGCACGACGATGAACATCCCGTCCGCTTGGGCACCTCGTTGATAGACAACGAATCCGGCAGGCCAGGTCGCCTTCGCGGCATACGCGGCAACGGCGTCCGCAACATCGCCCGGTAGCCGCTTTTCTCGGTGTCTCACTGCAGCATCCAGCAACTTCATAGCTCGCGCGCATCAGACGATTGTTGCATGTCTGCAATGTCTGTTCCGTCTGGACACGACGTGTGTTCAGCGCTTGCTTTGAACAGCAACTTCCTCTCGACATGTCCGCGTCTCCTCCTTCAGTTGGTCGCCGCCCGGTCCCGATGGTGGCGATTATCGGCAACGATGCCGTGCTTGCAGTTGCACCGGCCACACCGGTGCAGATAGCGCACGCGTGTCTTCGTCGAGGGTTCACCGTCGCGGTCCCTGCGAGTTGGGGCGACGAGTTGGTCGCCGCCGAAGCCGTACGTCGACTCGCGTCGAGAGAGCGGGGCCCCGCGGTGATGTGTGTCTGCCCGTTCGTGCGATCACGTCTGCTCGCGCCAGGCCCCGACCTCGCTCCGTTCCTCGTATCGCTCGTGTCGCCGCCGGTGGCCACGGCGCGGTACGTCCGGGCCGCGTACGGCGACCACGGCGTCCACATTACCTACATCGGTGGCTGTCCGGGCGCCGACGATCCTTCGATCGATGAGCGCCTAACGCCGGACGCATTTCTCGCGGATCTTGCCGAGCAAGGCATCGCGCTTTCGGAACAGCCACTGGTCTTCGATTCGATCGTCCCGCCCGATCGTCGCCGCTGGTGCTCGCTCCCTGGTGGAGCGCCGACTGCGGAGATTCTCTGGGGTGATAGTGACACGCGAACCCTCGTCGAGATCGACCGCGACGACGTGTCCACGGACCTTGCGCAGCACATCATCACGCACGAGCACGTGCTCCTCGACCTCGCGCCCGGCCTGGGATGCGCGTGCAGCGGCGCACTCGGCTCCATGCCACCACGCACTGCGCGGTCGGCCGTCACCGCCCTCGAGCCTCCGCGGGCATCGAAGCCGATCATTGACCCTGCGCCGATGGTTTCGCTCGACGTTCCCGTAGCCGAACAGGTCACGCCGGCCCTGCTCATCGCAGTATCGTCTACCGCACCAGCTCCAGACGTGTCCATGGAGAGTCGGCTGGACGAATTGTTGGGTTCCCCAACCGATCGCTCGTGGGCGGAGAGCGAGACCCAGACCGCGGTTCACGTCGACGTCATCGTCGACACAATGGCCCTCGGTGACATCGGTAACGCTTCGGCCAGCACGGTGGATCGTGAGGTGCCGATCACCGCGTCGGACCCGCGTGAGCCGACTAACGCTCCAAGGCACGACGCGTCCGCAGAGGCCATCGGCCAGCAGGAAACCATGACGGCCAGCACCGCCGAGCCGGAGCTTCCGCCGCCAGGCACTGCGCCTGCACCGGAAAGCTCCGCCGAACCACCTGCGCCGCCGATTGCCGCGCGTTCCCACGTTAGGCGGCGTACGCCGGTGCCGATGCCTGCGCGCTATCCAACATCGACGATCCCGCGCGCCACGGCGAGCGACGGCAAGGCCCTGCCTCGGGCGTACGTCGCGAAGCGACGGACTCCGTCCACCGGCACCCCGCCGGTCGACGAGGCCCGCGGGTCAGTTGAAGCTGACACGCCGAGTGGGGGAGGTCAGGTCGGAAGTGCACCGCCTACTCCTCAGTCCTCGACAGCATCCGCCGAGTCTGGCGTCGAGCCGGCAGCAGAGATCTCAGCGGCGGGTGAGCCGTTGCCGCTCACCGAATCCACGGCGCCCGACACCGAGGAGTCGGAGCCGGGCACCACAACGGATAGCTTGGAGACGAACGTGCCTCCGAGCGCGGCGCCGGGAGCGCCCTCGTCGGATCGACCAGGTGAGGCGCCTGGCACTGACCAGCCACGTCGCCCCGAATCGAACACGGGGAATGACGCCGACGCTGACGGAGACATGAGCCCCAGCGTGATCGTCACGCTCGTGCTGGTGGTGCTTGCGCTGGGTTCTTCGTATTCCGCGCGCTCAAGTGATTCGTGAAGCCGTCGCCCGATGAGGCGACGGACGCGGCTGACCTAACGCCGAAGGATTCGCGCGGCGTCATCGAGCGCCGCTGACGCCTGGTCGAAGCGTCGCGCCAGGTCGTCGATCTCGCGTTGTGTCAGGGCCGCGTCGCCGGTTCGAATCGCCTCGTTGATCGACGGAAAGACGATGTTCGCATATCCGTTGTTCTCGTCGGCCGCGTAAATGAGGTTGCGGTACCATGAGCGCGTGCGAAGCCCTTCCGGGCGCGTGAGTGACCGCTCGACACGGAGCAGCGCGCCGTTCGCCGCTGCGCGCGTCTGTACCGTGAGCGTTCGTCCGAGGGCGGAATCACGCGTCGCGGTGAAAGCTGCGGCGCTGCGTTCCATTCGGTCGATCGCCCCGACCAGGCTCGCGGACGAGGTCTGCCATTTCCGCGAACCGATGGCCTGGTCGACGGCTGGCAGATAGCGCCTCATCGTTCGCGCAAATTCGACGTAGTCATAAGGCAGGATCTCGGCGTTCGCGAGTCGGAGCGCCATCGCGGCGCCAATGCGGGCAGCCGTGGCGTGATAGCGGTAGCCTGGATCCCCGAACGTCTCCATCCAGTGGCGGCTGTCGTAGGCCGAGTGATACACGCCGCCCGCTCCGCCGAATCCCCAGTCGGCGTGCGGAATTCCGAGGTGATTGTAGAAGCCCGCGAAGTCCGAGCCGCCGCCGGGATCGCCCATGGGTGGCTCCGCCGTATCTGCCACGCCGGACGCGCGGCGCCACACGTCATACACGGTTCCCTTCCCGCTCGGATCACCCACGGAACGCGCGAGCGATCGGAGCGTCGCGCGCAAGGACGGCGACCCGCCCCCGCCGAAGCTGGAGCCCTGCGCGGCAACATCCTGATTCAGATAGGCAACGCCGCCGCGGAGCAAGCGCAGAGTGTCGTCCTCCACGTACTCCGTGGACCCGACGAGTCCCCACTCTTCGGCGTCCCACGTAGCGAACACGATCGTGCGCTTCGGTCGCATGCCGCGCTTCGCGAGCTCTGCGACCGTGCGCGCCGTTTCGAGAACGCTGACAGTGCCACTCACATTGTCGGCTGCGCCGGGGCCCCACGCATCGCGATGGCCGCCGATGATGATCATCTCGTCTGGAAATTCCGTCCCGCGAACGATCCCGAACGTATCCCAGATCGTCTTGAACGCTGCGGTTGCGGTGTCGGTCGCGACCGCGACTCTCGCGGTGACAGGTCCAGGTCCTATGTGATACCGGAACGGGAGGCCACCCTGCCACGACTGCGGTATCGCCGTTCCACGCACGTCACGTAGCAACTCCGTCGCATTGCCGTAGGAGATCGGCACGACGGGTATGCGCGACACGCCGGCCTGCGCGGGTGTAATTCGTGTCGCGCCCTTTCGGCTGGGCGTGCCCGGCGTCGTGGGATCGCCGGCACCGTTGAACACGCTGCCACGCTGTATGCCCTGCGGGGGCCGCATGGGTCCCGCGGGGTAAACGTCGCCGCGAACAAAGCCATCGTCCTGCGGATCGCTGTAGATGAGCAACGCCGCGGCGCCATGACGTTCAGCCTCACGCGCTTTGATGCCGCGGAACGAGCGGCCGTAGCGCGCCAGGACGATCTTGCCGCGCACGGCAACGCCTAACGAGTCGAGCGTCGCGTAATCCTCGATCAGTCCGTAGTTGACGTACACGACCTCACCGGTGACATCGCCACTGCCGCCGTATCCGTTGATCGGCGGGACTTCCGGCAGTGAAGATGTCGAATCGGCTGAAATCGGTCCCTCGGCAAGCTGGAGCTCCCGGGCATCCGGCGACACGCGCCAAACACGAACGCTGATCGGGTGAGGCATCCAGACATCGTACGCGCGAACGCTGGTCTCCAGTCCCCAGGATCGCATTCGCTCGATCACGTAGTCCCGAGTTCGCGCCTGCGCGGGCGTACCTGACATGTGCGGTTCTCGTGACAGCGCGCGGGCAAGCTCACCTGCACTCGCGGCCGACGGCAGCGCGATTGCGGCCGCCTCCACGCGCCGCTCCGCTTCGGCGCCAGTCGCCGAATATCCGGGCATGAGGCTCGGAGTTTGAAGGCGCGCCGCTGCTACGCCAAGCACACATGCTCCGGCCAGCAGAACACGGGATGCGTACATCAGGAATCCCGAATTGATGGTCATGCAGAGTCGACCGATTGTATTGTGAGCGAATGCAACGCGACGTGTGGCAGCGCCGGCGATGACGTCTCGACCGATGTCAGCGCTGATCGTCGTCGAGGCGCTCGATCGCGCGCGCGATGGCCAGCCTGAGAGAGGCGTCGCGTTCATCTGCCGTCGCGGCCGGCGGAAGCGCTGCCGCGAGCTGCACGCACTGTCGCTCCATCTCGTCCTGGACGAACCGTGAAGATGGGTCCCGCATACCTAACGCTTGCAGTGTCCCGGACGCGAGCACGCGTAACTGATCGCGGGTTTCCGGCGACAGCCCGTCGAGCGTCGGGGGACTCACGATCGGTACCGCCATTGAGCCACTCTGGGTCTCGCGACCCCTCACGGTCGCCGCCATCGGCAACAACCGCACCGCGAACGAGCCTGGCGAATGCTCGCTATGGTGCTCCACAACGCCTCGGGTCGAGAGATAAGCGAGCAGGCGCTGCACCGCTTCGCGCACAACTCCTATGCGCGCGAAGCTGTGATTTCCTCGCCCTGTTACGATGAGGACTTCGCGAGCGCCCTCCGCCTGTTTCAAGCGCAGCCAGCTTTCCGCTCGCTTCACCGCCTCGGACGCCGTCGGCAGTGAAGCGCGGAGGTTGAGAGTACCGCTTCGGCCGAAACGGAGCTCGTCGAGCGCGTGCTGCAGCGGACGTCGAATCACGCGACCTTAGCGCAGCGCTGACTGCAGGACGTGACCGTCGAGTCGCTCGAGCGGTTGTGTGTGCAGCACGGCGGCAAGCGTGGGGGCCATGTCGACGACTCGCGCGAACTCGTCGTACTTGCCCGGCTTGAACGGAGTGCCGTAGAAGATGACCGGCACGTGGGCGTCGTAGTCATGTGGCGTCCCATGTGTCGCGATCCCCGGCACCCAGTAGTCGTAAGGACGCAGCGTGACGACCGCTTCGATCGGCAAGTCCGGCGGAGCCATGTGCAGCCACCGTCGCGCGATGGCATCCTTCGTCGTATCGACATGTGCGAGATCGCGCATCAGATCGACCCGGAGGACGCCGGGGACTTTTCGTTCGGCCGCCACGAACGCCGCAACAACGGAATCGGGCGACAGGCCCTTGGCCTTGAGCGCCGCACGGTTCACCAGCAGAAACGGCGTATCCCAGACGAACTGTGCCGAGTCCTTCAATGCCGCGGCGACACGCGCTTCCGCCGCCCAGGCTGTATCGAGCGCCGCACGAACGAAGCCCGCACCCGCGTTAGGGTCGTGCGACTTGACACCTGGATATGGCGCCATGCCGTGATCCGCGGTCAACGCGACGATGATGCGCGTCGAGTCTCGCAGCTTGTACAACGAGTCGAAGAACGTACCGAGATAGCGATCCAGCCGAACGATCTGATCGTGAAGCTCGCGTGAATCCGGCCCGAACGCGTGCCCCACAGCGTCGGTCGACGAGAGCGAGACGGCGAGGATGTCGGTTTGCGGACCCTGGCCCAGCTGCATCGACTGCAGTCCGTCCAATGCAAACTGCAGCGTCAGGTCGTCCATCCATGGGAACGCCGGAAAAACGGCCGCGGCCTGCGCGGAATCGGCCGGTGCAACGTGCGGAAACGTTACCCCACCTCGGCCCGCATTCTCCTGTTGGACGTCATCAGGTTCGGGGTACTGGTCCGCAGGCAGCAACAGCGTCCAGGACTTGCCGGCGGATTGGGCGGGGATTCGACGAGCGTTGAACTGCCGCACCCAGGTCGGCAGCGTGTCAGCGTAGTAATTGCTCGTCGAGAAGTTGCCGGTGCCGGCATACCAGAACACTGACTGCTTGCCGCGGGCGACTGGCAGAATCGCCCCTCGGTCCTTGCGGGAGACTGAGAGGGCGCGAGAGCGCGGATCGGTCTTCTGCAGCCAGTCGATCAGCGTCGTCCCGCGAAACCGCTTCGGTGATGCACCGGGCGCACCGCCGCCGATCACAAGTGCGGTTGGGTCCTCGACGCCGGCGGAATTCTGGACGATTCCAGTACTCCGTGGGAACCGCCCCGACATTGTCGACGCATGGCCCGGGGCGGTCTCCGTGATTCCATGATCCTGGAAGGCGTTCGTGAAGACCGCTCCGCCTCGGTAGAGTCTGGCCAGGCCACCGGTCAGTTGCGGCTCGAAACGAGTGAAGTAGTCAGGCCGCATCTGGTCCACCGTGATGAAGACCAGCAGCGAGGGCGTCGGCGACGTTGGCCGCGCCTGCACCTGCGCGGCGACCACGGTGGGCAATAGTCCGACGACGAGTTCGACGATGAGCGCGCGAAGCATGCGGAGGGATGGAGAAGGCTCGGTGAATTTATCTGCGAGCACCGTCACCGCCATTCCATGAGCGTTTGTCCAAGGCCCACACGAGTCTACACACTCCCCGAGTCATACGTGAGAGAATCGCCGTCGTGACCGCGTTTGCTCTGTTGTATGTGGCTTTCGGCCTCGTTGACGCGTCGGGTTTTAGGACGGCGGTCCGGCCATGATTTGCTTTGGTGCCCTTTGATGAAGGATGGATCTCAATGCGAAGCATGACGTTATTGGCCCTCGCGGCATTTGCCGGGACGGCTTCTTCTCAAGCAGCCGCGCAGGTGCGGATGAACCAGCAGGGGTCTGGTCGCCCCATCTCGTTCGCGTTCGGCGGCGGCGCCAGTGTCCCGGTCGGCAGCTACAAGGACGCGTTGAAGGCGGGATGGAACGGCCAGGGCTCGGTGATCTTTCACTTCTCCGGCCTTCCGCTCGCACTCCGCGCTGATCTCAACTACAACAAATTCACCTTCAAGAATGACCTTCCGTTCTCCTCTGGCGGGCCGGGGGGAACCACGACCTCACCGGAAGACATCACACAACAGATCCTGGGTGGGCTTGCGAATGTCTCGATCCCGTTCCATATGGGCCCGGTCTCTCCTTATATCACCGCCGGCCTCGCGGGGTTCAACATCAAGACCAACCTGGGCGATGTCGTCCCCGGAGAGCAGGACGAGAGCGCTACGAAGTTCGCCGTGAACGGCGGCCTTGGCTTGTCGATGAAGCTCCTCGGCGCATCCGCCTTCATTGAGGCGAAGGTGAACAACATTTACACGGACGGGAAGGCCATCGGCAGCAAGGAGCTCAAAGACCTTCAGTTCGTTCCGGTCACGTTCGGCTTCGTGTTCTAACGACGACGCGCCACCAACGCGGTTAAACAAACGCCCGGCATGGACATCTCCATGCCGGGCGTTTGCCTAACGAACCCAATTCTCGAGCTAGAGCACGTGTTCGAGGATCGCGAGCCCACGCGCCAGATCGTCGTGTGACGTAATCAGCGGCGGCAGGATCCTGACCGTGTGGTCGCCCGCCGTGAGCACGAGCAGGCCTGCCTCACGTGCGCGGGCCACAACGTCGCCGGCAGGCTCGCCGACATCGATGCCCCACATGAACCCGACGCCGCGGATGGCCCGCACGCGCCCCGTGCGAGCGCCGATCGCGTGAAGCTCCGATCCCACCCAGGTCCCTTCGGACTTCACGTGCGCCAGCAGCGATGGGTCCGCGATCCGCTCGAGTACATGCAATGCGACGGATGCGACGAACGGACCACCTCCGAACGTCGTTCCGTGGTCCCCCGCCTTCATCGTGGCCGCGATGCGATCGTTGATGAGCACCGCGCCCATAGGGAGTCCACCCGCGATCGGCTTCGCCAACGTCAGCATGTCGGGCTCGACGCCGATCTGCTCGTAGGCGAAGAGGGAGCCCGTTCGGCCCATGCCACACTGAATCTCGTCGAAGATGAGCGCGACCTTTCGCTCACGCGTCAACGCACGGACTTCACGAACGAAGCCGTGATCGAGCACGCGAACGCCACCCTCGCCCTGCACCGGCTCCAATATGAGTGCCGCTACCGTTTCGGCGTCGAGCACGAGCGCGAGGTCCTCAATGTCTCGCTCGACGATCGACACCCCGCCCGCCAGCGGGCGGAATGGTGCGCGGTAGTTGGGGCGATCGGTGGCCGCGAGCGACGCGAACAACCTCCCATGAAACGCGCCGCGGAGCGCGATGATGTCGGTCTTGGCAGCGCCTTCGGTCGTGCGCGCCCATTTTCGCGCGAACTTGAAGGCTCCCTCGTTCGCTTCGGCGCCCGAGTTACAGAAGAACACCTTGCTCGCGAACGACAGGTCGACGAGGCGCGCGGCGAGCTGCTCGCCGGGTGATGTCCGGAACAGGTTGGAAACGTGAATGAGCCCATCGGCGGCGGCGTGCAGCGCGTCGCGCAACCCCGGATCCGCGTAGCCTAACGCGTTGACCGCGATGCCGCTCGTGAAGTCGAGGTACGCCCGGTCTTCGGCGTCGAACAGCTCCACGCCCTCACCGCGCACGAGCTCGATGGGTGCCCGCTTGTAGAGGCCGAGGAGCGCGTCGGCTCCGGCCGGTGCCGTGATCGTGGCCATCGTCAGACCGCTGTTGGAGAGAGAGTGATTGCCGTGCCGGCCGTGGCCGACCGAATTGCTTCGATGTTGCCGATGCGTACACGGGCAACGCCGAGCTCCACCGCTCGTCGCGCCGCTTGCAGCTTCGCCGCCATGCCATCCCGGGCGGTCCCGTTTTCGATGAGCGCGACCGCACGCTCCACATCCAGATCCGGAAGTACGACGCCGTCGGTCATGACTCCCGGCACGTCAGCCACGAGCACCAACTCGTCGGCTCCGACGGCGATCGCGATGGCGGTTGCCGCATCATCGCCGTTCACATTCAGCGTCGCGCCTGACTCCTCGTCGCGCGCGAGTGGTGAGATGACCGGGACGTAGCCACCGGCAACGAGAAGCTCGATCAGATGGGCGTCGACGTGCGTCGGCACGCCCACCTCGCCTAACGTTTCTCGCGATGTCGCCCGAGCGCGCAGGAGGCCATTGTCTTCACCCGAGATGCCGACGGCGCGAACGTTCTCGCTCACGAGTGCCGCCACGAGGCGCTTGTTGGCGGTGCCCGAGAGGACCATCCGCACGAGCTCGAGATCCTCACGGGTAGTGACGCGGCGGCCGCCGCTGAACTTGGGCGTCAGGCCGAGCCGCCGCTGAAGCGCCGATACCTCGTCGCCGCCGCCGTGAACGAGGACCACACGGTCCGTCATCGCCGCGGCTCGCACGGCGCGCGCGAGTCCCGGGTCCGCTTGCGCGCGTCCACCGATCTTGAGGATACGCGTCACGCCGGTAACCCCAGTGGCTCGTCGAGGCCAAGCACCACGTTGGCGTTTTGCACCGCCTGGCCTGCGGCGCCCTTTACGAGGTTGTCGATGGCGGACAGGATGAGCAGGGTCGGCTGGCGAACTCCTGCGACGTAACGTGCGGAGATCCTCACGACGTTCCGCCGGACCACATCACGGAGCGATGGCGGCTCGGTGGTGATTTCGACGAACGGCTCGCCGGCGAACTCATCGCGCCACGGCGAGAGGGGGTCGGAAAGCGTTTCCGTCACCGGGACCGTGATCGTGGCGAGAATACCTCTCGCAACTGGAAGCAGGTGCGGCGTGAAAATCAGGTCTGCGTCCGCCCCAGTTTCCCCAAGGACGCTCGTCATCTCCGTGAGGTGGCGGTGGGTATTCGCAATTCCGTACGCTCTGAAGTCTTCGGTTACTTCTCCGAACAGCAGGTCGGTGCGCGCGGTCAGCCCTGCCCCGGTCACGCCACTCGCGGCCGTGGCGTTCACCGTGCTGCCCGATACGATCAGCCCCCGTTTCGCAAGCGGAATGAGCGCCATCAGGATGGCCGTGGGGTAACACCCCGGGTTGGCAACGACAGTCGCATCGCGCAGCTGCCGGCGTGCGAGCTCAGTCAGCCCGTACGGCACGTTGCCTGTGGCATTACCGGGGCGAAGGTCTGACGAGAGATCGACGGCCCTCGCTCCGACACTGCGCGCGCGCTCCACCCACGTCGCCGACGCGCCATGCGGAAGCGCGGAGAATACGAGCTCGGCGCTCGAGAGCGGCGCGTCATCGTGAGCGATGAAGCGAACGTCGGTGCCACCGAGCCGCGCCTGCTCGCCGCGCCTCTCGTTCGCCGACGCGAACGCGAGCTGCATCCGCGGGTGGCGCGCGATGAGCGCACACAGCTCGCGCCCGGCGTAGCCGCTCGCACCGAGTACTCCAACGGGTATTCTATGCACGACGAATGCATATTATTGCATCACGCAGATGTCAACCGCGTCGGCCAGGTCTTTCACCGAGCAGAACTTCGCGGGGCATCGTCCTGCCGCTGGGCCAGGCGTCGTGGTATCCTCTCGTCGATTGTTATGGAGGAGGTTGGGTGGACAAGCGGAAGCGGCACTCGGCAATTCTCGAACTGGTTGGTGACCAGCTCGTCGGCAGTCAGGAAGAGCTCAGACTCCTGCTGCACAAACGTGGTTGGGACGTCACGCAGTCCACGCTCTCTCGCGACCTGCGCGAGCTACGCCTGGCGCGTGTCCCGACACCCGAGGGGGTTCGATATACCGTTGCCGACGGTACGATCAGCAGCGCAGCCCGGCCGGCGCTCGATTCGCTGCTGCCTCAACTGTTGACCCGAGTCGACGGCGTCGGGGAGCTGATCGTCGTACGCACCGTTCCCGGCGGTGCTCAGCCGGTGGCGTCGGCGCTCGACGGCGAGTCATGGCCCGATGTGCTGGGGACGGTTGGCGGCGATGACACGATCCTCGTCGTCTGTCGCTCGGCCGTCGCCCGCGAACGACTCGAGCGGCGCCTGCGGAAGCTCGCCGAGATCTGACCCCTGTCGCGTGCGGGCGTGCATTGACGGTGGCTGTGCTTTCGTGTTTAATTATGCAAGTCACCTGAATAGTTATCTCCTCCTGGAGTGCCCATGAAGACGATTGTGCTCGCCTACTCCGGCGGGTTGGATACTTCGATCATCGTGCCGTGGTTGCGCGAGAAGTACGACGCGCGCGTCATCTGCGTCGCGGCAGACATCGGACAGGGTCCCGACGAGTTGGCCGGGGTTCGCGCGAAGGCGTTGGCCTCTGGTGCGGAGGAGTGTTACGTCGAGGACCTGCGCGAAGAGTTCGTTCGCGACTTCATCTACCCCACGCTGCGAGCCGGCGCGATCTACAATCGCAAATACCTGCTCGGTACGTCGATGGCCCGACCGCTGATCGCGAAGCGTCAGGTCGAGGTCGCACGCGCCGTCGGCGCCGATGCGCTCGCTCATGGATGTACCGGCAAGGGCAATGATCAGGTCCGTTTCGAGCTGACTTACATGGCGTTCGCCCCGGACCTGCCGGTCATTGCTCCGTGGCGCGAGTGGGACATCCGAAGCCGCGAGGATGCGATCGCGTACGCAGCGGCCCGCAACATTCCGGTGGCTGCCACCAAGGAAAAGATCTACTCTCGCGACAGAAACCTCTGGCACATCTCGCATGAGGGTGGGATCCTCGAGGACCCGGCCCAGGGTCCGCCGAAGGATGTCTTCATGCTCAGCACCGACCCGCAGGACGCGCCTAACGAACCGGACGACGTTCTCATCGGGTTCGACGCCGGCACTCCCGTGTCGGTGAACGGCAAGGAGCTCGGTCCGGTTGACCTGATCGCCGAGCTGAATGCCATCGGGGGGCGTCACGGCGTGGGCCGCATCGATCTCGTCGAGGATCGCATGGTCGGCATGAAGTCGCGTGGCGTCTACGAGACGCCGGGCGGCACCCTGCTCTACTCTGCGCACAGTGAGCTCGAGCAGCTCGTCCTCGACCGGCGGACGCTCGCGGCCAAGGACCTCATCGCCCCTCGGTACGCCGACATCGTCTACGAGGGCCGCTGGTGGACGACCGAACGCGAGGCGTACGACGCCTTCGTCGACGTCACACAGCAGCGCGTTACCGGATCGGTCGCGCTTCGCTTATACAAGGGGTCGGCCGCGGTGATCGGCCGACAGAGCGAGCACGCGCTGTATGATGAGCGGTTTGTGACGTTCGGTGAGGACGACGTGTACGAGCAAAGCGACGCCGCGGGCTTTATTCGACTCTACGGGCTCTCGATGCGCGTGCGTGCCATCAAGGATCAGGAGTTGGCAGCTGCCCACGCCGCCGTATCGCCGGCCGAGGGAGCGTCCGAGCCAGCGCTCGTTGGCGCGTGAGTGACGTCGCCGTCGCTCAAGCCGGAGCTGGTGTCGTGACCGGGGAGATCCCGCGGGCGGCTGAGTCGGCCGGGCCGGGCGGCAGCAATGCCGACGGCCCGCCGGTCGCACCACGATCGTTAGGCTCGCCGAGCCACAAGCTGTGGGGTGGGCGGTTTGCCGGCGGCCCTGCCCCGGCGCTCGAAGCCGTCAACCGCTCCATTGGCACCGACTTTCGGTTGTGGCCATTCGACATTCGATTGTCCAAGGCCTGGGCCGTGGCGCTGTGGAATGCGGGTGTGCTCACGCTCGATGAGAGTCGCCGCATCGAAGCAGGGCTCGACGCGGTCGCAGAGCGCTTCGGCGCGGGCGCTGCGCCACTCGCGACCGACGAAGACGTACACACGATGATCGACCGGCTTCTGCACGCGGAGATCGGCGAGGTCGCGTCGAAGCTCCACACCGGGCGAAGCCGGAATGACCAGGTGTCCACTGCCACTCGGCTCTGGTGTATCGATGCCTGCGACACGCTCGATGCAGCAGTGCGCGGACTGCAGCATGTGATGATTCGGCAGGCGTCCCAGCACCAGCAGTCGCTCATGCCGTCGTACACGCACATGCAGCGCGCCCAGCCCGTCTCGGTGGCGCATTGGATGCTCTCGCACTTCTGGCCGTTGGATCGGGACCGGGCGCGGCTTGCGGCGGCAGCCCGATCCGCCGGTGTGTTGCCGTTAGGTTCCGGCGCCGTCGCCGGGTGCGCTTTCCCAATCTCGCGCGTTCTCCTGAAGGGGAGCCTCGGCTTCTCGGCGATCTCGAAGAACAGCATCGACGCAGTTGCCGATCGCGATTTCATTGCGGAGTTGTTGTTCTCGCTGTCGCTCCTGGGCGCTCATCTGTCCCGGCTCGCCGAGGACCTGATCCTCTACGGCTCGAGCGAGTTCGGGTTTGTTCGTTTCGGCGACGCCTACACGACCGGCTCGAGCATGATGCCACAGAAGCGCAATCCGGACGCTCTGGAGCTCGCACGTGCGTCGGGTGCGCGTATGCTCGGTGACCTGACTTCGCTACTCGCTACGCTGAAAGGGCTGCCGAGTGGCTACAACAAGGACTTGCAGGAGGACAAGCGGGCGCTGTTCGACGCCGTCGATGGGATCCTTCTCGTGCTTCCAGCTGTTGCCGGTACGCTCGACGAGCTGACGTTCGACAGCGTGCGAATGGCGGCGGCGGTATCGAGCACAATGATGGCAACAGATCTCGCGGACTACCTGGTCGGCAAGGGTATCACGTTTCGTGAGGCGCACGCGACGGTAGGCTCGCTGGTACGAAAAGCTGAGGAATCCGGCGTCGAGCTGAACGAGTTGCCGATGGCCACATTCGAGGCCGCGCACACGGCGTTCGGAAGCGATGTCCGTGAAGCGCTGTCCGCACGCGCGTCGGTCGAGCGCCGGGAAGTGGAAGGGGGAACTGGTCCCGGTGCAGTTCGCGCTCAGCTCGAAGCCGCCGTCTCGTCGCTGGCGCAGGGCGGGGAAGTGCCACGCGGGAACGAGCTGAGTCTTCGCGCCGACTGAGCTGGCCGTCGCCTAACGCTTGGCGAACTGATGCCGAAGCCCCACCGCCTCTCGTCGCGGTGGGGCTTCGGGTCATCCGGGCGGCGGTCGAGGTTCTGATCAGAAAAGAATGCCGAACGTCAGCGGAATAATCTGGCCCGAGTTCGGATCGGAGAAGATGTTGTGGAAACGGACTTCGGCGAACGTGCTGAATCCGCTCAGCGCGAATCGCGCGCCGATTCCAACGTTGATGCCAATGTCGTTGCTGGACTCCGATCCTGATTCGTCGGACTTCCTGTTATACCAGCCAGCTCCCGCGATGAGGTATGGGGTCGCCGTTGTGCCGCCCGGAAATGCGTAAACCAGGTTGCCGTTCACCGACCACACAGTGATATCAGGGCCGGAGCTCTTTCCCGACAGGCTGTTGTACATGCCATCGAGCCGGAAACCTACCGGAGTGCTCGCCGAGCCAGTGACTGCGAGCGTTCCCAGGATGTGAAACCCGGTCGATGTAGCGTCACCGAGGTCTCCGACAGGAATGCTCGCCCCCGCGGCGAAGCCGAATGAGGTGCGACGCTGTGCGTGTGCGGCGCCGGGCAACACGGCGAGCGCCGCCAACACGAACGAGCTGCTGACGATAATGCGTTTCATTACGAACGTTCTCCTCGTGGCCTCCAGATGGTTCTCGAACTAGCTGGAACGCGAGTCATCAAGGCAGCAGACGTGCCATGTCATAGGTCGAACGGCCAACGGATCCGTGCGTTGCGATTGCGTATGACTATGGCGAGGAGCATTGTTTTGTCCTCTTGGAGGAGGAACATTGCCAGTCTACGATTTGGCCGCAGTTGCCCACGCCCTCGACCTGGATCTCAAACAGCTCGATAACCTTTTGTCGCGCAACGCATTGCCAGGCGTTGAAAGAAAGCGTCGAGGCATCGCTCGCCGTCTCACGCCGGAAGTCGCTGTTGTGATTCGACTCGCGAAGGAGCTGTCAGAAGGTCTTGGAGTCTCGGCCGGTAGCCTGCTGTCCGTTGCGTACGCGATCGAGCGAGGTGATACCGATGAGGTTCGGTTAGCGGAGTTTCTGACGCTTCACGTCGATCGGAACGCCGTCCGAACATCCACATTGGCGCGGCTCGATACCGCCGTCGAAGTCGTCGGAACACGACGACGCGGACGACCAGTGGGGCGAGGGCGGTCTCAGGTGCGCGATACTGACTCATGAGATCCGATGAGATCCATAACGCAGAACGGGCGCCCAAGGGGCGCCCGTTTTGCGTTCGGCCTGAAACAACTCTAGCGAGCTCCGGCCTTGCTGACGTTTTCGGCAGCCGGCCCCTTCGGCCCCTGAACGATGTCGAACTCTACGGCATCGCCCTCCGCAAGCGTCTTGAACCCGCTTCCCTGGATGGCACTGTAGTGCACGAAGCAATCCTTCGTGCCGTTGTCAGGGGTGATGAAACCGAAACCCTTCGCGTCGTTGAACCACTTTACTTTGCCGGTCGTACGCATTCCTCACTCCGAAGAAGAACACTTGTCGAGGGAGCGGAACGCGCCGAGCCCTGACAGTAGTGATACGGCGCGGGACCGCTCAGACCCCCCACGCTAGGTCTCGCTCTCGCCCGAGGCTATCGGTAAGAGCGGCAGCATAATAAGACAGGTACACCGGCTGAACAATATGGCCCAGTTCGGCCGGAGTGCGTTTTCGCAAAGATTTGAAAGGACTTAGGTCGGCCTCACTGACCCAAGACCTTTACCCCTTTGACGAAATAGTCGGTCTCTCCGAAACACGACGTCGGAAGCCCTTTATGCTGCGTGTAAGACACTGCCACCCGTTGTCCCTGAGCCTTGTTGATCAAGGCGGCAATGCTGTCGTCGCGGACCGTGAATTGGAACGTGCCAGCAAGTTGCCCGGGCAAGTTGACCATGGAGATCTCGCCCTCGTACGTCTTACAGAGCCATCCCTTCCTCGAAAACTTATTGAGGTACCCTACCCGCTCACCCGATGAATAGGAGTATCCAAGCGCGATGGCCGTCCAGAGT